>WNGJ01001409.1_pt1 | contig 23627 bp, 22 predicted proteins | sample 5400611 | NCBI WGS metagenome assembly WNGJ01 (sample SAMN13153375, study PRJNA577476) | soil metagenome | isolation source: 40 cm soil or saprolite under Garry oak tree replicate 1 | place: USA:California | collected 2016-06-15
ACGAAGGTGATCTGGGCGAGCTTGCGCACCGCATGCATCGCCACGCGGGCGAAAATGCCGTCGCGCCACTGCGTCAGGACCGCCATCAGGACGCGCAACGCGCCGTAGCTCGCGATCATGACCAAGGGCGACGCGACCACCCACATCGTCCAGTTCGACGGCTCGATGGGCGCGCTGCCCTTGCCGGCCAACGCGTCGGTCGCCCATTTGAAGGTGAACGGCACCGACAGGGTCGCAAGCTTGGCGATCAGCAAGAGAACCACCGACCAGACCACGCGCATCTTCAGGTCGGCGCGGTCGGTTGGCCAAATGTAGGGCCAAAGATGGACCAGCGTCCCGATCAGGGTGGCCTGTTCGACGGCTTTGCTGGAGGCGGGCAGCGCTTCGCCGGCGTGCGGGGACGAATCAGTATGAGCCATCAATCGAAAGCCTGGAGAATTGTGACCGCGCGCACAGCCTTTTTGTCCGTAGTCGTACCGTCATACGTACCGCCATATAGAGTGTTTGCGCCTCCAGCGCACCCTCGCGGGGGTTAATTCTTTCGCCAATCGGACGCGTTAACGGTAGTTTTGCCGTTCTTCCTGAATCATTGTTGGACTTGACGTTTTCTGCGCTGCAGTGCCACATGAGACATATGAGCATTATCAAAACCGTTTGCGTCTATTGCGGCTCCGGCCCAGGCACCAACCCGCATTTTACCGAAGCGGCCGTCGCTTTCGGAAAAGCACTCGCCGAGAATGGCGTTCGCCTCGTTTATGGCGGCGGCTCGCTCGGCCTGATGGGCGCGGTGGCGACCTCCGTGCTCGACCACGGCGGCACCGTCACCGGGATCATTCCCGACTTTCTCAAGCTGCGTGAGAATGCCCTGACCCGCGTCCAGGAAATGATCGTCACGCCCGACATGCACGAGCGCAAGCGGCTGATGTTCGAGCGCTCGGATGCGTTCGTCGCCCTCCCCGGCGGCGTCGGCACGCTCGAAGAGCTGGTCGAGCAACTGACCTGGAAGCAGCTTGGCCGCCATGAAAAGCCGGTTCTGCTGGCCAACGTGGATAATTTCTGGGAACCGCTGTTCGCGCTGCTCGCGCATATGCGGTCGACCCAATTCATCCGGTCCGGTCTCTCCGTCGATATCCTGAAGGCCGAGCGGGTCGAGGACATCCTGCCGCGGCTGCGCGCCGCCGTCGCCGGCATTTCCGAGGAGGCCAAGGAAATGGCCCCCGAGGTGGCGCGACGGCTTTAGAGCGTGATGACTTTTCTTCGAATCGTCATCTCGCTCTATCTTTTTGTTTGAGCATGATCTCCGCGCAAACGCGTTCCGCGTTTGTCGCGAGGAAAACCGGACCCACTTTTCCGGATCATGCTCTAGCCTCTCGCCTTACTCGCTCGGAAACGTCACCGCCTCGATGCGGTTGCCGTCGGGATCAATCACGAACGCCGCGTAGTAGCGCACGCGGTCATGCGGCCTGATGCCCGGCACGCCGTCGGAGGCGCCGCCGGCTTTCAGAGCTGCGGCATGAAAGGCATCGACATCGGCGATTGCTTTCGCGCGCAGGCAGATGTGGGTGCCGCTCTCCGGCCCGACCGGTTTCATGCCCGCGCGAAGGTTGATCCAGAACTCCGGATAGCTCTTACCGAAGCCGACCGTCGCTGGCCGCGTCACCAGGCGTGAAAGCCCGAGCGCGGCCAAGGTCGGCTCATAGAATCGAGCGGCGCGATCGAGATCGCTGACGCCGACGGAGATATGGTCGATCATGGATAGCTCACGTTAGGGCGCGGTCTTGCAAGCACGTCGGCTCGTTCGACCACGACCACGGATGCTCCCAGCTTACACGGTTTCGCGCTGGCTCGAAGCCCACTCAGAACTTCTGATCTTGAGGCAAAGCTATTTGTCTTGAGGCGAACTATTTGGCTTGTCTTGAGGCGAGCTATTTGGCTGACCCGAAGCCGGGCTGCTTTGGCGATTCTCCGGTGGGCTACTCGGTGGAGGGCTGTTTTGTTGGCTGGCCTGGAGCCAAGTCGGCATTCGCAGCGCCGAATTGTCAAGGTGATTGACGAGCCACACACCTCCAAGCGCGATAATGCCAGCCAACATGACGTGCGGTAGAGTCCGCACCAGCACGCCAAGCAGATGTGCGAAGGCGCCCAGTATCGCCGCACCGGCCTCCAAGAGTTCCCGGCCCGCTCGATAAAGCGCCCAGATCACTCCCGCCAGGATCAGGACCAGAAGAAACTGCTTCCACAGCGGCCATTCCTGCCACGGCACCGCCATGAGCTTGCTGATCTGCTCGACCGACCAAGTCCAGATGATTTCGACGAAACGGAAGATCGCCGAAATCCCGTCGTGCAAGAATTTCAAGAGCTGATCAAAAACCTGTTTCATATCCAGGACCCCCGACGCTCGACCGGCCTTTACGAGCAGACCCAATCCAAACGCAAAGAGGCAGCGTTGGGTTCCCAAAGTCAGGCGAACAGGCTCAATCATTTCAAGCGACTGAGCGCGGTATCATCGGACGCGGTCTAGCGAATTGTCTGGCGCCCGCAACCTGACTGGCTATGAAGCGACCCGGCGCATTTGCGGGCATCATTGATTCATCGATGAAATCTCACCGAGCCGCAGTCGCGGACGATGCGCCTCTACGTTCGCTACGTTCGCTGCGTAAAACTCAAAATGGCTGCAATCGCATGGAACTCTCGTGCGGGTCACACGTTGCTCAGCGCGGGGAGTGCGCGTTGTTTCGACGGCGTCGGCCCCTTGAGCGGGGCGCAGGTTGTTGCCGGCCGCGGTTGTGGCCATCTGCAGGGTGTGGGCGTTGAGCTACCAAGCCGAAATCAGCCGTACGTCGCCGACGGCGATCCTGATGGTCATGGATCAGTCGACGTCGATGAATCACCGCTTGAACAGCGGACAGAGCAAGGCCGCCTTCCTGGCGGATGTGCTCAACAAGACCCTCTATACCATCATCACCAATTGTTCGAAGGCCGACGGCGTCCGCGACTACTTTCATGTGGGCGTGGTCGCCTATGGTGGAAAGGACGCTAGCAACGGCTTTCAGGGCGCGCTGGGCGAGGAGCCATTGCACGTTATCTCCCGCCTCGCCGAGGCTCCGCTCCGGGTCGAGACCCGTACCAAGAAGGTCGCCGGGCCTAACGGCGATGTCGTGGAGCAGCAGGTGCGATTTCCCATCTGGTTCGAGCCGCGAAGCCACGGCAAGACATTGATGTGCGCGGGTCTCGGCGCGGCGATCGAGATTCTCGATCGGTGGTGCGCCGCGCATCCGTCCGCATTTCCGCCGACGGTCCTGCACGTGACCGACGGCCACCCGTCCGACGGCGATCCGGAGCCGGCGGCCGATCGGCTCAAGAACCTCGCGACCAGCGACGGTAGCTGTCTGTTGTTCAACCTGCACGTCGACGCCGGCGAGGGCGAGCCGCTGATTTTTCCGAATGACGAGCGCGCCATCAAGGATCGCTTCGGCAAGGCGTTGTTTCGCATGTCGAGCCTCCTCCCACCGCATGCCTTGGAGGCCGCTGCGCGCAAGGGCTACGACGTTCGCCCCGGCGCGCGCGGATTTGTCTTCAATGCCGGGATCGAAACAATCGCCGATTTTTTCGATATCGGCACTCGTCCGGCCATATCGGCCGATCGCTGACCAACCAGACCGAGGGGAAGAGCAATGGCGTACCAGGCCGAGATCAGCAGGGAGAATCCCACCTGTATTCTATTCGTCATCGATCAATCAGGATCCATGGACGAGATTACCGAGGCGGGCCGCTCGAAGGCCGCTTTCGTGGCCGACGTGCTGAACAAGACGCTCTACACGCTGATCACGAGTTGCTCGAAGTCCGATGGCGTGCGCAACTATTTCGACGTGGGGGTGATCGCATATGCCGGATCGCAGGTCACGACCGGGTTCGGCGGCGCCTTGTCCGGGGAGATCGTGCATCCGATCCAGGCGATAAGCGAGAATACGCTGCGCGTCGAGGAGCGCAAAAAGAAGACGGACGACGGCGCGGGCGGTGTCATCGAGCTGAAGACCAAGTTTCCAGTCTGGTTCGACCCGAAGAGCGAGGGCGGCACGCCGATGCGCGCAGCGCTTGGCAAGACCATCGAGACGGTAGGCGGCTGGTGCGAACAGCACCCCGGCTCTTATCCGCCGACCATTCTCCACGTCACCGATGGTCAATCGACCGATGGCGCGCCCGAGGAAATGGCGAACGGGCTCAGGCAGATTTCGACGAAAGATGGTCAGGCGCTGCTGTTCAATCTTCACGTCAATACCGGCGGCGGGCTCGAGATCGTGTTCCCGACCGCCGAAAGCGACCTCAACGACGAGTACTCGCGGATGCTTTTCCGCATGTCGAGCCCGCTGCCAGCGCATCTCGCAAAGTTTGCCGGCGACAAGGGCTATTCGATCGCAGACGGATCGCGCGGCTTCATCTTCAACGGCGATCCCCAATGTGTCGTCGACTTTTTCGAGATCGGCACCCGACCAAGGCTGGTTGCCGACCGGTGAGCACCACGGAGCTGCGTTCGAAATCGCGCCTGCCCTTGGCGTTTAGCGTCCCCAAGCGCGAGGATCAGCACAACGAGGACAGCTTTCACCGCACGGCCAAAGGAGTCCACGCGCTGAGCGACGGCGCGTCGGTGTCCTTCGACTCGGCGTCGTGGGCGCGCATTCTGGTGCGCCGCTACACGCGCAATCCGGAATTTACGCACAAGTGGTTGTCGGCGGCGATCGCCGAGTTTCGCAAGCTGTACGACCGCGACAGCCTGCCGTGGATGCAGCAGGCATCTTTCGACAAAGGCAGCTTCGCCTCGCTGCTCGGCGTTCGGATTGCCGACGCAGGGAGGGCGATCCAGGTCCTAGCGGTCGGCGACAGCCTGGCGGTGCTCTGCGACGGCGATCGAATCAAGGCGACGTTTCCTATCTCCACCGCATCGGAGTTCACCCGGTCGCCGCGGTTGATCTGCACCAACCCGACGCACAATACGTTCCTGGATCAAATCGACTTCGGGTACGACCTCGTCGCCGACTGGACCTTCCGCGGGCTGGAGCAGCCGGCGCTATTGTGCATGACCGACGCCCTCGGTCATTGGCTCCTGTCGCAGCGTGATCGCGATTCGTCTCCGATCAGTGTTCTGCGCCGGTTAAGAACGCCCGGCGCATTCGCCCGGTTCGTGCAGGAGGAGCGCGCGGCCGGTCGCATGAAGCGCGACGACACCACATTAATCGCGTTGTGGGAGGTGTAGATGCCATACCCCCAGATCGTCGAATATCATGAAGCGGTGCAACATCCGTCGCAAGCATTCATCGACCCGGAACTGAAGCAGGGCGCCGTCGCTGAAAACAATCTGGGCCTGCCGCTCGTGATGTCGGGAGGATTTGCGCTAACCTATGCGGTCACCACCCCGCGTCGAAAATGCGCGGTGCGTTGCTTTCACCGGGAGATTCCGGCGATCCAGCAGAAGTACGACGCGATTTCCAAGAAGTTGCGTTCGCTCACCAACGGATGTTTCGTCTATTTCGATTTCCAACAGTCCGGCATCAATGTCCGCCAGCAGACCTTTCCGATCGTGCGAATGGATTGGGTCGAGGGCGATACGCTGGGCATCTGGTTGGACAAGCACTTCGACGATCCGCGCGCGCTCGAAAAGGCGCGGACCGATTTTGCCGCCATTGCGCGCTTTCTCGAGCTTAAGGGTATAGCCCACGGCGACATTCAGAACGGCAACGTGATGGTCGCCAACGGCGACATCAAGCTGATCGATTACGATGGCATGTTTGTCCCCGGCATGCGCCCGGGCAACGGCAGCGAGACCGGGCACAAGCACTTCCAGCATCCAGATCGGCGGGTTTCCGATTTCGGTCCCAAGATGGACCGTTTCAGCTTCATTGCGCTCGATCTCAGCCTGAAGGCCGTCATCGAGGACAAATCGCTGTACGCGAAATTCCGCGAGGGCGGCGAGACGGTCGTCTTCAAGGCGAACGATTTCGCCGACCCGGCGAACAGCGATATCTTCCGGCGCCTGCTGGCGATCCCGAAGCTGAAGGAGCAGGCGCGCCGCTTTGCGGCGATCTGCGAAGCACCTCTGTCCGCCGTCCCGACGCTCGACGAATACCTCACCGGACACAACATTCCGCCGGCGAAGACGCAGATCAAGACACAGCCTTCGCCTGCCGCGAGGCTTTCGGCGGCCAGCTACATCTCCGCCTACCCGGTCGTCGATGCGCTCAATTTCTCCGCGGCGATGGCGCGGGTCGGTGACCGCGTCGAGTTGATCGGACGGATCGTCGAAGTCACACCGGGGTCCCGCAAGGTCGGAAGAGGCCCGCCCCAGAACTACGTCTTTATCAATTTTGGCTCGTCGCGAGGCAACATCGTCAAGATCTCGATTTGGTCCGACGGGCTTGCCAAGCTGAAGGAGCAGCCGTCGGAGGCCTGGATCGGGCGCTGGGTCGGCGTCACCGGCCTGATGGATGTGCCGTATGAGAACAAGCGCTACGGGCACAAGCATCTGAGCATCACCGTGCAGGAAGACGGCCAGATTCAGCAGCTCAACGAAACGGAAGCCGGTTTACGACTTGCAAGCATCTCGACGGCATCGCCGCCCCGCAATCGCGCTGTCATGCAGGGCGCTGCATCCGGGACCCCAGCGGCCACAACGCCGGCTGCCGCCGCGGCGAAGCTGAAGTCGAAGCCCAAGCCCAAGCCCAAGAGTGTCCGGTCGCGCGGCTCGAGCCGCGCTCGGAGCCACAAGCCCGCTGGCCAACCCACGCCAGCTCCCGCCGCGACCACCGCTCAGCAAGCGTCCCAATCAAGGGGTCTGTTGGCCTGGATTCTGCGGTGGATGTCGTAATCCGGGCTTACGCCGGCGCGCCTGATTTCACGAGCTTATAAAACACCGAATCCATCAGCGCCTGGAACGAGGCGTCGATGATGTTGGGCGACACGCCGACCGTGGTCCAGCGCTCGCCCGCTTCATCCTCGCTCTCGATCAGGACGCGCGTCACGGCTTCCGTGCCGCCATTGAGGATACGCACGCGATAGTCGATCAGCTTCAATCCTTCGATATATTTCTGGTATTTTCCGAGATCCTTGCGCAGCGCGACGTCGAGCGCGTTGACCGGGCCGTTGCCTTCGGCCGCCGAGATCAGCCGCTCGCCCGCGACATCGACCTTCACCACCGCGAGCGCCACCGTGACCTGTTGGCCGTTGGCGTTGTAGCGCTGCTCGACATTGACATCGAACTGCTCGACCCGGAAATAGTCCGGCACCTTGCCGAGCGTGCGCCGCGCCAACAGCTCGAACGAGGCGTTGGCGGATTCATAGGCGAAGCCCTGGGCCTCGCGCTCCTTCAATTCCTCGACCAGGCGCGCCAGCTTCGGATCCTTCTTGTCATAGGGAATGCCGGCGCGATCGAGTTCGGCGATGACGTTGGAGCGGCCGGCCTGGTCGGACACCAGCACCTTGCGATGGTTGCCGACAGATTCGGGCCGCACATGCTCGTAAGTCTGCGGGTCCTTCAACACCGCGGAGGCGTGAATACCGGTCTTGGTGACGAAGGCGCTTTCGCCGACATAAGGCGCGTGCCGGTTCGGCGCGCGGTTGAGCATGTTGTCGAGCGTGCGCGACACCTTCATCAGGCTCGCCATCTTCTCGTCCGACACGCCGATCTCGAGGCCATCGGAAAATTCGCGCTTCAGCCGCAAGGTCGGGATCAAGGAGCAGAGGTTGGCGTTGCCGCAGCGCTCGCCGAGCCCGTTCAGCGTGCCCTGGATCTGCCGCGCGCCCGCGCGCACCGCGGCGAGCGAATTGGCGACCGCCTGCTCGGTGTCGTTATGGGCGTGAATGCCGATATGATCGCCCGGAATATGCTTGACGACCTCGCCGACGATGGCCTCGACCTCGTGCGGCATGGTGCCGCCATTGGTGTCGCACAGCACCACCCAGCGCGCGCCGGACTCATAGGCCGCTGTCGCGCAGGCGAGCGCGAAGTCCGCGTTCTCCTTGTAGCCGTCGAAAAAATGCTCGCAATCCAGCATGACCTCGCGGCCGGCTGTCTTGGCCGCAGCCACGCTGTCGCGGATCGAGGCGAGGTTTTCCTCGTTGGTGGTCTCCAGCGCCACCCGCACCTGGTAGGCCGAGGATTTCGCGACAAAGCAGATCGCATCCGCTTTCGCTTCAAGGAGCCCCGCCAAGCCCGGATCGTTGGAGGCCGACCGGCCCGCGCGCCGCGTCATGCCGAACGCGGTGAAGCGGGCATGATTGAGCTTCGGCTTCGCAGCGAAGAATTCCGTGTCCGTGGGATTGGCGCCGGGATAGCCGCCTTCGACGTAGTCGATGCCGAGCTCGTCCAGCATGGCGGCGATGATCTTCTTGTCATGCAGGGTGAAGTCGACGCCGTTGGTCTGCGCGCCATCGCGCAGCGTGGTGTCGAACAGATAAAGGCGTTGCTTGCTCATGGCTTGTTGCTGCTCATGGCTTGGCTCCGCCGCTATCGAGCGTCTTCTGCATGGTGGTGTTGGCGAGCCACTCGCCCTGCACGGTCACGGTGTTGCGCTGTTGCGCGACGTAGCCGCGCTTCTTGAAAAAATCCAAGGCATTGTCGCTCGCGTCGACCGTCAGCTTTGTCGCGCCACGGCCAAAGGCGAGCTTTTCCAGCGCATCGCACAGCATCGACGCTACGCCCTGCCCCGCGACGCTCGGATGCACATAGAGCATGTCGATATGGTCCGCGCCTTTCAGCGCGGCAAAGCCGACCGGAGAATTCTGCAGCGTGGCGATCAGCGTCAGTTCGCCGGCCAACCGCGCGCCGAATGTCGCCTCGTCGTCGGCGGCGCTGGCCCAGGCCTCCTGCTGCGCTTCGCTGTAGTCGTCGCCGGTCAATTGCTCGATCGCCGCGACGAAGATCGCGGCGAGAATCGGCGTATCGGCCGCGAGGTACGGCCGCAGCGCGGGTTTTGGCAGGGTCTGTCCCATCAGCGCGCGACCTCCCAGGTGGTACCGTCCTTGGAATCCTTGATCGCAATCCCCATCGCCGCGAGTTCATCGCGAATACGATCGGATTCCTTGAAGTCTTTTCGTGCACGGGCAGCAGTGCGCGCGGAAATCAGGCTGTCGATTTGTTCGGCGTCGACACCGCTCGCCTGCTGCTTGCGGCCCTCCCATTGTGCTGCGGTCTCGGAGAGGAATCCCAGAAGCCGCAGAGAGGCCGCGAAATCGCTGCGATCTCCTTCATTTGCAGCAGCACCGTTTCGCAAGCCATGCAGCGAAGCGATCATCTGCGGCGTGTTGAGATCATCGGAAAGCGCCTCGATCACGGTCCCGGCGGGTTGTCCTGCTTGGATATCCGCCGCGACGCGGTACCAGTCGTCGAGCGTTTTGGCGCTTTCTTCCAATCCCTTCAGCGTCCAGTCGATCGGCGAGCGATAATGCGTCTTCAGCATGTTGAGACGCAGCACTTCGCCCGGCCAGTCGGCCAACAGCTCCCTGATGGTGACGAAGTTGCCAAGGCTCTTCGACATCTTGTCGCCTTCGACCTGCAGGAAGCCGTTGTGCATCCAGACGTTGGCCATGCGCGCTTGGTCGAAGGCGCAGCAGGTCTGCGCGAGCTCGTTCTCGTGATGCGGAAATACCAGATCGATGCCGCCGCCATGGATGTCGAACTGCTCGCCGAGGTGCTTCCACGCCATCGCCGAGCATTCGATATGCCAGCCCGGACGGCCCTCGACCTTGATGCCGGCCGGCGACGGCCATGACGGTTCGCCCGGCTTCGCCGGTTTCCACAGCACGAAATCGGTGTCATCGTGCTTATAGGGTGCGACATCGACCCGGGCACCGGCGATCATCTCATCCAGCGAGCGTTTCGACAGCGCACCATAGCGCGGCAGGATGGAATCGGCGGCATTCATCGCCTGCGGCGAGAACAGCACGTGATCCTGCTCGACATAGGCAAAGCGGTCGCGCACCAATTTCTCGATGATCGTTCGCATCTCCGCAATATGCTCGGTGGCGCGCGGCTCGACCGTCGGACGCAAGCAGCCGAGCGCATCGACGTCGTCGTGGAACTGCTTCTCGGTCACTTCCGTGACCTTGCGGATCGCCTCGTTCAGCGGCAGTCCGGGAAAATCCCGCGCGGCCCGCGCGTTGATCTTGTCGTCGACGTCGGTGATGTTGCGGACATAGGTGACGCGATCCGCGCCATAGACGTGGCGCAGCAGGCGGAACAGCACGTCGAACACGATGACCGGACGCGCATTGCCGATATGGGCGAAGTCATAGACCGTCGGCCCGCAGACATACATGCGCACGTTGTGGGCATCGAGCGGCACAAACGGCCGTTTCTCTCGCGTCAACGTATCGTAGAGGCGCAGTTCCATGGATACATACCCGTCCCTGCCGGCCGGGCGTCCAGTGATCTCGTGTGAGAAAAGACGGCCTCAGCCAGCGAATCGCTAGCTCATAATCTCGCGGCAAATGCAGCAAATGGCGAGGAGACCGTTCATGCGAACCACAATGGAACACCCGAGGGCCTGGCGTCAAGAGCCGTGAAAAAGCCATTTTAAGCCGCAAATGGGAGCGCCCCTCGGCCCATGGTTAATCATTCTTAACCATTTTGGCCTATCGAATGAGAGGAATCTCCTCTCATTCATGTGGTGCATCATGCGATCCCTTCCGGCGCTATCGGCTTGTGCATTCCTCATCGCCACGACGGCTGCGTCAGCCGAAAGCCGCGTCTTCATCGTCGCCAACCAGGCCGACGGCTATGGCATCGACCAGTGCCTCGCCAAAGGCGACCAATGCGGCGCTCACGCCGCCCGCTCCTACTGTCAATCACGCGATTTTGCGTTAGCTTCGTCCTACCGGCGCGTCGATCCCGATGAGATCACCGGATCGGTGCCGAAAGACGGCCGGAACTGCGCACGTGGTGGCTGCGACGAATATATCGCGATCACCTGTCAGCGCTAGAAACCTGGCAGCGCCGCCACACGGGCGCCCCGGAAACGACGTGACGCTGCCCCTGGAAGCGGGTAAGGGAAGCGGTCGCGGCGTTGAGGCTCGCGGAACTCTCTGATGGCCGGATATGCCTGAAACGCTGACTGTATTTCCTTTCCGACGGATCCTTCTCTCCTCTGTGCTGCTGGGCGGCTTGACGCTTTCCTTTGGCGCGGCGGCACAGATGAGCCCGGGCTCGATGCCCCCGCCCTCGTCCCAAGGCGGACCGCCGGTCAACCCGATCTGCCCGCGGCTGGAAGCCCAATTGGCGACCATCGACCGCGGCGGCAGCAACGATCCGGCCAAGGACGAGCAGATCCGCCGCTACCAGGACGCCGCCACGAAGCAGCAGGCCGAGCTTGATCGCGTCACCCAGCAGGCCAAGCGCACGGGCTGCGACAGCTCAGGGTTCTTGTCGCTGTTCAACGGCAATTCGGCCCAATGTGGCCCCGTCAACACCCAGATCCAGCAGATGCGCTCCAACCTGGACCAGATCAACAGCAGCCTGGAGCGCCTGCGTGGCGGCGGCGGTGGTTTCGGAAGCGATCGCGACAACCAGCGCCGCTCGGTGCTGACCGCGCTGGCGCAGAACAATTGCGGTCCGCAATATGCCAACGCAGCGCCTGGGCCGGGCAACTTCCTGAACAATCTGTTCGGCGGCGGCAACAACAACAGCCTGCCGCCGCCCAGCGCCGATCTGGCCGCGCCGTCGGGGACCTATCGCACCGTCTGCGTGCGAAGCTGCGACGGCGGCTATTTCCCGATCTCTTTCGCCACCGTGCCGACGCGTTTTCCCGACGATGAGAAGAGCTGCAAGGCGCTTTGTCCGGCGACCGAGGCGACGCTGTTCACCTATCGCAATCCCGGCGAGGACATCAACCAGGCCACGTCAGTCAACGGCCAGCCTTACACGTCGCTACCGAACGCGTTTCGTTTCCGGACCGAGTTCAATCCGTCCTGCGCCTGCAAGGCGCCCGGCCAAACCTGGTCCGAGGCGCTGAAGTCGATCGACGACAAGGCGGAGGCACAACAGCAGGGCGACATCATCGTCACCGAAGAGAGCGCAAAGAAGATGCAGCGGCCGAGGTCGGCGCCGGCTTCCGCCAAGAGGGGCGGCGCGGCTCCGGCACCGGTGGACAGTACAGCCGCCGCTCCCGGGCCCGACGCATCCGAGCAGCCTTCCGCGCCGGGCGGAACCACGTCCGACAACAAGCCGATTCGTTCGGTGGGGCCGACCTTTATCCCGGCGCGTTAAAGTGAGATGGCGCTCCAAGAACGCCCGTCACTGATTCAAGAGCGGAATGTCCTTGGCAGGCCTTGGACCGGGCAACGACTGCAGAAAGGCGTGGATGTCGGCAGCATCCTTGTCGGAAAGCACGGTCGAGGAGAATGACGGCATGTCGTTCGGCGCCTCGCGCAAGAAGGCGATGAACGAGTCCACCGGCAGTGCGATCTGCGCCAGCGCCGGCGTCGCATAGTTGAAAGTCCCGCCTTGTCCCGCGCGGCCGTGGCATTCGAAGCATCCATCCGCGAGATAGAGGCGCTTGCCGTTGGCGGGATCACCGGTCGGCGCGTCTTCGGCGCGTGCCACGCCGGAGACGCCAAAGATAGCGCCAAGGACTGAAGCGGCCGCGATCGCTCTCATTGTCCCGGGCCGCGTCGCGAGGTGTCTGATCATCATCTGAACCATACTTGCCTCAACACTTGCTTGAACACTTGCCTCAACGCTGATCCATCACGACATCGAGCAGCGCTGGCTGGCCGCTCTTGACCACGGCAACGGCGCGCTTCAAGGCCGGGCCGAGATCGTTCGGATCGTTGATTGGGCCTTCGCCATAGACGCCAAATCCCTTGGCGATCGTCGCGTAGTCGACGAAGGGATCCTTGATGGTCGTGCCGATATCGGCGTCGGTGATGCCGCGGCCATGGCGGGCGGCCATCGCCTGCAGATACATGTATTCCTGGTGATAGGCGCGGTTGTTGTGCACGATGTAGAGCAAGGGGATTCGATGGTGCGCCGCCGTCCATAGCGTTGACGGCACAAACATGAAGTCGCCGTCGCCTCCGATCGCCACCGTCAGCCTGCCGTGCCGCTTGTTGGCGAGGGCCGCCCCGAGCGATGCCGGCAAGGTGTAGCCGACACCGCCGCCTCCGGCGACGCCGTTCCACTGATGCGGCTTGTCGAAGTTCCACAATCGATGCGGCCACGACAGGCGAATCGAGGTGCCGACCAGCGACCAGTCTTCGTCCTTGATCTGGTTGTAAAGTTCGGCACATAGCCGGGCCGTCGTGATTGGCGTAGCATCCCAGCCGATCGTAGCGTCCGACTTCGCCTGCTCGATGGTGGCAAGCTTTGCCGCAGCGAGCTTCTTGCCGCGAGCCTCGATCGCGGATTTGCGGCTCTCATCGATTCGGCGTTTCACCTGTTCGATCAGAACCGGAAGGCTCGCCTCGGCGTCGCCCGCGATGTCGAGGTCGACCTCCTGATAGCGGCCGAGATCCTGATAGTTGGCCTTCATGTAGAGGCCGCGGGTGCCAAGCGTGACGATCTTTGCGGTCTTCTTGTATCGCGGCTGGGAACTGCGCGCGATGCGATCGTGGAAATCGCTCAGCGTCCCCCACAATTCATTGACCTCCATGGCCAGGATGACGTCGGCCTGAGACAGGATGGAACGACGGAACGACTGGTTGAGCGGATGGCGCGAGGGGAAATTCATCCGTCCGAAATTGTCGATCACGGCGCATTGCAGTGTCTCCGCCAACTCCACGAGGCGCGGCATGCCGGCCTGCGTTCGCGCCATCCGGTCGCAGATGATGACGGGATTTTCGGCCGCGACCAGCATTCCGGCAAGCTCGGCCAGTGCCGCATCGTCGCCTTGCGGCGGGATCGCTTTGGTGAGTTTCGGGATGCGAAGCCCGTCCCGGTTCTCGATCGGGTTCTCCTGCAGCTCCGCGTCGAGCGACAGCATCACCGGTGCCATCGGTGGCGTGGTGGCGATCTTGTAGGCGCGCACCGCCGATTCCGCGAAATGCTGCAGCGACACCGGCTGATCGTCCCATTTGACGAAGTCGCGCGTGAGCGCCGCGGGATCGATCGCCGAATGCGGCCATTCGGCACCCGGTGCGCGCTTGTTGGCCTCCATGATGTTGCCGCCCATCACGATGACCGGCACGCGATCGCACCAGGCATTGTACATCGCCATCGAGGCGTGCTGCAGTCCGACCACGCCATGGCAAATCATGGCCATTGGCTTGCCTTCCATCTTGGCGTAGCCCTGTCCCACGTGCACGGCGATTTCCTCGTGCGGACAGGTGATGATTTCGGGCTTGCTGTTGCCGCCATGATTGATCAGCGCCTCGTGGAGGCCGCGGAAGCTCGAGGCGCAATTCATCGCGAGATAGTCGATATCGAGCGTCTTGAGCACGTCCACCATGAAATCGCCGCCGCTTGAGGTCTGATTGACCGGATCGGCCGGCGGCGGCATCGCGTCGGCCGCGGCGAGTTTTGGCCCGGGAAGTGCAGCCTTGACCGCAGCCTTGGGACGCTGTTCCGGAAAACCTGAGACGGCGGTGTTGGCAGCGACCGGCGCGCTCAGTGCCGCGGCGCTTGCGATGGTCGCTCCTTTGAGAAAGTTTCGGCGACCAGCATCGGGCGTGCCATCGTGCCCCGTTTTATCCTGTCCCGCGTTGCTGCGTTTCGACATGGTTTCCTCCCCGGAAAACGTGATCCGATGTCTACGAGCTGATTATTGGCGGGAACTGTCGCTTCCACACCTTTAGGTCGTCAAGACGCGGACGCGTGAACATGCAGCCTCGACGGAGCTGCTACGCGAAATCAGCGGAGGAGCGACGGTTCTGCTCCTGGCGCAAACGCGAAGTGCCCCGGCGTCTGCCATTATTTCGACTCCTGGGGCAACCTTCGCATAGTCCAGAGGATCGCGTTCGTGAGCATTCGCTGATAGCGGGCGTCCTGCCAGACTGACGACTCGTGGCCAAGCGCCGTATAGAACACTCGTCCCTGGCCGTAAGATCGCGTCCAGGCGAGAGGCCATCCATAGAATCGTCGATGCACACCGGTCTTGCCAAGGTCCACAGAGCTTTGGTCGAGGCGCAGGAGCACGTGTGATCCGCGATGGTCGAAGTCGCTGATTTGGTAGATTTCGTCCTCGAATTGCAACGAATTCCCGAGAAACGCCACCAGTGGGTCGCCGGGATCAACCACCTCGATGGTCACGGCCTGATGCCAAGGATGGCCATTAAAATAGCCGCCGACGAGATCAAGATAGTCCGGCCACGCGTAGAATGTATCCGTGGCCGAATGAACACCGAGGAACCCACCGCCCGAGCGCACAAAGTCGAGAAGAGCTGTCTTTTGAGTGCCGCTCATTGGAAGTTCTCCGGTTGTGTAGAACATCACGGCGGCGTAGCGCTTGAGGTTTTCGGTCGAAAATTCAGATGTGTCTTCCGTCGCAGTGACTTCAAACACGCCGGAATCCCTTCCAAGCTGGCTCAGGATTGCCTTGGAAAGCGGTATGACGTCATGCCGGTAGCCGGCCGAGTATGTGAAATAGAGGATGCGCTCGAGCTGGCGCTCGGCACGCGCACCGCGCGGTCGGATTGCCGCGGCGCTGCCGAGGAGCGCGATGAACTCGCGTCGCCTCACAATCCTCTCCCCGAAGCTGACCAACCATGTGTTGAGAGAAGCTTAGCACATCTCAGTCCAGTGGGCACTCGGCTCGAAACGATCCTCGATCTGATGAACGCCGGCCGACCTACGAACTAGACGAGCGTCGATTGGCGCAATAATCAAAAATTTTGCACGGCGTACCAATACTCAGCGGCCGCTGATCGTTTATGAACGATCAGCGCACTCGCGCCCGAATAAAGTGTCGGTCGGGTTTCATCCTGAGAAGTTATTGCGACTTCTCTTTTTGGCACGACCGGACGATCTTCGACATTTGCATCACCGCCGTTATCGGGCGCAATGCAGGCGTTCATAAGCTCGCCTTCTTATGAGTACTCGCCCTGCTATCCCTCGAACGCCTCCGCCGACGCACGCGCCGCGCGCGAGACCAGCGTCTCGTCCGGCCGCGGCAACGGCATGCCTTTGTCGCGGAAGCGGTTGGTGATGGGGTAACGCCGGTCGCGCCCGAAATTCCGCGCCGTCACCTTGACGCCCGGCGCCGCCTGCCGTCGCTTGTACTCGGCGATGTTGAGCAGATGATCGATCCGCGCCACCACCGCGCGGTCGAACCCCGCCTCCACGATCGAGGCCAACGGTTCTTCCCGCTCGACCAGCCGCTCCAGGATCGCGTCGAGCATGTCGTAGGGTGGCAGCGAATCCTGGTCGGTCTGGTTCTCGCGCAATTCCGCGGTCGGCGGGCGCGTGATGATATTGACCGGGATCACCTCGCCCGAGGGACCGAGCGCGCCATCCGGTTTCCATGAATTGCGCAAGGCCGAGAGGCGGAACACCTCGGTCTTGTAGATGTCCTTGATCGGATTGAAGCCGCCGTTCATGTCGCCATAGAGCGTGGCGTAGCCGACCGACATTTCGGACTTGTTGCCGGTCGTGACCACCATCGCGCCGGTCTTGTTGGAGATCGCCATCAACAACGTGCCGCGGCTGCGCGCCTGCAGATTTTCCTCGGTGATGTCGCGCGGCAGGCCCTTGAAAGTCTCGGACAAGATCTTCTCGAAACCATTCACCGCGTCCGCGATCGGCAGCACCTCGTAGCGGATGCGAAGCGCGGCCGCGAGCTTGGCCGCATCCTCCAGCGACACCTGCGCGGTGAAACGAAATGGCAGCATGACGCCGCGCACGGCCTCGGCGCCGAGCGCATCGACCGCGAGCGCCGCGCACAGCGCGGAATCGATCCCGCCGGAGATGCCGAGCAGCACGCCGGGGAAGCCAGTCTTGCGGACGTAGTCGCGCAGGCCGAGCACGCAGGCCGCGTAATCGGCCTTGTCGCCCTCCAGCACCGGCGCGATCGGCCCGCTGCAGCGCCAGCCGTCATCGCCCTTGGTCCAGCGCAGCGTGGTGATGTCTTCGGCGAAATCAGGCAATTGCGCCGCCACCGAAAGATCGGCGTTCAACGCGAACGAAGCGCCGTCGAACACCAGTTCGTCCTGGCCGCCAACCTGATTGAGATAGATCAGCGGCAACCCGCTCTCGGTGACGCGCGCCACCGCGATCGAGAGCCGCACGTCGGTCTTGTCGCGCGCGTAGGGCGAGCCGTTCGGCACGACCAGAATCTCGGCGCCGGTCTCGGCCAGGCACTCGACGACGTTCTCGTAGTCCTCGGACTCCTCTAACCAGATGTCCTCGCAGATGGGAACGCCGACCCGGACGCCGCGGACCGTCACGGGGCCTGCGGCAGGGCCGCGCGCGAACAGGCGCTTTTCGTCGAACACGCCGTAGTTCGGCAAATTGGCCTTGAAGCGAATGGCGGCGATGCGCCCGCCATCCAGAAGAGCGCAGGCATTGTAGAGCTTGCCTTCCTCCACCCAGGGACTGCCGATCAGCATCGCAGGTCCCCCGTCGGCGGTCTCAATCGCCAGGGCCTCGACCGCCGTCCGGCAGGCCGCCTGGAACGCCGGCTTCAGCACCAGGTCCTCCGGCGGATAACCGGTGATGAACAGTTCCGGCAGCACGACAAGATCGGCGCCGTCGGCCCGTGCGCGGGCCCGCGCGGCACGCGCCTTCGCGGCGTTGCCCTCGACGTCGCCGACCGTCGGATTGAGCTGGGCCAGCGTGATGGTCAATTGGTTGGCGCGTTCGGTCATGGGACGATAGTGCACCGCGCCCATCGAAACTTCAATTGCTCATTTAGAGCATAATTCGAAGGCTGCCCCGCGCGTGACGCGGGGTCGCCCTCATTCTCCTCGCGACAAGCGCGACGTGTTTCCGAAAAGATCGCGCTCAAACAAGACGCTAGATCGCGCCGATGCGCTCGGCGATGGCAAACAGCCAGAACAGGCCGGCTGCGATCAGCGCCACACCGACCGCGGCCGAGCCCAAATCCTTGACCCGCCCGATCTGGGGGTCGTGGGCGGTGGTCAGCCGGTCGGCAAGCTTCTCGATCGCGGTATTGAGCAGCTCGATCGCCAACACCAAAAGGACGGCGGCAACCAGCTCGACGCTGCGCATCGTCGTGACGCCGATCAGCCACGCCAACGGCAGCGCAAGCAGAAGCGCGACCAGTTCCTCTCGAATGGCCTGCTCCGAGCGGACGGCAAAGGCCAGGCCGTTGCGCGAGTTGATGGTGGCCTTCCAGAACCGCAGCAACTCAGAATCCCGCTGCCGCCGGCACCGGCTTGGCCTTGCCGGCATGCTCCTGCTTGAGCAGCTCCGCGATCAGGAAAGCCAAGTCGATCGACTGCTCGGCATTAAGCCGGGGATCGCAGACCGTGTGGTAGCGGTCGTTGAGATCCTCGTCGGTGATGGCGCGCGCGCCGCCGACGCATTCGGTCACGTCCTTGCCGGTCATTTCCAGATGGACGCCGCCGGCATGGGTGCCCTCGACCGCATGGATCGCAAAGAAGCTTTTGACCTCGGCGAGGATGCGGTCGAACGGACGGGTCTTGTAGCCCGTGGTCGAGGTGATGGTGTTGCCATGCATCGGATCGCACGACCACACCACCACGCGGCCTTCGCGCTGCACCGCGCGGATCAGGCCCGGCAGATGGTCGCCGATCTTGTCGGCGCCGAAACGGTTGATCAGCGTCAGCCGTCCCGGCTCGTTGTCCGGGTTGAGCACGTCGATCAGCCGCAGCAGCTCGTCCGGTTTCAGCGAGGGACCGCATTTCAGGCCGATCGGATTCTTGATGCCGCGGAAATATTCCACATGGGCGTGATCGAGCTGCCGCGTGCGGTCGCCGATCCAGATCAGATGACCTGACGTCGCATACCAGTCGCCGGTGGTGGAATCGACCCGGGTGAAGGCCTGCTCATAGCCAAGCAGCAGCGCCTCGTGGCTGGTGTAGAAGTCGGTGGCGCGCAGTTCAGGATGGCTTTCCAGATCGAGGCCGCAGGCGCGCATGAAGTTCAACGCGTCCGAAATGCGGTCGGCCAGTTCCTTGTAGCGCCGCGACTGCGGCGAATCCTTCAGGAAACCCAGCATCCACTGGTGCACACTTCCCAAATTGGCGAAACCGCCGGTCGCGAACGCGCGCAAGAGATTGAGCGTCGCGGCCGACTGCCGATAGGCCATCAACTGGCGCTGCGGATCGGGCACGCGCGCGGCCGCCGTGAAGGCGATGTCGTTGACGATATCGCCGCGGTAGCTCGGCAGCTCCGCGCCGCCGATCTTCTCGGTCGGCGACGAGCGCGGTTTTGCAAATTGCCCGGCAATGCGGCCGACCTTCACGACAGGCAGCGCGCCGGCATAGGTCAGCACCACTGCCATCTGCAACAGCACGCGGAAGAAGTCGCGAATGTTGTTGGCGCCGTGCTCGGCGAAACTCTCGGCGCAATCGCCCCCCTGCAGCAGAAAGGCTTCGCCGGCGGCAACCCGCGCCAGCGCCTTTTTCAGGTTGCGCGCTTCGCCAGCAAAAACCAGCGGTGGAAACGTGGCAAGCTGCGCCTCGACATCGCCCAACGCTTTTACGTCGGGATAGTCGGGCATTTGCAGCACCGGCTTGGCACGCCAGCTATCGGGAGCCCACCGCTCGGACATGACGTTAACTCCTGTGCAAAACCTGCTACCTACTAGCGCATGATCCGGAAAAGTGGGGTACCGGTTTTCCGAAAAAGATCATGCGCAAACAATAAGCTAGAGCGCCATGACGATTCGTCTTGAAGTCATTGCGCTCTAGGCGTTGCGAAGGGCCGCGTTATACACAGGGGCAGGGAAGACCGCTACTTGGATTTCTACTTGGATTTCCAGCCCCAGGATAAGACATTGCGGTAAAAGCCAAATTCGCATTAGCTGCGGCAAAAGGCAAAAAGACTGGAATCGCGGTGATGGACGCTGCGCTGGACGACGTTTTTTCCGACGACATTACGGTCCCCGCCGCCGACGGCTACCCCCTCGCCGCGACGCTCTTTTTGCCCCGCGGCGCCAAGCGCCATGCGGTCCTGATCAATTCGGCGACCGCCGTCCCGCGCAAGATCTATCGCCGGTTCGCCGCCTACCTCGCGCACCGGGGCTGCGCGGTCCTGACCTATGACTACCGTGGCATCGGCGGCAGCCGGCAGAAGGCGGTGGAGGGCTACAATCAGCCGAAGCCGCTGACCGGCTTCAAGGCCTCGATGTCGGACTGGGCCGCGCTCGACGCGACCGCGGCGGTGAACTGGATGCGCGAGCGCTATCGCCATCTGCCGCTCGGCTATGTCGGCCATTCCTTCGGCGGCCAGGCGCTCGGACTGTTGCCGAACAACGCGGAGGTGTCGCGCGCGCTTCTGATCGCGGCGCAAGCCGGATATTGGAAGCTGATGACACCGCCGGAGCGCTACCGCGTCTATGTGATGCTGAATTTCGTCGGCATGCCCATCACGCGCCTGTTGGGCTATGCGCCGGGCCAGATCGGGTTGGGCGAGGACCTGCCGAAGGGCGTCTTTCTCCAGTGGGTCGACTGGGTGATGAGCCCACACTATCTGTTCGACGACCACACCCTCGCCGGCCTGAAGAATTTTCCGAACTACCACGGCGCGATGCGTGCACTGTGCCTGTCCGACGATCCCTGGGCGACGCGCCCGGCCGTCGAGCTCCTGTGCACGGGCTTCAACGCCATCAAGCCCGAGATTCTGACCGTGGCGCCCACCGACGTCGGGGTCGGCCGCATCGGCCATTTCGGCTTCTTCCGCCCCGAGCATCGCGACACCTTGTGGCGCGGTGCCGCGGAGTGGCTGCAGAGCTGACCACGGCTTTTCCGGTTCATCACTTGGCCTTGGTGGACTGGATCGTCCCCTGGCGCTACGCATGGGGCTGGACAGGGAAGCCGTTGACACGGCCGCTACGGCAACCCTTCACGCGACCTGCAGCGTCGGAATCTTCTTGATCGTTTCTCCGAGTTCCTGCTCCGCGCGGTGCAAATCGTACCGCTTCTGCAGATTGAGCCAGAGATCCGGACCATTTCCGCAGAGCTTCCCGAGCCGCAAGGCCATGCCAGGGGTGACCGGCTGCTTTTCCGTGAGGACTTCATAAAGCGTCTGACGCGACACGCCGAGCAATTTGGCGATCTCCGTCCTCGACCGATCAAGCGCCGGCAGAATCTCCTCACGAAGAAGTTCGCCGGGATGCATGGGTGGCAAGCCTCGCTTCGGGAGCTTTCTGGTCATGAGTTCAGTCCTCAGTGATAGTCTTCCAGGTCGACGTCCACGGCATCGCCGTCGATCCAGCCGAATGTGACGCGCCAGTTTCCGCTGGCGTTGACGGCATAGCGACCCTTGTCACTGCAACGAGCGCATGAAAGCGGAATCCCGGCAAGTTCATGTCCTCCGGACGTGACTACGCGCTGATGAGCACCGGGCCATCTCGACAATGCGAGGCAAGCCGTCAACTCATCGTAACAACGACTTTTCCTTTAGCGCGTCCACTTTCGACGTAGGCCAGAGCGTCAGAAATGTTCGCAAACGGATATGTTTTGTCGACGGTGACCTTCAGTTTCCCCTGTTCGATGAGTTCGGCAAGCTGAGCAAGGTCGCTACCGCTTGGATGCATGAAAAGATATCGATAGCTGATACCCGCGCGTCGAGCTCGCGACCTGATACCGTAGCTGATAATCCAGAAAATGGCCGAAAGAGCTCGGCCGCCGGCGAGGTCCTTGATCGCAGTTTGTGGCTCTGGAAGAGCGGCTACTGAAACGACCTTAGTTCCCGGCTTCATGATTTCGAACATTTGCTCCAGGGTGTTGCCGCCGATTAGGTCAAACCCCGCGTCAAATCTGGCTTCCGTTTTGGATATATCCTGAGACGTATAGTCGATCACCTCGTCACAGCCGAGCGAGCGCACCAACGCTTCACCTCGCTGCGAAGCTGTTGTCGTCACATGTGCGCCTAGCCATTTGGCGATCTGAATCGCAAAGGTGCCGACCCCTCCGGCACCGCCTGAGATCAACACTTTCTGTCCTGGTTTGACACCGAGTTCGTCCCTTAATGCCTGCAGAGCAGTGAGCGCCGCTAACGGCACGGCCGCGGCAGCCGCGAAATCCAGATCCCGTGGCATATGCGCAGCGTGAACGTCCTCGACGCATGCTTGCTCTGCGAATGCGCCAGCGCGATCCTTTGCGACCCGGGCAAACACACGATCACCCACATGGAACCGTTTGACGTCGCCGCCAACAGCAATGACGTCGCCGGCGAGTTCGTTGCCCAGCACAAAGGGAAGCCTTGGCCGTAGGATTGCGCGAAGCTTCCCTTGTCGGAACTTGAAATCTACCGGGTTCAGACCCGCAGCGCGTACTTCAACGAGAATGTCGTTTGGCCTCGGCGCAGGTGCCGGGACGTCCATCAGCCGGGAGCCTTCAGGGCCGCCGTAATGCTCGAGAATGTATGCGCGCATCGGTCTCGCGGGTCCGGCTTCCAGGGGTTTCACCAGTTCGCCTTCCGGATTGAATGGCCCCGACCCTAACGTTAAAGTTAGGTTTAATGTCAATGGGAGGCCTGGCGGGCATGAGGATTGGTGAGCTTGCGCGGCGAAGTGGCCTGAGTACCTCACGCATTCGATTTTATGAGGCCAAGGGGCTGCTCACGGCAGTTTCCAGGAAGTCCAATGGATACCGCCAATATCCGGCCGACGCGCTCACGGTTCTGGGTGTCATCGTTGGTGCACAGCGGACCGGCTTTTCTCTGAATGAGATCAGGCAAGTCCTGCCCGCAGACGTCGGCAAGTGGCGCCATCGCGAACTGCTAGGTGCATTGCGCCGCAAGGTGGCCGATATCGAACAGATGGAACAGCGGTTAGGTCAAAGTAGGAGACAGCTTTGCGCCCTAATCCGAAAAATTGAATGCAAGCCAGATAGCATGGGCTGTACCGACAATACCGAGCGGCTGCTGAAGGAGTTCGTCCCAAGTGGATCGCCGCCGGCGTCGAGAACATCCAAAAATATGGTGCTCGATCCATCGCCGCCGCGCCGCCCTAACCGTTCGCTTTCTTTGTCAGCGCGACCGCGCTCTGGGAATGGTAAATAGGCACTGCAAGCCGGCACCCGCCACCATACGTCGGCTCAGGGTCATTCACGACAGGGTCGAGCCAGCAGCAAATCCGGCAATGCCCGCTAGAGCGTGATGACTTTTCTTCGAATCGTCATCTCGCTCTATCTTTTTGTTTGAGCATGATCTCCGCGCAAACGCGTTCCGCGTTTGTTAGCTAAGGGAAAACCGGTACCCACCCCGCATCAGGTGCGGGGCAGGCTTTTTCCGGATCATGCTCTAGCCGAAGGCAGAAGTGGTTTGAGAACGTTGGCGGCTCGGCGACAGCCGTTGCAGGGTGATGGTACAGCCGTGGACGTGATGCAAGGTCCCAAACTGGAGCGAAGCGAGTTACCGGAGCATCACCCCGCCCCCTATTCCGCCGCCGCCTCACGCACATGCCGCGCGGTCGGCGTGCGCATGGTCACGAGTTCTTCTGCCGCGGTCGGATGCAGCGCGATCGTCGCGTCGAAATCGGCCTTGGTCGCCTTCATCT
>WNGJ01007857.1_pt1 | contig 23613 bp, 21 predicted proteins | sample 5400611 | NCBI WGS metagenome assembly WNGJ01 (sample SAMN13153375, study PRJNA577476) | soil metagenome | isolation source: 40 cm soil or saprolite under Garry oak tree replicate 1 | place: USA:California | collected 2016-06-15
TCGACCTAGTGCTGGTCGACGTGTCGGGCAAGGGGGTGGACGCCGGGACGCGCGCGCTGCTGCTGTCGGGGGCGTTCGGCGGCCTGCTGGGCGCGGTGCCGCCGGAGCGCTTCTTCGCCGAGGCCAACCGCTACCTGCGCCGGCAGCGGTGGAGCGAGGGCTTCGCGACGGCCGTCTACCTGCGGGTGGACCTGGACACGGGGGCGTACCGACTGGAGAGCGCCGGTCACCCGCCGGCCGCGCACCTGGATGCGGGCAGCGGGGTATGGCGGCTGTCCGGGCCACGAGGCCCACTGCTCGGCGTCCTGCCACGGGTCGGGCACCCACCGGACGTCGGTGTGCTCAGACCGGGCGATGCGCTGCTGCTCTACTCCGACGGCGTGGTCGAGGACCGCAACCGCGACCTCGAGGTCGGGGTCGACCGCCTCCTCGGCGCCGCCGAGCGCCTGGTGCCACGCGGGGACTACACCGGCGGCGCCGCGTACCTCGTCGACCGCGTCCCCACCCGCACCGACGACGACCGCGCGATCGTGCTGATCTGGCGCGAGTACTGAGCCAGCTCGCGGGTAGTCCGGGCCGGAACATACCGGTTCCTTCCCGCGGGAGGTGTCCGAGCGGCTGGTCGGGGCATGCTGCGGCGAGCGCGAGCAAGTCAGGAGTGGAGCGGGTGACGGGAATCGAACCCGCACCATCAGCTTGGAAGGCTGAGGCTCTGCCATTGAGCTACACCCGCGGGTACGACGACCAGCGTAGCGGTCCGGCTCCGGCCAGCCGTCTACACTCGCGGACGGCCCCGGGGTGTGGCGCAGTTTGGTAGCGCACTCGCTTTGGGAGCGAGGGGCCGTGGGTTCGAATCCCGCCACCCCGACCAGCACCGTTGCCATCGCCCATGTCATGCACGAGTTCAACCGAGGAGAAGAGCGCGCGTGAAGAGCACCGTCGAGGCCCTCAGCCCCACCCGGGTCCGGCTGACCGTCGAGGTGCCCTTCGACGAGCTGAAGCCCAGCCTGGACAAGGCATACACGAGCATCGCCCGGCAGGTCCGGGTGCCAGGCTTCCGGCCCGGCAAGGCGCCGGCCCGGATCATCGACCAGCGGGTCGGTCGCGCGGCCGTGCTCGACGAGGCGGTCCAGGAAGCGGTGCCGAGGGCGTACGCGGACGCCGTGCGAGAGAACGAGGTGCGCGCGGTGGGTCAGCCCGAGATCGAGCTGACCCGGCTGGACGACGGCGACAGCCTCGCCTTCACCGCCGAGGTCGACGTCCGGCCTCAGGTCAGCCTTCCGGACCTGAGCGACATCGCGGTGACCGTCGACGACGTCGCCGTCGGCGAGGACGAGGTCGACGAGCAGGTCGCGGCGCTGCGTGAGCGGTTCGCCGTGCTGAAGGCGGCCGATCGGCCGGTCCAGGACGGTGACTACGTCTCGATCGACCTTCGCGCCACCGTGGACGGCGAGGAGGTGCCCGGGGGCTCGACCACCGGCCTGTCGTACGAGGTGGGGACCGGGTCGCTGATGAGCGGCCTTGACGAGGCGCTGGTCGGGGCGTCGGGCGGTGACCAGCGGCATTTCAGCACCGAGCTGGTGGCCGGCGAACTCGCGGGGCGCACGGCCGACGTGGACGTCACCGTCCGCTCGGTGAAGGAGAAGGAGCTGCCCGAGCTGGACGACGAGTTCGCGCAGACCGCGAGCGAGTTCGACACGCTCGACGAGCTGCGCGCCGACATGCGCTCGCGGCTGGAGCGGGTCGGGGCGCTGGAGCAGGGCGCGCAGGCCCGCGACCGGGTGCTGGAGGAGCTGCTCGACGCGACCGAGGTACCGCTGCCGGAGTCGGCGGTGCGCGGCGAGGTGGAGTGGCGCCAGCACGACATAGGACACCAGCTCGAAGGTGCCGGCCTGAACCTGGACGACTACCTGTCCGCGGAGGGCCGGACCCGGGAGGACTTCGACACCGAGATCCAGCGCAACTCCGAGACCGCGGTGAAGAGCCAGCTCGTGCTCGATGCGATCGCCGACGCCGAGCAGATGGGCGTCACCGAGGCCGAGCTGACCGAGCACGTGGTCGCCCAGGCGTCCCGGTACGGCGTCTCGCCGCAGGAGTTCGCGCAGCAGATGACGCAGGCGGGCACGCTGCCGGCCCTGGTCTCGGACGTGCGCCGGTCCAAGGCGCTGGCGAGCGTGCTGGAGCGTGCCACGGTCACCGACGGGTCCGGCCGCCCGGTCGACCTGGAAGCACTCCGTCGGCGGCCCGCGGACGAGGCGGCCGGCGACGAGGAGGGCGAGGCCGCCGAGGCCCAGGCGCCGGCGGCCGCCGCCGCGGACGACCCCGCTTCGGCCACCTCGATCCGGCCGCTCGGGTCCTGATGCGACCAGCGCGGACGACCTGCGCTGTCAGCGAACGCGTACCGCGGCGGGCATTCGACCCGGTGACCGCGAGTTAGTGTCGGTGGAAGCCAGCCCTCGTCCCGACAGGAGTCACGTGAGCACCATCGATCCGGCGATGCCGATCCGCGTCCTGCCCGACCTGCGGGTTCCCGGCGCGGGGATGACCCTCAACGACTCTGTCTACGACCGCCTGCTGCGCGAGCGGATCATCTTCCTCGGCCAGCCCGTGGACGACCCGATCGCCAACCAGATCAGCGCCCAGCTCCTCCTGCTCGCGGCGGAGGACCCGAAGCGCGACATCCACCTCTACATCAACTCGCCCGGCGGCTCTGTCACGGCCGGCATGGCGATCTACGACACCATGCAGCTGGTCGAGCCGGACGTGGCCACCTTCGCCCTGGGGCTGGCCGCGTCGATGGGCCAGTTCCTGCTCTCGGCCGGCACGCCGGGCAAGCGGTACGCGCTGCCGCACGCACGGATCCTGATGCACCAGCCGTCCGCGGGCGTCGCCGGCACCGCGTCCGACATCGCCATCCAGGCGGAGCAGTACAAGCTCACCAAGCGGGAGATGGCCGAGCTGATCGCCCAGCAGACCGGGCAGACCGTCGAGCAGGTCGAGCGCGACTCCGACCGGGACCGCTGGTTCACCGCGGACAAGGCGGATTGCTGCCACCGACTCAGATCCACCGTCCGGAGGAGATGCCATGAGCGCGCCGACCACCCCGTCGTCCCGATACATCCTGCCGTCGTTCGTCGAGCGGACGAACTACGGGATCAAGGAGTCCAACCCGTACAACAAGCTCTTCGAGGAGCGGATCATCTTCCTCGGGGTGCAGATCGACGACGCGTCCGCCAACGACGTCATGGCCCAACTGCTGACGCTGGAGTCCAACGACCCGGACCGCGACATCGTCATGTACATCAACTCGCCCGGCGGCTCGTTCACCGCGCTGACGGCGATCTACGACACGATGATGTTCGTCCGGCCCGACATCCAGACCGTCTGCATGGGTCAGGCCGCCTCGGCCGCCGCCGTGCTGCTCGCCGCCGGCACGCCCGGCAAGCGGGCGGCCCTCGAGCATGCCCGGGTGCTGATCCACCAGCCGTCCGCGGAGGGCCAGGGCCAGGTCAGTGACCTGGAGATCCAGGCGAACGAGATCCTGCGGATGCGGAAGCTGCTGGAGAAGATCCTCGCCCGGCACACCGGTCAGACCGAGGAGAAGATCCGCGACGACATCGAGCGGGACACGATCCTCACCGCCGAGCAGGCCAAGGAGTACGGCATGGTCGACGACATCATCACCACGCGGAAGCTGAGCTCGCTCAACGTCTGAGCCCGCTCGCTGACCTCCGACGGGCGGCCGTTCCGCCATCCGGCTGAGGGTGGGTTCCGCGACCGCGCAGGCGCGACGGCCCGCCGAGGTCGAGGCGACCCTGGAACCGAGCCCGGCCGCGAGGTCCAGCTGGCGTGCACCGTGCGTCGTACGGGGGTCCGGGTGATCCTCGCGGGTCGCCATGGCCGCGCGCTCGCCGTGCTGACGTCCCGGCGTGCACCGTGAGTCGTGCGGCCGTCCGGGTGATCGTCGCGGGTCACCGTGGCGGCGCGCCGGAAAGGGGGGTGCATCGGCGGCCGGACGAGGTAGCGTCAACGAATGCACCGGCTCAGCGGCCCGGTGCCCGAGAGGGAGAGGGTCGTAGGTGGCACGCATCGGTGACGGCGGTGATCTGCTCAAGTGCTCCTTCTGCGGCAAGTCGCAGAAGCAGGTGAAGAAGCTCATCGCGGGCCCTGGTGTCTACATCTGCGACGAATGCATCGACCTCTGCAACGAGATCATCGAGGAGGAGCTCTCCGAGTCCTCCGAGCTGAAGTTCGACGAGCTGCCCAAGCCGGCGGAGATCTACGACTTCCTCAATCAGTACGTGGTGGGTCAGGACACGGCGAAGAAACAGCTCGCAGTCGCGGTCTACAACCACTACAAGCGGGTCCAGGCCGGCGGTGACTCGGGTCCGCGGTCCGCGGACGGCCAGGTCGAGCTGGCGAAGTCCAACATCCTGCTGCTCGGGCCCACCGGCTGCGGCAAGACCCTGTTGGCGCAGACGCTGGCCCGGATGCTCAACGTGCCGTTCGCCATCGCCGACGCCACCGCACTGACGGAGGCCGGCTACGTCGGCGAGGACGTCGAAAACATCCTGCTCAAGTTGATTCAGGCCGCGGATTATGACGTGAAGCGCGCCGAGACCGGGATCATCTACATCGACGAGGTCGACAAGATCGCCCGCAAGAGCGAGAACCCGTCGATCACCCGGGACGTCTCCGGCGAGGGCGTGCAGCAGGCGCTGCTGAAGATCCTGGAGGGCACCACCGCGTCGGTGCCGCCGCAGGGCGGGCGCAAGCACCCGCATCAGGAGTTCATCCAGATCGACACCACCAACGTGCTCTTCATCGTCGGTGGTGCCTTCGCCGGCCTGGAGAAGATCATCGAGGCCAGGGTCGGGCGCAAGGGGATCGGCTTCGGCGCCGAACTGCGCAGCAAGCTCGACCTGGACTCCTCGGATGTCTTCGCCGACGTCATGCCGGAGGACCTGCTCAAGTTCGGCATGATCCCCGAGTTCATCGGCCGGCTGCCGGTCATCACCAGCGTGCGCAACCTCGACCGGGAGGCGCTCATACGCATCCTCACCGAGCCACGAAACGCGCTGACCAGGCAATACGGCAAGCTCTTCGAGCTCGACGGCGTCGAGCTGGAGTTCAGCGACGATGCGCTCGAGGCCATCGCCGACCAGGCGATCCTGCGTGGCACCGGCGCCCGCGGCCTGCGGGCGATCATGGAAGAGGTCCTGCTCTCCGTCATGTACGAGGTGCCGAGCCGCGACGACGTCGCCCGCGTGGTGATCACCCGCGAGGCCGTGCTCGAGCACGTCAACCCGACGATCGTGCCGCGCGAGACCCCGAAGCGGGAGCGCCGCGAGAAGTCCGCCTGACCCTCAGCCTGGGACGCCGTCCCCGCTGCGCCGGCTCGCCGGCCCCTCCAGGATCTCCCGCATGTCGCGGCGCATCGTGGAGCGCAGGTCGGCCCGCAGCTCACCCATCCGCTGGTCGCCCTCGCCGAGCCCGGCCTCGATGCGCTCGAGCCGCACCGAGATCGTCTCCACCGTCTTGGCCATCGACCACACCTCGTCGCGGACCCGGTCGACCCGGTCGAGCGAGTGGAACAGCGCCTTCGACAGCAGCACCAGCAGCGCGGCGGTCGCCACGGTGAACACCAGCAGCGCGGACCACGCGAACACGACCACCACAACCACCTTCCTCGCCGGACGCCTCCGGCCGGCACCGTAGAGCTTGCCCGGTGCGCCGTACCAGTCCGACGGGAGATCTGTGGACGCCGGCGTAGCCTGTGGACAGGCGTTCGCACCGCCGCCAGCCCCGTCCGTACCATCCCTGCGTGACCGTGACAGAGCCGACCCACGCCCCCGCGGCCGCCGCCACGCCGCGGCCCGGTGCCGACCTGCCGAGCCAATACGCTCCGGCGCAGGTAGAGGGCCCGCTCTACGAGCGTTGGGTGCAGCGGGGCTACTTCACCGCCGGCGGACCGGCCGCGACCGGCAAGCCGGCGTTCTCGATCGTCATCCCGCCGCCCAACGTGACCGGCTCGCTGCATCTCGGCCACGCGTTCGAGCACACGATGATGGACGCGCTGACCCGCCGCCGGCGCATGCAGGGCCACGACGCGCTGTGGTTGCCCGGCATGGACCACGCGGGCATCGCCACCCAAAACGTGGTGGAGCGCGAGTTGGCCAAGGAGGGCCTGTCCCGGCACGACCTCGGCCGGGAGGCGTTCGTCGAGCGGGTCTGGCAGTGGAAGGCCGAGTCCGGTGGCCGGATCCTCGGCCAGATGCGCCGGCTCGGCGACGGCGTGGACTGGACCCGCGAGCGGTTCACGATGGACGAGGGCCTCTCCCGGGCCGTTCAGACGATCTTCAAGCGGCTCTACGACGACGGCCTGATCTACCGGGCCGAGCGGATCATCAACTGGTGCCCGCGCTGCCACACCGCGCTGTCGGACATCGAGGTCGAGCACAGCGAGGACGACGGCGAGCTGGTCACGATCCGCTACGGCGACGGCGACGGCTCGATCGTGGTGGCGACGACCAGGGCCGAGACGATGCTGGGGGACACGGCGGTCGCGGTGCACCCGGAGGACGGGCGCTACCGCCACCTGGTGGGCACCATGGTGGAGCTGCCGCTCACGGGCCGGCGGATCCCCGTCGTCGCCGACGACCATGTCGACCCGGCGTTCGGCACCGGCGCGGTGAAGGTGACCCCGGCACACGATCCCAACGACTTCGAGATCGGCCGGCGACACGGCCTGCCGTCGCTGACCATCCTGGACGAGCGGGGCCTGGTCACCGTGCCGGGGCCGTTCGAAGGGCTGGACCGGTTCGAGGCTCGCCCGGCGGTGGTCGCGGCGCTGCGCGAGGAGGGCCGGATCGTCGCGGAGAAGCGGCCGTACGTGCACGCCGTCGGCCACTGCCAGCGCTGCGGCACGACGGTGGAGCCGCGGCTGTCGCTGCAGTGGTTCGTCCGGGTGGAGTCGCTGGCCAAGCGCGCCGGCGACGCGGTTCGCGACGGCCGGGTGCGGATCCACCCGCAGGAGCTGGAGGCGCGCTACTTCGCCTGGGTCGACGACATGCACGACTGGTGCATCTCCCGCCAGCTGTGGTGGGGACACCGGATCCCGGTCTGGTACGGGCCGGCGGGCGAGGTCGTCTGCGTCGGCCCGGACTCCGAGCCGCCGGCGGGCGAGGGCTGGCAGCAGGACCCGGACGTGCTGGACACCTGGTTCTCCTCCGGGCTGTGGCCGTTCTCCACGCTGGGCTGGCCGGACGACACTGCGGACCTGCGGCGCTACTACCCGACCAGCGTGCTGGTGACCGGCTACGACATCCTCTTCTTCTGGGTGGCCCGGATGATGCTGTTCGGGCTGTACGCCATGGACGGCGCCGAGCCGTTCGAGGTCGTTGCGCTGCACGGCATGGTCCGGGACAAGCACGGCAAGAAGATGTCGAAGTCGTTCGGCAATGCCGTCGACCCGCTGGACTGGATGGACGCGTACGGGTCGGACGCGCTGCGCTTCACGCTCGCCCGCGGCGCGAACCCCGGCACCGACGTGCCGATCGGCGAGGAGTGGGTGCAGGGGAGCCGGAACTTCTGCAACAAGCTGTGGAACGCGGCGCGCTTCGCCCTGATCAACGGCGCCACCACGGCCGAGCCGCCGCCGGCCGCCGCTGAGCTGTCCATGGTGGACCGCTGGCTGCTGTCCCGGCTGTCCTCGCTGGTGAGCGACGTCGACGGCTACTACGAGGACTTCGAGTTCGCCAAGGCCGCCGAGGCGCTCTACCACTTCACCTGGGACGACTTCTGCGACTGGTACGTGGAGCTGGCCAAGGTGCCGCTGGCGGCCGGCGGCCAGCAGGCGCGCACGACCCGCCTCGTGCTCGGGCACGTCCTCGACACGCTGCTGCGGCTGCTCCACCCGGTGGTGCCGTTCGTCACCGAGGCACTGTGGACGGTGCTGACCGGCGGCGAGTCGCTGGTGGTCGCCTCCTGGCCGACCGCTGACCCGGCCCGGCGTGACCTTGCGGCCGAGGCTGAGTTCGCCGTGCTGCGCGACGTGGTCACCGAGGTGCGCCGGTTCCGGTCGGACCAGGGGTTGCGGCCGGCACAGCGGGTGGACGCGCGGCTGGCCGGGCTGGACACAGCCGGCCTGGCCGGCCAGGAGCGGCTGGTGCGGTGGCTGACCCGGCTCGAGCGGCCTGGCGAGCCGTTCACGCCGACGGCGTCGCTGGTGGTGCGCGGCGGCCGGGTCGAGCTGGATCTGTCCGGGGCGATCGACGTTGCCGCGGAGCGGGCCCGGCTGTCCAGGGACCTCGCCGCGGCGCAGAGGGAGCTGCAGACCTCGACGGCCAAGCTGGCCAACGCCGCCTTCGTCGCCAGGGCGCCCGAGCCGGTAGTGGCGAAGGTGCGCGCCAGGCTGGTCGCGGCCGAGGCATCCGTGACCCGGATCTCCGCCCAGCTCGACGCCCTGCCCCGGTCGTGACGATGCGCAGCGGGCCCGCGCCGCAGGACGTGCTCGACCGGGCGGACATGGCCCGGGTCGAGGCCGAGCTGCGCGAACGCTGGCCGGAGTCGCGGCTCGAGCCGTCGCTGGACCGGATCCGGGCGCTGGTCGACCTGCTCGGCGACCCTCAGCGCGCGTACCCGGTGATCCATGTCGGCGGCACCAACGGCAAGACCTCCACCGCCCGCATGATCGACGCGCTGCTGCGGGGCTTCGGCCTGCGGATCGGCCGCTTCACCAGCCCGCACCTGTCCTCGGTGCGGGAACGGATCAGCCTGGACGGGGAGCCGATCAGCACTCGACGCTTCGTCGACACCTACGACGACATCAGGCCCTTCCTCGAGCTCGTGGACAAGGAGCAGCCAGTTCGGTTGTCCTACTTCGAGGTGCTCACCGCGATGGCCTTCGCCGCCTTCGCGGAGGCCCCGGTGGACGTCGCGGTGGTCGAGGTCGGCATGGGCGGGTCCTGGGACTCGACCAACGTGGCGGAGGGCAGGGTCGCCGTCGTGACCCCCATCGCGCTCGACCACACCAGCTACCTGGGCGACACCGTGGACAAGATCGCAACCGAGAAGGCGGGCATCATCAAGCCCGGCTCGGTGGCCGTGCTCGCCGCACAGCCACCGGAGGCTGCCGAGGTGCTGCTGCGCCGGGTCGGCGACGTCGGGGCGACCGTGGCGCGGGAGGGATCCGAGTTCGGTGTGGTCGGACGGGGCGTCGCCGTCGGCGGCCAGGTGCTGGGGGTGCAGGGACTCGGCGGGGTGTACGACGAGCTCTTCCTGCCGCTGCACGGCGCCTACCAGGCGGAGAACGCGGCGGTGGCGATCGCCTCCGTCGAGGCGTTCCTCGGCGCCAGCGCGGACACCGGCGTGATCGACAGGGACGTGGTGCGGGAGGCGCTGGTCGCGGTCAGCTCGCCCGGCCGGATGGAAGCCGTGCGCAGCGCCCCGACGGTGCTCGTCGACGCCGCGCACAACCCGCACGGGATGGCGGCCACGGTCGCCGCGCTGCAGGAGTCGTTCTCGTTCCGCCGGCTGGTCGGCATCGTCGCCGTTCTCGGCGACAAGGACGTGCGCGGCATGCTGGCGGAGCTGGAGCCCGTGCTGGACGAGATCGTGGTCACCGAGAACTCCTCGCCGCGCCGGATGCCGGTGGACGATCTGGCGGCGCTCGCCGTCGAGGTCTTCGGTGCCGACCGGGTCGCGGTCGAGCCCCGGCTCGACGATGCGCTGGAGACCGCGGTACGGCTCGCCGAGGAGGGGGAGGACCAGCTCGGCGGGTCGGGCGTGCTGGTGACCGGCTCGGTGGTCACGGCCGGCGAGGCGCGGACGCTGCTCGCCGGGGGCGGCAACCAGCGGTGAGCGAGCCGCCGGACAGGCCGGCAGAGCCGCCCGAGTCCAAGCCGGCAGGGCCAGCCGAGCGGTCGGACCGGCCGGCGGAGCCCGCCGGGCCGCTCGACGGGCTGGAAGGGCCGGCCGGACAGGAGAGCGGCGACGAGCTGGACGCCGAGGTGCGCGAGGCGACCGACCCCGCCGTCCGCCGGGCGCGGATCGAGCGGGCGGCGAGCGCGACGCTCGCCGCGGCACTCTGCCTGGAGGCGCTCACCGTGCTCTTCGTACCGCGAGCCATCGCCCCGGTCAGCGGCGCCGGTCTCACCGGCGCCCGGCTGGCGGTCCTGCTGGCGCTGGTGCTCGCGCTGCTGGTCGCGGCCTCCCTGCAGCGCTCGAGTGCCGGCGTCGCGCTCGGCTCGCTGCTGCAGGTCGCCGTGGTCGCCACCGGCCTGCTGGTCGGCGCCATGTACGTGCTCGGCCTGCTCTTCGGCGCGGTGTGGGTCTACCTCCTGCGCGTACGCCGGGGCCTGATCGCCGGACCGGGCGGTCGCTAGAGCGGCCGCCCCTCCTCGTCCGGCTCGAGCGGGCTGACGCCCTAGGCTGACCCCGGCACCGCAGCCGAGCCCGAGTCCGGAGGAGCCACCGTGGAGATCGAGCGCACCCTGGTCCTCGTCAAGCCGGACGGCGTCGCCCGCGGCCTGATCGGCGACGTCGTGGCCCGCGTCGAGCGCAAGGGCCTGCGTTTCGTGGCGCTGGAGCTGCGCACGCTGGAGCGGGAGACCGCCGAGACCCACTACGCGGAGCACCGGGAGAAGCCCTTCTTCGCTCCGCTGGTGGAGTTCATCACCTCCGGGCCGCTGGTGGCCGCCGTCGTCGAGGGCCAGCGCGCGGTCGAGGCGTTCCGCCAGCTCGCCGGAGCCACCGACCCACTGAAGGCGGCACCCGGCAGCATCCGCGCCGACCACGCGCTCGAGGTCCAGAACAACATCGTGCACGGGTCCGACTCGCCCGAGTCGGCCAAGCGGGAGATCCAGCTCTTCTTCCCGGGCCTCTGAGGCGACGGGTCGGCCGGCGCCCCGACAGCGCACCTCGGCGGTAGCTGCGACCGGCTCGCGCCCCGGGTGAAACTCGGCGGCGTTCTGTCGGACGGTCTCGGTAGCGTCAGCGCCATGACCGAGACGCCCATCGAGCCGCTGGTCCTCGCCCGCGACCTGACCAAGCGCTTCGGCGACTTCGTCGCCGTCGACGGCATCGACGTCGAGGTCCGCCGGGGCGAGGCGTTCGGCTTCCTCGGTCCCAACGGCGCCGGCAAGAGCTCGACGATGCGCATGATCGGCTGCGTCTCTCCGGTGACCAGTGGCACGCTGCGCGTCCTCGGCCAGGACCCGGCGACCGACGGCTCGCGGATCCGGGCCCGGCTCGGCGTGGTCCCGCAGGAGGACTCGCTCGACCTGGAGCTCACCGTCCGGGAAAACCTGCTGGTCTACGGGCGCTATTTCGGGCTGTCGCGGCCGGTGGTCCGGGAGCGGGCCGACCGCCTGCTGGAGTTCGTGCAGCTCGCGGATCGTGCCGACAGCAAGGTCGAGCCGCTCTCCGGCGGGATGAAGCGCCGGCTCACGATCGCGCGCAGCCTCGTGAACGAGCCGGAGCTGATGCTGCTCGACGAACCCACGACCGGCCTGGATCCGCAGGCGCGGCATGCGCTGTGGGACCGGCTGTTCCGGCTCAAACGGCAGGGCGTGACGCTGATCCTGACCACGCACTACATGGACGAGGCGGAGCAGCTCTGCGACCGGCTGGTGGTGATGGACAAGGCCCGGATCGTCGCCGAGGGGTCGCCGCCCGAGCTGATCGGGCGCTACTCCAGCCGCGAGGTCGTCGAGGTCCGCTTCCATCCAGACGAGCATGAGGCGATGGCCGGCAAGCTCTCCGACGTCGCCGAGCGGGTGGAGGTGCTTCCCGACCGCCTGCTGCTCTATACCGACACCGGCGACGCCGCCGCGTCCGTGGTGCACGAGCGCGGGTTGCGGCCGATCGGCGTGCTGGTGCGCCGGTCCACGCTGGAGGACGTCTTCCTCCGGCTGACCGGCCGGACCCTGGTCGACTGAGGGGAGGGTCGATGTCCACGCTCGGCGCACCGCTGGCGCTGCGGTCCCTCGAATACTGGCTCTTTCAGTACAAGCGGACCTGGCGCGGCTCGGTGGTGAGCACGGTGCTGTTCCCGGTCCTGTTCCTCGCTTCGATGGGGCTCGGTCTCGGCGCGCTCGTCGACTCGTCCGCCTCCCGTGGCGTCGACGGCCTGCCCTACCTGGTCTTCCTCGCGCCCGGCCTGCTCGCCGCGACGGCGATGCAGACCGGCGTCGGCGAGTCGACCTATCCGGTGATGGGCGCCATCAAGTGGTTCAAGACCTATCTGGCGATGCTCGCCACCCCGCTTGGCGTCTCTACATCGCGGCCCGGGTTCTGGCCGGCTCGGCGGTCTTCCTCGCGGTGATGGCGCTGTTCGGTGCGATCCGCTCGCCGCTGGCGCTGCTGGCGATCCCGGCCGCGGTGCTCACCGGTATGGCCTTCTCGGCACCGGTCGTCGCCTTCGCCGCGACGACGGAGAACGATGCCGGCTTCGCCGCGCTGTTCCGGTTCGTGGTGACCCCGCTGTTCCTGTTCGGCGGGGTGTTCTTCCCGGTGCGGCAGTTGCCGCCGGTGCTGGAGCAGGTCGCGTACGCCACGCCGCTCTGGCACGGGGTCGCACTGTCCCGCGGGCTCGCGCTGGGCACCTCGACCCCCGGTGGGGTGCTGCTGCACGTCGCCTACCTGTCCGCTTGGATCGCCGTCGGTGTGTGGCTGGCAGCCCGCGCGTACCACCGGCGGCTGGCCGTTTGAGGAGTCGACGTGACCGCGACGCTCGGCACCCGGGCCACCCCGCTGCCGCTGGCCGGCAGCAACGCCTGGCTCCTCGTGGAGCGCAACCTGCTGGTCTACCGGCGGATCTGGCTGCTGATCGTGTCGGGCTTCTTCGAGCCGTTGTTCTACCTGTTCTCGATCGGCGTCGGGATCGGTTCCCTGGTCGGGACCGTGGCGGGTCCGGACGGCCGGGCGATCGGCTACACCGCGTTCGTCGCCCCCGCCCTGCTCGCCTCCTCCGCCATGAACGGCGCGATCTACGACTCCACGATGAACGTCTTCTTCAAGCTGAAGTACGCGAAGACGTACGACGCGATGCTGGCCACCCCGCTCGGTCCGGCCGACATCGCGGTGGGCGAGATCGCCTGGGCGCAGCTGCGCGGCACGCTCTACTCCGCGACCTTCCTGATCGTGATGCTCGCGCTCGGGTTGATCCACTCGTGGTGGGGGCTGCTCGCCGTGCCGGCGAGCGTGCTCATCGGGCTCGCGTTCGCCGCCGTCGGGATGGCCTGCACGTCGTTCATGCGCAGCTGGCAGGACTTCGAGTTCGTCCAGCTGGCGATCCTGCCGATGTTCCTGTTCTCCACGACCTTCTACCCGTTGTCGGTGTACCCGCGGCCGCTGCAGCTCCTGGTCGAGGTCACGCCGCTCTACCACGGAATCGAGCTGATCCGGCCGCTGACGACCGGGGCGGGGGTCGGGCTCGGTCTGCTCGGCCATGCGTCCTACTTCGTCGCCCTGGCGGCTCTCGGTCTCGCCGTGACGGCCCGCCGGCTCGGGCGCCTGCTGCTGAAGTGAGGCCTGTCACCCGGCGCTCAGCGGCGCGTCCCGCCGACACCCCCGGGTGACATCGATGATCCCTTCAGTCCCGCCGGTACCATGCCCGAGTCGGCCGACCGCCCCTCGTGTCCCGAGGAGATCTCCCGAATGTCCCGCACCTCGTTCTCCTTCCTCGGCCGCGACATGGCGATCGACCTCGGCACCGCCAATACGCTGGTGTACGTCCGCGGCCGCGGGATCGTGCTCAACGAACCGTCCGTGGTGGCCACCAACACCAACACCGGGGAGATCCTCGCGGTCGGCGTCGAGGCGAAACGGATGATCGGCCGGACGCCGGCCAACATCGTCGCCGTCCGCCCCCTCAAGGACGGCGTGATCGCGGACTTCGACACCACCGAGCGGATGCTGCGCTACTTCATCCGCAAGGTGCACCGACGGCGCTACCTGATACGCGGCCCGCGGGTGGTGGTGTGCGTGCCGTCCGGGATCACGGGAGTCGAGCAGCGGGCGGTCAAGGAGTCGACCTACGCGGCCGGTGCGAGCAAGGTCTTCATCATCGAGGAGCCGATGGCCGCCGCGATCGGCTCGGGCCTGCCGGTCAGCGAGCCGACCGGCAACATGGTCGTCGACATCGGCGGCGGGACCACCGAGGTCGCGGTGATCTCCCTGGGCGGGATCGTCACCAACACCAGCATCCGCATCGCCGGCGACGAGATCGACCAGGCGATCATCTCCTACGTCAAGAAGGAATACTCGCTGATGCTCGGCGAGCGGACTGCCGAGGAGATCAAGATCGCCATCGGCTCCGCGTTCCCCATGCCGGACGAGGACCAGGCCGAGATCCGAGGCCGTGACCTCGTCACCGGCCTGCCGAAGACGATCGTGGTGGCGGGCGAGGAGATCCGCCGGGCGATCGAGGAGCCGGTCAACGCGATCGTGGACGCGGTGAAGGCCACGCTGGACAAATGCCCACCCGAGCTGTCCGGCGACATCATGGACCGGGGCATCGTGCTCGCCGGCGGCGGGGCGAACCTCCGTGGCCTGGACGAGCGACTCCGGCACGAGACCGGCATGCCGATCCTGGTCGCGGACAACCCGCTGCATTCGGTCGCGATGGGGTCCGGACGGTGCGTCGAGGACTTCGAGGCGCTGCAGCAGGTTCTGGTCTCCGAGCGCAAGCGTTCCTGAGCGGCGGAGGACCGGCCGATCGCCGGGCCCTCCCCGGCGGGGTCGAGGTCCGGTCCGGGTAGGCATCAGCAGACGGGGAAGTCCGTGTCCGTAGCACCGGGGGAGGTGTCGCTGTGACCGCTCCGACCCGCGGGCAGCGGCGCGCCCTGGTCTTCCTGCTGGCGCTCTCGGTCGTCCTGCTGACCCTCGACCACCGCGGGGACGCCTTCTCCGGGGTCCGCTCCGTGACCCGTTCTGCGGTCGACCCGGTGCAGCGCGGGATCACCACCCTGGTCGCACCGGTCGGCCGGTTCGTCGGCGCCCTGGGCGATGTCGGCGACTCGCACGCGCGCATCGCCGAGCTGGAACGGCAGAACGCCGACCTGCGCCGCCAGCTGCGCGAGGGCGAGCTGACCGCCTCCCGGGCCGCGGAACTGGACCGGCTGAAGCTGATCGCCGGCCGGGGCGAGTGGACGATCATTCCCGCCACGGTTACCGGCGTAGGGCCGTCGCTGGGCTTCGAGTGGACTGTGACGGTCGACGCCGGCAGCCGGGACGGGGTGCGCCCGGACCTGACCGTCGTCAACGGCGACGGCCTGGTCGGCCGGGTGAAGCAGGTCAGCACGGGTTCGGCGGTGATCGTGCTCGCGGTCGACCCGGGCTCCTCGGTCGGGGTGCGGCTGGCCGGCGGCAACCAGCTCGGCGTCGCGTCCGGCAACGGCCTCGGCCCGCTGACCTTCGCGCCGCTCGACCCGCAGACCGGGGTCAAGGTGGGCGACCGACTGGTGACCGGGCCGTACGGCGGCTCGACATACGTGGCCGGCGTCCCGGTCGGCGAGGTGAGCACGGTCTCCGGTGACCCTGGTGCGCCGGCCCGCGAGGCGAGCGTCCGGCCGTACGTGTCCTTCGGAGCACTGGACCTGGTTGGCATCGTCGTCGTGTCCCCACGCAGCGACCCGCGGGACCGGCTGCTGCCCACCGGTGCCGCGGCCACGACCGGGACGCCCACCCCGGCGGCCCCGAGCGGGACCCGGTGAGGACCGGACCGGCGCCGGCGGTCGCCGCGGCCGCCGCGGTTCTCGTCGCCGTGGTCCTGCAGGCCTCCGTGCTGGCGCGGCTCCCGCTGCCCGGCGGCGCGCCCAACCTCGTCCTCGTCCTCGTGGTCGCCGTCGGCCTGTCCGGCGGCGCGTCGGCCGGCATGGCGACCGGCTTCGCCGCCGGCCTGCTCTCCGACGTGCTCTCCGACCACCCGCTCGGCGTGCTCGCGCTCTGCCTCGCCCTCACGGGCTTCCTGGCGGGACTGCTCGAGGCCGACATCGAGCGGACGGTGCTGCTGCCGATGGTCGTCGTCGCGGTCGCCACCGTCGGCGTCTACCTGGCCTACCTCGGGCTGCTCGGGCTGCTCGGTCGCTCGATGGCGGGTGGCATCGGCGAGTTGCCCGGCACCGCCGCCTACGATGTCGTCCTGACGCCGTTCGTTGTCCCGCTCGTGTCCGCCGTCGCCCGCCGACTCGCCCCCTCCCGCCGCTGAGGAGGCCGCGCGTGCCCGACTCCTTCCCGCTGCGCCTGGCGATCCTCCGCGTGCTGGTCGTGTCGCTGCTGGTCACACTCGCCGCGCGGCTCTACTACCTGCAGGTCCTCGACCAGGACAAGCTGGTGCAGACGGCAAACCGGCAGCACGTGCGCGAGGTGATCCTGCCGGCGCCGCGCGGCGCCATCGTGGACGACCGCGGCCGGCCCCTGGTGACCAACCGCAGCTCGCTGGTGGTCTCGGTGAACCGGAGCGAGCTGCTGGCCGAGCACGACCAGGGCGCGGCGGTGCTCGCCCGACTGGCGAAGCTGATCAAGGTGCCGGCGGCCGAGCTGGCGCGCAGGATCACGCCCTGCGCGCCGGACGTGCCGAAGCCGTGCTGGAACGGCTCGCCCTACCAGCCGGTCCCGGTGCTCACCGACACCACCCCGGACGTGGTGCTCAAGATCGCCGAACGGCGGGAGGACTACCCGGGAGTGACGGCCGAGGCGCAGACCCTGCGGCAGTACCCGTACGGCAGCCTCGCGGCGCACTCGCTCGGCTACGTCGGCCCTGTCACGCAGGAGGAGCTCGACGCCGCTGCCGGGCGGGCCGCTTCCGGGCGGCCGGGCGGTCCGGCGCTCCACCTCAACGCGCAGGTCGGCCGCTCCGGACTGGAGCGGACGTACGACGGGGACCTGCGCGGCACCGACGGCGTCAGGTACGTGACGGTCGACAACCGGGGCACCGTGCTCGGCGTGCAGCGGGAGACCGAGCCGCAGCGCGGCGACACCCTCGTGACCAGCCTCGACCGGGACGTGCAGGCGATCGCCGACCGGGCCCTGGCCGCGGAGATCGCCAGGCGGCGTACCGAGATCGACCAGAACACCGGCCGGCCGTACGCCGCACCGTCCGGGGCCGCGGTGGTGATGGACCCGCAGACCGGCCGGGTGATCGCGCTGTCGACAAGCCCGACGTACGACCCGACGGTGTTCGTCGGCGGGATCTCCAGGAAGGAGCTCGCGCAGCTCACCGACGAGCGCGCCGGCGTCCCGCTGGTCTCCCGCGCCGTGCAGGGCCAGTTCGCCCCCGGGTCCACCTTCAAGCTGGCGTCCACGTCCGCCGAGGTGATGAGCGGCCGGGCCAGCCTGTCCGGGTCCTACAGCTGCCCGGGATCGCTGCTGGTCGGCAACCGGCAGAAGAAGAACTTCGAGGGCCAGGGCATCGCCGGCGCCATCGACCTGCGTGTCGCCCTGGCCAAGTCCTGCGACACCATCTTCTACGGCTTCGCCCAGCAGGACTGGTACTCGGACGAGTCGCGGGTCGACGGCGGCCAGAAGGCCGCCGAGGTGCTGCAGCGGATGGCCCGCGCGTACGGCTTCGGCCGCGACCCGGCGATCGACCTGCCGGACGGCGAGCAGACCGCCGGCCGGATCGTCGACCGCGCGTTCAAGAAGGGGAGGTGGGACGCGAACAAGGCGCAGTACTGCGCCGACGCCCGTCGCGGTTACCCGGACGTGGCCGACGCGGCCCGCCGGTCCTTCCTGACCCGGCTCGCCCAGGAGAACTGTGCGGACGGCTGGCGCTTCCGGGTCGGTGACGCCGCGGACCTTGCCATCGGCCAGGGCGAGACGACGGTCAGCCCGCTGCAGTTGGCGATCGCGTACTCGGCGCTGGTCAACGGCGGCACCGTCTGGGAGCCGCGGATCGGGCGCGCCGTGCTCGGCCCGGACGGTCGGGTGCTGCGCGACCTCAAGTCGAAGGCGCACAACAAGGTGCCCGTCAGCGCCCAGGTGCTCGACTACATCCGCTCGTCGCTCGCGTTCACCCCCGCCAACGGCGCGTCCGGGTCGGTCGCCTTCGCCGGCTTCCCGCTGGACAAGGTGCTGGTCGGCGGCAAGACCGGCACCGCGGAGGTGTTCGGCAAGCAGGACACCTCCTGGTTCGCCTCGTGGGCACCGGCCAACGGCAGGGCGCGGTACGTCGTCGTCGCGATGATCGAGCAGGCCGGGCTCGGCGCGCGGGCGGCGGCCCCGGTGGCGCGGACGATCCTGGAGGGGATCTACGGACTGAACGGGACGAAGGCGGCGTTCCCGGGGGGCGCCGCGCCGACGGCGATCCCGAAGGTCGCCGGAAACACGGCCGCCCGCTCCGACCGCCGCTCGCCCACCGGAACCGGGACCCCACCGGTGCCGTCCCCACCGGCCAGCTCGCCGAGCCCGGCCGTGACCCGCAGCCCTCGCCGTCCCCGCCGGGAACGCCGCGAAGCCCCCCGGCGCCGGTCACGAGGATCCGCCGCCGACGGACCGGGTCCGGGACCGGCTGGACGTCCCCGCCGCCGGTCCGGTGACTGCGCCGGCGGCCGGGGCAGCCCCACCCCGGTCCGACCCGACCCGGGGGGCCGGGTCGGCGGGTGTGCTCCCGGGGCCGGCGAAGGACGCGAAGGCCTGGGGAAGGGAGGGGCGCCGACGTGAGCATGATCCGGGTGCGGCCGGGCGGCTCGCGGGGCCTGCCGCCGCTGGGACGCACCCCCCTCGACCGTGGCCTCGTCGGACCGGGCCGGCGGGACAGCCTGTGGTGGCGGGTGGACTGGGTGATCGCCGGCTCCGCGCTGCTGCTGTCGCTGGTCGGCGCGCTGCTGGTCTGGTCGGCGACCCGGCCCCGGCTGCTCGAGGCGGGCGGCAACCCGGACGCCTACCTCGAGCGCCACCTGCTCAACCTCGCCATCGGCCTGGCGCTCGGCCTGCTCTTCGCGGCCGTCGACTACCGGCTGCTGCGCGCGTACGCCCCGCTGATCTACGTCGCGTCCGCGGTCGGCCTGGTCGCGGTGCTGCTGGTCGGCAGCACCATCAACGGCGCCCACTCGTGGATCGTGCTCGGCGGCGGGTTCCAGGTGCAGCCGAGCGAGTTCGCGAAGGTGGCGCTCGTGGCCGGGATGGCGGTGCTGCTGGCCGAGCGGCGCACCCAGGAGGCCGCGCACCGGTCGGCCGACGTCCCGCTGGTGCTCGCGCTGGCTGCCGTGCCGATGGGCCTGGTCATGCTCCAGCCCGACCTGGGCACCGCGATGGTCTTCGTCTTCACCGTGCTCGGCGTGCTCTCGCTGGCCGGCGTGTCCGCCCGCTGGCTGCTCGGGCTGATCCTGCTCGGGGTCGTCGTCGTCTTCGGGGCGGTGCGGCTCGGCGTGCTGAAGGAGTACCAGATCGAGCGGTTCAAGGCGTTCACCAACCAGGACGCCGACACCCTCGGAGCGGCGTACAACATCACTCAGGCGCGCATCGCGATCGGCAACGGCGGCCTGCTCGGCACCGGCCTGTTCAAGGGCACCCAGACCAACGGCAAGTTCGTGCCCGAGCAGCAGACCGACTTCGTCTTCACCGTGGCCGGGGAGGAGCTCGGCCTGCTCGGAGCGGGCGGGATCGTGCTGCTGTTCGGGCTGCTGCTGTGGCGGACGCTGCGGCTGGCCGGCCGGTCGCCGGACCTGTTCGGCAGGCTGGTCGCCGGCGGGGTGGCGAGCTGGTTCGCCTTCCAGGCGTTCGTCAACATCGGGATGACGCTGGGGATCATGCCGATCACCGGGTTGCCGCTGCCGTTCGTCTCGTACGGTGGCTCGGCCATGTTCGCGAACTGGATGGCCATCGGGCTGCTGCTCAACGTGCACGCCCGCAGTCGCGAGGTCGAGCGCGGGTAGGCTGGCCTCCTATGACCAGCCAGCCCGTCGAGTCGGTCTTTCCGCGGCTGGAGCCGCTGCTGCCGCTGGTGCAGAAGCCGATCCAGTACGTCGGCGGCGAGCTCAACAGCACGGTCAAGGACTGGGACGCGGCCGCCGTCCGCTGGTGCCTGATGTACCCGGACGCGTACGAGGTCGGCCAGCCCAACCAGGGCGTCATGATCCTCTACGAGCTGCTCAACGAGCGGCCGGACGCGCTCGCCGAGCGGACGTACGCGGTCTGGCCCGACCTCGAGCGGCTGATGCGTGAGCACGGCGTCCCGCAGTTCACCGTCGACGCGCACCGGCCGGTCGGCGCGTTCGACGTGCTCGGCGTGTCCTTCGCCACCGAGCTCGGCTACACCAACCTGCTCACCGCGCTGGACCTGGCCTGCATCCCGCTGCCGGCGGCCGACCGCGCCGAGGACCACCCGATCGTGCTGGCCGGCGGCCACGCGGCGTTCAACCCCGAGCCGATCGCGGAGTTCCTCGACGCGGCCGTGCTGGGCGACGGCGAGCAGGCGGTCGGCGAGATCACCGACGTGATCGCCGCCTGGAAGGCATCCGGGCGCCCGGGCGGGCGGGACGGGCTGCTGCTGCGGCTGGCCCGGACCGGCGGTGTGTACGTGCCGAAGTTCTACGACGTGGACTACCTGCCCGACGGCCGGATCCAGCGAGTGGTGCCGAACCGGCCGGACGTGCCCTTCCGGGTGCACAAGCGCACCGTGATGGACCTGGACGAGTGGCCGTACCCGAAGCAGCCACTGGTGCCGCTCGCCGAGTCGGTGCACGAGCGGATGAGCGTGGAGATCTTCCGCGGCTGCACGCGCGGCTGCCGGTTCTGCCAGGCCGGCATGATCACCCGGCCGGTGCGGGAGCGGTCGATCACGGGAATCGGTGAGATGGTCCAGCGCGGGCTGGCGGCGACCGGCTTCCAGGAGGTCGGGCTGCTGTCGCTCTCGTCGGCCGACCACAGCGAGATCGCCGAGATCACCAGGGGACTCGCCGACCGGTACGAGGGCACCAACACCTCGCTCTCGCTGCCGTCGACCCGGGTGGACGCCTTCAACGTCACGCTCGCGAACGAGCTCTCCCGCAACGGCCGGCGCTCCGGCCTCACCTTCGCCCCGGAAGGCGGGTCCGAGCGGCTGCGCCGGGTGATCAACAAGATGGTCTCCCGGGAGGACCTGATCCGCACGGTCAGCACGGCGTACGCGCACGGCTGGCGGCAAGTGAAGCTCTACTTCATGTGTGGCCTGCCGACCGAGACCGACGCCGACGTGCTGGAGATCGCATCCATGGCGCACGACGTGATCAGGACCGGTCGCGCCGCCGCCGGGACGAAGGACGTGCGCTGCACGGTCTCCATCGGGGCGTTCGTGCCCAAGCCGCACACCCCCTTCCAGTGGGCGGCGCAATGCGACCCGGATACGGTCCACCGGCGGCTTCGCCTGCTGCGGGAGGCCATCAACTCCGACCGGTCGCTTGGCCGCGCGATCGGCTACCGCTACCACGACGGGCAGCCGTCCATCGTCGAGGGCCTGCTGTCCCGTGGCGACCGCCGGGTCGCCGCGGTGATCCGCCGGGTCTGGGAGGACGGCGGCCGCTTCGACGGGTGGAGTGAGCACTTCTCGTACCGGCGCTGGGTGGACGCGGCCGCGGCCGTGCTGCCGGACCTCGGCGTCAGCCTGGACTGGTACACGACCCGGGAGCGCGGCGGGAGCGAGGTGCTGCCCTGGGACCACCTGGACTCCGGCCTGGACAAGGAGTGGCTCTGGGACGACTGGCAGGACGCGATCGGCGAGCGGGAGCTGGACGACTGCCGGTGGACACCCTGCTACGACTGCGGGGTGTGCCCGGGCATGGGCACCGAGATCCAGGTCGGCCCGACCGGCAGGACGCTGCTGCCGATGCCGACCGTCCGCCCCGTCTCGGCGGGAGCTTGACGCTCACCTGTGGATGGCGTCAGCGGGAGTGGACGATGAGCGAGGACGATGGATCTCGGAAGGAGGTGCCGATGACCGCCGAGCTGGTCGAGGATGTGACGCTGCGCACGCCGAGGCGGCGTCCATGGAGCTGGGACGATCTGCAGGACATCCGGGACGACGGGCACCGCTACGAGATCATCGACGGGAGCCTGCACGTGGGGCTCGGGACGCCCGCCGTGATCGTGCACGCGCTGGACGGCAGGATCTATCGCGAAGTAGTGACCGTGTCCGCCGGGGAGGCGGTCACGGTTCACGTGCCGTTCCAGGTCGAGCTGCGGCCGGCCGGGTTGGTCGGCCCGAGGCGGAGGCGCTGACGCTGGCTGGGCGACCGGAGGGGCCGGCGCCGCCGCCGGTCGTGCAGCGGGTGCGGCTGCGGTACGCGAAGCGTGGCCGGCTGCGGTTCAGCTCCCACCGCGACTTCGCCCGTGCCTTCGAGCGGGCGTTGCGTCGCGCCGGGGTGCCGGTCGCGTTCTCGGCCGGGTTCACCCCGCATCCGAAGGTGTCCTACGTCGGGGCCGCGCCGACCGGCGTCGCGAGCGAGGCCGAGTACCTGGAGCTGGGGCTGGCCGAGCGGGTCGATGTCGAGCGGTTGCGGGCGGCGCTGGACGAGTGCCTCCCACCCGGCCTCGACGTCCTGGAATGCGTGGAGGCCGTGCCCGGCACCGGTGGGCTCGCCGAGCGGATCGACGCGAGTGCCTGGCAGGTGGTGCTGCCGGGCGTCGACCTGGCCGCCGCGGCGGCCGCGGTGCGGGCGTTGCTGGACCGGGACGCGGTCGAGGTGGAGCGGCGGACCAAGGACGGCCGGCGCCTCCTTGACGCCCGCGCGCCGGTGGTCAGCCTGGTGGCGGGCGCGCCGCCCGGGGGGTCCGCCGCGTCCTGTGCGATACTGGAGGTGGTCGTCCGGCAGGTCACACCTGCCGTTCGACCCGACGACGTGCTCGCCGCGCTGCGTGCCGTCGCCGGCCTCGCGCCGACCGGCCCACCACGGGCCACCCGGTTGGCACAGGGCCGGCTGGACGACCGCGGCCGGCTCGCCGACCCGCTCGCGCCGGACCGCACGGCGGTCCTCCCGGCCATCGAGGCCGAGAGTGCGCCTCGCCCGGACGAGCAGGCGACGCCGTCGCTCGGCTCCACCTCCGCGGGCTGATCGGGCTCCGACCGGCCCGCGGGACCACGCAGACTTGCGCGGTGCGCCCTCGCTCGCGAGTGGCCGCCGCCGAAGACCGCCCCCGTGCGGTCGCGTACCCCCCGGTGCGCGCCCGGGGGACGAAACGGAGACAACCGGATGCTCGACACCGAGCCAAGCGGCGCCGGCGGGGACGACACCCGCCGCACCGACAGTACAAGCACCGACAGCACAACCACCGACAGCACAAGCACAGACACCGCCGCCACAGACACCGCCGGGCAGACGCCCCCGCCCCGGACACGCCGGCGGCGTACCCCGGCCGCCGGCGGCGGGGACGAGGCGCTCGAGGCGCCGGCCCCTCGGCGGCGTACTCGCAAGGCAACCCCGCCTCAGGTCGAGGTTGAGACTTCCGCCGCCGAGCCGGTCTCGCCGGCTCGGCGCACCCGCGCCCGGAAGGCGACCGTCCCGCCCGCGGACCCCTCGGGCCCCGCTGGCGGCGTTCCCGCCGGCGCCGGTGCGGCTGCCGACCCTGCAGGGGACGGCGGCACGGCCGCCGCCGCCGCGCCCGGTGAGCCGCCCTCGGGCGAAGGGCCCAGTCGTG
>WNGJ01006608.1_pt1 | contig 23611 bp, 15 predicted proteins | sample 5400611 | NCBI WGS metagenome assembly WNGJ01 (sample SAMN13153375, study PRJNA577476) | soil metagenome | isolation source: 40 cm soil or saprolite under Garry oak tree replicate 1 | place: USA:California | collected 2016-06-15
TCAACCCAATTGAAATCACCTCTCGCCTGGTAGTCCCTTTCTTTATTACGTGATATAATGGAGACCAAACTACTGACCGGCGGAGAGAGGACAATTACGCAATCATGGCAATGTTTGAAAGCTTATCAAAGCGTCTCGAAGGGGTATTTACTAATCTAAGTGGCAAAGGCAAGCTAACCGAAGCCGATGTCAACGAGGCAATGCGCGAAGTTCGCCTCGCCCTACTCGAAGCAGATGTAAATCTCAAAGTGGTGCGCCATTTCGTTGAGCGCGTTAAAGAGAAGGCCATTGGCGCCGATGTATTGGGCAGCCTCTCTCCCGCACAACAGGTTCTGGCTATCGTCAATGAGGAATTGGTAGAAATGCTGGGCGGTTCCCAGGGACAGAATAGACTCGACCTTGGTGGAACGCCGCCAAATGTGATAATGCTTGTTGGACTGCAAGGCTCCGGTAAAACGACCACTGCCGCCAAGCTTGCCAACTATCTTCGTAAACAGGGGCAGCGTCCTCTCCTGGTAGCCGCTGACATGCAGCGTCCCGCGGCAGTACGCCAGCTTCAGACCCTTGGCAAGCAACTCACTATACCAGTTTATGCAGAGCCGGCCGGAGCTAACCCCGTCGATATCTGTGTTCATTCTCTCAACTATGCTCGTGAACAGGCCGACTCTGTCGTTATACTCGACACGGCGGGCCGTTTAAATATCGACGAGCGTATGATGCAGGAAGTTACGAGTATTCGCAACAAAGTGCAACCTCGCGAAGTATTATTGGTAGCAGATGCTATGACCGGTCAGGAAGCAGTTCATGTAGCAGATGACTTCAATAAAGCTGTCTCCCTGACGGGGATGATCTTAACCAAGATGGAAGGTGACGCCAGGGGTGGCGCGGCACTCTCGATCCGTTCAGTAACGGGAGTACCGATCAAATTCATGGGTGTCGGCGAAAAAACTGACGCTCTGGAGCCTTTCTATCCAGATCGCCTGGCTTCGCGTATCCTTGGCATGGGCGACGTACTCTCCCTGATTGAACGGGCACAGGAAACCATCGACGAGGAAGAGGCCATGAAGGCCCAGGCCAAATTACAACAGGGCAAGTTCGACCTCGATGATTTCCTCAGCGCCATGCGCCAGCTCAGGCGTATGGGACCTCTGCGACAGGTCATGGAGATGATGCCTGGCTTCAACAAGTTGGCTGCCATGCCAGAGATGGAAGAAGCTCTGGAAGGTGACCAGATGAAGCATATCGAAGCAATGGTCCTTTCCATGACTAGAGAGGAACGGCATAGTCCTGAGATCATCAATGGCAGCCGGCGCAAACGTATCGCTCGTGGTAGTGGTACGACCGTCCAGGAAATCAACCAGCTGCTTGAGCAATTCAACGAGATGCGTCTCATGGTTCGCCAGATGAGCACTGGCAAGGGCAAATGGGCTCAGTTCGCCCGCCAACAAGGCGGCGCGAGCATCCCTGGTATGCCTGCTTTACCAAAACCACCTGGTGGGAGTGGGAAGAAAACCGGCAAGGCCGCGCGCAAAGAAAAACGAAGACATAAAGCCAAAAGCGGGAGGAGGTAATCCTTTTATGCACAATGTACATTCTGTATTTACATCGCGCCGGGTTACTCAGGCGATGCTGGTAATGCTCTTACTTGGCTTGACCGTCCTGACAAGCGCCTGCGGCGGTAATGCCCAGTCCCAACAGCAGGCAAGCCAGAATAAGACGCGGCTTGATCAGCTCACTCAGCATGCGCTATCAATTGGGATACCGGCAACTCTTCTCAGCCCTATTCTGAAACAAGAACAAAAACTTAGTAGCACTGGCACCCCCTTGTCACTGTTTAGCGACCAGCCTGCTACAGACTACTATACAAATCTAGCAAACCAATATTCGACTCTCCTGGGACAGACCCAGCAACTGATTACTACTTCTACCGATCAGTACCAATACCAGGCCCAGAACGATTTGCAAGTGTTCCAACAGGCCCTCGCTCGTAGAAGTTCACAGCATATAGGCAATGTCCAGCCCTTCTCCGATACATACACTAATGACCAATCACTTTTCTCGTCAGCAAAGTATCCTAAAGATTTTGTGCTCGTCAGCCAGGAAGCCCAAAAAGCCACAGACGCGCTGGGCTTAATGGGAGCTACCTACATTCAGCTCACAACTTTTAAGAATACCATTAACCAGATGCAGCAGGCTCATATCGATGTCACTGCCATGCAAACGCAATATCAGAGTGACCTGCAAGACTTCAATAACGCCACAAAGTCAAGCGAATTTCGCAATCTTAGCAAGCTGATAGATGCACAATACCAGCTCGCAGTGGTAAATTCTATCGCGGCCCTTCCTTATGTCAGCGCCGCTAAACTCAGTGAGTTTAAATCACAGCTCAACCTGCTGAAAACCTATGGTATGGATGCAAGCGCCTATCAAAAACGCTACAATGCTGACCAGGCGCAGATGAATAATGCCAGAACCATTCAAGACTACCTGGACATGTCCGCGCGCATCGATGCGGACATGTCCTCCATGCATAATGACCTGATACAGGGTGCATCCTCGTACCTGATTGGAGCACTTGACCGCGCCGCCAGGGCATGGGGACAGGCTCACCTATACCATGATAAGATCGATGGGAATAAATATATTCTCGATGCGGGCTATACTCTCAATGGCATTGGTTTCTGGTTGAACCGGGAACTTGGTTGGGCCTATACCCCCCAGGATTTCCAGTCCGTAGTCGATGATGAGAATAATGAGTTCTTCAATCTGCACATGCTCGAGGCAGACTATAGCGACAAAACTCCATACAACCGGCCTCATGCCACCGACTTCCAGATGATCAATCACTATCACGTCTCCGGACAAATTATCGCCGTCTCAATGGTTGAACAGGCAATGCGTGTGTACCAGAACGGCAAATTAGTGAAAGCCTTCTACGTCACAACAGGGCGTGTGGAGCGCCCTTCATTACCCGGTTACTGGACGGTGCAGGACCGCAAATCACCGGATGTTTTCCATTCGACTGAGCCAAAAGGGTCTACCTACTGGTATCCTGATACGCCTATCCAGTATGCGATTCTTTATCACTGGGGTGGCTTCTTCCTCCACGATGCATGGTGGCGCCAGGACTTTGGTCCCGGCACCCAGTTCCCACATACTGATTCTGGCGGTACCGGTTTTTGGAACTTCGATGGCAGCCACGGTTGTATCAATATGCGAACACAGGATGCTGCCTGGCTCTACGCAAACTCCAACTGGAACACACAAATTCTGGTTTACTAAGAGTACGTCAGGGAGTAGTCACAATTCCTCCGCTTCTCAAAAAGAGGCTCGCCACTTCGTGGTGGTGAGCCTCTTTTCGTATGTTCATGTTCTATCACATAAATCGGGCTAGGAAGCCCCGTCCATTCATGGCGGGGAGGAATAGCCCGCTGTCCGCAGACAGAGCATGTTGGAACAATGATCGCCCCTTGCGGGGGAAGAACAGAAGTGCGGTCTGTCCTTCGTTGCCAGAGATGGCTGGCACCCTTTCCCGCACAAAGTAATGGTGGCCTCGACAAACTTATCTGACGGTTTGACGTGCAACACACTGGCTTAACCCGCTAGACCTGTTTAATGCTGCACCGTAGAGCAAGGAGCTGGCCGCGCACCCCTTGGTACCTATTTCGCCAGTAAGGGAGCTGACACCAGACTGATTCTATCCAGGCTGTCTGTGCCAACTGAGTCTGGTCATGTCTCGGGCTTGCAGGGACGGGCAGAACTCACCCCCACTGCAAGCCCCTGGTTTAATCCAGGGGTTCATGACTCTTGTGGCAGTGGCGGTAACAGCCCCCCTTGTACCACAGGCAATTGGCGGTAGAGGTCAGCACCTGTCAGACCGGTGCGCCAGCTTTTAGCTGGCGCCAGGTCTCGCAAAAAGTCACATTGTAGATCTATTCCTAACGCCTGCCACGTAAGGCTGATGGCGCGTTGCGCAAAAGCAATAGCGTTGCGTGGCTCAATCCTATCCAAATCTTCAAAGAAAAAGCCGCAGCTCGTAAAACTATATTGGTGATAAAATTGCGCCTCCAGTAGCAGTCGTGTACGTTCCGCTAGCTCTGGATTCTCTAACAAGCGATCTTCCTTACCGTATTGCGCCCAGAAGCTCTCAGGTGTCACCCAGCCATTATGCAGTTCAAGGTAAGCATTCCGTGCCGCCCATGGATCAACCAGCGTCTCACCCGCGTATCGCTCAAAGAGTTGATCGCTACGGCGCGCCAACTTATCCAATGCCCCGCGCAGTTCTCCCTTCCAACTACTATCACCCTCGGTACATTCACAGCCTGTATCCCATCGTGCCACCCCATGACCACAACTCCAGGCGCTGGGCACGCGTAATTCCACTTCTTTCCTGGCAGGGTACATTTGTAGGTAGCGCTCCAGCGTACATACTTCAAAGCCATAGGCTGGCGCACCCGTCTGTAACAGATGGGTCATGAACTTATCGCGCCAGGGCCTATGATGTCCATACAGTTCACCGTCTGTGGCGATAAGTATCAGTTGTGCTTCCCCTGCATCGCTTTTGCTCTTGACAAGTTGACCCGGCAAGTAGGAAGCCGCAAAGAGGTCTGCATTGCTGGTGGTATTCCAGTCAAAAGAGACTCCTCCTGATAATGGTGAGTTATAGAAGAAGACGGAGATACTGCGGCCCCCAAACAATCGCACAACGTATGGTTCCGTAGAGTCAACCGGCGTAGCAGCCTGCCATGGCGCCAATGCCGTATAGACAACCCCGTGTTGCGCCAGCAGGTCCAGGCTCTCCAGATCTACAGCCGTTTCCGCCAGCCACATCCCACGAGCATCATGCCCATAACGCTGGCGAAAGTCCCGCAGCCCCCACAGAATCTGTGTGTTTTTATCGCGCGTGTTTGCCAATGGGAGAATGGTATGGTTATAAGCCTGTGCCAGGGCATTTCCCACCCCATGGCGCGTCCTATGTTCATGTTCAGCCGCAATAATTTTCTGGTAAACTGAGGGATGATGGCCCTCCAACCACGCGGCCAACGTCGGACCCAGATCGTAACTAATAGAGGCAAAATTGCCCGCCTCGGCGTTGGGACGATAACATTCAGCAGTAATCTTCTCGTTAAAATTAGCGTAAGGAGTCGCTCCAGGTTCGACCGGAATGATGCCAGTGAAAGGATTTTCGCGCGGGGGCTGATAAAAATGCCCGTGCAAGCAGAGGTAGGCACGACCCGTTTGTGGGATTATGGCAGAGTCCTCAATAGTATTTTTAATCATATGACCACCTTTCTGGTAAACAACAGAATCGGCACTGTCACTACCAGAGCAAAGCAAAGATTCCCTTTATCTAGTCTAACGAATAGAACTGGTTACAAAGATTCGCTTCATGCTCTCTTTAATTCGTATGCTGCACTATAAAAACGTATTCTATATGCAAATTGGAGGCGATTATAACCTGGGAGGGCGCAAACTGCGTCCTCCCAGGTTTAACAGACTTACGCGCTTAATCCGTGCAGCCTGCCGCCACCCCGGGCACTCAAGATGAACTCCTCGTAAGCTTCGCGCAACTTAGGGTAACGCAGCAGGAAGAAGCCTGCATACTCCTGCGACAACGGACGAGGCTGGCGCAATAGGCGCATATTCACTTCTTTCAAAAGGCGATTCCCCTTCTTGCCATTGCAATGTTTGCAAGAGGCTACGAGATTTTCCCACGTGCTTTTACCGCCACGTGAACGCGGGATAACATGATCAAGCGTCAGATCGCGGCTACGTTTCCCGCAATACTGGCACGTTTCATCATCGCGTAGCAGGATATTCGCCCGAGACGGCTGAAGAGCCACACGAGGCACCCGTACATTGGCCAACAACTGCACAATAACGGGCCGTTCCAGCTCAAGACGTCGAGCTTCAATACTCTCTTCGATCAAACTACGAACACTCTCGTCTACGAAGGTGACTTTCTGTTTGGAAAGAAGCACAATGAGACGACGCTCAGGGATGACCGAGAGAGGCTGTAGTGAGGAATTCAATACAAGAACAGGCATGGATGGCTTCCTTTCCTCTCTGTCAGAGCCGATAATCACAGCAGACAGCGAGGAAGAAGCGGAGGCGCAGGATAGGGAAGGGAAGTGACCCACCCCTCAGCTTCTATTGCCGTCTGTGGCGACGACTAGTTGGATACGGATACAAGCGCCTTGCACGTCCAGGTGAGCATGGCACAACGGTACGTAGACTACTTATTGGTCGGTCTATAGATAGATCGCCATAAGCAGGCATCAGATCACAACATCCTGCTAAAGCAGTTGGATGTATCTGATACGTCCGCATTCCAAAACTCCTTACACTTTCTTCTGTAACCTGATAACGTTTCGCGACACTTCTTAGCTTGCAGTTCCCTTATGCGGGTGAACATCAAGGAATTACGTGTGCCATCCTGGTCGGGGTGAGAGGACTTGAACCTCCGACCTCAGCGTCCCGAACGCTGCGCGCTAGCCGACTGCGCTACACCCCGGTTTGACAATCCGTGCAAGTACTTTTTAACTAACCCTACAATGGACTATAATAATTGTGCCAGTTACACCTGCGCATTGCTGCTGAGCGATTCTAGCACATTCCCTGCTCAAGTGTAGTATAGCATACGTCGTCAAGATTTCGCAATAGGAGAAAAGGCTCGTTTTATCCGCTCGATAAAAGCACATAGAACAATATCAGGCAGCCAAATGCCAGGTAGATTGCGCCAAAGACATAACCCATAGCCATGCCGGTCGTCGCTATTTCTTTCGACCACGATAAGCCTGAATTTGCCCTGGCTCTGCGCTTGCCTATATGTCCAAAGATAACTGCGAGAACTGCTGGCACAAGTGCCACCACAAAAGGTATAAAAATGGTAAATGAAAAATTGTCTATACCAAAGTACAATCCCAAAAAAGAAGATCCTATGAAAGAGAAGACGGGTAACACTATGCTCAGAATAGCCAGGGAGACGCTGGCAACAGCCATAGGATTCCCTCTTTTTTGAGCCGTAGAACCTCTATATACTGTAGGGGTTGTTGAAGTGCCGCCTGTACCTGGAGCAGTCCAACCCAACTGGGTCAGCCTTCCCATATTCATTGCTCCCGCTACCATAGGTACCGCAGCCCCTGCCCCCATAACAGCATCCAACGTCTGCACTGGTGGCTGTAGTGACTGCGCGACAGTTGCCGCTGTTACCGGCGGTTGCGCCCCCCGCAGTCCTCTGGCCGGCAGACCTTGCCAGTGTTGCATGGACCAGGATTGAGCGATGCGTTGTAACTTCTCTTTCACAATGGTGATGCTCTCAGGCCGCTTTGCTGCATCCATCTGCACCATTTGCACAATCAGTTCCTCAAGATCGCAAAGCTCAGGCTGATCCTCTACTTGCAAAGAAGCAAAGCGAAAAGGCATCTGCGAGGGATCATCTCCTGTTAACAATTGATGCAGCAACACGCCAAGACCATAGATATCAGAACGCGGAGTTGTTTGCGCTTTCCCATATTGCTCTGGCGCGGCATAACCGGGAGAGCCGAAGGGTATGGTATCTTTAGCCTGCCCCGGCTTAAAGTGTCGTGCAATACCAAAGTCAATGAGAGCAATGCCCCCGCCAGGCCTGAGTATAACATTGGCAGGTTTGAGATCGCGAAAAATAATGGCTGGCTGACGCGAGTGCAGGTACTCAAGCACAACGCTGAGCATTATGCCGATCTCAAGGACTTCGCCGGTGGCAAGCCGGGATTCCGGCATCGTCTCCAGGTGTTTCTCAAGTGTTATCCCTTCGATGAAATCCATCACCAGGTACCAGCACTCGCTGTCGGAGAAGTGGTCGTAAATGCGCGGTAGATTGGGATGCTTCAGGCCAGATAACACGGTCATTTCGCGGTTAAATGCCTCCGTGGCCTCAATTACTTCTTGAGGCCTCAAGCCACCCAACGTGATCGCCTTGATAGCCACCGTATGCTCATCCTGGAGGGTATCTACGGCTTTATAGACGGCGCTGAAGCCTCCCTCGCCTACCTGGGAAAGAATACGATAGCGCTGGTGCAGCAATTGATGCCTATTCATCGTCGCCTTTTGCAACAGCGGTGCCGTAATTTTCAAAGATAGCCCACAAGCAAAGCACACTCCAGCATCTACTGGATTGGCCGCTCCGCAGCGTAAACAATAGCGATCAGCTATGATCATGCGACTTACCTTACTTCTCACTTTGACGAGCTAAAAAAGTAGTCCTCTATAGAGTATAGACGAAATTCTTATCATAAAAGTAGGGGCGAATGACCCATCTTTTGCAGCTTATTTCCCGATGTTAAAGCGAAAATGAGCGATATCGCCGTCTCGTATGACGTAATCTTTCCCCTCAAGCCGGACCAATCCCTTTTTCATAGCGGCAGCGAACGAACCGCACTCCATAAAATCCTCAAAGCGCGTCACTTCCGCGCGAATAAAACCCCGTTCGATATCCGAATGGATCTTTCCCGCTGCTTCTGGCGCCTTCGCACCCTTCGTCACTGTCCAGGCGCGCACCTCGTCCTCGCCCGCCGTCAAAAATGTGATCAGATTCAGTAGTCGATAGCCGACCTGAATGACGCGATCAGTTCCTAGTTGTGGGAGTCCAAGCGACTCCAGGTACTCGTGGGCATCTTCTTCGGACAGTTCCGCTAGCTCGTCCTCCAGCCGCGCGGAGACAGCAACAACCTCAGCCCCCTCAGCTTTGGCACGATTAGCAACGATCGCGATCCCTTTCAGCTCACCTTCCAGGCTATCGATATCCACGTCCTCACCACCAGCTATACGTTCCAGCACATCATTCGCGGCTCCCAAAACATCCTCACTGACATTCAACACAAACATACGTGGCTTCAAAGTCAGCAGAAAAAGCTCATCCAGCACTGCATGATCCTGCGCGAGTAGCTCAACCTGATCGATCATCCTCAGTTCGTTGAGCGCTTCTTGCAGCAGATGCAGCACCTCTAATTCTTGTACATATTTCTTTTCACCAGATTTCGCAGCCTTCTTTGTGCGCTCGATACGCCTCTCTACCGTCGCGAGATCGGTCAAAGCCAGTTCGGCATACAGGCTGTCCAGGTCACGATTCGGATCAATATCACCATAAATGTGTGGAACGTTGCTATTCGCAAAAGTACGCAGTACAATCGCCAGTGCATCGGCGTTGCGAATATGCCCCAGGAATTCCGCGCTCAATCCTTCGCGTTTCTCCTTGTGTGCTTGTGCTGCCTGTCCCATACCCGCTACATCCACAAACTCTACTGTTGTGGGTGTGACCTTCTTTGGCTTAAATATATCCGCCAGCGGCTGCAACCGCGCATCTGGCACCTGGACAACCGCCAGATTTGCTTGCACAGTACTTGTCGCATAGCCGCTTATCGGTGCGCCAGCCTTCGTTAACGCATTAAATAACGTCGTCTTCCCACTTTGTGGCAAACCAATAATACCTATAGTAAGAGCCATATCTCTGCTATTCCTTCTCTACGTTTAACTCTCCTGAAAAATATAGTGCATTTTCACTTTGTAGCTTGAACTATTCGAAAGTAATTCTATCCAATCTATTTTACTACGTCTCGCCAATGTTAGCACGCTTTTCATCATTCGGCAGTGTGGGATTGAGCATAACTCAGCGAGATTTTTAATGAAGCACAGAACCTGAGGAACCCGCCACGGAAGTCCTTAGCTAGACTTTACCCATTGGCAAGACAAAAGAGGAAAAGCAGCTTAGCCTTCTTTCACACCTGGCTGCGAGAAAGGACGAGAGATGCTATAACTGCCTGAAGAGATGATATCCCTCTTGAAACATTAGGAGAGACGCTTACATACGGTTATTGGCTCAGTACCGTCTGTATTGCTTCCATTGCCATACCCGAAGCTTCCACACTTATCCAATTTTCTTTCCCCTTATAAAGCGACCAGTTGGGATTAAGTTCAGCCATCCATCCGGCAACAGGAGGAGCGAAAAAGGAACTTTTTACCGCTCTGATCATATCTGCCTCAAAGGAAGCATAACGATTGTGAAAGATAGCGTTTGCCTCGTGAAGGGCTTGCAAGACAGCAAACTGGCGCATTTCTTTTCTGCTGGTATCTACACTGCCCGTATCGAGCAAAAATTTATAGTAGATGCCGCCATTTTTCAGGTCACGAAGACCCGTTGCAGGATTAGCGATTTCGTCCAGCATCTGCTTGGCCACCGAGAGATACGCCTGATTGTTGGTGTACACACCAGCTTTTAGCAGCGCATCGATTTCTTGTCCATAATCACCGGGTTTGGCTTCCCAGTTCCAGATTGTACCCTGACAAACAATCCTGGCGAAGAGATGATATTTGCTGACGAATGCTTGCTGCATAATACTACTAACTTCACGCGCACCTGCCTGCATCCACGCCTGGTTACTAAACCTTTTCCCTGCATCAATAAGTGCGAGGCCATTCTCCAGGTTTTGGTCAACACGATACCCATCTGGACAGGTTGGGGCATTTGCCGCTGTTGAATCATTAACAGGGCCATGGGGAACGCCCATTGCAGGGTCAATTCCCTTGTACACAGCTGCGGCCCAGTTCTCCATAGCGTTCGTCCAATACACAGTATTACCCGAGTATTGAGCTAAACGTTGGAATAGGAAGTAAATCCAGCCTTTAGGCAGAGTTGAGCGACCCCATTCAGCTTTGACCGTTGGGAGCAAACGAGCAATAGCTGCTTGCTGAGAGGTATCACCCGGATGACGCGCTTCGTACCAAACCATGACTTCATAGTCCCGCAGATCATTTTGTCCATCATGGTACGGATTTTGTTGCGCGTACGGGTTATTCCGATACCAGTTAATGTGCACACCCTGGTTTGCGGTATCCCACCCATATTGCGTGATACTATCAAGCGTTTGCCTTACCATCTTATCAAGTTCTGTTGAGGCAATAGGTGTTTGCTTAGAAGTGACTGTTATTGCAAAGGGTGCTTGCGTCGAAGGAGAATTCGAACCAGTGTTATTTGATGTATACTTCGCATGGAGGCCATTTTGTACCATAAAAGAGATAATAGGGATCATAACGAGAATAATAACAAGAAACATAATAGGAAAGGCATACCTGGAAGTAGAAAGACGAAAAAGAAATCCCTTGCTTGTGTGAGAAGGATAGTCCACCTTTCTAGCTTGCTGTTTATTAAAACCACTCATTGCTACCTCCATACTTGTTTCGGCTTTGTCGCATTTGGATGTTAACGCTTGATACACACCTGCCCACCTGCTGAATCGCATCAATAGATAATTTGTATCAAGCAAGATGAACGACCGATACCTGATAGATCAGCTCACCCCGATTTTGGTAACGCAAGACAATGAGTATTTCTCTGCAAGGCCTTCCACTCTACCTTTGCAGAGATACTTCCCCCATTGGTACAACGTCCCTTATATTGCAAAGTAACTACTTACCGTACGCCCCTAAAGTAGTCACCTGAAACGAACAACATGCAATAAAACATTTTTTTAGAAATATTAACCGCATTTTCTTTTTCTTAACCGTTGTCAAACCAAATCTCAACATAAAACATATTACCTAAACGTAATAATTACCTGCGAACGCATTTGGTAAATATTTGATTTGCCTGAATATAACTTAGGAAGCAGATATCGAGAAGTGCCTTCTGAACATTTGAAAGGGAAGATCGCGATGGGAAGATCGACATATTTATCTGTAGTTATTCCAATCTACAATGAAGAAGAGAACGTTTCTCTCCTTCAGGCTAGTATTAGGCAGGCATTACAAGACCAGAACTATTCCTATGAGGTGATTTATGTTGATGATGGCAGCACAGATGGAACATTTCAGAGGCTTAGAGATATTGTGGAACGCGATCATCATGTACATATTATCAAGTTGCGCAGGAATTTTGGGCAAACGGCCGCGATTTCGGCAGGTGTCGCCCATAGCTCGGGCGAGATCCTGGTATTTATGGATGGAGATTTACAGAACGATCCAAAGGATATTGTTCGCCTGCTCGCAAAAATCGATGAGGGGTATGATGTGGTGAGCGGTTGGAGAAGGAACCGCAAAGATGCGCACTTAAGTCGCAAGTTGCCCTCATGGCTTGCCAATCGGCTCATTTCAAAGGTAACAGGCGTTTTCTTACACGACTATGGATGTACTTTGAAGGCGTATCGCCGAGAGATTTTTCAGCATATACGCCTCTATGGAGAGATGCATCGCTTCATCCCTGCTTATGCAGCGATTTCAGGAGCCCGGATTGCAGAGATAGAAGTAGAGCATCATTCCAGACCTCTTACGATTGGCGGAATGCTAGGGGGTGCTTTAGTGGTGCGGAAAGTATTACCTCCCCATGTTCGTATCCATCGCAATCCTTTGTTACCCATTTCGCTTCATCTCTCAGGTTTTGGCATACATGTGCCTTTGTATTTCTATTTTATCGCCATTCCATTTATTGCTCTGGTGACATATTTACCTATCTCTATCAATGGTTTTGGCTTACGCGAGGGGGCTTTCGTGTTTATCTTCTCAACCATCCATGTTGCCTCCGCATCATCACTCCTACTTGCCCTCTTTATGGATGCGCAAGCATTGCTATTTGGCCTTATAGGGATTTGTATTTACCTGAAGATGGGGAGCATAAACAATGCGAAGAAGACCGTTCTGCGAAGCATTGCATAGAAAGAGAGTGAAATGGTGATCAGAGGATTCCCACATCCAATAGAGGAAGGGGCAGATAGTAAACAGATTAACTTCACAAAAGATAGCTATTTGGGAAAGGGATACTAATGCAGAACCAGTTATATTCTGGATTACAACCATCGAATAATACTCATGCCTATCGGGGACCGTCACCTTCTCAACCCTTCTCGCATAACCAATTAAACGGGTCGAATAATGGCACAAGCCCGATGGAAGGTGAGACACACCCTCTTGCTGTTCCTGTACCCAATAGAAATGCTAAATCTCCGCCAAAATCGAATAATACCCATGCCTATTGGGGACCGTCACCTTCTCAACCCTTCTCGCATAACCAATTAAATGGGTCGAAAAATGGTGCGAGCCTGATGGAAGGTGAGACACATCCTTTAGCTGTTCCTGTACCCAATAGAAATGCTAAAACTAAGCCGAAGCGGAACAGGCGCGTCTTGATTTTTAGCTCTGCCGCTAGCCTTTTTGTGTTATTTGGGGCCCTCTTCCTTGTAACTCAGTTCATCTCGAGGTCTTCACACAACGTCACGCTTTATCAAGTTAACGTGCAAAATGTCACACAAAATGTTGGTGGAGGGGGTATCGTCTTTCCCCTCCAGCAGCTTGCGGTGACTTATCCAGAGTCGGAGCAAGCTGTAAGCGTGCTTGTCCACGCGGGTGATACAGTTTGGCCCAATCAGCCGCTCATCCAGCTCGACAATAAGCAGTTAAATATCCAGATCAAACAAGCAGCTGATGATGTCTCGGCGGCCCAGGCATATCTCAATTCTGTCTCAGCGAGTGGATCTGCAGTAGCAATAGCTCAAGCTCAGCAACAGTACGACCTCGCAAAAAACAGATATAATTCGCTCGTCGCCCAGGCGTCGTCACTCACATTACATAGGGGTAATCTGGTCGCTCCGATGGGAGGAGTAGTGACCGAGGTGGATATTAATCCGGGCCAGGCATTCGCTGCCAATACCCCTTTACTTACCATCATGGACGAGTCAAGTGTAATTGTACATGTGAAGATTCCCCTGGCAGACCTCAACCAGGTGCATATCGGCCAGTCCGCGGAAGTGACCCCTTCGGCACTCCCGAATATCAATTTGACAGGACAGGTCAGTTCGATTATTCCCCAGGCGGACCCGCAAACTGATACTTTTGAAGTTTGGGTTAAGGTACCAAACGCCGACAAGAATCTCCTGCCCGGAATGAGTGCTTTCGTACGTATTCAAAGCTCTAGCAGAGCCTTCGTTGTTCCACGCCTGGCAGTACTGAATACGGACCGCGATTCGTCAGTGTTCGTGGTACGCAATGAGCATGCCTATCTTCAACGTGTTCATATTATTGGTCGCTCTATCAGTGCCCTTTATATTGATGCTGGCCTATCTAGTCACGACGATGTGGTGCTGGTCGGGTCATATCAACTCCATGATGGTGAACAGGTACACGCCGTCCGAGTCGAAAAGTACATATCCGATTAAGAAGCGACATTATGGAAGAAAGGGCACGTATGAGTGTCTCGAAACAGTCCTGGTTTCTTCGGCGTAGAGATTCGAGGCTTCAGCAAATTATCATGCCATTGATGGCTGCGAGTTTGATGCTCAGTTCAAGCTGCCTTCCGTGGCTCAACGATCCTTTAGGTAAATGGTATTCAGCCTGGAGCTTACCTGTCGATATCGGCTGGCAATTTCACATTGGCGCTTGTAATTATGGATTATTATGCGTTTGCTGTGCTGTTTATGCAAGCCTTATCTCCTGTGCGAGCTGGAGACCTTTTAAAGGTAGTAGCTATTTCCGGCAAAAGTACGTGCCCGCTGCTTTACTTTGCCTCATTCCGATCATTATCTTTCTTCTACAGTATCTTTTTATTGATATGCATGATATTGATCTATTAACACAACACAAAATTCAAGCAAAGTTGATAAGTGACCACCTTGGCTACGGTAGCCCAAGCGATCTCATCCCAATCAGGCCCTTCTACCTGGACACATCAACTGTTGTAGGACGTGCGGCCTTTTTGGTTGATCAGGTTGCACCAGGGATCCTCCTGCCCTTGATTAGTGGAGCGATACTCCTTGATTACGGGCGACTTTTTACCATGCCCACGCGTTCTTCAACTTCAAGGAACAAACGCACTCGTTTCCTCCTTCCTCTTATCGGTGCGGTAGGAGTTGTTCTGTTGCTCCGCGGGCCTGCTGGACTGGCATGTGCATTTGAGGCAAAAGCATCCTTGTCGTCAGGGCAATATGCACAAGCTCTCGCCTGGTTGGATGCCGCCAGAACGTTAAATCCAAACCTTGATCAGGTTGCCTATTATCACCGAGAGAGGGGTGAGGCACTATATTACCTTGATCCTGAACGGCTGGTAGCCGATAGTCATATCTACCTCGCTTACACCTATCGCATACAAGGGGACTACCTGGACTCCTATATTGAGTTACTTGGAGTCCGGCAGTCAGAACCCAATACTCCCTGGGTTGTCAGCGAAATGAGTGTTACCCTCGAGGGATTAGCGGAATTTACCCATCCCTTAAGAGGTCCACTTGTCAAAAGACCGATGAATGATGATACTTCCTTACCGTGGGCACAATCCCTCACCCAGGTCGATGACTCCAATGTTTATGGCCATTATCTCGCAGGGCGCATTGACTACAATCTCCATAACTTCACCGCTTGCATGTCACAAATGACAGCATTGTTGCGCTGGAGTTCAGATATGAATGAGCAGTCATCGGCCTATACCTACTTGGGTTTGAGTGAAATCGGATTGGGCAATGAGGCGAAAGGACGTGAGCTTTTGTTGAAAGCAGTAGATCTTGATCCTAGCTATCGAAATAACACCGCCAGAGAAGAGATATCGGGCCTGCGCTAGCCATATATAGAAAGATTGGGGGAGATGATAACCTCTCATAGCACAACCAAGTTAGACAACGTGAGCTCTCAGGCTGTTCATCAATCTTTACCTCAGAGATCTCATCCACGTTGGAGAAGAGTTCTAGCTATTCATCCTATGGCATGGATCTGCCTCGCCCTGGCATGCCTCGGGGCAAGTTGGTTTGCATATCAAAGCGTGCTTGTGCCGCAGCCTGAGCACTTTTCGCCAGAGTGGGCAAGCGCCCGGTGGATACAGACGGCCGGTGGCACTGCTCCCGTCGCTTACTTTCGCTACACGATGAACCTGAATGACTCACCTGATAGTGCGTTCGTTACAATTGCAGCCAACCAGGTGTTCAAGCTATACGTGGATGGGGCGTACATTGGCTCAAATTATACTGATTTCGTACAGGGAAGCTTTCCTCGTGCATATATCTATGATATTACCTCCCCTCTGCAAGTTGGTGCCAATGTGGTAGCGGTGAGGGTAGCTAATGTTGACGAGCAAGCTCCCAGTGTAAGAGTGAATATAGGAATCGTAAGGGGGAACTCAATCTACAATCTCGGTTCGGGAAGCAACTGGTCAGCGGCGTTCCGGAGTACAGATGTGTATCCTCGCTATGCGACCCCGGTAACGAACTGGACAAGTGCTACTTTTGATGCAAGTTCCTGGCCACCTGCCCAGGGAATGGCTATAGAGCCTGTGTCCCCAATGCTCACCGTGAATCCTCTGCTCTATGAACGGCGAATTGCCGCACGCTGGGTCAGCGCGGGTTTGGGCCATGACGCGTATTTTGTCACCCAATTTTCAGTACCTTTCGGCATTACTGGCGCCTGGTTACGCCTTGCCGCGAGTGGTATTGCACATATCTACATTAACGGCCATTTGTTCATTATATGGAACGGCCAGGCCGATATACGCGACCAGAATCTGGCTGATTATCTTGGTAACAATGTAACGACTGTGGAGTACCGGGCGGGGCTGATGCTGGGTATGTACGATATTGGCTCGTATCTCCAACCGGGCACGAATACTATAGCCATACACGTGTTATCGCCTGGAGTGAGTGCGGATCAGGTTGGGCTGGGGAGTCTAACGTCTGCTATGTCTACAGACGTGCTCATTAGTGACTTCATGGGTCACAGTTCCTGGTTAACCACTGAGAGCGGCTGGCATGCATCAGGTAAGCCCGTTTCGGGATGGGAGGATGGTAACAGTTTAGCGCTCAATTGGGCTTCTCCTTTTCAGGTGGGTCGTCCTGGTGCAGTTCGCACACTTTATCTACCAGAGAACACCACACCTCGGGATCAGGAGCCTCTACCGTTATTGCTATCCCTGCAGGTGATTTTCGTGAGTATCGTGTGTGTGATTGGGTCCTGGTTAGTAATGTCATTGTTCGTCATGAGACGTTACTACCATACTCGTGTGGCTACTCTCGAAACGATGAGCATGGCATATGTGCCTGCTGTTACTCTTGAGTGCTTATTAATAGCACTCTCACGAGAGCCACAAATGCCGCAGCCTTTTCCCTATACAATGCTTTGGGCAATGCTGCTGGTAGCAGTGATTGGTTTCGGCTATCTCGTTCTCTGGTTGCATGCGCGAAAAGCACAAAAGCAACAAGGACTGATTGGTCCTATTCGAACAACTGCATTTACTTTTCCGGAATATGCAACTCCCTTACAAGATGGACTACTCAGGCTCTACCGTCGCTCTTCGCAAGAAGCTATGCCATCATTTGATGGACACATGTCTCTCAGATTACGCTTTTGGGCATGGTTGCGCATCCACTGGATGCTCATCTTTTTGATGCTTTTGGCAATTCCGATGGTAGGCTACCAGCTGAACTACGAACCATATTGGCAAGATGAATTGTCGAGTTACAATGCCGCCCTGGGCATTCTGGCGCACGGTTTACCTTTCTTCCCTTCGGGGTTTCTCTACACTAAGGCGGAGTTGTATTCCTACCTGCTCGCGCTCTGGATCCACCTTTTTGGTGATCAACAAGGGGTACTGCGATTTCTAAGCGCAATAGAATATCTACTCAGCCTGCCTTTGCTGTATAAAGCGGGGAGGTACTTTTTTGATCGTCGGGTAGCTCTCCTGGCGACGGCTATGCTGGCGTTTTCTCCTTTCTCTCTGATCTGGGGACGCCAGGTGCGTATGTATGAACAAGCCCAATTGCTGACACTGCTCACTGTTTTCTTGTTTTATAAAGCGCTAGAAGAGCGGCAAAAAGTTTACCTGGTATACCTTGCTGCCGCTTGCCTGGCTGTAGACTACTTGAGCCACGAAGAAATTTTCATCGTTCTGCCTGCGCTTTTGCTGTGTATACTGCTTGCCAGTGGAGATGATCAACATCGCTTGCCTTCAGTGCTGTATCAAAAACATTGGTGGATCGCCGCAATGCTTTGTGCAACTGTCATTGGTTTACAATTGTTGGCGGCGCACTTTACTCCCCCTCCAGTTTTGGGCACAGATAGCAGCCAGCGGCCATTTGTGCAGTTTACGACCGATAATATTCCGTATTATATAGATCTTTTGTTTTTCCCGCAGGCATTAGGGCATGGTGCATATCCATTTATTACCATCAACTCTACACTTGCAGCAGCCGGATGTGTCTGTGCGAGACGTGCGACTGATAAAAGAATAAGGTACTGTGCATTGTTTCTGGTTGTTTCTCTGCTTACACTTATCTTCGCATTTACAATGCAGGCGGACCGTTATGTGTATCCCCTACTCCCTTTCTTTTACTTGATGGGAGCATATATGCTGGGGCTCGTGTTCAGAGGTTTACGGAGCTTTGCGCGTTCGCGTATTGTGCTGCGGGAGCAGGATGTGGCGACCAGGCCGGCCTTTGGCGGATACTGGCCGAGACCAATTGGCATCATCACATCCTGTACTGTGGGTCTGGTTGTTGCCAGCGTGCTGGTTACCCCTATACTACCCCTGAGCAACTACAACCTGTTTGTGAGCCGTGTTGTGGGTTTCTCGTATCACCGCCATTATCCAGACTACGATGCGGTTGGGCAGTATATGCGGCAGCATATGAGACAGGGCGATATTGTCATCTCCGTTTCACCTGCTATCTCGGTGCGTTACTATACCGGCCATGTAGATTACTTCTTTTCAATCGATCGGGCGTTGTTCCTACAAGAACGGGATGGTCACATCATTGAGAAGGCTTCAAGCGCACAGGCGTTGCTCAACCAGGATGATTTTCAAGCTGTGCTTTCCAAGTACAGCCGCGTCTGGATTATTTCTGATAATGGACTCTATCAAGCTGCCGTGATACAGCGCTTCTCTTTCCCTCCGGACTTCCATATCGTATTTGAAGGTTATGGATCAGCTGTATATTTTCGTGGGAGTTGATCTGGATAGTTCGGTGGCAAAGTGACTTGAGCAAACTTCATGTTTTCTAAGGAGATTCGAACGGGCACAGTATACGCCTCTTGAACGGGGCATATTGAAAAGAAAGAAGAGAAAAATCCCATATGCGAATCTTAATGATTGCCCCGCAGCCCTTTATGGAGCCTCGCGGTGTGCCTTTTAGCGTGTACTACCATGTAAAAGTGCTTGGAATGATGGGATACGAGATTGATTTAGTAACGTATCCTATTGGCAAACCTGTGAACTTACCAGGGCTCAGTATCTACCGCACTCCTCCCATACCATTCCTACATGGAGTGAAGGTAGGGCCATCGTTGGCGAAAATCCCACTCGACCTCCTGGTGTTGCTGACCGCGCTATGGCGGCTCTGCCTAAAACGATACAAGTATGTGTATACCCATGAGGAAGCTGGCTTGATGGGCGTTCTGCTCTCCTGGCTGTTTGGCTGTAAGCACCTGTACTATATGCACTCTGACCTTGCTCAGCAAACGGTCAGTTCCGAATTCACCAAGAATCGGCTGCTGCTGCGCTGTGTTGATGCCGTCCAAAGACTGATTGTGCGTAAAGCAGATGCTGTGATAGCCATTTGTCCCGATATCGCGGCAACAGCGAAACGGATCGCACCGGAGAAGCCAGTGCACATGATAGAGAATATCGCTGTTGACGAAGAGATGCCTCCAGGAAATGCTAACGATGTTGCACAGTTGCGACAGCGGTTGAACCTGGGTGATGGTCCTGTCTTACTCTACACGGGAACACTGGAGAGCTATCAGGGCATCGACCTACTATTGCAGAGCGCTGTACTCGTCCATGCAGCCTCTCCAGAGGCCCGCTATGTCATAGCAGGCGGGAAACCTGAAAAGGTTGCAAAATGGCGTCGACTTACCGAGGAACTGGGTATTACAGATTCAGTATGTTTTGTAGGACAGCGGCCATTAGAGGAGATGCCTCAATACACGGCCCTGGCGGACATTTTGCTGAGTTCTCGCAGTAAAGGTACGAACACACCGCTTAAATTGTATACATACCTGCGCTCGGGTAAGCCTATTCTGGCCACAAATATTCTTTCGCACACGCAGATACTTAATCCTGAGGTAGCGATGTTAGTCCCAGCCACGCCAGAGGGCCTGGCTCAGGGGGCGTTAGTACTATTACAAAACCCCGGACAAGCGCTAGCTCTGGGAGAAAGTGGGCAGCGTTTTGCACAAGAGCATTACAGCTGGCCGGTATTTCTAGAAAAGTGCCGCCAGGTCTACAGCGAGTTCAACGCCGGGAAACATCTACGAGAGCAAGTGTACGTTGTCCAATGATGCCGTATTGAAGGAAACGAATAGGTTTTCTAAGTTTTTTAATAGCAAGCATCTATTTTAACCTTTATTCTTTTGGGAAAGGAAAGGTAACCAACAGGAATGAAACGAAGTTTTTTGGGTAGTAGGGGACAGGTCCTCATTGGATTGATCGTGATCGTCTTTGGCTTTATTGGTGGAGCGGGCCTGACATTCGTAACGATATTTCATACGGCTGCAAATAGTAATCATGTGTTGACCGCTTCTCCAGGGATAACGCCTTCGCCTACTCCTCCTCAAGACAACACCATCGGCCTAAGCGCCTCCTCAGGCTCTCCCGGCACCCATCTGTTTTTAGCTGCGACCGGGTTCACACCAGGAGAATATGTTCAGCCTGTCTGGAATTATCAAGGCCCTGGAACTGGTACGCTTGAGAAGAGTTACTACTATTTCGCTCCAGTCAGAGCAGCAGATACGGCGGGCAGTACGGTAGAGAGTCTTTTCGTGCCGACAGGAGTGGCAGGGAACTACACTATCGCCATGGTTGGTCAAAAGAGTGGCGTCGTCAAAACCGCTCCATTTCAGGTAGTGCCAGGTCTTGATCCTGGTGTGTACATAGGCCCTCCGGGCACAGTGCTGCGAATAATAGGATGGGGTTTTGCGAAATATGACAAGGTCAATCTTTACTGGAACTGGACATCCACGAACAATGGGCAACAGATTGGAACTGTGACGGCCAGCCAAAAAGGACAGTTAGGCCAGAGTACCTTTGCCGTACCTGCGGGAACTGCCAATGGAACGTATACAGTTGCCGCCATTGGATCCATTAGCGGAATTCTGACCCAAGTTCAATTCACTGTAGGTGTTCCATCATTGAGTGGACCTCCAGGTCCATCCGATTGGTCTAATTTTGGCTTTGATCTTCAAAGCAACCGGGTGAATACCACCGAGACGACCATCAGCCCTGCAAATGTCTCATCGCTGGCAGTAAAGTGGAAAAGCCCTGCCCCATTCCCTTTCAAGACCGTTGGGACTCCAATTGTAGCCAATGGCATTGTTTACACGGGCGATGTACAGGGGATTCTCACTGCACGAGATGAGGCTACAGGAAATGTGCTTTGGACATTCTATGCTCGTGCCCCGATATATGGATCGCCAACAGTTCAAAATGGCATCGCTTACTTTGGGAGCGTCAGCTACCCCTTTGGAGGGGTGGTTGGCAACTATGTCTATGCATTAAATGCGACGGATGGAACCTTGATTTGGGACAATTGGCTTTCGTATGGGGCTGAATGGGCCACACCGCTTGTGGTCAACGGGCGTGTCTTCGTTCCTTCCGCCCTTAAAGAAGGAGTATCGGGTGGTTTTAGTGCTTTCGATGCCAACACAGGGGCCACGCTATGGGGATTTAGCACACCTTATGGCATTTTTGCACCCGATACTATGGATCCAACCGGAACGAATCTGTACGTAGGCACCGCCAATCCCTGTTTTACATCCCCCTCCCCAACTGTTTGTGCAGGCTACCTGCTCGATCTAAACCCGGCTACTGGGAGTATTATTTGGCAGATCCACTTTCCTGATGTCTCTGGGGATGATGATGTGCCAACCGCTGCTTTATACAGTAATGGTAGACTGTATCTTGGCCTGAAGAGCGGCTATTTCTATTGTGTGGATGCCACCAATGGGAATATCATCTGGCAGTATAAGACGGGTGCTTCTGGCGACTTCGGCGTATGGTCCAGTGCAACGCTGTATAATAACATGGTGTTCTTTGGGGGCGGGGATCACGTCATTTATGCTCTTAACATAAGCGATGGTTCTGTCGCATGGTCATTTACCACAGGGTCTGTAATTTATTCATCGCCATCAGTAGCAAATGGAGTGCTTTACATTGGAGGCGTAAATAAATATATCTACGCGCTTGATCCAACAAAAGGTACCGTGTTGTGGAGCTTTAAAACAGGGGCTTCAGTTTGGAGTTCACCGACGATCTCAAATGGAGTGCTTTATCTCAGTGGCGGTGATGGGTATGATTATGCTTTCTCGCCAGGGGGAGTATAAACCCGCATTAGTAGTGGGAGCTCTCTGTTTGCCTCAGCGCAACTCCGTAGCTACCCGATTACCTGTAAGAGATCACCTGGAAGCGAATGGGAACCACTCACTTCCAGGTTCTGATTCTAGAAGACGTACAAGCCACCTTGACGTAAAGTCAGCCACACACTACAATATGTACAATTAATATCAATTCCCTGGTACTGGATGGAGGAAACCTGCTATGCCCTTGTACGAATACTACTGCTCAGATTGCAGATCCAAATTTGAACTTCTTGTCAGCCACCAGCACGCCGACGACGTTGTCTGCATGAAATGCCATAGCGAGAAAGTACGTCGTCTCCTCTCCGTCTTCGCCTCTCCTCACGGCAGCAGTGATGATACTAGTAGCTACGAAGAGATGGCATCATCTATGGGTAGTTGCGGTTGTGGTGGTGGCAGCTGTGGCTGCAATTAAACAGGCCAGGTTCATTCATCATGTTTAATAAAGTCAGTTATCGGCGCGGCGTGATAGAGGGCATCGTCCTCTACACACTGGGTCGACTGGGCGCCCTGGTAACACCCGCTTTCTTTCCCGATTGGCTCTACGTAGCCGTTCCCCTGCTCTTTCTTGTTTTCGAATACATACTGGGACCGGTCTGGGCAACGTGCCGCATAGCATCGACGAAACGTGAACGCCTCAGCAAACGCTTCTGGTTACTCGGTCCGCGTATGGCAGCGCTTTGCCTGGGTATTGATCTGGTGATTACTCTTACTTGTGGTCTCTCCGTAAACGTCTTCGGTGGAGTGCAGCAAGGGCCTGCCCTCTGGCGACTCTTCATGACAGGCCCGAATCACCTCAGCCTGCTTGAGCTTGGTTTCTACGAGTTGAAAAGCGCCGCCCTTCTCTTTTCCTTCTTCACCCTGGATGTAGTCTGTACCCGCCTGGCCATGGGTGGCTTTCTACGCTTCACCATGCCCGCCGGAGGAAATCGGGTCACGCTGTAAAAAGCGCGCGAGGCCAAACCAAGTTTGCTCCCATACCGTTCGTTACTACCTGTTTCCTCTTGCAATGCGCACCGGCGGATAAATCCAGAAACGTCGGCCTGACACGCCGACATCCTGCATTCCAGCATCACCATAGAAGAGGGAACCTCCAGATACCCTCTTCTACACTCATGGAGATATTTAATCTATCTGGGCCTTCTGCAATTTGCCACTGTAGTCGGTGTAGACCACCTTCCACTCGGTAAAAACATCAAGCCCTGCAATACCTGCTTCGCGATGCCCATTGCCCGTGCCACGGTTGCCACCAAAGGGAAATTGA
>WNGJ01001416.1_pt1 | contig 23602 bp, 22 predicted proteins | sample 5400611 | NCBI WGS metagenome assembly WNGJ01 (sample SAMN13153375, study PRJNA577476) | soil metagenome | isolation source: 40 cm soil or saprolite under Garry oak tree replicate 1 | place: USA:California | collected 2016-06-15
TTGACGGTAATTAGACGGCGGCCAGGGTTGACTGCTCGGCACCCGCCTTAACGGGAAATCAATACCGCGTCAACCGAAAATTAAAGACCCGTTTTGTAGGGTCGGCCACCGGCTGATGTGCATCCTGCTGATTGAGGATGAACCCCGCATCCGAGCCTTCATCGCACGTGGCCTCGGGGCAGAGGGCTTTACCGTCGATGAGCGGGACGACGGTCAACTCGGGTTGCGTCGCGCCCTCGAGGTGGAGTACGACCTCGTCGTCCTCGACCTACACCTCCCATCTCTGGACGGATTGAGCGTGCTCCGGGTGCTGAGCAGACAGCGACCTCAGCTTCCGGTGCTGATCCTGTCGGGGCGCTCGGACCTGCGGACGAGGCTCGCCGCGTTCTCGCTCGGCGCGTGCGACTACCTCGAGAAGCCCTTCGCGTTCGACGAATTGGTTGCACGAGTCCGCAAGCACGCGCGGCGGAGAGCTGAACCGGCACTCCAGGGGAGCTTGCTGTGAGCCGAGCTGCGCGCGCTCTCGCCGTCGCTGCCGGAGTGGCCTTCGGTACGGCGCTGATCGTCTACTACATCGTCTCCTACCTGACGGTGAGCCCCCCGGTCGTCGCCGCGACCGGATCGAAGCCGCGCGTACATCTCACGTTGCAGACCGTCGCCTCGTTCGGCAACCCGCCGCACCCCGATTGGGTCTCGTACCTCGCCCGCGACCCGCACGGCAAATGGGTCCACAGCACGGTCCTGCGTGTGCCCGCGTACTCGACGGTGGACGTCACCATCTACCAGTTCGACACCGCAACGGGCTTGCGCAACCCCTTCTGGGGCCAGCCGCGTGGAACGGTCGGCGGGACGATCAACGTCGGCGGCAAGACGCTGAACGTGCTCAACCCGGATCTGGCGTCGCACACGTTCGCGATTCCCGACCTCGGAGTGTCCGTCCCGCTCAAGGGCGTAGCGGACAACGCGAAGAACCAGTGCAGCGTCGCTCCCTGCACCCTCTCGGAGGCGCACACGACGGTGACGTTCTCGTTCAAGACAGGCAAGCCGGGGAAGCTCCGCTGGCAGTGCTTCGTGCCCTGCGCCTTCGGCTTCCCACTCGGCTTCGGCGGGCCCATGCAGAGCATCGGCTGGATGGACGGCTACCTCATGGTCCAATGACGACGATCGCCGGCGAGCCCGTCCCCAGGCACGGCGTCCGGATCTTCGCGATCTGGCTGGTTCTGACAGCGATCGCCGTGCCGCTGATCGTGCTGGTACTCGGGCCACACCTTCCCCCGCCCCACATGACCGTCGAGTCCGTCGACCAGCGCAATGCGAACATCGTGATGACGGCGCTGCTGGTCCCGATCGCGCTCCTCGTCCTCGTCTACTTCATCTACTCCTTCGTCTTCTTCCGTGAGACAACTGACGCGATCGTCGACGGCCCGCCGATCAAGGGACACGCGGGAGCCCAACTGCTCTGGATCGTGCTGACGAGCACGATCGTGCTCGCCCTCGCGGTGTGGGGGAGCTACACGCTGATCGCCGGCGCGCACGGAGCCGGCGGCGGCCAGGGCCCCGACCCTGCCGCGAAGCCGACTGGCTACCAACACGCCCTCCCGGTGCAGGTGATCGGCCAGCAATGGGAGTGGACCTTCCGTTATCCGACGTACGGCGGCATCGAGACGCGCGACCTTGCCATCCCGGAGCACACGCTCGTAGCGTTCCACGTGACCTCGCTCGACGTCACGCACTCGTTCTGGGCGTACGAACTGGGCGTGAAGGCAGACGCGGTGCCGGGAGTCGACAACATCGCGTACGTCAACCCGCGTCACACCGGCCTGTTCCAGATCCGCTGCGCAGAGCTCTGCGGTCTCTGGCACGGCCATATGTCGAAGAAGGGCCGCGTCCTTGCAGCCTCGGCGTTCCAGGCGTGGATTGCCGCAGCACAGAAGAAGAATGCGTCGATCGTGAAGTACCTACCCAAATACAGCCGCGTCTATTACCCGGCGCCCCTCAGGCGAGCGGGCTAGGTGAGGAGGTAACCGCGTGAGCGCGACACCGATCGCAGCCCAGCCACCGGTCTGGCGGCGCCTGATCGGCTTCAACATGTTGACCGGCCTCGCGCTCGGGATCGGCGGCTGGTTCCTCGGGGCGTGGATCGGTGGACAGATGGCGGTCGGTCATCCCTACCTTCAGGGGACGGACCAGAACGACGTCGGCATCTACATGGGTTACCTCTTCGCCGTCATCGGTTGGCTCGTCGGGCTCGGCTTCGCCAACTACCCGATCGGCCGGCTGCTCGGCCGGGCCCCGTCGTTGCGTCATCACGAGACCGGGAGCTGGACGCGTTACTTCCGGCTTTGCACCGACCACAAGGTCGTCGGCATCCAGTACCTCTTCGGCGTCGGCATCTTCTTCTTCATCGGCGGCCTGAACGCGATGCTGATGCGGACCGAGCTGTTGCGACCGGTCGAGCAGGCGTGGCCGGCGAGCCAGTACCTGACTCTCGTCAGCCTGCACGGGACGATGATGATCATGATGACGTCGGCCTTCATCCTGGGGCCGTTCGGCAACTACTTCGTCCCGATCATGATCGGCGCGCGGCGGATGGCGTTTCCGCGCATCGAGGCGTTGACGTTCTGGCTGGTTCCGGCCGCCGGCCTCATCCTCCTGTCGGCGATCGCATTCGGAGGGATCGCGACCGGCTGGACCGGGTACGCGCCGTTGGCCGACGAGGGGCGCGCCGGGATGGACGCCTACGTCATGTCGTTCATCCTGATCGCGATCTCCCTGACGCTCGTCGGCCTCAATCTCATGGCGACGATCCTGACGATGCGCGCTCCGGGGATGAGCTGGACGCGCCTGCCGATCTTCGTCTGGTCCGTGCTGGCGACGTCGATCCTGATGGCGCTGGCCGCGCCGGTGCTCGTCGCGTCGATGACGATGGTGCTGATGGACCGGGCGGCGAACACGTCCTTCTTCGTCGCGAGCGTCGGCGGCAGCCAGTACCTGTACGAGAACCTCTTCTGGTTCTTCGGCCATCCGGAGGTGTACATCCTCGCCCTACCGGGGTTCGGGATCGTGCTCGAGATACTTCCGGTCTTCGCTCGCAAGCCGCTGTGGGGCTACCGGCTCGCCGTTGCCGGGATGCTCGGCGTCACGCTGCTCAGCTTCATGGTTTGGCAGCATCACCTGTTCGTGAGCGGGATGAATGCCGGCCTGCGGCCCTTCTACATGCTCACGACGGAGCTGATCTCCATCCCAACCGGCTTCATCTTCCTCAACGCGATCGGGACGCTCTGGCGCGCGCGCATCCGCTTCACCGTGCCGATGCTGTTCGCGCTTGCCTTCTTCTTCAACTTCCTGATCGGCGGGCTGTCGGGCATCTTCCTCTCGGACGTCCCCAGCGACGTGACGACGCACGGCAGCTACTTCGTCATGGCCCACTTTCACTACACGATCGTGGGCGGGCTCGTCTTCGCGTTCTTCGGCGCCGTCTACTACTGGCTGCCGAAGATGCTCGGCTTCGAGCTCAACGAGACGCTCGGCAAGATCCACTTCTGGCTGTTCTTCGTCTTCTTCAACCTGACGTTCTTCCCGCTGTTCGCGGCCGGCTTCCTCGACATGCCGCGTCGTGTCTCGACGTACGCGCCTCACCTGCAGACGCTGAACATCTTCGTCTCCGCCTCTGCATACGTCATTGGCCTGTCGATGCTCATCTTCATCGCCAACCTGATCTGGTCGCTCGTCTTCGTTCGCCAGCCTGCAGCCGAGAACCCGTGGGTGTCGCGGGGGCTCGAGTGGCAGGTGCCGACACCGGTGCCGATCGAGAACTTCGACCGGATACCCGTGATCACGAGCGGTCCGTACGAGTACGGCGTTCCCAATGCGCTGCCGGTCGCGGACTTTGCGCCGGGCGCTCTCCCCGCGGCGGGGCGCTGAATCGTGGATACGACCATGTCTGCCGCAACCGTCGACGCCGTGGAGCAGCCCGACATACTCGCGCGCAACATCCGCGTCGGTTCTCGCATCTGGGCGGCCTCGCAGGCGTTCTTCTTCCTTGCGTTCTTCTTCGCGTTCCTTTACCTCAGAGCTCTCAACACAAGCGGTATGTGGCGAGGGTGGCCGCACCATCATCCGAGCCCTTCCATCGCGTTCGGCGTCGCCATCTTGGTCTGCGTCCTCGGGAGCGCGGCCATCGCTCGCAGCGCCGCCCTGGTCGCCCCGGAGATGTGGCGCGCGACCGAGTGGGCCGCGCTCGCGCTGGCCCTCGCTGCGGTCGGGTTGCAGTGCGCACAGTTCTCGTCGCTTGGTTTCGGCCCCACAGACGCCGCTTACGCGAGCGTGTTCGTGGGCTGGAGCGGCCTCTTCACGGTCTTTCTGCTCGGCATGTGCTACTGGCTGGCGACTGTGATCGGCGACGTCACACGCGCGAGCGGTACGCCGGTGGTGCGCGCAGCGGCGGTCGAGGGCGCCGGGTTCGTCTTGCTCGTCCTGGCAGGAGTCGAGATTGCCGCGTTCATCCTTCTCTACGTCGTCAAGTGAGCTGAGCGGCACGGCTCCGGGGCTCTGGCTTCGGCTGACGGCGCTCGCGGGAGCAGGTGCGACCCTGCTCGCTGTGATCAGCGGGGCGGCAGGGCCCAGCGCGGCCCACCGGCTGCTCGCGGCGCTGGCACTCCCGCCGCTTGTCGCTCTCGTGCTGGCGGGATGGTTCGCGTATCGGCACCTGCTCGCACCGGCGGTTGCCGCCCTCGTGCTCTTCGCGGCTGCCGCGGTGCTCACAGCGGAGATCGTTCACACGGTCGCCGCGGCCGCCGCCTTTGCCGCCGCGCTCGTTGCCACCGCGGCGACGCTCAGACGCCAAGCCGCTCCGCGCGCAGCGTGGCGCGACTACCTGATGTTGACGAAGCCTCGGATCATGTCGCTCCTGCTCGTGACCGGCCTCTGCGGCATGTTCGTCGGGGCACGCGGCATCCCGCCGCTCTGGCTGCTCGGCGTCACGATGCTGGGACTCGCGCTCGCGTGTGGAGGTGCTTCCGCACTGAACAACGTGCTCGACCGGGACATCGACCGGCTGATGGGCAAGCGGACGCGAGCGCGACCGTTGGCAGCAGAGAGGATGGCGACATCCTCGGCGCTCGAGTTCGGGCTCGCGTTGTCCGCGTTCTCGTTCGTGCTGCTCGCCTCGGCCGTGAACGTCCTCACAGCAACGCTGGCGTTGGCGGGGAACCTGTTCTACGTGCTCGTGTACACACGCTGGCTGAAGCGGTCGACGCCCCAGAACATCGTCATCGGCGGAGCTGCCGGCGCGATGCCTCCCCTGGTCGGCTGGGCAGCCGCGACCGGGAGCCTGACTCTGCCGGCGCTCGGGCTGTTTCTGATCGTGTTCTTGTGGACGCCTCCTCACTTCTGGGCCCTGGCGTTGCTGCTGCGCGAGCACTACGCAGCAGCTCGGGTCCCGATGCTGCCCGTCGTGCGCGGCATCCGCGCGACCACAGACCAGATCGTCCTCTACTCGGTTGTTCTCGTCGCGGCCACCGCCCTCCCATTCCTGGGCGGGACGCTTGGTCCGGGCTATCTGGCAGCGGCACTCGGCCTTGGCGCCGTGTTCCTCTGGCTGGCGCTGCGGTTGCGGCGCGAAACGACGCCCCGGCGCGCGGCTTTCCTCTTCCACTACTCGCTCTTCTACCTCGCCCTCGTCTTCACCGCGATGGCGCTCGACGTCGCGCTGTAATGACCTTTCGACGAAGGAGACCACGATGAGTCACGTCTCGTCAGGAGCAGTCCTGACCCTCGTCGTCCCGCTGTCGCTGCTCGTCGTCGTGATTGCGCTCTGGGCGCTCTCACAGCGGCGAAGGCTGCGTGGCAGGGGCGATAGCTGAGAGCCCATGCCACGGCGCCTTCCTTTGCAGCTCCGCTTGGTCATTTTCGCGGCGGCGATCGGCATCGCCGTCGGCGTAGCCGCAGCGCTGGTTCACCGTTCGCAGGGATCTGCGACTCAGCCGAGTCCGTTGCGGGCCCAGATCACCTGGGCGGCCGGGGCGAAGCCGGCACCCGGACTGGCCTTGCGCGACCAGAACGGAGCAACGGTTTCGCTCGAGTCACTGCGCGGCCGTGTCGTCCTGTTGACGTTCCTCGACTCGAAGTGCGTGCGCGAATGTCCAATCGAGGGTCACGTGCTCGGCGACGTGTTCCGACGGATGAAGGGAACGAGTGCGGTCGCGCTCGTCGTCAGCGTTGATCCCTGGGCTGACACGCCTCGAAGTGCGCGCACCTTCGCCGCACGCGCCGGCTGGACCGGCAACTGGCGCTGGCTGCTGGGCAGCAGGGCTGCGCTCGCGCCCGTGTGGCGGGCCTACAACATCGCCGTCAAGCGGACGCCGGGCGACATCCTCCATAGCACGGCGCTCTACCTGATCGATTCGGGCGGACACCTTCGCGCCGGCTACCTGTTCCCGTTCTCGGCCGTCTCCGTCGCGCAGGACGTCCAGCGTCTAGCAGACGGGACGTAGCGGATGGATCTTCTTCGCGCGCCGTGGGTGCTGGCAACGATCGTTGTCTCCGCAGTCTGGTACTGGCGCGGGTCGCAGCGACCGAGCCTTCGGGCTGTGGGGACGGGATCTCGGCGGCGCGTCGCGCCCTGGCGCGGGTTGTGCTTCGCCGCCGGGCTCGCGGCTGTTCTCGTCGCTCTGGATTCGCCGGTCGAGCGCCTCGCCGACGACTGGTTCTGGGCGCACATGCTCCAGCACGTCCTGTTGATGATGATCGCCGCACCCTTGCTGGTGCTGGGCGCGCCCTGGATGCCGTTCTGGCGTCCGCTGCCGCTCGGGCTCCGCCGTCGAATCGCCCGTGCGCTGGTCAAGAGCCCGTTCTTCAGCTGGTTGCGCTACGTCGCCAGCCTCGTCGTGACCCCGGTCGGGGCCTGGCTTCTCTTCGATGTCAACCTTGCTGTCTGGCACGTTCCGGCTCTCTACGACCTCACGCTGCGAAACACCGGCGTCCACTACGCCGAGCACATCTCCTTCGTGCTGCTCGGGCTTCTCTTCTGGAGCCAGGTGCTGGATTCGCCGTCGTTTCATCCGCGCCTCAGCGCTTTCGGCCGGGTGATCTACACGGCGGCGGGGTCCACGGCGAGCTGGTTGCTCGCGATCGTGCTCACGATTGCGACAACGCCGCTCTATCCCGCCCAGAGCGCGGGACACAAAGGTGGGCTCTCCCCGCTTGGAGACCAGCAGCTCGCCGCGGGAGTGATGCTGGGCCCGGGTTCGATCCCGTACGCAATCGTCGTCTTCTACTGGCTCTACGTCTGGCTCGGCGCAGACGACCCAGACGGGGGATTGCGGCGACGTGTCGCCCCTCGGCGCTCGGCACTGGGAACAGGAGCGCGCTGACGGTGTCGAGCATCCAGTCGCCCCGGCATCTGCTCATAAAGTCGATCCGGCTCTCGGCCACGCTGCTCGTCCTGGCCCTGTTCGCGCTGCTCAGTTACCGAATCGTGCATGGACTGTCGGGTGCCCGTGCAGCCGCCCGGATGACACGAGCGATCACATCGCACCGTGCGCCGCCTGCTCCGAACCTTCGACTGTCGGTGATCTGGCCACAGGCAGGGACCTGGCCACAACGACTTCGGGCGTCCGCCCATCGGGGAACACTGCGCCTCGGCGATCTCCGCGGTTATCCGGTCGTCCTCAACTTCTGGGCGTCGTGGTGCTCGCCGTGCCAGCGGGAGGCGGCTCTCCTCGCCGCTGCAGCGAAGGCGCGACGCGGTCGTGTCGCCTTCATCGGCGTGGACGTGAACGATCTGACAGGCGACGCGCGACACTTCCTGCGCCTGCACGATGTGCCGTACGTGGCGGTGCACTCGGGGCGGTCGATCGCCAACCGATTCGGCCTAATCGGCCTTCCGGAGACGTTCTACGTCGATCGCCAGGGTCGTATCGAGGAGGTCATGCGAGGCGAGCTGTCGGCCACAAAGCTCCAGCGGGCGCTCGGCCGGGTGTTCCAGAACTGACTACCCAGCCTGGCCGGTCAGAGCTACGCAGCACGCTCGAAGTCGTACGGCGTGTCCACTTGCGCTTTCGGCACTTCCTCGAACCGGCCGCCAGCCGCGACGTGGGCGGCGCGCAACACCGCGATGAGCAGGCCGACTGTGACAATCGACATGATCAGGTTGAGCAGGGTGCTTGTAGTCATTGTCATCACTCCTTGATTGATTCGCTTCGTCGTGACCCAGCAAACCAGCCAAGGATAAGAGCGACCTTTGAGAGTCCTAAGAGTTCTCTGAGACTCCTGTCACCCGACCGTGGGCGGGTGTGGAAGGGATTTCGGAATAGGCAGGCTGCGCGACTCGGCAGCGGCGCTCACGTCAGACCTCGGTGCGAATTCCCGGTACGTGCCGGTCGAGGAAGTCGAGAATCTTGTCGATCTGCCGAGCCTTCTCGTCCACGTCGAAGGGCGAGTGCCCGGTCGGGAACACGTACACGTCGTGTGGATGGTCGCGGGCTGCGAGCTTCTCGACGTAGAGCATGGCCTGGCGATAGGGACAGCGGCTGTCGTTCTCGCCGATCATGAAGAACACGGGTGCGCGGACGGCGTCGGCGAAGTTGATCGGGTTGCGGTCGCGCATCAGTTCGGGCACGTCGCTCGGAGCGCTGCCGAGAAGCGCCCGGTCATATGCCTGAAGGAGCGGAGAGAGGTCTTCATAGCCGGCCTCGTAGTCGCCGACGGGAACGCCCGCGACGCCGCAGACCCATAGATCGGGATGTTTGCCGAGCTCGAGGAGGGTCACGTACCCGCCCCACGAGTAGCCCGCGATGACGGCCCGTTCCGGATCGGCGATGCCGCGCTCCACCAGGTCACGAAGACCCGCGTTGACGTCCTCGAGCTCGGGGCCGCCGATATTCCCGATCAGAGCGTCGCGCCATTCACTGCCGTAACCGGTGGACCCCCGGTAATTGACGAGGCCGACGGCGAAGCCCACGTCGACGAACGCCTGGACCTCCGGCTGCCACCTGTCCAAGTCGAGCCAGGTCGGGCCGCCGTGGACGAACATCATCACCGGGAACGGGCCGCCGGAGTCGTCTGGCGTGACGTAGAAACCGTGGACGCGCTGGCCTTGGGGGTTGACGAAGTGCCAGGACTGGTACTCGCGTCCAGCGGGACTCGGCTCCCCGTGGAGAGGCAAGACCTCCGCGCCGCTGTCGTCGACTACGCGTCGCTGCCGGTGGCCCTGTTCGTACAGCAACCACACCTGATCATCCGGTCTCACGCGCGCGTTCCAGATCACGCCGGGTTCAGTCGAGACGATTTTCAGCTCTCCCGTTGCGAGCTCGAAGCGCAACAACCGGTGACGTCCCTCGACGAGGTGTTTCAGCAGTAGGGCTGAACCGTCGGGCCACCAGTCCATGACGCGAACCTCTCCGGCTAGGTCGAGTTGGAAATCGCGGCGCTCCCCCGTGGAGAGATCCCAGACTGCCGGACGTGCCTGGCCCTCTCGCTCGTGGTCGAACGCGAGCCGTTGATCGCCCTGACCAGGTGCCCAGCACTTGGCGACCACCGACATCCCCGGGTCGAGTTGCTCGCCTACCGTCATGCCGGAGCGTGGGTCGATGACCCGCAGCGCCGGATGGATCAGGTCACCGTGCTCGGCGTGCTCCAGGCAGAGCAGCGAGCCGTCGGCCGAGAGTCCGCCACGGCAGAAGCCGTACTCGTCGGCGCTACCGATGCGAACAGCTTCCGCAGATCGATAGAGCTCTACAGCAGGGCCTCCCCCGAGCGAGACGTGGATAGCGAATCCCTCGAGGTCGCTGATTCCCGCCGCCACGATCCCCGGAGCCTGCGCGAGGCCCTCGTTCCAACCGTCGGGCACGCCCTCCAGGAACGCGCGTGTCTCCCCTCCGGAGAACAGCTGCACGGCCCAGCGGCCCGACTCATCGCCGGTCTCGTCTTCGAACCAGAGGATTCCTTTCCCGTCGAGTGTCGGCGCGCCGTCGATCACGCCGACGACGCTGTCGGTCACCTGACGGCGCTCGCCCGTGCTCGGCTCCCACGCGTACAGCTGCCAGACGCCTCCTTCGTTCGAGGCGTAAACACAGTGGTCGGGCGCGGACGGAGACCACTCGGGAAGAAACGAGATCGGTGCACGCAAGCGCCGCTCCCAAACTGCCACCGCCTCCTCCGCGACGCTCATCGCCTACGAGCCTAACGCAGCACGAGGTGATCGACGTCACGGCGGCGGAAGCAATGCGAGAGCCTCCTCGGCCTCCGCGAGCGCGCCCGGCCCCGCGAGAGCGCTGCGGCTAACTGGCCGGGGGATCAGGAGTTCCCGGGGGAAGGGCCATCCACGCGGGCGAGCCGTTAGCGCCGCCGCCACTGATCCGGCGCGACACCGAGCCGGCGGTGCCCTTACTCGCCGGCACGCGCTCGAGCGCCCGGGCGGCGGCCAGGAGTACGCCTTCGCTCGACGCGTCGAGCGCAACATAGAGGCCGTCTTTCTGCATGAGCGCTATTCCCGCATCGAAGACCAGGATCGAGCCCTCGGGCGGCGAGTAGTTCATGACGACCCGTTGGAAAAGGGAATCCAACGTCCGCGATTCGCTGACTTGAACGAACGGCATCGGCTTAGCCGCGCCGCTCGCGTTGCGGAAGCTCGCAGGATTGCCGTTTTCGTCTAGCGTCCCGTAAAAGAACGTCACTCCGGTATAGGTCTTCGCCCAGCCCCCGCTCTTACGGTTGCGACCCTCGCCGCGCTCGTCCTTCCAGATGCGTGCGAGGTCGAGGCTCGCGACGCTGTCCCCGGCCCAGAGGGCAGGCCGTCTGAGCACGGCGCTCGCGTCGGACGGCGTCAAGAATCCGCTCCATCCGATCTTCAGTGGTAGGCGCTTCGACTCGCGCGGCATGCGTGTGAAGTTGCCCTTGTCCTTGGGGAGACTCTCCGCCTCGAGCACGATCGAGTTCCCTTTGGGACCGGTCCTGCCGTCGCGCACCTCGCGCACCGCGACCGGTTCGAACGTCTTTTGGGAGACGGCGACATCGTGAGCCCACTTGTGCAGCTTTTTACGAGCATCTGGCAGCATCTCGCTGTCGACGCGGATCCAGTAGACCGGGTGCCCCTCCACGACGTCGCGTCCCAGGACGAGCGCGCTCCCGTCGTGGACGGCCTGACGGTAGCGCGTGACGAGGCTCCCCAGCTTCTTGTCGATGGAGGAAAGGCGGCCGGCCGAGTAGGTCGCATCCCCCTGCGGGACGCCGGCAAAGCGAACGACTTCGTGAATTCGGCGCCCCCGCTCGTACCAGAACTCCTCAGTGGCGTACAAGTTGTTCCGGCTTCCCGTTTTTAGATCGATCAGCGCTCCGCCCCAGCCGCCACGGATGACGAAGTGGAGGACCGGCCGGTCGCCAAGTATCGCGTTCGCCCGCTGCAGGACCGTTCCGTGGGTTCCGCCGCCTAGCGACCATGCGAGCGCCGCGGCTGAGGCTCCAGCCGCGACTGCTATCCCCACGACCGAAGCCGCAGGGACGAGCCAGCGCCACCGCTTCCGGTTTGCCGTAGCGGGGGCGTCGATGTCCGGCGCCCAGCGTGTTGGTTGCAGGTCTAGCGGGGCAAGCTCGGCCGACGTGCTCGCCGTGAGCGGGTCTGGAGCTGCCATCCCGGTACTCGCTCGAGCTCGGCTCGCAGGCGCCGGTGTGCGGCGACGGGCGGCGGCGCGATCAACGCCCAGACCGGCGCGCGTGTGCCTGCGGCGCACGATGCGCGACCGGCGCTTGCGGGATTCGCCGATCACGAACCGCCAAACTGCTGCCTCTAAGGATGCGTCGCGGCGGAACCGATCACGATGACGCAGCGCCTGCGCGAACGCGTCGTGCACGACATCGCACCCGAACTTCTCGTCACCAACGATCGCGCCCGCGATCTGCTCGAAAGCCGCTCTGTCGCGACGATAGACGACTTCGAACTCCTCGAACGTAACGGGCCGTCCGCCGTGTCGAGGCGACCTCACGGCCATGCGGTCCTGGAATGCTCCCCTTGCTTTTCCGGCGAGAATGGAATCGGGTGAAGGTAGCTGCTCGCGCACCCCGATGTCCCCCCGGGGAGAAGTAAGACCCGCGTTTTCCGAACTTTCCAAGACATGGAGCCGCCGCCGCGGGCTTACGACCGGCTTCCGCCGCGTCGCACTCGAGCCATTCGCGCCACTGTCCCGTTCCGCAAAACGCGAGCTCGAGGAAGAAGCCGGACGCCGGCGGCCCGCGGTCTGTTGAAATAGACCTTGCTTCACATGAAGATCGTCGTCGCCACGGACCGGTCGGAGACCGCCCAGCGCGCAGTTGCGTGGGCGGCGCAGCTCGCCCAACAGTCCGGCGGCGAGCTCGTCCTCCTCAACGTCCGCCCCGAAGATGACGACACAGCCGAGGATCTACTGCGTGCGGACGCCGACGCACTCTCGAATGCGCGCGCGATCTTCCGCGTCGACCACGATGTCCCAGGCGGCATCGTGCGCGCCGCCGAAGAGGAGAACGCCGACGTGCTCGTCGTCGGGAACGTCGGCATGGGTGGACGCCGCGAGTTTCTGCTCGGAAACGTGCCGAACCGGATCTCGCACACTGCGAGGTGCACCGTCGTCATCGTCAACACGTCCGACGGCGGGGCGCCGGAGCCGCCGGCCGCGCCGGTGGTCGAGGGGCGGCTGCTCGGGCGTGCTGCGCAGATCGCGCGAATCGTCAGTCGACTCGGGCTCGACGTCCGCGGCGCGATCTCGTCGGCCGAACGCGCCCAGCGCGTGCGCGCGGCGCTGGAGGAGCTCGGGCCGACATTTGCGAAGCTCGGCCAGATCCTCTCGACCCGGCCCGACCTGTTGTCTGAGGAGTTCGTCGCCGAGCTGGAGAAGCTGCAGGACAGCGTCAAACCGCTCACGGAAGCAGAGGTCGTGCGGGTCATGGAGCAGGAGCTGCGCGTCCCCTGGGAGGACGTCTTCGCCTCGATCGAGTCGGAGCCGCTCGCCGCAGGAACGATCGGGCAGGTGCACCGCGCAACGCTCGATGACGGCACCCACGTCGTCGTCAAGGTGCAGCGGCCGCGAGCGGAAGAGGAGATCCTGCGTGACCTCGGCCTGTTCGAGCTCTTCGCGGAAAAGGCACTGCACCGTGAACAGCTCCGCGGGACGGTCGACATCCCGGCACTCGTCGAGCACCTGTCGGAATCGCTGCGCCGCGAGCTCGATTTCCGCGAGGAGGCGGCGAACGTCGAACGGATGCGAGAGGCGCTCGCGCCCTATGACCGGCTCGACGTGCCGCGTCTCTATCCGGAGCTGTCGACGTCGCGCCTGCTCGTGCTCGAATTCATCGACGGCGTGCCGATCCTGGACGCACCGGAAAGCTCAGAGCGCCGCGAGGCCGCGCACCAACTGCTCGAGGCGTTCTCCAGGCAGATCCTCGTCGACGGGTTCTTCCACGCCGACCCGCATCCGGGGAACCTCCTCTGGTCAGACGACAAGATCTACCTGCTCGACCTGGGGATGGTGGGCGAGCTCGGGCCCGAGGTGCGCGAGATCCTGATCCTGCTTCTGCTCGCCTTCGCGCGCGACGACCCGAAGTTTCTCGCCGAGGCGGTCCTCCTGCTCGCGGGCGAGGACCGCCGGGCCGAGCTCGATCTGGGGTCGATGGAACGCGACTTCGCGGATTTCATCGAGCGGTTCCGAATCGGTTCGCTGCGCGACATCCAGATCGGACCGATGCTCGACGGGATCCTGCAGATCGCCAGCCGCCACGGCGTGCGCCTCCCGGCGTCGCTCGCCCTCAGCGGCAAGGCGTTCGGCCAGATGCAGCTCGCGGTGACGAAGCTGGATCCGACGCTCGACCCGTTCCGCGTCATCGGGCGCTTCCTCCTTCGCAACGTCGGCCAGCGGCTCCGAAGACAGGCGGACCCACAGCAGCTCTACTACGAGGCCGAGAAGATCAAGCTGCGCGTCCTCAGATTTGTCGAGGCGGTCGAGCGTGCTGCAGGTGCGCGACCAGGCCAGAAGCTACAAGTGGATTTTCTAGGAGCTGCTTCGATCGAGGACGCGATTCGCGGCGTCGGCCGTCGTTTGGCGTTGGCGTCGGGGGCGGCTTCCGGCCTCGTCGGCGCGGCGGCGACCGCGGCGGCCGGGACCGCGGGCTGGATCCCGATTACCTTTGCGAGTGTCGCCGGAGTCTTCGGCGCCTGGCTCGCGCTCGATCTCGCACGGCGGCATTAACGGTGGAGTTTGCGTAAGCGGCGGTCGAGTAGGAAGGCGACCGCCGACATCAGGCCGCCGAGGAGCAGCCGCTCGATGCGCACTCTCACGAACTCTGTCTTTTCAGGAGGTCTGTAGGTCGAGCGGCTCGTACTGGTCCGGCTCGGGAGGAGGCGGGCCCTGAGCCATGCGATCGCCCATGACCTGCATGATCGCGGGCATCAACCGGGACTCGCGGAACGCGTCGAACTGCCCACGCGACTCCCACGCGTCGACAACCTGGATGTGATCGCCCTTCACGAAGCCGGTGTGGAAAACAAGTCCGTCGGGATCGCCCTGTGACTGGATGATTTCCGACACCTTGGCATACTCGTCCGCCGTCACGTCGGCGGGAAGGTCGTTGACGATGATGACTGCCATCTTGTTCCTTTCTTGTGCGGATTCGCCCCGCGATCGGGCACAGCCCTACCCTACGGGACGCTAGGAGAAGGAAACGTTGACACAGCGTGGGCAAGCCGTGCGACGGCGCCGCGTCCTACGCTGCGGTGGTGGCCTCAGGCACACAGACTCCGGTGCACGCGCTGGATGCGGTGTCCCGTTCTCCCGCGATCGATTCGGCCCCGCCTGTCGCGCCGAATCTTGCTCGCGCCCCCGAGGTGCATCAAATCCACAAGAACTTCCTCGAGACCCTTGTCTTCAAGGGCATCTCAACGCCGCTCGCGCTCGTCCTGGTCGTCATTCAGAGCCGTTTCCTGCACGCATCAGGCCGAGGCACGTTCGTCCTCGTCGTCCTGAGCGTAACCATCCTTGCGCGGCTCCTCGGCCAGTTGGGTTACGCCGTCACAAACCGCATGCAGCGGCGGGGGCTCGAGCTCCGCCAACTCGTACACGCAGCCTTCGCGGTCGGCGCCGTTCTTGGCGTCGGTGGCATTGCGCTGATCGTCGGGTGGGGAGCATTGACGCCCGGCGTGGGAGCGAAGGTTGCGGCGATCGCCGCGTGCGCGCTCGTTCCAACGGTGCTCTGGCAATCGATCTCCGGCGTGCTCCTGGGCGTGGGACGAGTTCGGCTCTGGAATGTGATCCAGACGCTGCCACCGGTCGGAACGTTCATCGGGATGTTGCTGCTCGTCGTCGGACTGCACGGCGGCGTTCGCGGAGCCGTTCTCGCGTGGACGCTCGCACATGTCTTTACCGCGCTGTTCTCGCTCACGGCCACCCGTGGCATCTGGATGCCTCTACCACTATCGCGGTTGCTCGACTTGTTCAACCTTGAGCTCGCACGGCTGGCGCTCACGATGGGAGCTGTCCAGGTCGTAAACCTGATCAGCTACCGGATCGAGCTCTTCGTTCTCGATCGGTACCGCGGAATCGGACGCGTCGGCGTTTACTCGATCGCCGTCCAGACCGGGGAGATGCTCTGGCTCGTGGCCGGCGCGATCGCGGCGGCAGTGACCGCGCCAACCCTGCACGAAAACGAGCAACAAGCGGCTTCGCTAATCGTCCGCTCCGCCCTCAAGTCGCTCGCCTACACAGCAGCTATCGCCGTCGTCGTTGGGACGGCCGCGCCCCTCCTGATTCCGGCTCTCCTCGGACACTCTTTCTCGGGCGCCGCGCGGCCGCTCGCTTTCCTTCTCCCAGGGATCGTCGCCTACGCGCCCGTGACGGTCCTCGTCGTCTACCTCTCCGTGCGCCGGGGCCAACCGAAACTCAGCCTCGCCGTATCAATCGTGGGAATGCTCGTCACCCTCATCGCGGCGCTAGCGCTGATTCCGCGTCACGGCGCCAGCGGCGCAGCCATCGCGAGCTCGCTCGGCTACTTTGCCGGCGCCGCCCTCGCGTGGACATTCCTCGCGCGGCTCGCCCGCGCAACCGTTCCTGCAACGGCCCCATGAGACGTCTCGTCCATTGACTAGGGCAAATCACTTATGGCTCCCCTACTCCCGCACGACCTCCGTGTAGGCGCCCTGCGCTACCTGAGTGTGTGAGATATGCGCGCCGACTACCTGCTCGGCGTAGTGGAGGGGGTTGTTTCGAGTTCGGTGTGTGTGCTGGCGCAGGCGTCCGCAAGGATTGTGGTCTTGAGACCTTGTTCACGTGCGTCGATAGCGGTTTGCACGATGCAGCCTTCGGTTGCTGAGCCTCCGAACGGCAGCTCCGGCCATCCTCGGCAGCACTTGAACAAGCTGCTCCTCGGCACTCCGAAGATCGTTGAGTTGCTCGGCAAAGACATCCTGCAGAGAGTTGAACTCCATTAGACCGCTCCTTCCCTCGATTAGGTACTCAAGTCACGGCTACCCGGGACTCCTGCCCCAAAATAAAGACGGCACTTTTCCTGACTTCATGCCCCTTACCGGGTCGTAGAGGCTCGTCGCGTTTCGAGGGAGCGCGAGGGGAAACAGATGCGCAGAGGCTTGACACGGTTGAGGCCGACAAGCCGAGACCCCGCCGTCGGCCTCTTTTCTACTCATGACTTTTGTGTCTCGGTTCCGGCGACAAATCAGGAGTGAGATTCGAGAATGGACGCCACGCCTCGAACTCCCACGCAGATCCACCGCACATCGGGCAACGCTCCGGCGCTGCCGCACGACTCGCCTCGTAGGTACAGGCCACGCACCGGAAACGATGCAGTGGCGCTTGGCGACGCGAGGAATTGCGACTGTCGGACTGCTCAACTCTCACTCACGACACCCCCTCTGGCTACGGGCCGCGAGGGCTTGGCGGCGGGTTATTCCTCGACTGAATGCTCGAAGCGACGATCCGTCAGTCGTTCAAACATTCCTGGCTTGTCCCACGTCGAGAAACGACTAAACGCCCGAACGCCAAATTTCCCCTCATGCCACCGCCTCTACTCCACCGCGAGCGGCTTCCGCCGTCTCATCGGTTGACTACGGCCACTGGAGGAGCGGAATCAATGCACCGCGTGAGCGGTCTCGTACGTCCGAGGCAGCGGCGTACCCGTTTCCGGCGACTCCACCTCGACGATGTCGCCTCGCATCGGCGCGAGTAGACCGAGAAGCTCTTGCTGCTCCGCCCTGGGAACGTCGAACTCGCCGAGCGTCAACACTAAGTCCTCGACTAGCGCGTCGAACTCTCCGGCGGTGACCGCCATACCGTCGTGCGTCGGCCGCATGCCACGACCGGTGTAGGTGCAGGGCCCACCCGTCGCCTCGCACACTTGGTCGACGAGCATCTTCTTGAGCCGCGGGACGTCGGTGCGCTCGAATTTTCGGTTGATCCGGCCGTCGCTTGCACAGCGGGCCACGAAAGAGTCCACCACGGACGCGATCGGCTCGAGACCTCCGAGCCGCTCATACAGAGACGCCATCTCAATCACCCCTTCCGTCGTCGTGCCTCACCGAATCCGATTCTACTCCTCGCTAATTCGACGGGAAATTCGTTGACAACTAGACGGGGGTCTCTCGTTCATCGAGGGACGGAGCGCCTCCCGCGAGGCGCTCCGTCGAACGATTCAGTCCACTACTTCCCCAGCCACTTGTTGACCTTCGCCTGATTCGCGGCGACCCATTTCTGCGCCGCCTTGTCCGAGTTCAGGTGGTCGCCGGCGATGTACTTCGCCACGAGCTCCTGGTCCTTGTTCGTCCAACTAAACCGCTTGAGAATCGGAAAGGCCGGCGAGCCGCCCTTCGCGAACTTCGAGCTGAAGACCTTGTTGAGGACGATGTGGTCGTATGCGCACTTGTACTTAGCGACGCTGCCGCCGCCCGTAGCAAAGTCGTCCAGACAGCCCTTGAACCGCTTCGGGAGCTGCACCTCGGAAAGCTTGTACTGGAGGTTCAAATACTGCGGCGTGTACCAGTAGAAGATGACCGGCTTCTTCTGCTTGTAGAGCTGGGTCCAGCGGGCGACCTGTGCCGGCTCCGCGCCGACCGAAACGAACTTGAAGTTCAGGCCGAGCGCCTGGATCAGCTGCTTGTCCTTCTGGACGTAGGAGGGGTCGCCGCCGAGGAACATCCCCTGCGAGCCGGACTCCGGACTCTTGAAAACCGTTTCCTTCCCTTTGAGGCCTTGCCAGGTCTTGAACTGCGGGTACTGCTGCATCAGGTAGGTCGGGATGTACCAGCCGATGTGCCCGGTGACACCGTTCGGACCGCCCATCACGACTGTGTGCTGCTTGGTGATGTACTGCTTGTACTGGGCGACGTGCTGCCAGTCCTCGAGGACCGCGTCGGTCTTGCCGTCGGCCATCGCCTGGTAGACCGGGATCTCGGTGATCTTCGTGATGTTGACCTTGCAGCCGATCTTTTGGAGCACGGCTTTGGCCACATACGTGTTGGCCGTCGAACCGGCCCACGCCTGCTCGTTGAGGGTGACTGTGCCGCAGCTTTTCGTGGTCCTGGCGGTTGCCGTTCCTGCAGCGGCGAGCCCTGCTACGACGACGAGAGCCAGCGCGGCCGCGACGATCGCTCGGCCCCGCCGTACTCTGAATCGATCCGACATTCGATCCTCCTTTGCCTGCTCTGGATGTGCCACTCGTTTGTGAGACGTCAAAGCGCCCTCTCCCGTCGGGCGCGTGCACGACCCCGGGTGGTCCGGTCGAGCGCGATTCCGAGCGCAAGGATCGCGACCGACGCGACCACGCCCAGTCCGAACGCGTTGCGCTGCAGCCCTTGCGCAACCTCGTAGCCGAGCCCGCCGGAGCCGACCAACCCGGCGATCACGACGACGGCGAGCACCATGATGATCCCCTGGTTAACGCCGAGCATGATCGCATCGCGCGCCAGCGGGATCTTGACCTTCAGCAGCACCTGGCGCCGCGTCGCACCGAACGCGCCCGCGGCCTCGACCGTATCGGGCGATACCTCCCTCAGGCCGCTCGCCACGAGCCGGATCACGACGGGCACCGCATACAACACCGACGCGACGATGCCAGGAACCTGCGAGACGGGCATGAGGTAGATGAACGGGATGATGTAGACCAACTGCGGCAATGTTTGTAGGACGTCGTTGATCGGGCGCAGGATCCGGTCGACGATCCGACTCTCCGCCGCCCAGACGCCGAGCGCAACCCCGACTCCGATCGTGATCAGAGTCGCGATGAGCACCTGCGAGAGCGTGCCCATCGAGGTCGCCCACTCGCCGGTCACGCCGATCGTCGCGAACATGATCGCCGTGATCGCCGCCGGCCGGAGTCCGCTGACGAGAAACGCGATCGCAACGATGCCGACGAACATCACGGGCCAGGGTGTCTCGACGAAGAAGTTCGTTAGTGGCTCGAGCCCGCGCTGGACGATGAAGTTGCCGGTCGGCTCCGTGATGTGGAAGATCCACGTGGACGGGTTCTGCACGTAGTCGAGCCCCTTCTGGACGGAACGCAGCAGCCAATCCTGCGCTGTGCGTCCGGAATAGATCCCGCCTGCGCCGAACGCGTGGCCAAGGCCGACGGCAAGTCCGACGCCGGCGACCGACGCGAGCGTGAAGAGGCGCAGCCGCAGCTTCTTGTCGTCGGTCAGGTGCCGCCGTGCCGGGTCGGTTCGGTTCGCCATCGATTCCGTCGAGCGGTCGAGTGCGATCGCCATGATCACGATCGCGACGCCGCCGAGAATCGCGAGCGCCGGGTTCGAGTAGAGCCCGCTCGTGACGACGTCGCCAAGACCCGCCCCACCGATCAAGCCCGCGATGACGACCATCGAAAGCGCGAACAGGATCGTCTGGTTCACCGCGAGCAGCAGCATCCGCCGCGCGAGCGGGAGCTGCACCTTCGCGACCGTCTGCCAGCGCGTCGACCCCATCGCCGCCGCCGCCTCGACGGTGTTCACGGGAACGCCGCGGATGCCGAGCGCAGTGATGCGGATCGCCGGCGGGATCGCGTAGATCATCGTCGTGAGTACCGCCGCACCAGGCCCGACCGAAAAGAGGATCACGACCGGCATCAGATACGCGAACGCGGGCACGATCTGTGCCGCGTCGAGTAGCGGCGTCAGGAAGCGGAGGAAACGGTCGGAGCGGCCGGCGATGACCCCGAGCGGCATCCCGACGACCAAAGACAGCCCGACCGCGGCAAAGATCAGCGCGAAAGTCTGCACGCTCTGCTCCCAGAGCCCCATCAGCGCGAACGACGCGAAAGCGGCGAGGACGCCGACCGCCTGCTGCCAGCGGCCGAAGCGCAGCACGACCAGCGTCCCGAGCGCCACCGTGCCGACCCAGGTCAGCTTCTCGAAGAAGGTCGTGAACCAGGAGACGAGGTTGTCGAGGAAGGTCGCGAAACCGTTGAAGATTGCGAAGACGAAGTTCGGGTGCGGGGTGTTGCGGCTGTCGCTCAGCCAGGTCTGAAAACGGTCGAGGTAGCTCGTGAGCGAATTCCAGACGAGCCGGTTCGACCAGGGAAGCGTGCTCTTCCAGCCGAGGTACCCGACCAGCATGGCCAGGGCGACGCCGACCACGAGACCCACGCGGCCGCGCCACCACGGGTGCGCTGCCGGGATGGTGGCGGCCGGAGCGGCATAGTCGGTCGCCGCACTCACCGTCTCAGTCGCCCTCGTCGGCGATCGCGTTGAGGACGGCTGTGCGATCGACGACACCCACGACCTTGCCGTCGTCGACGGCCCGCACAGGGTGCTCGCTGCCGGCGATGACGGACACCGCGTTTTGCACGGTCGTGTCGACGGGAAGGGCGGGGCCGTCCGTCTCCCCCGGTCCCGGGTCACGCATGATCCACCGCAGCGTCAGCACGTGGCTGCGCGGGATATCGCGGACGAAGTTCTGTACGTAGTCGTCGGCCGGGGCGCCCACGAGCTCTTCCGGTGTGCCGAGCTGGACGATCTTGCCGTCGCGCATGATCGCGATTCGGTCGCCGAGCCGCAGCGCCTCGGGCAGGTCGTGCGTGATGAAGACCATGGTCTTGCCGGTCTCCAGCTGGAGTCGGCAGACCTCGTCCTGCATGTCGCGGCGGATCAGCGGATCGAGCGCGCTGAACGGTTCGTCGTACAGCATCACCTTTGGGTCGACCGCGAAGGCCCGGGCGAGGCCCACGCGCTGCTGCATGCCGCCAGAGAGCTGGTCCGGGAACTGGTTCGCGCAATCCTCGAGGCCGACGAGCTCGAGCACCTCCGCGGCACGTTCGAGGCGCTTGGACTTCGCCACGCCCTGCACCTCGAGGCCGAACGCGACGTTGTCGATCACGCGGCGGTGCGCCAGCAGGCCGAAGTGCTGGAAGACCATCGAGGACGTGTGCCGTCGAAGTTGCCGCAGGTCGGCCCCGTTCAGCGCCATCACCTCTTTGCCGTCGATCTCGATTTCACCCGAGCTGGGCTCGATCAGCCGGATCAGGGTGCGCACGAGCGTCGACTTGCCGGACCCGGAGAGTCCCATGACGACGAACACCTCGCCCGGCCAGACCTCGAACGAGACGTCGCGCACGGCCGCGACGCAGTCGTGCTTGGCACGCAGCTCGGCGCGCGGCAAGTCGGCGTCGGGCGTTCCGATCACGCGGGCGGCATGCCGCCCGAAGATCTTCCAGACTCGGTCGGCGCGGATGAGCGGTGCGCCGCTCCGGTCGATGTCGTGGCCGAGGGAGTCGGTCGTATCAGCCACCACCGTCACCGGCTAACCGTACTCCGATGATCGGCGCTGGCCAAGATCGGAATCGCCGACGGTCCCGTCGTCGTCTGCGCGGTCACGCGTGTCCTTGCGTCGCGATCTCGTGCGGATAGGAACGAGCTGAGATAGGAGTAATGTATCTCCGTGGGAGAGGCGAACGCGTGCTGACCGGGGCTTGAGCACGAGCTTTCCCTCGTCCGCACAAGCGCTGGTGATCGGGGCCGGCATCGTCGGCAACAGCATCGCGTACCACCTCTCGCGCCTCGGCTGGACGGATCTCGTGCTGCTCGAACAGGGCCCTTTGCCCAACCCCGGCGGCTCTACGGGTCACGCGTCGAACTTCATCTTCCCCGTCGACCACTCGAAGGAGATGACGACGCTCACGAAGGAGAGCGCCCGCCAGTACATCGAGCTCGGTCTGGCCACGATCAGCGGCGGCGTCGAGGTAGCGCGGACGAAGCAGCGGATGGAGGAGCTGAACCGGCGCATGTCGTCGGCGCTCTCCTGGGGCGAGGAGGGGTGCGAGCTGCTGACGCCCGAGCAAGTGCTCGAAAAGGTGCCGTTCGTCAACACGGACGTCATCCTCGGCGGCTTCTACACGCCCGGCGTCTCCGTTGTCGACCCGCTGCGCGCCGGCACGCTGATGCGCGAGTACGCGACGGAACGCGGTGCGACCGTGTTCGCAAGCACCGAGGTCACCGGCATCGACGTCGAGGACAATTGCGTGCGACGCGTCCACACCGACAAGGGCTCGATCGACGCCGAGTACGTGTTCGTCGCGTGCGGAATCTGGAGCCCGCGCATCGCGCGCATGGCGGGCGCGACGATCCCGCTGACGCCGGCTGTACACCAGATGATCAGCGTCGGGCCGATCCCGCTGTTCGAAGAGACGCCCGGCGAGATCTCCTTCCCGATCGTGCGCGACGTGGACACGAACATGTACGAGCGCCAGAACGGAAGCGACATGGAGGTCGGCTCGTACGCGCACCGGGCGATCCTGCTGGAGCCTGACGAGATCCCATCGATCGAGGAGTCCGCGCTCTCGCCGACCGAGCTGCCGTTCACGTCGGAGGACTTCGATCCGCAGCTCGAGCAGGCCCTCGAGCTCTTCCCGGAGATCCTCACCGTCGAGGGAGCGGGCATCCGGCACGCGATCAACGGGCTGCTGTCGCTCACTCCCGACGGCATGCCGCTCCTGGGAGAGACGGAGGTCAAGAACCTGTGGTCGGTCGCCGCCGTCTGGATCAAGGAGGCGCCGGGGATCGCGAAGGCCGTCGCCGAATGGGCGGTGGAAGGCGCGCCGGAGACGGATCTGCACACCGCGGACGTCGCACGCTTCTACCCGCATCAGCGCACGCGGCGTCATGTCGAGGCACGTTCCTCGGAGGGTTACAACCGCACGTACGGGATCGTTCATCCGATGGAGCAGTGGCTGTCGAACCGGGAGGTGCGGTTGAGTCCGTTCTACCCGCGCGAACGCGAGCTCGGCGCCGTCTTCTATGAAACCGCCGGTTGGGAGCGGCCGTGGTGGTACGCGTCGAACGAGCCGCTGCTCGAGGAGTACGGAGATCGAGTGATGCCACGCGAGGCGGAATGGGAGTCGCGCTGGTGGTCGCCGATCATCAACGCGGAGCATCTCGCGATGCGCGACCGCGCGGCGATGATCGACCTCTCGGCCTTCGCCGTCTTCGACATCGTCGGCGCGGGAGCGCTCGACTACTTGCAGCGCCTCGCGCTTGCGGAGATGGACGTCGCCGTCGGACGAGTCGTCTACACGTCGATCCTCGACCAGCACGGCGGCTTCAAGGCCGACCTCTCGATCATGCGGCTCGACGACAGCGTCTTCCGCATCG
>WNGJ01004243.1_pt1 | contig 23602 bp, 21 predicted proteins | sample 5400611 | NCBI WGS metagenome assembly WNGJ01 (sample SAMN13153375, study PRJNA577476) | soil metagenome | isolation source: 40 cm soil or saprolite under Garry oak tree replicate 1 | place: USA:California | collected 2016-06-15
AGGTCGGCATCGGGCCGCTGTCGGACAGCGGGTACCCTCGCGCTGGCCTGCCGTTGTCCTGCGGGTAGCCAGGGGCTGGCCTGCGGTTGGACGGCGGGTAGGCCGGCATCGGACCGCTGTCGGACAGCGGGTACCCGCCCGCTGGTCTGCCATTGGACGGCGCGTACCCAGGGGCTGGCCTGCCGTTGGGTGACGGATACGGCGGCATGAGGCTGCCGTTGGGCGGTGGATATCCTCGTCTGTGCGTGCCGTTGGACGGCGGGTATCCCTGAGCGCCCTGTCCATCGGTCGGCAGGCGCCCGGGCGTCCCGTTCATGCGCGCAGGCGCGTATTCCAATTGACCCGCGTCCCGGTGCCGGCCCGCCGTTCGCGCCCTTCCGGAATCCGTATACCTCGTGACGGGACGATCCTCCGAGGGCCAAGCGTCTTCCGGAAGGTAATCGGGGTATTCCACGTCATTCACCTTGTCTTCACTTGACGATAACGCAAGGCCAAGCGCCATATCGCGGACGGAAGGGGAGAGGGATTTCACGACGCAAGCTCGCTCTTCGATCCCAGGATCGCGGAATATACGTCGTCCCAGAACGTGATATGTTCCCAGATCTCCAGCCTGGCGGCGTCGATGAGTCTTCGGGTGTCCGTCGTCCTGGAGTCGCGGGCCAGCGCCTCCCACAGAGCCCGGAAGTGCTCCGCCTCGAGATCCGCGTGCAGGTTGAAGAACTCCAGGCCGGATGTCACGCCGTAGTGCTCGGGGAGCGCGCTGATGATGATCCTATTCCGGCTGGGCCCGACGAGTTCCCGCCCGGCGAGGGCGGCCAGCGCCTCATCCCCGCTGCGGTCCGCCGGAAAATAGCAGCGAAGAAACGACTCGGCGTAGGCGTCGGTTACCGGCAACGCCGTGATGCGCGCCGGGTTGTCGATGCCCAAGGCGGCCAGGAACGAGAGCGCCAGCCCGTAGTGATCCCCTTTGATCTCCTGTTCCAGGCATGCGATGAGCTCGCAGAGAACACCCGGCACATTCAGCGCATCACCAAACGGCGCGCTCTTGACGACGCAGACACCGAACCAGCGGTGGAAGCGATTGCGCCACAGGTAGTACTGGCCGAAGACATTGCGGACGTGTTCGGGACGGGCCCGCCCGGCAGAGAGATCCGAGAAGAAATCGCTTTCGGCGAGTAGATGATGTATGTATGATTCGAGACTTTTTGATACGGCTCCGCCGTCGAGCGGCTTCATGCTCGTCCCATTCACAATGCGTGGGCCATTTCATTAGTGTCGGACGTCATACGACATGGGCCGCGAGTGCGTGTGAATAAACATCGTCGGGTTCACCTCTCTTAGCTGCGCCGAAGCTCCGCGTAGCCGAGTTTACATTCCCGTGATGGTCGCGCTACCTGCATCAGCTAACGCCGACGTTACAAAAATATCATCGTCCAATCCCCGAGATGCTTCGGGGCGTGGAACTGCTGAGATGACAGGAAAGTAATCATCACCGCCACCGGATTCACCGGACGCAATTTGGTTAGGCTAACCTAACTCAGCGTTAATTCCAGCTGCCGGTGACGGAATGCCGCACTGGATGCGGAATGTCGTTACTCGAGACGATATACGGAGATCGAGAACAGCGGCCAGGAGACCGAAATCCGTTCCGTGGCCTGTGTGGCGCCCCCAGTAGTGGCGCCCCCAGTAGGATTCGAACCTACGCTCACGGCTCCGGAGGAGAGCCCTCCCCGGACACGCGGCGGTATAGTGCGCCATCACCGGCCAGAAGACGCTACCCTCACGCGAGTGACGCACGGATTGGGACGGGTGCTCGTCGTCGACGACGATGAGGTGATCAGGCGGCTGATCGCCGTGAACCTCCAGCTCGAAGGCTTTGACGTCGAGACGGCGGTGGACGGGCAGGACTGCCTGGAAAGGGTGGCGGAAATCGACCCGGACGTCATCACGCTGGACGTGATGATGCCGCGGCTCGACGGCTGGGAGACGGCGGTCCAGCTGCGCAAGTCGCCGGAGACCGCGCACATCAAGGTGGTGCTGATCACCGCCCGCGCCCAGGAGGACGACAAGACCAGGGGCAGTCGCGTGGGCGCCGACGCCTATCTGACCAAGCCGTTCGACCCGAACGAGATGATCCGAGTGGTCCGCGAACTGGCCGGCGTCGCTCCGCTTTCTCCCCCAAGCCCACCCTAAGTGATCACCGCCGGGCTGCGGCGCGCGATCCTCGCCGCGGCGGGCCTGCGGGCAGCGTCGGCCGAGGCGGGCGACCCGCTGCTGACGCCGGGCCCGGCACCCGGCAGCTACGCCTCCAGCCTGCCGTTCCGGCTGGGTCCCGATCCCCGCGAGGCGGCCGCCGTCCTCGCCGCCCGGCTCGGCGATGAGGCGTGGATCGCCGCCGCGGAGGTCACCGGGCCCGGGTTCCTCACCGTGACCGTCACCCACGCCACCCTGGCCAGGCTCGCGGTGCGGATCGCGCGGGCCGGCCCGGCCTGTGCCGCCAGCGACGCGCTGGCCGGCCGCACCGTGCCCGTGCCCGCCGAGCTGCCGCTGGCCCTGTCCATTTCCGGGCCCATCTCCGGGCCCATTTCCGGGCCCATTTCCGGCGTACCCGGCTGGCCGCAGGCGCGGGCGGCCCTCGCCGGGCAGCTGACCGCCCGGCTCGCCGCCACCGCGGGCGCGACCCTGGTCATTGATCCCGAACGGTCCTCGGTTCCCGCCCAGGCTCCCCCGTCACGCGGTCCCGTCGCCGAAGCAATCGACTACGCCGGCCCGGACGCGGTGCGGTTCGCCCTGGCCCGGATGCCGCCGGGCGGCCCGGCGCCCGAGCCGGCCGTTATCGCGCGGCACGTGCTGGCCAATCCCGCCTATGCTGTTCGGTACGCGCATGCCGCCGCTGCCGCCGTGCTGCGCTGGGCCGCCGTGCTGGGGACCAGGCCAGCCGGGTTCACGCCGCGCCTGCTCGCCGAACCGGGGGAGCTGGCGCTGCTCGACGCGCTGTCCTGGCTCCCGGAACGGGTGGCCATGGCCGCGCGCCGCGGACGCCCCGACGAGTTCGCCGGGTACCTGGCGGAGCTGGCAGCGCGGACGATTGACACGATGAGCACTACCAGCTTCAGGAAAGTACCGGACATCAGCAGCGAGCGGCTGTGGCTGGCGGACGCGGCGCGGACCGGGCTCGCGGCCGGCCTCGGGTTGCTTGGGATCAGTGCGCCCAGCCGCCTGTAGGGCACTGCCGCTCGCTACGAAGGGAACCGCATGAGCCGTGTCGCCCACCCGGCCGGGCCACGCCACGGTGACGTGCTGCCCGCCGACCATCCGCCCGCCGCGCCGGCGGACCTGAACACGCTGTACCAGGGGATCTGGCCGCGCGGCGCCCGCCGCGCCGACGGCGTGCTGACGCTGGGCGGGGTGGACGTGCGGGATCTGGCCGCCGAATTCGGCACGCCGCTGTACGTCTGCGACGAGGAGGACGTCCGGTCGCGCTGCCGCGAGTACCTGGAGGCGTTCGGCCCGGACGGGCGGGTGTTCTACGCGGCGAAGGCGTTCTGCTCCCGGGCGGTGCTGCGCTGGGTGAGCTCGGAGGGCCTCGGCATCGACGTGTGCACCGGCGGCGAGCTTGAGGTGGCGCTGTCCGCCGGGGTGCCGCCGGAGCAGATCACGCTGCACGGCAACAACAAGTCGCTCGACGAGCTGTCCCGCGCGGTCGCGGCCGGCGTGGGCCACATCGTGGCGGACTCGTTCGAGGAGATCGCCCGGCTGGCCTACCTCACGGACCCTGCCCCGGGGGGTTCGCGGGTCCGGCCCCCCGGACCCCCACGAGACACCATGACCCGCCCCAGCGTCCTGGTCCGCGTCACGACCGGGGTGGAGGCGCACACCCACGAGTTCATGGCCACCGCGCACGACGACCAGAAGTTCGGCTTCTCGCTGGCCTCCGGCGCGGCCGACGAGGCGGTGCGGCGGGTCATCGCCTGCCCGGGCCTGTCGTTCGCCGGGCTGCACTCGCACATCGGCTCGCAGATCTTCGACACGGCCGGCTTCGAGGTGGCGGCGCACCGGGTGGTCGGGCTGGCGGTCCGGATCCGGGACGAGCATGGCATCGAGATCGCCGAGCTCGACCTGGGCGGCGGGTTCGGCATCGCCTACACCGAAGAGGACGACGCCCCCGAGGTCAAGGACCTCGCGCAGAGCCTGCGCGAGATCGTGGACGGGCAGTGCCGGGCGGCCGGGCTGGCCCGGCCCCGGCTGACCGTCGAGCCTGGCCGCGGCATCGTCGGCCCGTCCACCGTGTCGCTGTACACGGTGGGCACGATCAAGGACGTGGACGGGCTGCGGACCTACGTGAGCGTGGACGGCGGGATGAGCGACAACATCAGGACCGCGCTGTACGACGCCTCCTACGCCTGCGCGCTGGCCTCGCGCGCCTCGGCCGCCCCGCCGATGCTGTCCCGGGTGGTCGGCAGGCACTGCGAGAGCGGTGACATCGTGGTCCGGCACGCGTGGCTGCCGGCCGATCTGGCCCCCGGCGACCTGCTGGCCGTGCCGGCCACCGGCGCCTACTGCCGCTCCCTGGCCAGCAACTACAACCACGTGTCGCGCCCGGCCGTGGTCGCGGTCGCCGTCGGCGCGGCGCGCCCGATCGTCCGCCGTGAGACCCTCGATGACCTGCTCAGCCTGGATGTGGGATGAACCAGACCCTGCCAACCCTCAAGGTGGCCCTGCTCGGCTGCGGTGTCGTGGGGTCCGAGGTGGCCCGGCTGCTCACCGAGCAGGGTGATGACCTCGCCCTGCGCGTCGGCGCCCGGCTGGAACTGGCCGGGATCGCGGTGCGCCGGGTCGGGCACCGGCGGGCCGCCGCGATCGACCGCTCGCTGCTCACCGCGGATCCGCACGCGCTGGCCACCCGGCCCGATGTCGACATCGTGGTCGAGGTGATCGGCGGCATCGAGCCGGCCAGGTCGCTGCTGCTGGCCGCGCTGAAGGGCGGCAAGCCGGTGGTCACCGCGAACAAGGCCCTGCTGGCCGAGAACGGCGCGGAGATCTACGGGGCGGCCCGCGAGTACGGGGCCGACCTTTACTACGAGGCCTCCGTGGCCGGCGCCATCCCGCTGCTGCGCCCGCTGCGCGAGTCGCTGGCGGGGGACACCGTGCACCGGGTGCTCGGCATCGTCAACGGCACCACCAACTTCATCCTGGACCGGATGGACTCCTCCGGCGCGGGCTTCGCCGAATCCCTGGAGGAGGCGCAGGCGCTCGGCTACGCCGAGGCCGACCCGACCGCCGACGTGGAGGGGTTCGACGCGGCCGCGAAGGCGGCCATCCTGGCCAGCCTGGCCTTCCACACCCCGGTGACCGCGGCGGACGTGCACCGCGAGGGCATCACCGAGGTCACCGCGACCGACATCCTCAGCGCCCGGGCGCTCGGCCGGGTGGTGAAGCTGCTCGCCATCTGCGAGCGGTGCGGCGGCGGCGTCTCGGTCCGGGTGCACCCCGCGATGATCCCGCGCTCGCACCCGCTCGCCTCGGTCAGCGAGGCCTACAACGCGGTGTTCGTGGAGGCCGAATCGGCCGGCCGGCTGATGTTCTACGGCGCGGGCGCCGGCGGCACCCCCACCGCGAGCGCGGTGCTCGGCGACATCGTCGCGGTGGCCAGGAACCGGCTGGCCGGCACGCGCGGCCCGGACGCGTCCACCTACGCCGGGCTGCAGGTCATGCCGATGGGGGAGACGATCACCCGCTACCACGTCTCGCTCGACGTGGACGACAAGCCCGGCGTGCTCGCCCCGGTGGCCGAGGCGTACGCCCGGCACGACGTCTCCATCGAGGCGGTCCGCCAGGCCAGCCGGGGCGCCGAGGCCCAGCTGGTGATCGTGACGCACACCGCGCGGGACGCGGCGCTGGCCGCGACCATCCGCGAACTCGAGGCGCTGCCCGTCGTCCGCGCTGTCGCCAGCGTGATGCGGGTGGAAGGGGAGGAGGAGTGATGCCAGCTACACGACCCCAGGCCAGCACCGCCCCCGCGGACGAGCACCGCGCCCCGCCGGGCCGCCACCAGCCCTGGCACGGCGTGATCGCCGCGTACCGGGACCGGCTGCCGGTTACCGGGGACAATCCGGTGATTACCTTGCATGAGGGCGGCACGCCGCTGCTGTCCGCCCCGGTCCTGTCCGCCCGGACCGGCTGCGAGGTGTACCTCAAGGTCGAGGGCGGCAACCCGACCGGCTCGTTCAAGGACCGCGGCATGACGGTGGCCATCAGCATGGCCGCCGGGAGCGGCGCCAAGGCGGTGATCTGCGCGTCGACCGGCAACACCAGCGCGAGCGCCGCCGCCTACGCGGCCCGGGCCGGCCTCACCTGCGCGGTGCTCGTGCCGCGCGGCAAGATCGCCATCGGCAAGCTGGCCCAGGCGCTGGTGCACGGAGCGAAGCTGCTGCAGGTCGACGGCTCCTTCGACGACTGCCTGGAGCTGGCCAGGAAGCTGGCCGCGGAGTATCCGGTGGCGCTGGTCAACTCGGTGAATCCGGACCGGCTGCAGGGCCAGAAGACCGCCGCGTTCGAGATAGTGGACGAACTCGGCGACGCGCCCGACGTGCACTGCCTGCCGGTCGGCAACGCGGGGAACATCACCGCCTACTGGATGGGTTACACCGAGTACCAGCGGGCGGGCCTGGCGTCCCGGTCGCCGCGGATGTTCGGCTTCCAGGCCAGCGGCGCGGCGCCGATCGTGACCGGCAAGCCGGTGCTGCAGCCGCAGACGATCGCCACCGCGATCAGGATCGGCAACCCGGCGTCCTGGCTGCTGGCCGAGGCGGCCAGGGACGAGTCGGGCGGCCTGATCGATTCGGTCACCGATCGGGAGATCCTCGTCGCATACCGGCTGCTGGCCACCCAGGAGGCGGTGTTCGGCGAGCTCGCCTCCTCGGCGAGCGTGGCCGGACTGCTTCGGGTCAGCGCGGCCGGCCAGATCCCGGCCGGCTCCCGGGTGGTCTGCACGATCACCGGCAACGGCCTGAAGGACCCGGACTGGGCGCTGTCCGGCGCGCCCTCCCCGGCCACCATCCCCGCCGACGCCGACGCCGCCGCCACCGCCCTGGGCCTAGCCTAAGGGCCGCCCCGCCCCCGCCCGCCCGGCCCAGCACCGCCCGGCCCAGCACCGCCCGGCCCAGCACCGCCCAACACATCCACCGCAGCAACCCCAGAGCCATCAATCTGCACTTCGCCCCCACTAGCCCGCACTTCATCTCCAGCCATGTCAGACACACTGAAACCACAGCCAACTCCAGCCACCGCAGTCCGCCATCGCTCCCCCGGCCGGGCCGCGAGTAAGCACGCCGATGTGACATCGACGTGGTTATAGCGACAGCGATGTCACATCGGTGTTGCTGCCTGCGGTACGCGGATTTCGAAACTGGGATCTAAGTGAGGAGTCATATGGCCTGGACGGCCGGCGTGGTGCGGGTGCGCGTGCCCGCGACCAGCGCCAACCTCGGCCCGGGCTTCGACGCACTCGGGCTCGCGTTGAGCCTGCACGACGAGGTGGACGCCTGGGTCCGCGAGTCCGGGCTGTCCATCGAGATCTCCGGTGAAGGCGCGAACCTGGCCGGGGCCGGCGAGGATCACCTGGTCGTGCGGGCGATGCGGGCGGCGTTCGCAGTCACCGGGGGCCAGCCGCCGGGGCTCGGGCTGCGGTGTATGAACCGGATCCCGCACGGCCGCGGCCTCGGCTCCTCGGCCGCCGCGACCGTGGCCGGCATCCTGGCTGCTCGGGCGCTGGCTGGGTCCGGCGCGGGCCCGTTGCCGGACGGCGCCCTGCTCGGCCTCGCCACCGAGATCGAGGGGCATCCGGACAACGTGGCCGCCTGTCTCGCCGGCGGCCTGACCATCGCCTGGACCGCGGACGGCCAGCCGCGGATGGTCCGGCTCGAGCCGCTGGCCTCGATCAGGCCGGTGATCTGCGTCGGGCCGGCGCCGGTGCGCACCGAAGTGGCCAGGCGACTGCTGCCCGATTTGGTGCCGCACCAGGACGCGGCGGCCAACGCCGGGCGTAGCGCCCTGCTCGTCGCCGCGCTGACGCAGCCGTTCGCCGGGGCGCTGGAGGGTGTGTTGCTCGCCGCGACCCGGGACTGGCTGCACCAGGACTACCGGGCGGCGGCGATGCCGGAAACCGCGGCGCTGGTCGGCCGGCTGCGGGCGGCCGGCGTCCCCGCCGTCGTGTCCGGGGCGGGCCCGTCGGTGCTGGCCCTGCTGGGCGGTCCAGAAAAGCCTGATTATCGTTACCACCTGGACAGCCTGGGTTCAATCGTGAGAGAAACGGGTATTGCATGGCACATAAGCTCGCTAGACGTCGAGCGGCAAGGTGCGTGTGTCCTGCGCCCGGAGCCCCCGCTGGGCTGCTGACGCGGGAACGAGTGGCCAATCCGTCCGGCCGGGCACGTGGCGGCAGATCCAGGCCAATACATCGATCCTGGAACTGTGCACGCCGGGTGCACGAGGCTGCTAGCGGGCCTCTTGGGACCGTTGCCTCTTCTTCCGCGCGACACGGATGGCTGCGAAGGAATGCCGTGAGTCCTCATGGTGTTAGGCTTAGTGGTGCACCGGGTGCCCCGCTCTGGATTGGGTGCTCGTTGGCAAACCGGGCGCTCGTCGGCAAACTCCTCTGGGACGGTATTGTTGCCGTACCCAAGGTCTTTACGGCAGGATGTCCCGTTCTCTTCTCAGCTGAGGAGCACGGCCAGCCTGGCGGGAGCGCGCGATCCGGGGACGCGGGCGAGCGGCACAGCCGCCCGGGTACTCCCCGATCCATCTCCCTAGCTTGCGGACATATAGCGACGCACGGAGGAACGCAAGGCGTTGCGGGAATCGTGGACATTCGGCGGCTATCAGAGCAGCGCGAATCAACTCTGGCCCCAAGGGGGGCCGCTGTACCGGGTCGACGGGCCTAGCGGGTTCACCCAGGCGGCCTCAGCACCGGGTGACCCGAGGGCTGACGGCGCGACGGCCTCGACGTCCAAGCCGCGCAGTCGCAGTGGCACTGGCCTTTCCTCGCTGCTCATGCCCGAGCTGCAGCGGATCGCGCAGTCGATGGGTATCCCGGGGGCCGGACGGATGCGCAAGGGACAGCTCGTCGAGGCGATCCAGGCCCGGCAGGGCGGAGCGCCCAAGCAGGAGACGGGTTCCGCTAACAAAGGTTCGGACCAGCGTGTCGCGTCCGCGGGAGCTGACTCGACCCGCCTGCGGAAGCAGGACGCTATGGAACCAGACACACGCACGCAGTCTGGCATCGGCGACGGTGCCGCGGCAGGCATCGGCGCCAGCACGCGCGATGGGATCGGCGCGGACGGAGCCGGGCAGCAGCTCAGCTTCGATCAGGCGGCCGTGACCGACCGGCCGAACGGCCGGACGCAGCAGGCCCCGCCCCAGCAGGCGGGCACCCAGCAGGCCCCGCCCCAGCAGGCCGAAGCCCAGCAGGCCGGAGCCCAGGAGATGGGCGGCGCCCCGCAGGGCGCCCGGGACGACACCCAGCCGGGCGAGGCCGCGGCGGGCGAGATGCAGCGCGGCGACCGGCGGCGCCGGAACGGACGCCGTGAGGACCAGCCCGCGCGCGGCCGGGATCAGGGCGGCCGGGATCAGGGCAGCCGGGATCAGGGCAGCCGCGACCAGGGCAGCCGCGACCAGGGCAGCCGGGATCACGGCGGCCGTGACAGCGCAGGTCAGGAGCGCGGCGGTCGTGACCGGGAGCCCATGGCGGCCAACCGCGGGCCTTCGGACAACCGCGGGCCTTCGGATCAGTACGACGACAGCGGCGGGCGTGGCCGCAGCCGGGACCGGTTCAGGAACAGGAACCGCAGGCGTGACCGCCAGGCCGAGCCGGAGCCCATGATCAGCGAGGATGACGTGCTCATCCCGATCGCGGGCATCCTCGACGTTCTTGACTCACAGGGATACGCCTTCGTCCGCACCACCGGGTACCTGCCGGGGCCGAACGACGTGTACGTCTCGCTCTCCCAGGTGCGCAAGCACGGCCTGCGGAAGGGCGATGTCATCGAGGGTGCCGTCCGGCAGGCGCGCGACGGCGAGCGCCGGGAGAAGTTCAACGCCCTGGTCCGGCTGGACAAGGTCAACGGCCTGGACCCGGAGAAGTCCGTGAGCCGGGCGGAGTTCTCCAAGCTGGTGCCGCTGTACCCGCAGGAAAGGCTCAGGCTGGAGACCGACGCCGGCAACATGACCACCCGGATCATCGACCTGATCTGCCCCATCGGCAAGGGCCAGCGCGGCCTGATCGTGTCGCCGCCGAAGGCGGGCAAGACGATGATCCTGCAGTCGATCGCCAACGCCATCACCAAGAACAACCCGGAGTGCCACCTCATGGTCGTCCTCGTCGACGAGCGGCCGGAAGAGGTCACCGACATGCAGCGGACGGTGAAGGGCGAGGTCATCCACTCCACTTTCGACCACCCGGCCGACGACCACACCACGGTGGCCGAGCTGGCCATCGAGCGGGCCAAGCGGCTCGTCGAGATGGGCCACGACGTGGTTATCCTGCTCGACAACATCACCCGGCTGGGCCGCGCGTACAACAACTCGGCGCCCGCCAGCGGCCGCATCCTGTCCGGCGGTGTGGACTCCACCGCGCTGTACCCGCCCAAGCGGTTCTTCGGCGCGGCCCGCAACATCGAGCACGGCGGTTCGCTGACGATCCTGGCGGCGGCCCTGGTCGAGACCGGCTCGCGGATGGACGAGGTCATCTTCGAGGAGTTCAAGGGCACCGGCAACATGGAGCTGCGGCTGCGCCGCGAGCTCGCGGAGAAGCGGCTCTTCCCGGCGGTCGACGTGGACGCGTCGAGCACCCGCAAGGAAGAGATCCTGCTCTCGCCGGACGAGCTCAAGATCATCTGGCAGCTGCGCCGGGTGCTGCACGCGCTCGAGCCGCAGCAGGCGCTCGAACTGCTCATGGAGCAGATGCGTAAGACCAAGAGCAACGCCGAGTTCCTGCTCCAGGTGCAGAAGACCACCCTCGGTTCCTGAGGCTCCCGGAGTCGTCGCAGCGACCCGCTGGCCGGCCACGGCCAGCGGGAATGCCAGGTCAGGGAAACTGGTTCTATGGTCTGGCACACTAGAAGCCGCAACCATGCGGTACCGGTTCACGCCGTGCTGGCTCCTGGGGGACGACCCCCTAGGCCCCCTGGCGGGGCGACCCGGCGACCGCTCGAGGCAGGAGTTGTCACATGAAGGCTGACATTCACCCCCAGTACAACGTCACCACGGTGACCTGTGGCTGCGGGAACACGTTCACCACGCGGAGCACCGCGCCCAGCGGCACGATCCACGTCGAGGTCTGCTCGAACTGCCACCCGTTCTACACCGGCAAGCAGAAGATCCTCGACACCGGCGGCCGCGTCGCGAGGTTCGAGAAGAGGTTCGGCAAGAACCCTTCGACCAAGGCCTCCGACAAGAAGTAGCCAAAAAAGGCCTGACCGCGGGCCGCCGTCCCGGTCAGGCCTTGCCTATGCGCTCCCGCGTGACACCCGGATGTGCGCACAGGCCCCGCTGGGCGGGGCGCGCAACTTCCCTGGAGCGGACGCTGAAGCGGCGCCGTTGCGCGGAACGACCAGACCACGCGGGCATGCCACCCGTTGCCGCTCACTACTCCATGAAGCACGAAAGGAAGGACCGGTGTTCGACCGGCTAGGCGACCTGGTTAGCGAGCATGCGGAGCTAGAAAGCGCGCTCGCTGATCCAGCCGTGCACTCCGACCAGGAGAGAGCACGCACGCTTGGCCGTCGCTACGCCGAGCTGACCCCGATCGTGCACGCCTACCGGGAGTGGCAGCAGACCTCGGCGGACGAGCAGGCGGCGCGCGAGCTGTCCAGGGAAGATTCCTCCTTCGCCGCCGAGGCCGAGCAGATGGCCGCGCACCGCGAGGAGCTCGAGGCGCAGCTGCAGAAGCTGCTCGTGCCGCGGGACCCCAACGACGGGCGCGACATCATCCTGGAGGTCAAGGCGGGCGAGGGCGGCGAGGAATCCGCGCTGTTCGCCGGCGACCTGCTGCGGATGTACCTGCGCTACGCCGAGCGGCGCGGCTGGAAGACCGAGATCCTCGACTCGACCGGCACCGGCCTGGGCGGCGTCAAGGACGCGACGGTCGCGGTGAAGGGCAAGGGCGCCGAGGGTGCCTGGTCCCGGCTGAAGTACGAAGGCGGCGTGCACCGCGTGCAGCGGGTGCCTGTGACCGAGTCCCAGGGCCGCATCCACACCTCGGCGGCCGGCGTGCTCGTCGTGCCGGAAGCCGAGCAGGTCGAGGTCCAGGTCAACGACAACGACCTGAAGGTCGACGTGTTCCGGTCCTCGGGCCCGGGCGGGCAGAGCGTGAACACGACCGATTCGGCCGTGCGGATCACCCACCTGCCGACCGGGATCGTCGTGTCCTGCCAGAACGAGAAGAGCCAGCTGCAGAACAAGGAGCAGGCGATGCGCGTGCTGCGCGCGAGGCTGCTCGCGCAGGCCGAGGCCGAAGCCGACGCGAAGGCGAGCGCGGAGCGCCGCAGCCAGGTGCGCACGGTCGACCGGTCGGAGCGCGTCCGTACCTACAACTTCCCGGAGAATCGCATCTCCGATCACCGGGTGAACTACAAGGCCTACAACCTCGACCACGTCATCGACGGGGATCTCGACGCGGTGATCGACGCGCTGGCGGCCGCCGACCTGGAGGCGAAGCTGGCTGGTGCTGGCGATGATGAGCCTGCTGCTTGATGAGGTGGCGCTGGCCGCGTTGCGACTGGCCGACGCCGGGGTGGAATCGCCGCGCGCGGACGCCGAACTGATCGCGGCCAGCGTGCACAACGTCAGGCGCGGCGAGCTGCACATGGTCCGCGACTCCGACTTCGACGCGCGGTTCTGGGCCGACATCGCGCGCCGCGCGGCCCGCGAGCCGCTCCAGCACATCACCGGCCGCGCCCACTTCCGTTACCTTGAGCTCGACGTGGGGCCCGGGGTGTTCGTGCCGCGCCCGGAGACCGAGGTGATGACCGGCTGGGCCATCGCCAGGCTGAGCGAAATGGACGTTGCCGAGCCGGTGGTGGCCGACCTGGGCACGGGCTCCGGCGCGATCGCGCTGGCGATCGGCCAGGAGGTGCCCAGGGCCAGGGTGCACGCGGTCGAGGCCGACCCGCTCGCCCGGGTCTGGGCCGAGCGCAACGTCAGCAAGTACGTGGAGAGCGCTCCGTACACGGCGGGGCGCGTCATGCTGCACGCGGGCGACTTCGGTGACGTGCTCGGCGAACTCGACGGTACGGTTGACGTCGTGATCAGCAACCCGCCGTACATCCCGGTGGGGGCCTTCGTCGAGCCTGAGGTCAGCGAGTACGACCCGCCAGCGGCCCTGTGGAGCGGAACGGATGGGCTCGACGCCATCCGCGCCGTGGAGCGCACGGCCCGGCGGCTGCTCCGCCCCGGCGGCCTGGTCGCCATCGAGCACGGCGCGCAGCAGGGAGCGGCGGTGTACTGGGTGTTCCCCGAGGAGTCCGGCTGGCGGGACACCCGTAACAACAAGGACCTGGCCGGCCGGGATCGCTTCGTCACCGCGGCCTGGTCGGGGTGAGGGCGCCTGAGACATGCTAGGGATGGCGACTAGATGAGCACGCGATATGACTGCCGGGATCCGCAGATGCGGACCGCGGGGATCGACGCCGCGGTGACGGCGGCTCGCGGCGGCGAACTGATCGTGCTGCCGACCGACACGGTGTATGGCATCGGCGCGGACGCGTTCACCCCGGCCGCCGTCACCACCATGCTGGCGGCTAAGGGCCGGGGCCGGAACATGCCGCCGCCGGTGCTCGTCGGAACGGCGCGGGCCGCGGCGGCTCTGGTGGACGACCTCGGCGCGTTCGGGCAGGACCTGATCGACGAGTTCTGGCCCGGCGCGCTCACCCTGGTGTTCCGGGCCAGCCCGACGCTGCTCTGGGACCTGGGCGACACCAAGGGCACGGTCGCCCTGCGGATGCCGCTGCATTCGGTCGCCCTGGACGTGCTCAAGCAGACCGGGCCTCTCGCGGTGTCCAGCGCCAACCGGCACGGGCAGCCGTCGGCCACCAGCGCGGACGATGCGGAGCAGCAGCTCGGCGAGGCGGTTTCGGTGTACCTGGACGCCGGCCCGTGCGCCGATAACATCCCGTCGACCATCCTCGACCTGACCGGGACTATCCCGAAGGTGCTCCGGTCCGGCGCGATTTCCGTGGACCGGCTGCGCACGGTGGCCTCGGTCATCGCCGAGAACGAGCATTACCCGGAGAACGCGGATCCAGCTGCGGACTTCAAGCCCGCGGCGCCGCATCCGCTCCTGGGCTCGGGAGGTTCGCTGGACCCTGCCACCGGTGAGCCGCCCACCGGCGCGTAGCTGGTGCCATAAAGTGGCGGTGATGAAAGCCGATAAGATCCAGGCCGACTGAGGCGGCATGCGCGAATACGCCTTGGTCTTGCTCGTCACCGCGGCGGTGACCTACCTGCTCACCCCGTTGGTGCGGCGGGTGGCGGTCGCCACCCGCGCGATTCACGAGCCCCGGTCCAGGGATACGCATACCGAGCCGACCCCGCTGCTGGGTGGCCTGGCCATGTACGGCGGGCTCGTGGCTGGGCTGCTGATCGCCACGCGGCTTTCCTTCCTGCAGGATCCCTTCCAGACGGCCGGGTCGAGAAGCCTGGCCGGGCTGCTGCTGGCCGGCGGCCTCGTGGTCGTCGTCGGGTTCGTCGATGACCGGTGGGGGCTCAGTGCGATCAGCAAGCTGGCTGGGCAGGTGGCCGCGGCCGGCATCCTGGTCTGGAGCGGCCAGGCGCTGCCCTGGCTGCCGATGCCGAGCGGCGGGGTGTTCTCGCTCGAACCAGACCTGAGCGTGACGCTGACCATCCTGCTCGTCGTGGTCACCATCAACGCGATCAACTTCATCGACGGCCTCGACGGGCTCGCGGCCGGGATCGTGGCCGTCGCCGCGCTGTCGTTCCTGGTCTACTCCTACACGCTGAACCGCACCATCGGCACCACCTCGCAGTCGCTGCCCGCGGTATCCTCCGCGCTGCTGGCCGGCATGTGCCTCGGGTTCCTGCCGCACAACTTCTACCCGGCGCGGATCTTCATGGGCGACATCGGTGCCATGCTGCTCGGCCTGCTGCTCGCCTACGGGCCGATAGCCAGCACCGATTCGCTCGACACGAACCTGCTGACCAACTACACGCAGACCCACCCCCTAGACCGGTTCCCCACCTTCCTCCCGCTGCTGGTGCCGGCCGCGATCTTCATCATCCCGTACGCGGACCTGATGTTCGCGGTCATCCGGCGGACCCGGGCCGGCCAGCCGCTGATGGCCGCCGACCGGCAGCACCTGCATCACCGCCTGCTCAACATCGGCCATTCCTACCGGCAGAGCGTCCTGCTCATGTACCTGTGGGCGGCGCTGTTCTCGGTCACCGTGGTCTCGCTCTCGATCGGGCGGATCCCTTCGGTCGTGTTCGCCGTCGCCACGCTGGTCGCGGTGCTCGCCCTGCTGCCCGCCACCATGCCCCGGCTGCGCCCCTGGCGGGCCGTGGACCGGAACCAGGCCGCGCCCGCCGCGGCGGGCGCCGTCAAGGTGCCCCCCACCAGCTCGCGGCCCGCGGCGCCAGCGCCTGACGTACCGCGATACCCCGCAGCCAGCCAGTCGGCGCCCGCGCCATCCGGCGCCGCCGTCAACGGCGCGACGCCGTCCGGCCACGGCGTGCAGTCCGGGTACGGCGGGCAGCCCCGCCACAGCGTGCAGTCCGGTTACGGCATGCAGCCTGAGTACACCCCCGAGGCGGGCCCGTTCCCCGAGGCGAGCCCGTTCCCCGAGGCGAGCCCGTTCCCCGAGGCGGGCCCGTTCCCCGAGGCGAGCCCGTTCCTCAGTGATTCGTATCCGGCGGACGCGTCCCAGCTGCCCGCAGATCCGCTGCCCCGGGCGGGCCGTCTCCCCAGCGCTGACCCCTTCCCCGGCCAGAGCCCGTTCGCTAGCCAGGATCCCTTCCAGAGCCAGGATCCCTTCCCCGGTCAGGATCCCTTCCAGAGCCAGGATCCCTTCCCCGGCCAGGATCCCGTCTCCGGCCAGGATCCGTTCCCGCAGGCTCAGCGCCCCGACGCGCGGCCCCGCTAGTTACCTCCGAGAGGGATCGCTGATACCTGTTCTTTGCCTTCCCTTTACGTTGTTGACCGCGGACCCTGTCGCCTAGCCCTGGGGTCGCACCGACGCGAAAACGCAGGGAAATGTCTCGTTATGCGGGGATTTCGCCAGCCGATCCCGTGGGCGCGGGGCGTGCGGAACGCGGATCTGGACCGGGCAGGCGGGCCTCGAAGGGGCTGGCGCCTCGAGTTGGTCATAAATTGTGTGCGATCAGGTAAAGACAGAGTCAAGGACTTTGTGATATGTTTCACGAGCAGCCCCTCTACGGCTAATGAGAGGCCCGTGATACCTTTCCTAAACCTGACCGGATACCCGCACCGCGGCAGCGGCGCGGCAACCGGCTCCTGCACCGCACGCGGGACATCCTCCCGCGTCAGCAGTGTTGCTGTCCAACCCTCAGGAGCCTTGTAATGCTGGCGAAGTACGCCACGATCGTGCGGCGCGCGGGAGCGCTGACGGCCATCGCGGCCGCGATCATGGTCGCCGTGAGCGCCGCCCTGGTCGGCGTCAAGGGACTGATCGGCGCGCTGGTCGGGGTGGCTATTGTCACCGTGTTCTTCGGCATCAGCGTTCTAGTGGTCGGCTGGGCCGCCCGGAAGAGCCCGCAGGCCATGATGGTGGCCGCCCTGGTCACCTACCTGGTCAAGATCGTGGCCCTGGCCATCGTGGTGTCCACGCTCCACGGGATGACCGCGTTCAGCGACCGGGCCCTCGGTTTCACCGCGATCGGCTGCATCCTGGTCTGGAGCGCCGCGCAGGTCATCACGGCGATCAAGATCAAGATGCTCTACGTCGAGCCAGACCAGCAACCACGGAAGCAAACCGCGCGGCGAGGCGGGTGACATGAACGACCACGGCAACGAAGCCGTCACCCGCGCGCGGAAGCAGGCCGCGGCGCAGGGCCGGGCTCAGGGTCTGGAAACCGGCTGGATAGTGTTCAGCTACCTGCTGGCCGGCATGGCGGCCTACGGCGGCATCGGCTGGCTGATCGGCCGGGCCGTACACGTCCCGCTGCTGTTCCCGGTCGGCATGCTGGTCGGCCTGGGCATCTCGATCGGTTACATCATCCACCGCTTCGGCAGGCAGCAAGCGGTAGAGCGGCCCCGGAAGGAGATAACCGGTGACCGGTGACGTCGGAGTGCTCGCCAGCAACGGGTGCCACATCTTCAACGGATGTGGATTCCCTGCCCCGGGCCTGCAGGATTTCAACTGGAAGCCGTTCTTCACCATCGGCTCGTTCGGGTTCACCAAGCCGATGCTTCTCGGGATCCTGGCTGTGCTCGTGGTGATCGTGTTCTTCTGGGCGGCGTTCTGGAAGCCGAAGCTGGTGCCGCGCGGCGTGCAGAACCTCGGCGAGATCGCCATCCTGGCCGTACGCGACCAGATCCTGCGGCCCTCGCTCGGCAAGAGGGGCGACTCGTACCTGCCGTTCCTCGTGTCGCTGTTCTTTTTCATCTACATCATGAACGTGATGGAACTGATCCCGATCTTCCAGTTCCCGGTCACGTCCAGGATCGGCTTCGTATGGCCGATGGTGTTCATCGTCTACTTTCTCTACCTGTACCTGGGCGTCAAGCACCAGGGGGCCTGGGGTTACCTCAGGAACATGATCCCGCCGGGCGTGCCGTGGCCGATCTACATCATCCTGGTTCCGGTCGAACTGCTCAGGTTCTTCGTCTTCCAGCCGTTCACCCTGGGGGTGCGGCTCTTCGGGAACATGTTCGCCGGCCACCTGCTGCTGACGATCTTCACGATCGCGACGTGGTACCTGCTGTCCCTGTCCGTCGGGCTGCTCTACGCCGCGGGTTCCTTCGCGCTGGCGATCTTCGTCTTCTTGCTCGAGACCCTGGTCACACTGCTGCAGGCGTTCATCTTTACCACGCTGACCGCCACGTACATAGCCAGCTCCGTGGAGCCGGCGCACTAGCCCGCACCCGACTTCACCGACCACGAGTTCCCGTAACAGAGCCCGGCAGGGCCGCAACGTAAAGGAATAGATCAATGTCACTCGCCGCTACTCTCGCCGCCGGATCGACGCTGAACATCAACATCGGCGCGGTCGGCTACGGTCTCGCCGCCATCGGCCCGGGCATCGGCATCGGCCTGGTGTTCGGTCACGCGATTGAGGCTATGGCCCGGCAGCCTGAGGCCACCGGCCGCATCTCGCTCTACATGTGGATCGGCTTCTCGCTGACCGAGGCGCTCGCGCTGATCGGCCTCGTGGCGCCGTTCATCTTCAAGTACAGCTGAGCCCGGTCCAGGAAGTGAGCGCATGATGATCCACCTCGCTGACAACACGGCGTCGACGAACCCGCTGCTCCCCTCGTGGCCGGAGTTCATTATCGGCACGATCCTCTTCGTCTTGGTGTTCGGCGTCCTCGCCAAGATGCTGCTGCCGAGGATCCAGCAGACGCTGGCCGAGCGGACCGAACTCATCGAGGGCGGTCTCGCCCGGGCCGATGAAGCGCAGGCCGAGGCCAAGCAGCTGCTCGACCAGTACCGCGAGCAGCTCGCCGAGGCCAGGCACGAGGCCTCCAGGCTCCGTGAGGAAGCCAGGGAGCAGGGCGCGCAGATCATCGCCGAGATGCGCGAGCAGGCCCAGGCGGAGGCACGCCGGGTGACCGAGTCCGCCCAGGCGCAGATCGAGGCCGAGCGGCTGCAGGCGCTGCAGGCGCTGCGGACCGAGGTCGGTACGCTGGCGACCGATCTGGCCGGCCGGATCGTGGGCGAGTCGCTCGCCGACGAGGCGCGGCAGAGCCGGATGGTGGACAGGTTCCTCTCCGAGCTCGAGGTGTCCAGCCAGTGAGGCATGCCAGCTGTTCCGGGGCTGTCAACCCAGCCCGTTCGGACCAAATCACCGGAGTACGACCGGGAGGTGATGAGCGTGCGCGGTGCGAGTAGGGCCTCGTTCGCCGCCCTCACCGAGCGGCTGGAGGCCGAAAACATCACCAGCGCCGCGGTGGCCACCAGGCTCGGCGACGAGCTGTTCGCCGTCGTCGGCCTGCTCGACGCCGAGCACGGGCTGCGGCGCGCGCTGTCCGACCCGGGCAAGCCCGCGGCGGAGAAGGGCGCGGTCGCCGGCGCGCTGCTGCGCGGCAAGGTAACCCGGCGCACCGAGGCTCTGGTCGTGGCGGCCGCCGAAGCCCGGTGGGCGAGCCCGGGCGACATGGTCGACGCGATCGAGCAGCTCGCCGTCGAGGCGATGGTTCTCGCCGCGGAAGCGGATGACACCCTCGACGAGCTGGAGGACGGGCTGTTCCGGTTCGGCCGCGTGGTCACCGGGCAGCCGGACCTGCGAGCCGCGCTGGCCGATCCCTCGCTGCCCGCGGACCGCAAGCAGGCCCTGCTCGGCGCGCTGCTCGACGGCAAGGTGACCCCGGTGACCCTGCGCCTGATCAACCAGATGGTGCTGCACCCGCGCGGGCGGGCCTTGACCGTGGCCCTGGACATCTGCGCCGCCGTCGCGGCGCGGCGCCGGGAGCAGCTGATCGCGGTGGTGCGCTCGGCGGTCGAACTGTCCGCGACCCAGCGCAGGCGGCTCACCGAGGCCCTCGCCGCCTCCTACGGGCACCAGGTTCACCTGAACGTCGTGATTGACCCCTCGGTGATGGGTGGTATTTCCGTCCAGATCGGGGATGAGCTTATTGACGGGACCGTGGTCAGCCGGCTGGCCGCCGTTCGGCGCAAGCTGGCGGGCTGACATGCCATCGCAAGCGGGAGAATCCGCCGCGAACAAGACGAGCCGGGAAGCCTACGCACGGAAAGACACAGAGGACAATGGCTGAGCTGACGATCCGTCCGGAGGAGATCCGGGACGCGCTGGCGCGTTTTGTCCAGGAGTACGAGCCCGAGGGCGCCTCGCGGGAAGAGGTGGGCACCGTCACCGAGTGCGGTGACGGCATCGCCCGGGTCGAGGGACTGCCCTCGGCCATGGCCAACGAGCTGCTCGAGTTCGAGAACGGCGTCAGGGGCCTAGCCCTCAACCTGGACGTGCGCGAGATCGGCGTCGTGATCCTCGGCGAGTTCAACGAGATCGAGGAGGGTCAGCAGGTCCGCCGGACCGGCGAGATCCTGTCCGTGCCGGTCGGCGACGGTTTCCTCGGCCGGGTCGTCGGGCCGCTGGGCGAGCCGCTGGACGGCAAGGGCCCGATCGAGGGCACCGAGCTGCGCCCGCTTGAGACGCAGGCGCCCTCGGTGGTCGAGCGCCAGCCGGTGAAGGAGCCGCTGCAGACCGGCATCAAGGCCATCGACGCGATGACCGCGATCGGGCGGGGACAGCGGGAGCTGATCATCGGCGACCGGCAGACCGGCAAGACCGCCATCGCCATCGATGCGATCATCAACCAGAAGGCGAACTGGGCGTCCGGCGACGCCGCCCGCCAGGTGCGCTGCATCTACGTCGCGGTGGGGCAGAAGGGCTCGACCATCGCCCAGGTGCGCCAGTCGCTCGAGGAAGCCGGCGCGCTCGAGTACACCACGATCGTAGCCGCCCCGGCCTCCGACCCGGCGGGCTACAAGTACATCGCGCCGTACACCGGTTCGGCCATCGGGCAGCACTGGATGTACCAGGGCAAGCACGCGCTGATCATCTTCGATGACCTGTCCAAGCAGGCCGAGGCGTACCGCGCGATCTCGCTGCTGCTGCGCCGGCCGCCGGGCCGCGAGGCTTACCCGGGCGACGTCTTCTACCTGCACTCCCGGCTGCTCGAGCGGTGCGCCAAGCTGTCCGACGACCTCGGCGGCGGATCGCTGACCGGGCTGCCGATCATCGAGACCAAGGCGAACGACATTTCCGCCTACATCCCGACCAACGTCATCTCCATCACCGACGGGCAGATCTTCCTCGAGACCGACCTGTTCAACTCGGGCGTCCGGCCCGCCATCAACGTCGGCCGGTCGGTCTCGCGAGTCGGCGGTAACGCGCAGATCAAGGCGATGAAGACGGTCGCGGGCAACCTGCGGCTCTCGCTGTCGCAGTACCGCGACCTCGAGGCGTTCGCCGCGTTCGCCTCCGACCTGGACGCGGCCTCCCGGGCGCAGCTCGACCGGGGCGCGCGGCTGGTCGAACTGCTCAAGCAGCCGCAGTACGACCCGTTCCCTGTGGAGAACCAGGTGGTGTCGATCTGGGCGGGCGGCAACGGCTACCTGGACGACGTGCCAGTCGAGGACATCAGCCGGTTCGAGGGTGACTTCCTCGAATTCCTGCAGCGGTCGCACGCCGGCGTCCTGCAGACGATCAGGGAATCGCTCGAACTAGCCGAGGATACCGTCACCGCGCTCAAGGATGCTATCGAGGAGTTCCGCAAGGGCTTCGAGACCAGCTCCGGCGAGCTGCTCACCGCCGAAGACGAGCAGGCCGAGGCGCTTGAGGGCGAGGAGCAGGAGAAAATCGCCCGCCGCCGCCAGCCCGAGAACGTCGAGAAGAAGTAGCCCATGGGAGCACAGCTTCGCCTGGTCAGGCGGCGGATCGGCACCGTCCAGTCCATCTCCAAGATCACCCGTGCGCAGGAGCTGATCGCGTCGTCGCGGATCGTCAGGGCGCAACAGCAGATGCGCGCGGCCGAGCCGTACGCGCGGGAGCTCACCCGCGCGGTGGAGGCGGTGATCAGCCGCTCGACCACGATCAACCACCCGTTCACCGAGGAGCCGCAGAACCCGTCGCGGGCCGCGGTGCTGATCCTGACCAGCGACCAGGGCTTCGCCGGCGCTTTCAACGCGAACGTGCTGCGGGAGTCGGCCCGGCTCCGGCAGACGCTACAGGACCGGGGCCTTGAGCCGGTGCTGTACGTGGCGGGCCGCAAGGGCATCGCCTGGCACCGGTTCCGCGAGCTCGAGCTCGCCGGCTCCTGGAGCGGTTTCTCCGCCGCGCCGAGGTACCGGGACGCGCAGCTGGTAGCCACCGCGCTGCTCGAGGCGTTCAACGCCGGCCTGGACGAGGCGCAAGACGGCGGCGTGGACGAGATCCACCTCGTCGGCACCGAGTTCGTCTCCATGCTGACGCAGCGGCCCTCGGCCCGCCGGCTCCTGCCGCTGCAGATCGAGGAGACCGAAGAGCCGAGCCCGTCCGGCCCGCTGCCGCAGTACGAGTTCGAACCTTCGCCGCCCGACGTGCTCGACGCCCTGATGCCGCAGTACGTGGCGAGCAGGATCTTCTACGCCATGCTGGAGGCCGCGGCGGCCGAGCTGGCCTCGCGGCGGCGTGCGATGAAGGCGGCCACAGACAACGCGGGCGATCTGCTTGAGACGCTGACCCGTCAGGCGAACAACGCACGGCAGGCCGAGATCACCCAGGAAATCAGCGAGATCGTCGGCGGCGCCACCGGGCTCGCCGGCGCAACGAGTGAGTGAGGGACACATGACCGCGACCGTTGAAAACTCAGCCGAGAGCGGCGAAGCCGCCGCGGGTACCGGCCGTGTCGCGCGGGTTATCGGCCCCGTCGTGGACGTCGAGTTCCCCGCGGACCAGATGCCGGAGATCTACTACGCGCTGCACACCGAGGTCACGCTCGGCGACACCACGCGGCTGCTGACGCTGGAGGTGGAGCAGCACCTTGGCGACAACATCGTGCGCGCGATCTCCATGCAGCCCACCGACGGCCTAGTCCGCGGCGCCGAGGTGACCGACACCGGCGCGCCGATCGAGGTGCCGGTCGGGGACGTCACCAAGGGGCACGTGTTCAACGCCCTCGGGGAGACGCTCGACGTGCCCACCTCGTCCCTGGACATCACCGAGCGGTGGCCGATCCACCGTGAGCCCCCGCCGCTGGACCAGCTCGAGCCGCGGACCGAGATGTTCGTCACCGGCATCAAGGTCCTCGACCTGCTGACCCCGTACGTCCGGGGCGGCAAGATCGGGCTGTTCGGCGGGGCCGGGGTCGGCAAGACCGTGCTGATCCAGGAGATGATCCGCCGGGTGGCCCTGAACTTCGGCGGCGTCTCGGTGTTCGCCGGGGTGGGCGAGCGCACCCGCGAGGGCAACGACCTGTTTCTTGAGATGACCGAGTCCGGGGTCATCAACGACACCGCGCTGGTGTTCGGCCAGATGGACGAGCCGCCGGGTACCCGGCTGCGCGTGGGCCTTTCGGCGCTCACCATGGCCGAGTACTTCCGCGACGTGCAGAAGCAGGACGTGCTGCTGTTCATCGACAACATCTTCCGGTTCACCCAGGCCGGCTCGGAGGTGTCCACGCTGCTCGGGCGGATGCCCTCGGCGGTCGGCTACCAGCCGACGCTGGCCGATGAGATGGGCCAGCTGCAGGAGCGGATCACCTCGACCCGCGGCCACTCGATCACCTCCATGCAGGCGATCTACGTGCCCGCGGACGACATCACCGACCCCGCGCCGCACACCACGTTCGCCCACCTCGACGCGACCACGGTGCTGTCCAGGGAGATCACCGAGAAGGGGATCTACCCGGCCG
>WNGJ01010019.1_pt1 | contig 23578 bp, 19 predicted proteins | sample 5400611 | NCBI WGS metagenome assembly WNGJ01 (sample SAMN13153375, study PRJNA577476) | soil metagenome | isolation source: 40 cm soil or saprolite under Garry oak tree replicate 1 | place: USA:California | collected 2016-06-15
GGGGTTTGTCAACGAAGCTCAACTAGGACCTCCTTGTGATATGTTGGTAATCCTTCTATGTCAGGTCCATATCCTTGCAAGAGATGTCACCAGTCAGTCGCCTATTCCCCTTACCAGCGAGGGACCGGACGGAAAACCTGGACGAGCCATCTTATGTAGAGCTCAGTTGGTTTCGTTGTGCTCTACAAGTATAGCGGGACTTACCGAGACCTTTTAGGATACCGTAAGGAAGCATACATCATCGCTTCGCGATTTGCAAGAGTTTTTCTTAGCATTTTGTTGACGAACTGCGCATTTTTATGTATTTTCTATGTGTATTCTTTAAACTAAGAAGGACTTTTGTATGGATAGAGCATATGGTATGCGAAAAAAGGGTGGATTTTGACATGCCACCATTTTTTTCTTTTAGAGTAGATGCTGAATGTGGTGAGACATGGGCGCGAGCCGGAACGATCCAGACGCCTCATGGTAGCGTTCGCACGCCTATTTTCATGCCGGTGGGCACGCAGGCGACCGTTAAAAGTGTCTCGCCAGAGGAACTGCGGGCGGCAGGTGTACAGATCATCCTTGCCAATACCTATCATCTTATGCTGCGGCCAGGTTCAGAACTGATCGACTCGCTGGGTGGGTTGCACTCTTTTATGCATTGGGACGGCCCTATTCTCACGGATAGTGGTGGTTTTCAGGTGTTTAGCCTGGGGCACCTGCGAAAATTAAGCGAAGAAGGTGCCGTCTTCAAGTCACACCTGGATGGCTCATCACAGGTATTGACGCCAGAGAGTGTCATGCGCATCGAAGCTGAACTGGGAGCAGATATTATCCTGCCGCTCGACATTTGTGCTGCTTATCCCTGCTCTCGCAGCGAGGCAAAGGAAGCCATGGAGCGGACTCACCGCTGGGCTGAACGGGCACTTCTCATCAAGGAACAGTATCGCCCGGAGCAGACACTTTTCGGCATTGTGCAGGGGGCTTTTGACCCTGAACTCCGGCAGGAGAGTGCGCGCTTTATGGGCAACTTGCCTTTTCCCGGTCTTTCGATCGGGGGATTGTCGGTAGGTGAACCCAAGGCGGTGATGTGGGAAATGTTGCGCTGCGTTACTCCCGAGCTGCCACGAGGCAAACCGCGCCACTTATTGGGCGTGGGATCACCCGAAGACCTGGTGCTCGGTGTTGGGCTGGGCATGGATATGTTTGACTGTGTCCTGCCTACACGGGTGGCTCGTCATGGTGGGCTTTTCACCCCCTATGGACGAGTCAATATCAAATCGGCCCGCTGGCGGGCCGAACGGGGTCCTATCGAAGAGGGATGTGATTGCTATACCTGCCGGAACTATAGCGCTGCCTACGTTCATCACCTTGCACGGACTGAGGAGCAGCTCTATTATCGCCTGGGCAGCATTCACAATATACGCTTTATGGTGCGGCTCGCCAACCAGTTACGCGAATCTATTATTGGCGGAAGCTATGCGGCGTTGCGCGACGACTTTATGGCCAGGTATATCCCCGCCTCAGAAGAAGTGCGGGAAGAGCAGCGTGAAAAATGGAAAGTTGCCCGTTCACGAGCTGGATAAGAGACTAATACATTGCATATGATATAGATAAGCGAAGTATAGTAGGGGTACCCTGGCACCCACAGGGGTGCCACTACATTTTTCCCAATCATAAGGGAATGTGCCGTAAGATGTAGTGGCATCCCTTGTGGGTGCCAGGTTCCTTCGCGGCTGGAGAGTTACAATGTCTGAACAGTATCGTTTTCTCAATACCGATCCTCTGAATGCCCCCATGAACATGGCCATTGATGAGTCTGTACAGATGCATTATCTGCAAAACGCTGCTCCGCCAACCTTGCGCGTCTTTCGTTGGGAGCAGCCGTCTATCTCACTGGGTCGTTTCCAGAGCATTGAGCGCGAAATCGAGAGTGACAGGTGCCAGCAACTGGGTGTTGCCTTAGTACGTCGACCGACGGGAGGTCGTGCTGTCTACCACCGTGACGAGTTCACTTACAGTATCGTCATTGGCAAGCGACATGGCGTACCTGCCGGTGTTGTTGCGGCTTATGCCTATCTTGCCCAGGGGCTCATCGCGGCGTTACAAAGCCTGGGAGTGCCTACCGTACTCAGTGATGAGCGCGTCAGCAAACATCCCTCTGCTGCCTGTTTCGCCTCTTCAACCCAGGCCGATCTCACCAGCGGCGGCTTTAAGCTGGTGGGGAGCGCCCAGGTATGGAAGGATGATGCGCTGCTGCAACAGGGGTCGCTGCCACTTGATGATCGTGGCGCTGAATTTTTCTCGATGCTGCGCTATCCTACTGAGACTGCCCGCGAGGAGGCGTTGGCCCTGTACCGGGAAAAAACAACGCCACTGCATACATTTATACCTGCAGCTTCATGGGAGGAGGTAGCCGGGGCGTTCCGCAGCGGTTTCAGTGGAGCCCTGGAGGCCGAGTTTGTGGCGGGCGAATTGAGCCAGTCTGAGTGGGAGCTAGCCCAGCGGCTTGTCGAGGAGAAGTATAGCAAGCTAGAATGGCGTAAAGAGCGGGTGCGTTTAACTAACCTGGCAGCCACTTGACCTGGCAGCCACGAGGGCTGCCACTACATTTCGCTGACGTGGCGGCTACGAGGGCTGGCAGGTTACCTCGCAAATCCAGGGAAGAAACTACTTGTGAGTATAGGCTTAATACGCTATACTTGCAGAAATGCCTTATTAGGTAATTATTGGGAGACGCCTGTCTTCTTTGCGTCTTCGCAAAAAGGAGTGAGCTGGGTGAACCTATCGATAGATATTGCGCGTAGAATATTAGAAGCGAGTAAGCAGCGCGCCAAAGAACTGCGGAGCCCGGTCAGTATCGCTATTGTCGATTCAGGAGGGCACCTTGTGCTCTTTGAACGAATGATGTCCCCGTATGGCTGGGCGACGGGAAACATTAGTATTGCCAAGGCAAACACGGCTGTCATGTTCAATCAATCGACGGATGCCGTGGCCCAGTGGGGAGCGGGTATCCCGGGCTTTGCTTCGAGCATGGCCGAGATGACCCAGGGAAAATTCATTATGGCGGCCGGTGGCTGGCCTATCCGTATAGGAGGAGCCACCGTGGGCGGGATAGGCGTCAGTGGTGGTAATGCACCGGGGAGAGACGATGAAATTGCACAGGCAGGCTTAGGAGGATTGGAGGTAATGGCCCCGGCCATCCCAGCGCAATTCCCCCAGCCCCCACAACCCTCGCAAGCGCAAGGGCAAGCGCCTGGTGCTTTTCCACAATCTCAACAGCAGCAACATTCACGCCCATACATGCAGCCTACTCCTTCATATCCATCCATGCCGCCGCCCAATAATCCATCTATGCCGTTACCCAATAGTGGTGTAGGTCAGCAGCAAAATGTTCCGGTTGACCAGCAAGCAGGTTCTCAACATCTTGTTTCAGACCAAACACAAGAGGAAGAAAATCCGTATAGTGATGACAAGCAATTCAACGATAACCGTTCTGGAGGACAACAATGACGCAGGAACCTGTTCGCCGACCTTCTTCTACACACAGACGCTCCGCCCGTGTTCCGCGGAATCGACCTGTGCTAGTAACCTCGACTGAGGACGAGGGAAATGAGGATAGCACTCCAACTTTAGAGGAGAGTCTCAATGAAGTGGAGGCTCAAAATCCGCCGACAGCGCCATCAAAGCGTAGATTGGCCAATTTTTTCTCGACGGTGGGTAAAAGTACGCAAAGACAGGCACCCCAGGAGGTAGATACAGCTCAGGCCAGGTTGGCTCGTGCCACCCGTGGCAAGGCTTCTCCTGCCAAGCCGTCAAGTTCAAGTGAAGAGAAGTCAGAGGTAACAAGAGAAAAGGAGCCGGCCAGAGCTACTCCACCTGCCCGGCCGGCGCGACCGCCCAGCGCCTTTAAGACGCGTTACCTCATTGGCATGGGCGCTTATCTACTCGGCGCAAACTTCATTGGCATCTTTGAAACAAATTTCTTTCAGAGTAACCATCTTGATAGCGTATTAACCACGTTTAACCTTTTCGGTGGAGTGATAGTGGTTAAAACATCAACGCTGGTCTACCTGGCAACGCTGGTTGTTTTATTGGTACTGCTGGCACGTCTTGACCTGATACCACGCAATTTTAGCGCGATGTCCGGTCAGACACCATCACAAGCAAGTAGGAGGGGTGGCTCATCCAATACTAACCGGAACACATCAGAGAATGCGAGAAATACACCTCCTACGAGGAAACAAGGTGTGAAGGGTGCGAACGATGATCTTTACCAGGAGTACCGCACCAATCAACGCCGTCGCAAGAAATGAGGAATGACTGAATTTTGCTGACTAACAGCGGCAAAATTCAGTCATTTAGAAATTTAGAGTAGAAGAAAAGAAAATAGCTACTGGTAGGACTGACGGCGGGGGTTGTGCTGGATAGCGTGGTACACTTAACAGGTGACCCATTGACAATGGCAAAGGTTGTTCCGCTCACCCTCATAGTGAAAAAGGCCGTCTATTATTTTATGGTGGGATTTGGCTCGCTTCTGCCCGATATCGATAACGCACACAGCACCCTGGGGCACAAATTAGGCTGGCTTAGTAAAAGCATTCAGCACCTGGCAGGTCATCGTACACTCTTTCATAGTTTGCTAGGCTTATTGCTGGGCTCACTGATAGCCCTGGGACTGGAACAACTGGTAACCTATCTATTGTACCAGCAGGGGTTTACCTTTCCGGCGCAGTTTGTACGGGGAACACACCTGGTCTTTTTTGCGGTATTATTTGGTTGTAGCATGCATATTGCAGCCGATGCTATGACAGAAGGTGGTGTACCGCTTTTGTGGCCGAAGCATAAACGCTTTGGTATTCCACCTAATCCACATTGGCGTTTTCGTACAGGCACGTGGCCTGAGTTCGTAATTGTATGGTCGTTTATGATCCTGGTCGGTATAGGCATCTGGCAATCGATCATAATGATTTAACCATGGTGAAGCGATTTGACATACGTAGACAACGGCAGATAGCGTGGTGGCTCTTAATACTGGTCATGCTGGTGTATGCCCTGGAGATGAGCCATCAAGCGGTGCTGCGCTATGATACTTTTAAGGCAACCGCTTTCGATCTCGGCAATATGGACCAGGTAATCTGGAATACCATTCATGGTCGTTGGTTTCAATTCACCAATCAAGCAACTGATTATTATGGGCCACCTACACGCCTGGCAGTACATTTTGAGCCGATTATCCTGCCGCTATCTTTACTTTACCTCTTCCATGCAGACCCGCGTATTCTGCTCGTTTTCCAGACCTTAGTGCTTGTCTCCGGGGCCTTGCCCGTCTTTCTGCTTACACGCAAGTACCTGCCACAGTGGCCTATACTTGCCGCGCTGATGGCTGTAGCTTATCTCCTTTCACCTGCCCTGCTCGGTCTCAACATCTTTGACTTCCATCCCATCAGCCTGGCTACTCCTTTGTTGCTGTATGCCATGCTGGCCCTGGACTACAAGCGTTATGGCTGGTTTATCCTTGCCTGTATTCTGGCGGCTATGTGCAAAGAAGACGTTCCTCTTACTATTGCTGTATTAGGACTTTACCTGGTCTGGAAATACAAATTGCCGCGTCTCGGTATCACATTAACTATTGGGGGGCTCATTTGGAGTTTTATCGGTTTTAGCATAATTTCACACTTCTACCCTGGCACACAGCACAATAACTTCTGGTATCGCTACCAGGCATTAGGGAGCTCGCCTGGCGAGGCAATCGTGAACCTTATTATCCATCCCTGGCTATTCTTCACTACATTTGTCACGCTTAGCCGTCTCTATTACCTGGCCAGTCTTTTTCGCAGCACCGGCTTTCTCAGTTTGCTGGCTCCAGAGTGGCTGCTGCTGGCGTTGCCCGCCCTGGCCGAAAACCTGTTGAGCACTGATCCCCTCAGCTTCAGTGGTGTCTATCACTACAATGCCGCTATTATTCCCTTCGTCATGCTCTCGGCAATTCATGGCACGAGGCGTTTGATAGTGCTCTGGCAAGGATGGCGAGGGGAGAAGAGCGAGAAAATCACCCTGCAAGCACAAGATCCTCTCGTGGAGAGGACGTCTAGCAGCGGAGGGCAGCAGCGGGGGCTCTCCCTCCATTTCTTGTCGGGCATGGTGAAATCTGGCATATATATTCATGTATCTAGAGCCATTAAGACCTGGAGTGTGAGAGCCCCCCAGGCTCTCCTGCATGTCCTCCAGAGAGGGTTCTCACCGGTTTACAGGGGCAAGTTTTTTGGGGGCGGATGGAGGAAGAAATCAGGGGACGCGGCCCTAGACCGCGCTTCCAAAAAACGTGGCCGGGTAAGGGTCACCCTGGTGAGGGCCAGGGAAGCATTGGAGCAATGGCTGACTGTGCAATGGCGACGTTTCAGTGAGCGGATGGTGCCTCTTGCCAAGAGTATTTCGGTGCTGCGGCTGCAATGGATTACCTTTGCCTGGATCACGGTAATGCTTGGTCTCAACTTCCTCCTTGCCAAACCGCTGCTGGATGGTTTCTGGGCCGATCATGAACCCGGCAGCCGGGAGCAGCATATCCAGCAATTACTGGACATGATTCCACCTGATGCCTCAGTCTCTGCTAGTAGCAACATCAACCCACATGTAAGCGAGCGCCAGCACCTGGCGGTATTCCCTTTGATTAAAGATAATGGTAATGATACTCCCGATACGGTTCAATATATTATTGTTGATCTCAACGCTGTTTTTCCTGAGGATCGTGGTTCTACTACAAATGAGCTTAACCATTTGCTGCGCTCTGGTCAATACATCGAGATTGCGCGCGCGGAAGGTGTCGTACTACTGGTTAGACGTATAACGTAGCACAGCAAGGGCAAAGCATGCTATAATCATCGACGAGGGGTAATAATAGCACAGTGTATGGCGTTTCTATCGCTAAGGTTTTAGGGAGGAGAGCAGGATGCAAAATGATCCGTATCAAAATGACCCAATCAATGCACAGACTACTAATTTGATGCCAGATTTACCACAAAAGCGGATTGCACCGACGCCATCCGGGAGTGAGCCTGTGACCCGTGATGAAGTGGAAGAGATTCTAGAGGTACGGCAGGACGAGGCGCGCACGCTTAAATTTGTCATTGGCAAAATCGGTGATTTTCTCCGCTGGTTCGCTATAGTGTTGGAGATAATGTTGGCGATACGTTTCCTCTTCAAGCTGATTGGGGCAGACCCGGGCAACGTTTTTGCGGCTTTTCTCTATGCTTTGACCGATATTATCCTTTTCCCATTTAGTAATCTCGTGCCCAACCCATCACTGCATGTGAACCAGGCTTTTGAGATAACAACACTCATTGGAATGGGTATCTACTGGTTATTCTTCTGGCTGTTGAGAAGTTTTACCCGCATCCTTGTTAGCGAACCACAGGAGCCTGTTGAGTAGATGTATGTGGGCGATGGATGGGCTTTGACCAGGGCCTCTTCCTATAGCGCCTGTGTTGTGGCAGCAGCAAGAGGTCCAGCGCAACGTGGCGTGATTCATAGTGTTTTTCCTGCTGCTGCCAATATCACATTTCCAGGTGACTTCATCCTCTCGCTCAATGCCGTCACTTCGCCATGTATGCCCAATGGCCTGCAGCTCTCTGCCCTGCCAGCCACATTTCCTTTTTCTGCCCTCCGCGCCGGTATGCCCGTCCTTTTTGGCGCACAGCGCCTGCTTATTGAAGCTGTTGATTGCTCGCTCGATCTCTCCACATGTACCCAATGGGATCCCCATATCGAAAGACCTGCTCAATTGGATATGGAGATCGTGGAAGGGAATAGGGAGTGGCTGTTAGCCTGGCACCCACCAGGGGTGCCACTACATTTTGTATCATGTTCGATGCATGAAGCCTGGCACCCACCAGGGGTGCCACTACATTTCTGTTCGATACATGAAGAGAAATGTAGTGGCACCCCTGGTGGGTGCCAGGTGGATTTCTGTTCGATACATGAAGAGAAATGTAGTGGCACCCCTGGTGGGTGCCAGATACATAACGTTCGTTCGATGGCGCAATATTTGTGCGGGCGTGGAGTTGGTTTGACACCAACGGGTGATGATATCCTGGCAGGATGGATGGCTGTCAATTGGCTACTGTATGGTCCCTCAGCCTGCCTTCTTGAAGCTTGCCAGCAGATTGTCACGGTTGCTAAACAGCAGACACATCTCCTCAGCCAGTGCTGGTTAGGTTATGCTGCGGCTGGAAATGTAGCTATGCCCATCAAGGCGTTGTTGGATGCTCTAACGAAGGAAGATGATATTCAGCTTGCTGCTGCCATGCAAGCTGTTTTGTCTATGGGTGCAACATCGGGTCACGATCTAATGCAGGGTATTCTGTCAGGTTTGGCAGGTTACCCACAAGGGCCAATACATTTCAAATAAGAGACCATCTGGCTTTGTCATCCTGAGCGCAGCGAAGGATCTCTCGCCGGACAGAGATCCTTCGCTGCGCTCAGGATGACACTCCTGAACAGGCTGATAAACTCATCTTTTATATTGTTCTGGTTTACATAAATATCCGCGGTATGGTATACTCAATCAATCAGGAGGAGCTTAATGGATGAGCTGAGCATCTTTACAGGTAACGCAAATCGTCACCTGGCGGTCGCTATTTGTCGGGAATTGCGCATTCCACTCGGTGATGCCGACGTTTTTCAGTTTAGCAACGAAAATATCTTTGTCAAAATCAATGAAAATGTCCGTGGCCGAGATGTTTTTGTTATCCAGCCCTTTGGTCCCCCGGTCAATCGTTCTATTATGGAATTGCTCATCATCATCGATGCTCTCAAACGCGCCTCAGCTACTCGCATCACTGCTGTCATCCCCTACTATGCCTATGGTCGTACGGATAAAAAAGATCAACCGCGTGTTCCCATCACGGCCCGGCTGATTGCCGACTGTATTACTGTCGCCGGTGCTCACCGCGTCCTCACCATGGATATGCACGCCGGACAGATCCAGGGCTTCTTCAACATACCGGTTGATGAATTGACCGCCCAGATTCTCCAGGCGCGTCACTTTGCGCAGATGGAACTGGAGAACTTTACTGTTGTTTCTGCTGACGAGGGCTTTGCCAAGAAGGCGCGTAGACTTGCAGACCGTCTCAACGCACCTCTCGCCATTATCGAAAAGCGGCGCCTGGGCAACAATGGTCACATCGAAGCCATGGGTATTATCGGTAACATCGAGGGAAGAAACGCTCTCATTGTCGACGACGAGATTGACACGGCGGGTTCGCTAACCCAGGCGGTGCGCGTTGTAGACGAACATGGCGCACGTGACATCTATTGCTGCGCCACCCACGGCATTCTCTCGGGCCCCGCCATCGAACGTCTCAGCAAGGCTCCCATCAAAGAAATCGTGATTACCGATTCTATTCCCCTGGCAGAGCATAAGCGCCTCCCCAATATGACGGTGCTTTCGGTAGCCGGACTTTTCGCCGGTGCCATCAGCCGCATTCACGACGGGAGATCGGTGACGGAGCTGTTCAGGTAGTAGAGTCTTATTTTTAGGGTTTCAAGCGCCATGATGCTCCGCCTCAGAAAGGAGCATAGTACATCGCATATTTCGAGCAAAAGCGGTAGTAGTATGCGATGTACCACAGGAATCTCAGACGAAAGCTGCTATCACCTTATTACGAATCTACAGATGTTTTACCAGCAGTTTGCTTTATAGGGATGTTTGACAAAGACTCCGACGATACAGCAATGTAACAATCTCGAAGGTCTATCCACAAGTGCTGCAAGAAGAGAGGTAGCGATGAAAGTGAGCGTGTTAGTGTATGGTCAAGACGGCTAATGCCTTTTTCCTGCCAGCCTTCGACCGGAGCAGCAAGCACGAAAGCCTCGATGCTTGCTATCGAACTAATAGCGTTATTCACTTCTTGCAGAATATCATCGAATCTCATGTTTTGTATATAACCAACCATCACAGCTGACTTCTCATCTTTTGCATAACCATGCTCTTCTTTGATGAAACGAAGTATACCGTGTTGAACATAGTTCTGGTTCAATATCCACTTGGGGCTTGTTGGTCTACCAAGCCTTTTACACTCGATAACAAACTGACGCTCTCTACGCCTAGGATTAGGCTCAAGAGGATCAATCATAGCCCAATAGAAATCCGGTTTCTTTTTCTCACGTGGAGCAGGAAGTTTATCATCTGCATGAGGCGGGTTTTGGCCTTGTGGTACTATAGGATAAGGTATGCCTCTTCCTAATCCCAAAAGGTGAGCATTAACTTCTCTTATACAGAAGAGTAACTCTCTGCTTACCAAATCTTCATCTTCTTTTATGTCAGATATATCCCTGAGAAGCAATAGGGCTTTCACCAGCACTTCCAAAACAAGCTCTTCATGCTCTTCCCATGTCTTTAATTGCGAGATACGCGGTTGATTCATCTATTGCTTTCGCTTAACGCTTCACTTTGTAAATGCACCGCTTGTAAAAGCGTCGCTTCTGCATCTTCACGAGCCATGCTATTTGTCCAAAGTCTCCCCTCGTCACGTTTGATGATAATAATATCGGTATCAGTTACTGCACGGACAATACCATCAATGTAAACCCTTCGGCTGATTGGTTGTCGCAAGGTCCTCGCACATTGATCTAGAATATTTATCCATTCTTCTTCATCAGAAGATACTATTTCTGGTAGGATATCTCCTTTTATTTGAGTTGTAAATATGAGAGCTAACATTCCTATACCTTTGCGGTGAATAACACGCCAACGAAATTCGCCGTCCGGTTCCAGTTCACGGTTCCAGATCTGGAGAAATGTGTAGATGTAACCCTCTAACTCATCTTGATTATCTTGCAGTGAGAGATCATGTATAGTACCTTGAGGGATGTTAAAAGCACCTGTTACGCTTTCTAGCGCTGTTGAATTAGCACCTCTATTCAACAGATCAAATTTGTATTTAAAGAAATCTTTAATAAGATCTCGTTCAGCTTGTGATAAACTGAAAAGATCAAATATTGCCGCATCTAGATCCTCCATCAACTTTCTTGGTGGGAGTTCGTCTAAAAATCTAAATTTTCCATATAAATCTTGCTTTTGTGGATTCCATGAACGAATAGCATCAACAGCGTGAACTATAGTTTGAACTGAAGCACTATTTTGTTGAGAGATTCGGATAGGCATTGACAAGATATCACCTGAGACTGTTTTATCATACCAAGTACCCCAATTTCCACTTGTCATAAATAACTTGTATCTTCCAAGCGACGACCAGAATATACCTATGACTAATTTTGCTTGCCATTCAGCTAGAAATGGCAGAGGAATACAATAAATGGTATGACGAAACGAAAAATCGTCATATTCAAGACGTGCACAAATTCCTGTCAAACTTTTTATTCCTTCTACAACTAGAAGACGTTGACCATGATACAGCCTTTCATCGGGTTGCCTACTAGTTCCGGTTGGAGGTTCTTCAAACCATTTGTCTTCAAGCGGACCATACCACTTCAAGTTTTTACTTTTCAATGATCTTAGCTTTCGTAAAGTCTCACTAGGAGGAATATTACCCTTTTGAAAACCATAACCAGGTTTAGGATCAGCACTTAGAAAGTCTTGCAACCGATATTCCATATCAAGCGTAGCCAGTAAAGCTGCATCGCGATGGTTTCCCCACCAGTAGGTTTTCCAGAGATAATCCCTCTCTTGTAACTCTGACTGTCTCACAATGCGACGGTCTGCTTTCGTGAGAATAACCGAACGTAGCTGTTCTGCAGCCTTTGTAAGCAAAGCGCTCGTATAAACAATATAGTGGTCTTCCAGATCAGCTTGACTAGATTCAAAAGAGGTAAAGAAAAATGGGGCGACTGATTTATTGAAGAATAATCTCCGGACATGAGCAAAATTTACGATTTGATGAATTTTTGATGAAGAGAGCCATACTTGGCGAAATTCTCGGCTTGTACGTCTTTCGTTAAATAACACACTGGAATGAACCAGCAACCCAATGATACCATTTTCTTTGATGAAGGACAGAGATCTGTAAATAAAGAGTTGTGAGTAACTATTATCGCCTACAGGCTTCTTGTAAGCTTCAGCCCATCTAATAGCTTGAAAACATTCATCTGATTGCTGTTTAAGTTTGTTCAGCGGCTCGTGGAGCTCTGATGGAAGGATTTGTTTTACCTTTGCGAGATCGGTTAGACGTACTTGATCCGTAATAGTAAGGGTATGTGATTGTTTATCATATCTAAACGGTTTTGGGACTTCATATAAAAGAGGTAAGTCATCACATGGTAGAGGATTGATGTATTTACTAACTTCAGACCAGGGAGGATTTCCTACAACCACATCAAAACTGTGAAGTTTAACATCTAGATTTTGTTCTGCATTCAAAAGCAATTGCAAATTTGCTCGCCCTTTAAATATTTTCTTTTGTCTTATATCTCCTTCCAACTCATTCTTTTCTTCAGGAGTCAAGCCGAAGGCATTGGCATTAAAGAGGAGGTTATAGTATTGCTCATCCTTCTCCTTATCTTTTATATAGATGAGATTTGGAAGCCGCTTATTCTCCAAGATGTCTCGTGGTTCTTGATAATGTAGAAGAGCGAGGTAAAGACTAAAAGCTGCAACACGAATAGCTTCTTCATTGATTTCTATGCCTGTAATTTGGTCTCGTAGTATCTGCCGAAGCTCTTCTGAGAGCAGTAGCCTCTGCTGTCTTTTTACCTGGTAACGAACTATGCGACGAAAAGACTCAACAAGAAAAATTCCAGAACCACAAGCGGGATCGAGAATCTTTGGATTAGTAGCTAAACGCTCTTGTGTTAAGACTTGTGAAAGTAAATATTCCACTAATACACTAGGGGTGTAATGAGTTCCATTGGCGTCTTCAATATTGCTTCCATGATAAAACTCTTCATAGATGCTGCTAATTAGTTCAATTGGAATGATCTTGAAATCATAGGCCCAAAAGAACAAGGTTGATTGCCATGGGTCAGGATCACCAAGCAAAAAGTCTCGAAGCGGTTCAAGATGGTCCTTTTGGTCGACTGTTCTTTCTTCCTCTCCATCTTTTGGAAACATGTCTCCATTGAAATCGTGAGCAAGTTGAACGAAGAGTGCATAAGTAAAATCTTTATCAAGTAAAACATTGTAATACCGGCGCTTTTCCCAATCAGGCATTAAAACTGGCTTCTCTGGTTTTCTTGAAAGTAGTTCTTGCCAATACGGATTTTCTCTAGCAACTTGTCCGAAATATGTAGGTGTTAATATTTCACGGTCCTCAAGGTAGCGGATAAATATAGAACGTCCAATCAATGCATGAGCATATTTTGCATTGAGACCTCTATTCAGCAACAATTGACGAACAATTTTTAAATCTTGAATTAGACGCTTATCTGCACGCTCATCGATGCTTCCAAAGCGATCATCTGCAAAGAGACGACCTGACTCTACCTGCTCGCGGCGGTAGTCGTGCAGTTTTTCAGCTACGTCTGCCAGGTGTTTTACAAGCTTAAGTGGCTCAACTTTCTCCCATTCATTTCCATTTTGCGCTGGAGGTCGATTAAGGCTATAGACTCGGAGCTCATCTGGAAAAGCCATGAAAAGGCATTGTGGTCTGGCCATACACCAGACTCGTCGGAACATATCTATTTGCGCTTCAACATCGCGACTATTTGGAAGCTCACAAAAAACAATTACGGGATCATCGTTAACAAAGAAGAGTTTCTTGGCACCAACTTCCTGAGCAAGAGCTAGCCAATCTCCCTTTTCCAACCATTCTTCGGACTCATCAGTTGCAGAGTTAGGAAAGCTGAGTGCATTAAACAGTGCACCCTTTTCATAATCAAGGACTTGATATGCCTCATCCAGAAACGAACGGGATGATTCATTTTGATCAGGTAATTGAACAAAACTATTCATTATTTATCTCAACGCTTCTACTATCACTACAGTAAGCAGAAGATTAGTATGATCTAGGTCACTAGTTCAAGTCAGTTCTTTTCTAGAGTATAACATCTTTGTAATTACACGGCAAGACAAGGCCAGGAAACAGGAAACCAGGAAACCAGGAAAGTTACAGCTTTCCTGGTTTGTATAAACCAGGTAGATAACAAAAAACACCAAGGTTTATTATCCCTGCGCCACATTTTTGTGCTATAATGATTCACAAATAGAATTGATTTGAACATAGGGGCACCCTTTATGTGGGTGCCTCGTTTATGATACAGGGTGGAGAGAGGAGGCTTGTTATGAAGCCGCTAGTTGCCATTGTTGGCCGGCCGAATGTCGGTAAATCTACATTTTTTAATCGTATGCTTGGTGAGCGGGTTGCCATTGTCGAAGATGTGCCGGGGACGACACGGGATCGCATCTATGGTGATACAGACTGGAATGGGCGTGAATTTACACTGATTGATACGGGTGGGCTTGAGTTTGGTTCCGGTATTCCCGTTGGACAGGTCGGACTGGATGGGCAGCCAGGCGATGGTTATCCTGGCAGCTAACAAAGCTGATAATGCCGCGCGCCGCCAGGATGCCGTGGAGTTTTATAGCCTGGGCCTGGGGGAGCCTATCACTATCTCCTCCATTCAAGGTACCGGTACGGGCGACCTGCTCGACGTCATTGTTGAGGCTCTGCCACCTGAAGACGAGGAAGCCGAAGAGGAGGAAGATGAAGACGTCGTGCGCGTGGCTATTGTTGGGCGGCCCAATGTTGGTAAGTCCTCGTTGCTGAATGCCATCCTGGGGTTTGAGCGCTCGATTGTCAGCGAAGTGCCCGGAACGACGCGTGATGCTATCGACACCGAAATGGAGTTCAAGGATAGAAAAATCATCCTTATCGATACAGCGGGTATTCGCCGGCGGGGGAAGGTAGGCCCGGGTGTTGAAAAGTTTGGTGTGCTGCGCTCTACTCGCGCTATTGAACGAAGTGACGTGGCGCTGTTGCTCATTGATGCAAGCGAGGGGCTGGCTGCACAGGATACACATATTGCCGGCGAGATTCAAGAGCAAGCTAAAGGGGTGGTGGTGGTGGTCAATAAGTGGGACCTCGCCCAGGCACAGCGACGTGCCGAACGCGAAGGCAAATTTGCTCACCCCGACGACGAGATCGAAAGTGCGGAAGCCTATCGTCGCATCATCGCCGAGGGGTTGAAGTTCATTCCGTATGCTCCCATTATCTTTGCCTCTGCCAAAACAGGTTATCATGTGCAAGCGCTGCTCGAAACGGTGCTGAATGCCGCCGATATGCGTTACCTGCGTGTTCCTACTGCGCGCCTCAACGAGGTGGTACAGGAGTCGGTACGTCGCCATAACCCTCCCGTGACGAACAACAGGGCGCTGAAGATTTTCTATGCGACGCAGACGCGGGTGAACCCACCCACTTTTGTCTTTTTTGTCAATGATCCCGAGGCGGTACACTTTTCATACGAGCGGTATTTAGAGAATCGGCTCCGTGAAGCTTTTGGTTTTAAGGGAACGGCTATTCGACTATTCTTCAGGGCCCGCTCAAAAGTTGAACTGAAATAGCAACTTTTCCGGGCATGCTCCGTATATATTGTACGTTAGACCAATGATATGCTATATATACCTATGTCCAAGCCTTGTCGGCTGGCAAGAGAGGCCGAAACAAGGGGATTATCATTGTCATGATTAACACATTATGTTATAGTGAAGTAGCATGAAAAATGACTCAAAAAACACGTTTATGTGAGGGAATACCTATGCATTTGAAACTCACTGCTGCTGATAAAACCGATGTTGGGAAACAACGTGAACAGAATGAAGACTGTGCCTATAAGCGTATTGAATCTTCAGAAGAGGGGGATCGCGGCCTCTTTATTGTCGCAGATGGAATGGGCGGATACCAGGCTGGCGAAGTAGCCAGCAGGCTGGCTGTAGAAACAATCAGCAAAGCCCTGGATAACTTCTTTAAGCCTCTGCCCGACCAGCCAACGATACGACTGACGACCTCAACTGAGCCTGATGACCTGGATGCAACGATTAAATTGACACCTCCAGCTTCGGGAGTGCATGCCGAGGAGGCAGCAGCGGCGCAAAAGACACGTAAGTTGCCAGAGACACCCATATCGAAATCAATAGAGGATCAGCTTACTGCTGCCATTCAGCAGGCGAACAAAGCTATCCTACGCTATGGCGAACAAAAAACTGCCGCTCGTGGACTTGGATGTACCGTTACCACTGCCTTAATTCAAAACGACCAGGCCTACATTGCTAATGTAGGCGATAGTCGCACCTATCTGCTGCGCAATGGCGAACTCAAAGCTATTACCAAGGATCATTCGCTGGTGGCAAGACTGGTGGAAGCCAAGCAGATTGAACCTGATGATGTGTACTCGCATCCGCAGCGCAATTTGATTTACCGTTCACTGGGGGCCGGACATAAGACGGTAGAAGTGGATGTCTTCCACGAAACCTTGCGACCCGATGATCTTCTTCTTCTTTGCTCGGATGGCCTCTGGGAGATGGTGCGGCATGAAGACCTGCTCAGGATAGTCAGCGAGAAGGGCAGCCTCCAGAAAATATGCGATACTTTAATTGATTTAGCCAACGCCAATGGTGGTGAAGATAATATTACTGCTGTGGTCGTCCACGTCAGTGCTCATTAAGGAAATTTTGGAGTAAACTGGAGTATGCCTCTCCCAATAGGTAGTATCCTTGATGGAAAATTCAAGATTGTGCAGGTGCTTGGCGAAGGTGGTATGGGTACCGTTTATAAAGTCGAACTGGTGGGGCGGCCTGGCTACTATCGAGCGGTGAAAGAACTGCTTATCAACCCTAACACCAGTGCGGAGGAACGTAGATCCGCCATTGAGCGTTTTGACAAAGAGATTGACCTATTATTCAGTCTTAAGCACCCACATATCCCTTCGTTTTTGCTCAGTTTCCAGGAGCGTGGGAATTATTACTTTGTCATGGAGTTTGTGCCGGGGCAAAGCCTGGATAAGATGCTTGAAAAAAACAAGGGACCGCTTAACGAAGAGGACGTGATTAAGTGGATGATGCAGGTATGTGAAGCCTTAAGCTATATCCATTCGTTTAACCCGCCCATCATTCTGCGTGATCTCAAGCCCGGCAACGTCATGGTTACACCAAGTGGGGATGTGCAGTTAATCGACTTTGGTATTGCACGCAGGTTTGATCCCAACAAGCGCACGAATACAGAGAACCTGGGCACTATTTCGTATGCCTCTCCTGAACATCTTGGGTCACTTACAGCCCCGGGTCAGCGGCGCAGCGCCCAGAATCCAGGAAAGTTGGTACAGACGGATGCTCGCTCGGACATTTACTCGCTGGGGGCTACTATGTATCATCTGCTCACCAATTATGAGCCAGATCCTATACAAACGCCTGCCAGAGGAAGTATCCTGGCGAGGAATCCGCGCCTGCGCACGGTGCGTGTAGGTAGTACGGTTGTTTGCCCGGTAGAGCAGGTGATTATAAAAGCGATGCAGCAGAATCCGGACCAGCGCTTTCAGAATGCCGAGGCAATGCGTACGGCCTTGCAGCACTGTCTACCAAATTATGCTGCGCCGTCTACCGTGCAGATACCAGCTGTGACGTCAGCAAATGCAACCATTCTTGTGCCAGCCAACGGGTTGATCTGCCCCAGGTGCGGCTTTCAAAATCGTCCCGGGGCTAAATTCTGTAAGCGTGATGGTCAACCTCTCACGCAGGGAGCAAAAGCCGTGCCGCCGCAGGCTCGTGTGCAATACGCGGCCCGTGCGCCTATTCAGGCGCGGCCCATAGCGTCACAGCCTATTCGGGCCAGGCCGGTTGCTGTGAGCGCGCCTCCTGCCGGTGATCCTGTGACGGCGACTCGCTCAGGTCTACAATACCTCAATAACAAAAATTATGTTGAGGCCATTAATCAATTCAAGTTGGCCCTGTCACTTGGCAAGGCATCCTATGATGTGTTGTACAACCTTGGTCGAGCATATCGTCAATATGGACAATCGGTCAGAGAGAAGAATAAAAAACTCTTTAGCGAGAACTTGAAACTGGCCGCTGAGCAATTTGAGCAGGCTATTCGTCTCAAAGCTGATGCGCTCGATGCCTTTTTCCAACTGGGCATGTCCTATCGTGACCTGGCTTTATATGCTCAAGCCAGTGCTACGTTCAATAGAGCGCAGCAATTAGCGCCCAATGACCCGGCCATCTATTATCAGTTAGGTATGGTAGCCATGGAGCAAGGGTATAATCGAGATGCCGAGAAGTATTTCCAGCAAGGTCTGAAAATTACTCCTGATCATGCACTTATCTTAACCTCACTTGGGCACCTGTACATCAGAATGAGCCGACTCAAGTTAGCCATCAGTACACTGCTGCAGGCCACCCAACGGGAACCGGCCTTACCGGAGGGCTGGTACGAGCTTGGCCGAGCTTATATGGAGACCAGGGAGTGGCAGCTCGCGCTCAAGGCATTCGATCAGGTCTTGCAACTCAACCCTGATGCATCCACTACCTATAGTGCCATGGCATCGTGTTACTTGAAGATGAACAAGAGATCCGAGGCAAGACAGAGAGTGGACGAGGCTCTGCAACTTGATCAAAACAATGCCGAGGCATTGCGAGTAAAAAAACAACTCTAGTAGTTATTAAGGAGGGGCAGTATGACCTGTCCGTCATGTAATACACCAAATCGTGACGATGCGAAGTTCTGTAAAAAGTGCGGGCAGCCTTTGCGCGCAGAAGTAGCAAAGGTGCCCGAAACGGCCGGTGTCAATCAAACTCCCGTGGCTGTACAAGAGAGCATGAATACTGGCGAAGATATAAGTACTGCGCCGACACAGATTATTTCTCCGCAGCAGATGATGGCTTTTCATGCCAGCCGCTGGCAGAAAGACCTGGAACAAGGGCAAGCGAATACTCAAGCAAGTCAAACAGCTCAAACACCAACAGCGGCAGACCAGGCGACAAGTGGTGCAGCGGATGTTCCTGCCCAAGCGCCCCAGTTGGCTATGTCATCACCTACGCAGAATGAATTACCGCCAGATATTGCGGACATGCCTACTGTGACGATAAATCCACCTGGTGGGAATGAAGCAGTAGCTATTCCGCCACCTGTGGATGCTGAAGTAACGCCAATTCCACCGCCTCCATCTATGGTTGAGGTGGTAGCTCCAGAGGTACCGGCGATGACGGGGCCGGAAGCGGCATCCGGGGGAGAGAAAAGGCCAGGGGAAGGTCCCCTGGCGGGTGCTGCCGCTATTACGTCAAAGGAAGAGAATGAAGGAGTGACACAAACACCATCCGACCAGGCAGAACAACCAAAACAACCTGAACAGCTCGGACAACCAAAACAGCCTGAGCAGACTGGAGAGGCTGTACCAACAAGTGATTTTCCTGTGTTGGGCACCGGTACAACTGTTATTGGACGTTACGAGATCACCCAGGTAGTAAGCGAAGACGGGCAAGAACACGTCTATGAAGTGATCGACCATCAAGGCTATCAGCACTGCTGGAATTGTAAATCTGAGCAAAACAGGGAAGGTGATGAATTCTGTATCGATTGCGGTGCTGAACTGCTCAATGCTGCTTACAACATGCATGAGTATCCGGCAAGGGAAGACCAGAATGCAGATGACAATGTTCTGCACGGAGCTATCGTTAACACCTTTGTGGACCAGGGGCGAACCTATGTGATCGAGCAAGTGCAGAGTGCTGAGAACGCCTTCCCCAATGGGGTCCATCTCATAGCTGCCTGTGACTCTGATGCCGGCAACGTACGCCGCAGCGAACCAAATGAAGACAGCACGCTTGTCCTGGTGCTGCAGCGCGTTCATGAATCGCAAGCAACGCCTTCAGGCGTGTTTATTGTTGCTGATGGCCTGGGAGGTCATGAAAACGGGCAGCTAGCCAGCCGCATGGTGATCAATATCATTGCGGAGCGCATGGTGCGCGAACTACTTGCTGCCCCACTTGTAACTGAAAAGGCCGGAGAAAGCAGCCCTAAGCCCGATGAAGATGCATTTGTAGCGCTTTTGCAGGGTGCAGTCGAGGACGCGAATGCTGCCGTCTGCCAGGTGAACCAGCGCGACAAGACGGATATGGGCTCGACAATTACGGGTTTTATGGTGGTAGAAGACTTTGCTTATATTATTAATGTAGGGGATAGTCGCACCTACATGGTGCGCAGTGGACAAATCTATCAACTGACGAACGATCATTCATTAGTGGGGCAGCTAGTTGCAGGCGGCCTGATTTCGCCAGATGAAGTCTACACCCATCCCCAGCGTAGCCAGATCTTTCGCAGCCTGGGTGACAAGCTCAATGTACAGATTGATATCTTCAAACAGCAGTTGCATCCTGGAGATATGCTATTGAGTTGTTCCGATGGTCTATGGGAGATGGTGCGCGATCCGCAAATTGAAAGTATATTAAACAACGCGCCCGACCCGCAGGTGGCCTGTACGCAGTTAATCGAAGCTGCCAATACCAACGGTGGAGAGGACAATGTGAGCGCGGTCGTGGTTTTTGTGCATTAATATGGTATACTAGATCAGCCTAATACGAAAGGAGCTATAAATTATGCCCGGTGAGGTAACACTGGCACACCAACTTGGAAAGGATTTTATGCCGGTCACTGGCGGCAGCCAGGTGGCATATGTTTTATTAGAAGCTAAACCGACTGAACTGATGGCACAAGTACGTATGCCACTCAATTTTGCCCTTGTGCTTGACCATTCTGGCTCCATGAAAGGTGCAAAACTCAAGAACGTCAAGGAAGCGGTTAAGATGGTAATCGACCGCCTGGAGCCTACCGATTATATCTCGGTGGTCATCTTTGATGATACATGTCAGGTAATTATTCCATCCATGCCGGCACGAGACCCGGTTGGTATGAAAGCCGCCATTGATCGTATTCGCGACGCGGGTGGGACGACCATGTCGCTGGGTATGATCCAGGGACTCAATGAGTTGCGTCGCTGGAATATTCCTAATGCTGTCAATCGCATGATCCTGCTGACGGACGGTGTCACCTATGGTGATACTGAGCGCTGCCGGCAGCTCGCCAGGGATGCCAGGGCGGCTGGCATTTCCATCTATCCGCTAGGTATAGGTCAAGACTGGGATGAGAACTTACTGGATACGATTGGAGAAATGAGCGGCGGCATGCCTGCTGAGTTTATCAGGAATCCGGCGGATGCCATGGCTATCTTTGAGCAGCAGGTACAGAGCGCGGTAGCTGTGGCTATACGTAACGCCACCATGATACTAAGGCTACCGCAGGGAGTGACACCGAAAAAAGCGGTGAAGGTATTGCCTATTATCCAGGACCTTGGGCCATCTGTACTTTCTGATCGCCAGGTGGTAATCCATCTAGGCGACCTGGAGAAGGACAACGCGCAGTCGGTACTGGTGGAGTTGATGATTGATCCACGGCCGGCAGGTCTCTTCCGCATCGCTCAAGCCGAACTGAACTACGATGTGCCTATTGCCAACCTGGTAGGTGAGAGTATACGCGATGATATCAAAGTCAGCTTCACCGCAGACGCGAACGAAGCAGCCCAGGTAAATCCGCTGGTGATGAACTTTGCTGAGAAGGCTAATGCCCATCGTTTGGTGACCAGGGTACTGGATGAATACAAGCGCACCGGTAAAGCAACGACGCGGCTGGCTCCGAATGTCACCCGTGTACTCGACCCGGAGACGCAGGCAGCCCTTGAGCAGATCAACCAGGGCCAGCAAATTTCACAAGACCAGGTAAAATCAATCGGTAACAAGACGCGCAAACTGACACAACGGCTGGACGACATCGTACCCTAGGGGGTATTCCTGAGGATAGAGATTCAACCGATAAGCAACATAATCGTATAAATGTTAAGGAGGGTAGAGTATTATGCCTGTATATTGTTCCTTACATCATGAAAATCCTGATGGTTCCGCTTTTTGTGATGAGTGTGGTGAGCCACTGACAGGCGCTACACCGAGTCCAGCAGCTGTTGATAATCAACCTGCGCCAGGACCTGTTACTACGGCAGGAACACAAACCTGCCCCTCATGTGGCGCACAAAATCCTGCCGGTGAAGCTTATTGTGCAAACTGTGGAGTGAGCCTGTTAGGGACGCCTGCACCTGCCGCGGTAGGCACGAATGCTGCGACGGTCATGCCTCCAGCTGCGGCGCCTGTCGCCCAGGAGCCTGCTGTGGCGCCTGCCGCCCCGGTGGCCATGCCGGCGGCTCCTACGGCGATGTCAGCACGCTTGATTGTCGAAGCAGATAACCAGGAGTTTGACCTGAGCGGTAAAGATAACGTCGTGATTGGTCGAGAGGATGCTGTCAGCAATATCTTCCCAGATGTGGACCTGACGCCGCATGGTGGAGAAGAGGGTGGAGTATCACGTTTACACGCTCGCATCTTTATCGACAATGGTCAGTACATGATAGAAGATGAGAACAGCACGAATTTCACGTTCCTTAATCGTCAGAGGCTGGCCGGAAAGGCGCCGACGCCCCTGCACGATAGCGATGAAATCAAACTTGGACGCGTGCTGTTACGCTTCAAAACATCATAGTGGGATTGGTACGAAAGCGTAGCTTCTCCGGTACATTTGACAGGTGGTACCTGTAGCCGATATAATCTACAGGACATTCTTATGTGGAGGTAAGAGAAGGAATGAAACGTACCTGGCAACCCAAGCGCATTCCGCGCTTACGCGAACATGGTTTTATAAAGCGCATGTCGACGCGTAATGGCCGGCGTATTCTAAAAGCTCGCCGCGCCAAGGGGCGTTGGAAGCTAACAGTCTAGGATAGTCGTGGCACTTAAGCGTGTGTTACGTCTGCGCAAAGGAAGTGATTTTCAGCGGGTCAGGCAGCAGGGACGTAGTATAACGTCCCGGCTGCTTAGCCTTGCGTGGATACCGAACGAAGTAGGGAGACTGCGGATCGGCCGGAGCTTCCCAGCGGCTGGGATATTGTTCTTAGTGCGAGAAACCAGGTAACGACAGTTGACCTGGATACACTTGAACAAGATCTTGTCAATTTATTACACCGCGCGCGGCTATTGGATGCCGCGGATGACATAAAATGAAATACATTGCACTTTTTTTAATTCGTATATATCAGAACACGTTGTCGGTAATCCTGCCCTCATCGTGTCGGTTTACCCCCTCATGTTCTCACTATGGATATGAGGCGATAGAGCGTTTTGGTTTTTTCCGTGGCGGTTGGATGACCATCAAGCGTATCGGGCGGTGCCATCCATTTTATCACGGAGATCTCTACGATCCGGTGCCCGAATACCTGGGCGGGCCGCTAGATCGAGGAAGGCAGGAGAGTTCTCGTGGGTGAATTATTCGGTCCGATAGGCTACATATTCAACCTGATCTTTACATTTCCCATCTTTAATGCACTGATGTTGTTATATCACCTCTTCGGTGATTTCGCGCTCTCAATTATTGTGCTGACCGTTATTATCAGGCTTGTTCTTGTTCCTCTCACCTTGCAGAGTCTGAAATCGACCAAGGCGATGCAGAAGCTACAGAAGCCAATCGCAGACATTCGCAAGAAGTATGCGAACGATCAGCCAAAGCTGCTGGAGGAGACGCAGAAGCTCTACAAGGAAGCTGGTGTGAATCCGGTC
>WNGJ01008596.1_pt1 | contig 23577 bp, 18 predicted proteins | sample 5400611 | NCBI WGS metagenome assembly WNGJ01 (sample SAMN13153375, study PRJNA577476) | soil metagenome | isolation source: 40 cm soil or saprolite under Garry oak tree replicate 1 | place: USA:California | collected 2016-06-15
CTGTTCCAGTTCCTCGTGCAGCGCTTTCAGCATCCGGGCGGTTTCCTTGCCGCCGGGGACGCAGAGGTTGAGCCGCGCTTCGCTTTTGCTCGCGATCGCCTCCGAATAGTCGTTGCAGTTATAGCCGCACTGGCCGCAATCCTGCTGTGCCATCGCCGCCATCATGCGCCGGCGCAACGGACGGCCTTCGGCGAGCTTCATGCGGTCGGCGATAGGCATGGTCTGGTCATGCCAGGGCGCCTCGCCGTCGTCGCCATCGCCGGCCGGGGCGAGCATCGCGCTGTTCTGTTCGGGTGACAGCGGTGTGGTCCCGTCGAGCTGCAGCATTCCCACCAGGAAGCCGTTCAGCCAGGAGCGCTGGCTTTCGGTGAACGGTGCGTTCGCCGGAATGATTTCGAGCCTGGGTGGTGTTGTCATCTGGTTCATGGTCATGCTTCCGAGTCTGCCAGCTTGCGCAGGGCTTCGCCGTCATGGCGGCGTGAGAACGTGAGGAACGTCTCTTCGGGCGAAGTGCGATGGGCGAGATAGGCTTTGAGCAGCCGTTCGACCGTCTTCGGCGCATCTTCCGCCTTGAGGTCGCGATAGACCTCCTGCCCGACATCGGCGTCCGGTCCAAAACCGCCACCGGCGAAGAGGTGATACCCCTCCACAGTGTCGTCATCGCTTGCGCCCGGCACCTTGGCCGCGATCAGCCCGATGTCGCTGATGTAGTGTTGGGCGCAGGAGTGATGACAGCCGGTGAGATGGATGTTGAGCGGTGTGTCGAGTTCGACCCGCGGCTCGCACCAGTCGCCGATTGCAACGGCGTGGCGTTTGGTATCGGAGGCGGCGAACTTGCAGCCGGCATTGCCGGTACAGGCAACCAGTCCGGCGCGCAGCTGGGACGTCTTGACCGCAAGACCGAGCTTCTCGATCGCAGCCGTCGCCAACGCCAGATTGTCGTCACGCACGCCCGATATCAATAGGTTCTGCCAGACCGTGAGCCTGATCTCGCCATCGCCCAGATCCCGTGCGACCCTGGCCAGCCCGCGCATCTGGTCGCAGGTGAGCTTGCCCACCGGCACCACGACGCCGAGCCAGTTCAGGCCCGCCTGCTTCTGCGGGTGAATTCCGATATGGGCCATGCGGTCGAATGCCGGACGCGGCGCGATCGCATCCGCCGGCGCGCGCACCAATTTGCGGCCAAGCTTGTCCTCGACGGCTATCATGAATTTGTCGACGCCCATGCTGTCGAGCACGTATTTGAGGCGCGCCTTCAGCCGGTTGGTGCGGTCACCGGTTTCGATGAACACGCGGACGATTGCGTCGGCGACCTTGGTCGCCTCCTCGGGCTTGACGATGATGCCGGTTTCCCTGGCGAAATCCCGGTGACCGGTGATGCCACCGACGCCCAAGCGAAACCACACGCCGGGCTCGACACCCAAACCGTCCTTCACCTCGACGGCCGAGAAGGCAATGTCGTTGGTCTCTTCGAGCACCGCGATCTTGCCGGCGCCGTCGAAGGCGACGTTGAACTTGCGCGGCAATCCCGTCAGCGAGCGGTCGTTGAGAATATGGTAATGCCACTCGCGGGCGTATGGGCGCGTGTCCAATAGTTCCTGCGGATCGATCCCGGCGGTGGGGGTCCCCGTGACGTTGCGGATATTGTCGGCGCCGGAGCCGCGCGAGCACAGGCCGAGGTCCTGAATGCCTTCGATCAGGGCCACCGCGTGTTTGAATGGAACTTCACGCACCTGCAAATTGGCGCGGGTGGTGACGTGGCAATACGGTCCGCAAAGGCGCTCGGCGAGATCGGCCATTCCGGCCAATTGCCAGTGCTTGAGGATGCCGTTCGGGATCCGCAACCGGCACATGTAGGAATCCTGCGCCGGCGCGACGTAGAACAGGCCGTAATAGCGCCAGCGAAAATTGTCCGCAGGCGACGGCGGCACGTTATCGGCCGCCTGCTGTTTGAGCCGCGGATAGGCATCGAACGGATGCTGTTCGCGTTTGAATTTTTCCTGGTCCGCCAGCTTCTTGCCGGACGCGATGACCTTGGCTTGCGCCTTCAGGCTATCGGCGTCAGGACCAACCGGTTCCGGATCGGATTTCGCAGCCGATCCCGCGCCATTGCCGAGACCGCGGCCCACGCGCGCTACCTGAAGGCCCGACATGAAGCCTTCGAGATAGCGCTTCTGCTCGTCGCTGAAATCGGGTGTTGTGGTTTCAAGTTTCATGATGTGCGACGATGCCGTTATTCTGCGGGGACTTGGGGCGCCAGCGGAGATGACACCGCGGCCAATGGTTTGGCGGGCTTGAAGGTCGTGTAGAGCGCAAGGCCGGTGAACACGAAGCCGCCAACGAGATTGCCGAGCGTCACCGGTATCTGGTTCCAGACCCACCACTCGAAGACGTTGACCTTGGCGCCGAGCAGCATGCCCGTCGGAATGATGAACATGTTGACGACGGCGTGCTCAAAGCCGAGCGCGAAGAACAGAAAGATTGGCAGCCAGGTGGCGACGATCTTGCCAACGGTCGAGGTCGACGTCATCGCCATCACGACACCGAGACAGACCAGCCAGTTGCCGAGAACGCCTTTGACGAAGACGCTGACCATGCCGGCGGTACCGAGCGCCGCGTTGCCGATCGTTTTTGCTTCGGCGACGGCAACAATGCGCGCCGCGACACCGGCCACGTCTGCCTTGCCCATATTGGTCAGGGAGATCGCGATCAGAGCCCCGAACGCGATACTGCCGAGCAGATTTGCAAGAAACACCCATGACCAGTTGGCAATAACGGCGTTCCAGCTCGCCTTGCCTTCGAGACGCGCCAGCGGCACCAGAGCAAAACTTCCCGTCACGAGCTCAAGGCCGAGCAGCACGATCATCACCAGGCTGACGGGAAAGATGAGCGCGCCGACCAGCGGCTGACCCGTTGTCACGGCGCCGGTAAAGGCAAGTGCGGTTGCGGCGCCGAGCAGCGCACCGGAAAGCGCGCCGCGGATCAGAAGATCCTGCGGGCCCAGCGCCAGCTTCTTGACGCCGGCATCGATCATCGAGGCAACAACATCGGTTGGTTTGGTGTAATCCATATCGAAGCTCCAGCTGCCACGCGCAGGCGTGGTCACAACGAGAAAAGGGACGTGTGATCGCTCGGAAATTCGGTTCGATGGGCAGCGCCGTATCGGAGATTTCAGAGCAATCCGATCAGCCTCGTTGCTGCGGAAATCCATCTTGGAAAACCGCCGGCGGGCGTCTGCGGCGACCGGCGTATTCAAGTACTATTCAAATAGTGTGCCAGCGCAGCAATTCGTAAAACCGTATTCTTTTCAAAAGGTTGCATTTGTTGCATTGCAGCATTATTGGGCGCGCCGATGCCCTCGAAGAAGGCATGAGCCCAATAATTGCGCTGCGAATCACGTTGATTAACTATTGATCAGGCCGTCCTTCCGGACTTATGGCGTCCGGCGCGGAACCTTGAACGAGGCCAGGTATCCGGCAATGTCGGCTGGATCGAAGGCCGGTCCGGCGAATGCCCCGATAAAATCGAACGTCGCGCGGTCCGCGTCGCTGCGCAGCCCCAGCGCCGCGTCGTAAAGATCGGGCCTGAATACCGCCCGCGCGGTCTTGAGCGCGTTCGGGGTGATCGCGGCCTGTCCCCAGCGTACCATCTGCGCGTAGAGCCAGGCGGCCTGCACCGGATCGGGCCGCGCCGCCCCTTCCCGTCCCACCAGCAGATAGCGGCTGCTTTCCCGCATGGCGCCGTCCGGCGAAATCTTGAGGCGGCCAGCCAGGGTACGCTGGATAACATCGGCATCGACGCCGATCCGCTCCGGTTGCGCCAGGATAGCGGCCATCTCGGCGCGGTTTTGCGGCTGCTCGATAAACTCGGCAGCGCGCTGATGCGCGCGGATCAACGCGGCCAGGATGTCCGGATTTTTCTCCGACCATTCCTGCCGGGTCGCCAGCACCTTCTCCGCCGCACGCACCAGAATATCCGACACGAAATGCAGGATGTGTCCGACGCCGAGATCGACGGCGACGGAATTCCAGGGCGCGCCGACACAGAACGCATCGACATGACCATTGGCGAGACTGTCCACCATGTAAGGCGGGGGCAGAACCACGAGACGGACATCCTCGTCGGGATCGACTCCGCCCGCCGCCATCCAGAACCGCAATTGATAATTGTGGGTCGAGAACGGAAAGGTCATGCCGAAGGTCAAAGGCTCCGCGCCACTCTTGCGCCGTGCCGCCACCACCCGCGATAGCGCCAGCGCGGTGGCCATCGGATCGAACCGGTCGCCGTCGATCTCCGCCATGATCGCCGCATGCAGCGCCGGCGACACCGTGATGGCGTTGCCGTTAAGGCCGAGATTGAAGGAGGCTGTTATCGGCACCTTGACATGCCCGAGCCCGAGGCTCGAGGCGATCGCGACCGGCGCCAGGAGATGCGCCGCGTCGAACAGGCCGATGTTGAGCTTGTCGCGGACGTTCGACCACGACACTTCGCGCACCAGCGTGACGTCGAGCCCCTCCGCCGCCGCAAACCCCTTGTCGACGGCGACGATCAGCGCCGCGGCGTCGACCAGCGGGATGAAGCCTATGTGAAGCGGTGTGGTCATTTCAGCAACTCCGACGCGGTCAGGATCGACTGCGCGATCTCGCCGATCTTCTTTTTCTCGCGCATCGCGGTCGACCGCAGCAGCACATAGGCCTCGTCTTCGGTGAGACCCTTCAGCTTCATCAGGATTCCCTTCGCACGGTCGATCACCTTGCGGTCTTCGAGGGCGGATTTGGCGCGATCAAGCTCATCCTGCAGCTTCGAGAACGCGTTGAACCTGGAAATACAGAGGTCGAGGATCGGCTTGATGCGTTCCTTCTTCAATCCGTCGACAATATAGGCCGAGACCCCGGCATCGACCGAAGCCTGGATCGACGCCGCGTCGCTCTGGTCGACGAACATCGCAATCGGCCGGCGCACCGCGCGGCTGACCTGAAACATCTGTTCCAGGACGTCGCGGCTGGGGTTTTCCAGATCGATCAGGATGACGTCGGGATCGAGCGCATAGATCCGGGCCAGCAGATTGTGCATCTCGCTGAGGTGCGTCACGCCGGTAAAACCCGCCTCGCGCAACCCCTCCTCGAGGATCGCGGCGCGGATCGGGCTTTCGTCGACAATGACGATTTTAGGAGACGACTCGGCGCTCATCGATCACTCACAACCCGGCGGGACATCCATAGCACGCCTTAAGCCGGCTCAAAGCCTTGTAATTATGGGCAATTAGGACTAGCTCCTGCCGTTCAATCAGGCAGTTCAAATATGCACCAGGCCTCAGCGCCGAAAGTCAGCTTTGTTTCGCTCGGATGCCCCAAGGCGTTGGTGGATTCCGAGCGCATCATCACGCGGCTGCGCGCGGAAGGCTATGAGCTGGCTCGCAAGCATAATGGCGCCGATCTCGTCATCGTCAACACCTGCGGCTTTCTCGACAGCGCCAAACAGGAATCGCTCGGCGCCATCGGCGAGGCCATGGCCGAAAACGGCAAGGTCATTGTCACCGGCTGCATGGGGGCGGAACCCGAGCAGATCGAAGCCGCCTATCCCGGCGTGCTGTCGATCACGGGACCGCAGCAATATGAAAGCGTGCTCGATGCCGTGCATCGCGCGCTGCCGCCGGTGCATAATCCGCATCTCGACCTGGTGCCGCCGCAGGGCATCAAGCTGACGCCGCGGCATTATGCTTATTTGAAGATTTCCGAAGGCTGCAACAACCGCTGTAGCTTCTGCATCATTCCGAAACTGCGCGGCGACCTGGTGTCGCGCCCAGCCAATGACGTGCTGCGCGAAGCCGAAAGACTGGTGAGCGCCGGCGTCAAGGAATTGCTGGTCATTTCGCAGGACACTTCGGCCTATGGCGTCGATCTGAAATACGCCGACAGCCCCTGGAAGGACCGCCAGGTCCGCGCCAAATTCTTCGATCTCGCCAAGGAACTCGGCGAATTGGGCGCCTGGGTGCGGTTGCAATATGTCTACCCCTACCCGCATGTCGATGAAGTCATCGGATTAATGACAGAGGGCAAGGTATTGCCCTATCTCGATATTCCCTTTCAGCACGCGAGCCCGGAAATCCTTAAAGCAATGAAGCGCCCGGCGGCGCAGGACAAGACGCTGGCGCGGATCAAGGCCTGGCGCGAGCAATGCCCCGAGCTGACGCTGCGCTCCACCTTCATCGTCGGTTTTCCCGGCGAAACCGATTCCGACTTTGCCTATCTGCTCGATTGGCTCGAGGAAGCCGAGATCGATCGGGTCGGTTGCTTCAAATATGAGCCGGTCGCGGGCGCGTCGTCGAACGCGCTCGGTAATGCCGTCCCTGAGGACGTCAAGCAGGAGCGCTGGAATGCGCTGATGGCAAGGCAGCAGACGGTTTCCGCACGCCGGCTGAAACGCAAGGTCGGCACACGGCAACAGGTCATTATCGACGAGGTCGGCCCGACCGTGTCGGAAGGCCGCTCGAAGGCCGACGCGCCTGGGATCGATGGCGTGGTCTATCTCTCCAGCCGCCGGCCTTTGCGCGTCGGCGAGATCGTCACCGCGAAAATCGAACGCGCGGACGAATACGATCTGCACGGCAGCGTCGCCGGCTTCTGATACCCTTGACATCGCCGGCCATTCGGCTGTATGGCCGCATCATGAATTTCAACCGGACCAACCGCCGCGCAGCTTTCCGTCGTCGCTCGATCGACGATGATGGGTCGCGCCGTGTCCGACGACAACGCTGAAGTACTAGATCAGCAACGTTTTCGAGAAGGCCGCACCCTCAAAAGTGCGGCCTTCTTCCGTTTCGGCCTGCTTCTTCACCTCAACCCCCTTGGAGTTCGACATGAACCAAGCCACACATCCGTTTGATGCGCTGATGGAAATCACCGCGCGGCCACCGACTGTCTTCGTCCGGGGCGAAGGCTCCTGGCTGTGGGACGACAAGGGCAAACGCTACCTCGATTTCATCCAGGGCTGGGCGGTCAATTGCCTCGGCCATTCGCCGCCTGAAGTCGCCGAAGCCCTGGCGGCGCAAGCAAAACTGTTGCTGACGCCGAGCCCGGCATTTTACAACGACCCCAGCCTGAAGCTTGCCAAGGCGCTGACCGATCACAGTTGCTTTGACCAGGTATTCTTCACCAATTCCGGCGCGGAAGCCAACGAAGGCGCGATAAAGCTCGCGCGCAAATACGGCACTCTGCACAAGAACGGCGCCTACGAGATCATCTCCTTCGATGGCGGCTTCCACGGCCGGACGCTGGCGACGATGTCGGCCTCCGGCAAGAAAGCCTTCGAGCCGCTGTTCGAGCCCAAGGTGTCGGGCTTTCCCAAGGCCAAGCTCAACGATCTCGCGTCGGTCAAACGGTTGATCAATGACAAGACCATCGGCGTGATGCTGGAGCCGATCCAGGGCGAAGCCGGCGTCTGGCCTGCGACTGACCAATTCCTGCGCGAATTGCGAACGCTAACCAAGGCGCACGGCCTGCTGCTGATTTTCGATGAGATCCAGACCGGCATGGGCCGCACCGGAAAGCTTTTCCATTACGAGCACGCTGAGATCGAGCCTGACATCATGACACTCGGAAAGGGCATCGGCGGTGGTGTTCCCCTGGCCGCGCTGCTCGCCACCGAAGCGGCTTCGTGCTTCGAGCATGGCGACCAGGGCGGCACCTTCAACGGCAATCCGCTGATGTGCGCGGCCGGGCTTGCCGTGCTGGAGCGCGTCGCCGCGCCGGAGTTTCTGAAATCGGCTGTCGATGCCGGGTTGTTCCTGGCGAGCGAGTTGCAACGGCTTTCCGCGCGGCACGGTCTCGGCGAGGTTCGTGGCCGGGGCTTGCTGCTGGCGCTGGACTTGAAGCACCCGATCGGGGCGTCGATCGTGGCGCAGGCCCTGGAAAACGGCGTGCTGCTCAACTCGCCGCAACCGGACGCGCTGCGCTTCATGCCCGCGCTCAACGTCACGCGGGAGGAGATCGCGCCGATGATCGAAAATTTGGACGCGATCCTGACTAGGATGGGCGCGGCAAGGCGCGTGGCGTAACAGCGCAAGTTTGGAGTTACTTGTCGTCATTGCGAGGAGCGAAGCGAGAAGCAATCCAGCTTCTTGTGCGTAGAGGATTGCTTCGCGGAGCCTGTCATCGGGTAGCGCTTTGCGCCGACCCGTTGGCTCGCAATGACGACTTGCGACTATGGCTTCAAAATCGATGCGCCGGTCGTGGCACGGCTCTCCAGATCGATATGGGCCTTGGCGGCGTCCTTCAGCGCGTAGGCGTGGTTGATTGGCACGTGCAGTTTGCCGTTGATGACGGCGGCGAACAAGGTGTCGGCGCCCTCCAGCAGTTCTGAGCGCTTGCCAATGTAATCGTTGAGCTTCGGCCGGGTCGCAAACAGCGAGCCGTGGTTGTTAAGGTCGGCGATCGAGAACGGCGGCACCGGGCCCGAGGCGTTGCCGAAACTGACGAACAGTCCGCGTGGCCTTAGACAAGACAGCGAACCCGGAAACGTGGTCTTGCCGACGCCGTCATAGACCACGTCGCATAGTTCGTTGCGGCTGATCTGTTTGACGCGCGCGACGAAATCCTCGGCGTTGTAGAGGATGACGTGATCGCAGCCATTGGCAAGCGCGAGATCGGCCTTCGCCTGGGTGCCGACGGTGCCGATCACATGGGCACCGAGTGCCTTGGCCCATTGGCACGCGAGCAGGCCGATGCCGCCGGCGGCGGCGTGGATCAGCACCCGATGTCCCGGCTCGACCTTGAAGGTCTTGTGCAGGAGGTACCAGACCGTCAGGCCCTTCAGCATCAGGACCGCGCCCTGCTCGTAGGTGATATGGTCGGGCAGCTTGACCAGTTTCTCCGACGGGATATTCCGCTCGCTGGCATAAGCGCCGAGATTGAAATAATAGGCGACGCGGTCGCCGGGATGAAAATTGGTCACGCCGGGCCCGACCGACAGCACCTCGCCGGCGGCTTCGTTGCCGGCGATGAACGGCAGCCCCGGCGCCTTGTAGAGGCCGGTGCGATAATACACGTCGATGAAGTTCAGGCCGACGGCATGCTGGCGGATACGAACCTCGCCAGGTCCCGGCGCGGGCACGTCCACGGCTTCGTAAACCAGGGCTTCCGGCCCCCCCACCTTGTGCACGCGCACGGCCTTGGTCATTTCAGGTTCTCCCCTGGCACTGCCTTCAATGAAGCGAAAGCTATCGAGGCTGCGTTGTCAACTCACCGGTTGCGCGCGGCCCTCTTGCGATTGCGTTTGGCAAGCACGTTGAAGGCCTCGACCGCGGCCGAAAACGCGATGGCGAAATAGATATAGCCGCGCGGAATGTGAAACTTGAAACCGTCCGCCACCAGCGCCACCCCGATCAGCACCAAAAACGCCAGCGCCAGCATCTTGGTGGTCGGATGCTCGGCCACGAACCTCGCGACCGGGCCGGACGACAGATACATGATGAGGCAGGCGATGACGACCGCCGCGATCATGATCTCGAGATCCTGCGCCATGCCGATCGCGGTGATGATGGAATCCAGCGAGAACACCATATCGATGATGATGATCTGGATGATCACCCAGAAAAACGCGCTCGCGCGTGGCGCGTCATCGTTCTCTTCGTCGCGCGCTTCCACCTCGGCATGAATTTCGTGGGTCGCCTTGCCGATCAGAAACAGCCCGCCGCCGATCAGGATGACGTCGCGCCATGAGAAGGCCACGCCCTTCACCGTCAGCACGTCCTGCGTCAACCCGATCAACCACACCAGGAGGCTGAGCAGCAGAATTCGAAACACCAGCGCCAGTGCGAGCCCGATCTGCCGCGCCCGCTTGGCTTGCTGGGGCGGGATGCGCGAAACGATCACCGACAGGAAAATGACGTTGTCGATACCGAGGACGATTTCCAGCGCGGTGAGGGTCAACAGCGCGGCCCATGCTTCGGGACTGGTCAGCAGTGCGATCATGCCGCGAGCGATCTCACGAGCCGGATCGCTGCGTCGCTGCCCACCACATAGGCCGCGATCGCACAGAGCGCGACGGTGACCGGGGCGCCCACGTTGAAATCGCTCATCAAGGTGAACACCGAGAGCACCGCCCAGACGCCTATCAATGACAGTGTGAGCCCGCGCAAGCGCACCACGCGGACGGGATGCAGCACATGGAACGGAACAAACGTCAGCACGATCAGAACCGCGACGACAATGCTCGAAAGTCCCGGCCGCAAATGCAGCAGGAACAGATAAAACCCCGCGACGTTCCACAGCGCCGGAAACCCGCGAAAATGATTATCCTCGGCTTTCATGCGACGGTCCGCGAAATAGAGCGCGCCTGACACGACGATTCCAGCGCCCAAAAGCGGCGCCGCCAGCGGCAACAGCAGGCCGCTCGCGGTGATCGCATAGGCCGGCAGAAAGACGTAAGTGACGAAGTCGACCACGAGGTCCAGCACTTCGCCCGACCAGTTCGGCAGCACGCGCACGACATCCAGCCGGCGCGCGATCGGGCCATCGAGGGCGTCGATCACCAATGCGACCCCAAGCCAGCCGAACATCGCCGCCCAGTGCTCGCGGACGGCCTCAAGCAGCGCGATCAGGGCAACACCCGCCCCTATCGCCGTGAAGATATGCACCGAGAACGCGGCCGCTCGCGCGGCCGGCGATATTGACGAAGAATCCTGCTGATTTAGCTGGTCCATTTACCGGGAATTGCTATCAGGAATCGGCGTGATTTGCACATCCACCGTTGCGGCGTTCCGCCGCGCAAACCGGTCAAGATAGTGCGAGCATGAAGTGGACTTGAAAATGCCGCCGGGAACGTCAATTGTTCCGGTATGAACGAGGCTTCGGATACATATGACGTCGCCGTGGTCGGTGGCGCCATTGCAGACGATGCGGCTGGTCGACGACACCGGCCGCCTGATCCGCGCACCGGAGGTGCGGTTTTCTTGCGACGAAATCGGTCTCGACGCATTCGGCTACAACATCGACAACCATTCGCTGATCGCAGCGCTGGAAGCGCGCGCGGCGGATCTTCCCGACCTGACGCGGTTCGACAATGAAGCCGATATCGTGAGCCCGGAACAATCGATGGTCGCGGTTCGTGCGGGCGAAGGAAAATCGCTGTCTGCGCGCCTGGTCGTCGGCGCCGACGGACGGCAATCGCTTTGCCGCGAGGCCGCCGGCATCAAGGTCAGGCGCCGCGAACTCAGGCAATCGGCGGTTACCTTCAACGTCAGCCATACGCGGCCCCATCGCAATATCTCCACCGAGTTTCATACGCCGCAAGGCCCCTGCGTGTTCGTGCCGCTGCCCGGCAACCGCTGCAGCGTGGTGTGGGTCGCCGCACCGAAAGAAGCCGAGCGGCTGATCGCACTGAACGACGACGAACTCTCTGCCGCCGCCGAGACGCAATCGCACTCCATTCTCGGCCGCATCGCGGTCGAGCCCGGCCGCCATCTGTTTCCGCTGACGATCGAACACATCGGACAGTTTGCGCAAGCCCGCATTGCCCTGGTCGGCGAGGCCGCCCATGTGCTGCCGCCGATCGGTGCCCAGGGCCTCAACATGGGGCTGCGCGATGCCGCCGATATCGCCGACATCGTGCGGGTGGCGATGCTGTCGGGCGAGGATCCAGGCTCGCCGCAGGTGTTGCAACGTTACGGTTCGGCCCGGCGCACCGACGTCAGCAGCCGGACTTTCGCGATCGATCTCGCCAACCGCTCGCTGCTCAGCGATTTCCTGCCCATGCAATCGCTGCGCGCGGCCGGGCTGCATCTGATCGGCGCGATCGGGCCGCTTCGCCGGCTTGCGATGCGCGAGGGCCTGGCGCCGTCGTGGCGGCCGACCCGGCGGGTCGGCTAGGTCTTCTGCTTTGACGCATTTTGTTTGCGCGAACCGTTACCCGCTTCGCTCGAAAACTTTAGGGAAACACCAGCCGGCCGCTCTGAATGAACCACATCACGCTGGTGAGCGTGATCACCGACGCGAACGTGCCGATCAGCACGGCAACGGAGGCGGGCTCGATCCAGGTGTCGTTTTGCCGGGCGATGACAAACACATTCAGCGCTGGCGGCAGCGACGCCATCAATACCGCGGTCGCTGCCCATGGCTGGGCGAACGGCCCGAACAGCAGCATCAATCCGAACACGACCAGCGGATGGATCAGCAGTTTGACCGCGATCACACCGGGGACCTCCCAGGGCACCCGGCCGAACGGCCGCAGCGCGACCGTCACGCCGAGCACAAACAGCGCCACCGGCGCCGCGGCGTTTTGCAGAAACAGCAAGGTATTGTCGATCGCGACCGGCAGATGGAGATGAAGCGCCGCCGCCAGCGCGCCGGCGCAAGCCGACATGATCAACGGATTCAATACGATGTGCCGCACCACGACACCGAGCGCGTGCAACAGGGATGGATGATCGCGATCGGTCAGTTCGATCAAGAGCGGCACGATCGAGAACAGGAAGATGCTGTCACAGCAAAAAATCAGCGCGGTCGGCGCCGCGGCCTTGGCGCCCAAAACGGCCAGCGCCAGGCCCGGGCCCATGTAGCCGATATTGCCGTAAGCGCCGGAGAGCCCTGCCAGCGTGGCCTCGCGCAACGGCAGCTTTCCGATCAGCCTGCCGCTGGCCATGGCCAGCATGAAGGCGCTCATCGTCCCCAGGGTGGTTGCGATCAGGAACGGCGGATTGTTGAGCTCCTGGAACGGCGTCTTCGACATGATCCCGAACAGCAGCGCGGGCAATGAGACGTAAAGCAGGAAGAAGTTCATCCACGCCAACCCGGTTTCGGGGAGGGCCTTGGCCCTGCCGCAGGCGAAGCCAATGAAGATCAAGCCGAAATACGGCAACGCGAGGTTAAGGATATCGACCATGGGGCAAGCGTCTTCTTGATCGTCATTGGCCCCGATCGGTATCCGCAGGCGGACCAGCAACAGCAAAGGTTAATTCGTCCGTTTGCCTCTAGCATCGGCCACAATCATGGTCTATTCGACGAGCTATGATAAAAGCGCGGACCGCCAAGTTTCAGATCGGGCAGATCGTCCGTCACCGGATCTTTTCGTTCCGGGGTGTGATCTTCGATATCGATCCGGTATTCAACAATACCGAGGAATGGTGGTTGTCGATCCCGGAGGCGGTCCGGCCTCATAAAGATCAGCCGTTCTATCATCTGCTGGCGGAGAACTCGGATTCGGAATACGTCGCCTACGTTTCCGAACAGAACCTGCTGCCCGATGAATCGGGCGAGCCGATCCGGCATTCGCAGGTCGCAGAGATTTTCGTGAAAGACAAATCGGGCGGCTATCGCCCGCGCAATCCGTCGCTGAATTAAAGAGCACGTCGTCGCGAGGCTCGTGATGCGTAGCGCGGATGAAGCGCAGCGAAATCCGGGACCGCAGCAACGGCTGTCCCCGCATTGCGCTTCGCTTCATGCGGGCTACATTCCTTCATCCAATAAAAAAGGCGCCCGATCGGAGCGCCTTTTTCTTTTTCGACTGAGAGTACAGTCTTACTTCGAGAACCGTCTTACTTCGCGGCCGGGTTGGCCAGCGCTGGGCCGGCGGGCGGATTGGCCTCAAGCTTCTTGCGCGCCTCCTCGGCGCGTTTCTGTAGCTCTTCCTGCAGCTTCTTCTGGGTCTCTTCGAACACTTTCGGATCGGTCGGCGGACCGTCATAGGCCTTGGCGAATTCGGCGAGCGGCAGTGGCAGCGTGAGCGGCGCGCCGTTGGAGTTGATCGCCTGAACCACCAGGTTCTGGCCCTTCTTCAGGTTCGCGATCAGCTCCGGGGTGACGTCATAGTCCGACATGCAACCATTGGCGAAGCAGATCACATAGGGGCTCTGCGCCGGAGCATTGTTGTCGACGATCACGCGGGTGCCGTGGATCAGCTGCATGCCGAGCGGCAGCGTGACGCGCAGGATTTTCTTCGGCTCGCCTTCGGGTTCGATGATCACGGCGGCGATCACGGGCTGGCCGGACTCGATGCGTCCGTCCTTGCCGGTGAAGCAGACCTGCTTGGCGTTGGCGTCCTGGCCTTTCAGACAGAATTTGGTCCACGGCGCGTAGATCAATTGAACCTGCTGTTCCGGGGGCTGCTGAGCCGCCGCGGCGGGGGCGCCATTGGCCGGCGGTGCCTGCTGGGCGGCCGGCGCGGGAGCTCCGGGAGCGGCTTTCGGCGCGGCCTTGGGAGCGGCTTTCGGCGCGGCCTTTGGCGCAGTTGGGGCGCCGGGTGCAGGGGCCTGAGCTTGCACGTCGGGAGCGAGCAGCGCGGCGGCCAGTGCCGTCGCCGCGAACAGAGCGAAAACCCGCCCACGCGGCAAGACCGGCGCGGCCAAGATACGGAAATTCATTGCGGAAAACCCTTTCTGAACGGGAGCGCCCGAAACCGCTGCAGGCGCCAACACCTCGCCGCTTGGGCCCGGCTGTCTCCTTGCCAAATAAGGCGGATACGTGACAGGCCCTGCGGTCTTGGTCATTGCACGCCTTCATACAGCGGCAGGCGAAAAGATCAATGCCGACGGGCATCTTTGCCACGTTCCGAGACCGAGTGTGGCCGCTGTGATAAAACGCCGATGTGACGGATATCGAATCAAATCAGCGCGCCATATGGCGCGGTTCCTGGTGCCGGCGTGTTCGCGTCTTTGCCTGTGCCATCATCGGTATCTGGCTTGCGGTCGATCCCTGTCGGGCCGCCGGCAAGCACGCCATCGCCATGCACGGCGAGCCGGCCCTGCCGGCCGATTTCACCCACATGCCCTATGCAAATCCCGATGCGCCGAAAGGCGGCCGCCTGGTGCAGGGTCTGCTTGGAACCTTCGACAGCCTCAACCCCCTGATCGTCAGGGGCCTCGCCGTGCAGCAGATCAGGGGCTTCGTGGTCGAGAGCCTGATGGCGCGCGGCAATGACGAGGCGTTCACGCTTTATGGCCTGCTGGCAAGCAGCGTGGAGACCGACGATGCCAGGAGTTATGTCACGTTCCATCTCGATCCGCGGGCGCGGTTCTCGGACGGACAGCCGGTCCTCGCCGACGACGTGCTGTTCTCCTGGGCGTTGCTGCGCGACAAGGGACGTCCCAACCACCGGCAGTATTATTCCAAGGTCGCAAAGGCCGAGGCGCCCGATCCGCTCACGGTGCGGTTCGATTACGGAGGGGCGACGGACCGCGAACTGCCGCTGATCCTCGGCCTGATGCCGGTACTGCCCCGGCACGCCGTCGATGCCGCGACCTTCGAGGAAACCTCGATGGCGGCGCCGGTCGGTTCCGGCCCCTACCGCGTCACCGCCGTTAAACCCGGCGCCAGCGTGACGCTGACACGCAACCCCGACTATTGGGGCCGTGACCTGCCGGTCAACCGGGGCTTGTGGAACTTCGACGAGATCAGGCTCGATTTCTATCGCGAGGCCAATGGCCAGTTCGAAGCCTTCAAGCGTGGCCTGTACGACTTTCGTGTCGAGACCGAGCCGCTGCGCTGGCATGACGGATACGATTTTCCGGCGGTGCGCAGTGGCGAGGTGATCCGCGATACCATCAAGACCGGGATGCCGCAGCCGTCGGAATTCCTGGTGTTCAACACCAGGCGTCCGGTGTTTTCCGATATTCGCGTGCGCCAGGCCCTGACGCTGCTGTTCGATTTCGAATGGATTAACCGCAATTATTTCTTTGGGCTGTATGCGCGCCAGGCCGGCTTCTTTGCCGGCTCCGAATTATCGGCCTATGGCCGCCCCGCCGACGATCGCGAGCGCGAGCTTTTAAAGCCTTTCGCATCGTACATCCGGCCCGATATCCTCGACGGCAGTTACCGGCTTCCGGTCAGCGACGGCTCCGGCCGCGATCGCGCCACGCTGCGCGGCGCGCTGACGCTGTTGTCGGAGGCCGGCTACGATCTCGACGGCACGGTGCTGCGGCAGCGTTCGACCAAAACTCCCCTCACCTTCGAAATCCTGGTCACGACCCGCGACCAGGAACGGATCGCGCTGGCGTTTGCCCGCGATCTGAAACGCGCCGGGATCGAGGCGTCGGTGCGCGCGGTCGACGCCGTCCAGTTCGATCAACGCCGGCTCGGTTTCGATTTTGACATGATCCAGAACAGGTGGGACCAGTCGCTGTCGCCGGGCAACGAACAGTCGTTCTATTGGGGAAGCGAGGCTGCCGGCCTCCAGGGCACGCGAAACTACATGGGCGCAAAGGATCCGGCGATCGACGCCCTGATCGCGGCCCTGCTGGAGGCGCGCGAGCATCCTCCCTTCGTCTCGGCGGTGCGGGCGCTCGACCGGGCCCTGATGTCGGGTTTCTACGCTATCCCGCTTTTTAACGTCGCCGAGCAATGGATCGCGCGGTGGAATCGGATACAACGTCCGGGTGCCACCGCGCTGACCGGGTATCTTCCGGAAACCTGGTGGCAGAAACCGGCGCCCCAAACGAAGTGACCCCGTGATCCAGACCAGCACATCGCCCACGCTCGACGGATTGTTCCGACGGATCCTGGCACGCAAGCCCGACGCAATGGCGCTGCTCGATCCCCTCAACAAGCAACGCATCACCGGCCGGCCGCCCAAAGGCCTGACCTTCGCGCAAGCCGATCGCGCCATCTCGGCGCTGGCGGCTCATTTCATCGAGGCGGGGTTGCCCGCCAATTCCGTCGTCGCGGTCCAGCTGCCGAATACCGTCGAATTCATGCTGACGGTGCTTGCCGCGCATCGCGCCGGACTGGTTGTCGCCCTGCTCCCGCAGCTATGGCGGCAGGCGGAATTGACCATGGCGCTCAATCGCACCGGCGCGCGGGCCATTGTGACTACGGCCAAGATCGATGGCGTAAGCCATGCCGAGCTCGCCATGAATGCCGCGGCCGAAGCGTTTTCGATTCGCCACGTCTGCGGCTTCGGCAGCGAGCTGCCGGAAGGCATGGCATCGCTCGACCTTGCCCTGTCAGGTCAGTCGGCCACCACCCGCACCGTCCCCCAGGACGGCCGCCGGGCGGCGATGATCTCTTTCGACATCACCGCCGAGGGCGTCGTCCCGGTGCCACGAACGCATTTGAATTTGATCGCCGGCGGCCTCGCGCTGTCGCTGGAAAGCGACCTGCCGCAAGGCGCCATCCTGATGTCGGCGTTCGCTCCGTCATCGTTCGCGGGCCTGACTTCCTCGCTCGTGCTCTGGCTGCTATCGGGCGGCACGCTGGCGCTGCACCACCCGTTCGACGGCGACGTGCTTTGCCAGCAGATCAACGAGCATTCCTGCGATACGCTGATCGCGCCCGCCCAACTGGTGACGCGGCTCGGAGAGATCGATCTGCCGTCGCGCCTGCCGACATTGCGCCATGTGGCCGGTCTTTGGCGCGCCCCGGAACAGGTCGCCTCCAGTGCGCCATGGTCGTCGCAACAGGCAACGCTCACGGACGTCTACCTGTTCGGCGAGGCCGGATTGTTCGCGGCCCGCCGCGCCTCCGACGGAACCGCGGCCGCCATCCTGCCGGGACCGCAGAGCGCGCCGCGCGGCGCAGCCGGCTCATCGATCGCCTGCGAGATCCTTCTGACGCCAAAGGGAACGCTGGGATTGCGCGGACCGATGGTCACCGCGGCGGCCTACGCCCCCCCGGCGCCGGTCAGCGACTCGCTGGTGGCGCAGCAGCCACCAAGGGATTTTGTCGATACCGGATACGCCGCGCGGCTCGATCGCTCGACCGGAGCGGTCTGCATCACCGCGCCACCGTCGGGCCTTATGGCGGTTGGTGGCTACCGGTTTCTGTCACAGGATCTTCAGGAATGGGCGCGGCGTCTTGGACAGGGCGCGCTGCTGACAGCATTGCCCGACCGCTTATGCGGCCATCGCCTGGCCGGACGCGCCAAAGACAATACCCGTGCCCGTGAGGCGCTCGCGGAACTTGGACTTAACCCACTGATGGTGGAAGCTTTTCGCGATCGGGCGAACATCGGATGAGGGGGCCGGATGGGCTTTGTTGACGCGGCATTAAGGGCGTCAAATTAGGATCGCGCCTTCAATCGATCGCGAGGGCGGCCGTCATTCGCCGCAGCGCTTGACGATGCCAAGGTGTTTCCGGTCATCGAGATCGCCTTTGCCGATGCATTGCGCGCCATCGAACAGTTGCAACCCGCTGCGGTTCTCGTCGCGATGTCAGAGGTCCCCGAAGCAGGCTTCGAGACGTTAGCGAAACAGATTGCCGCACGGCGGCCCTATCTGCCGCTGATCGCAGTGGATCCAACGACATCGCTGCCCGATAACGCCATTCCGTTTTCGCAAGGCAAAGCTGATTTCCACCGCTTGATTGCGCGGCTGCGCGCGGCGCTCCGGGTCAGGACATTGCATGCCACCGCGATGCGCCGGCTTGCCGACGATCCCGAGCCGCGAACACCCGCGCCGGACATCGATCCGGTTCGCGACGCCACGGTGCTGCTGATCGGCCGTGGCGCCGCCTATCCTGCTCTTTCGGTGGCGCTTGGCGAGCGAATGGGAGTGGTCGGCGCGCTCAGCATCGAAGCGGCGGCGAAACACCTCAGCACCCGCGACATCAACGGCATCGTCCTCGGCGAGGGTTTTAGCGCGCGCGTCGTCGATGCCTTTCTCACGGTGCTTGCCGAGGATACGCGCTTCCGCCATCTGCCTATCATGGTGACGTCGAATGCCCTGACGCCGGATTACGATCTGCCCAATCTCGAAATCATCGACGGGGATCCCGCCCGCGTCGCCGCCAATGCGTTGCCGTTGATCCGCCAGCATTGCTTCGAGGCGCATTTGGGCCGCACGCTCCGGTCGATCGATGCCGACGGCATCATCGATCCGCAAACCGGTCTGTTGACGCCAGTCGCATTCAACCGTGAATTCGCGACCGCGGTTTACGAAACCTTGTCACGCGGCGGCGGATTGTCGGTGGCCCGCTTCGCCTTCGATCCAGCCCACGAGCGCGCCCGGCTCGATGGCGGACGAATTATCAGCCGTTTGATGCGGCAAATGGATTTCGGCGCCCTGCATGATGACGGCTCCGTCATCGTGGTGTTCGCCGAGACCGATTTGCGCACCGCGCACACGATCGCGCGGCGGCTCTCCAGCGTGATGCGCCACACCACGCACGGCAAACGCGATGCGCGGTCGGAGCCGGTCGTGACGTCAGCGACATTGCTGCCGTCGGATTCGGCGAAGTCGCTCGTCGCGCGGCTTTACGATGAAGCCCATCGCGCGGCTTCCTGAACTCGGAATTCGTCATTGCGAGGAGCGTTAGCGACGAAGCAATCCATCTCAAGGCTAGTGCTGCTGCAAAATGGATTGCTTCGCTGCGCTCGCAATGACGGTGATTATGTCTCGGCGTTTGAAGTGCTGACTCACGCCGCCTTGCGGTCCTCGGCGAGATTGGCGAGCTGGCGCAGGATTTCGGTGGTGCCGCTCAGGCGTTCCTCCGGCGTCTCCCATTCCTGGAAGAACACCACCTTCATGTCCGGTCGCACCCGCGCCGCCTGGCCGTGCTGGCGAATGAAGTAGACCAGCCGGTCCGGTTGCGCGAATTTGTTGTCGCGGAAGGTGATCACGGCGCCCTTCGGCCCGGCATCGACCTTCTCGACATTGGCGCGGCGGCAATAGCCCTTGATCGCGGCGATCTTGAAGAGATAGCGCACCTCGTCCGGCAGCACGCCGAAACGGTCGCGCAGCTCGGCGGCGAAATTGTCGATCTCGTCGTCGGTGTCGAGATCGGCGAGCCGCCGGTACAGCGACAGCCGCACCGCGAGGTCGGCGACGTAATCCTCCGGGATCAGCACCGGCATGCCGACGGTGATCTGCGGCGACCAGCGATCCGCCGCAGGCTCCACCACGCCGGCCTTGAGGTTGAGGATCGCCTCTTCCAGCATCGACTGGTAAAGCTCGAAGCCGACTTCCTTGATGTGCCCGGATTGCTCCTCGCCCAACAAATTGCCGGCGCCGCGGATATCCAGATCGTGCGATGCCAGCTGGAAGCCGGCGCCCAGGGTTTCCAGCGACTGCAGCACTTTCAGCCGCCGCTCGGCTTGGGCGGTGATCTTCTGCTGTGCCGGCAGCGTGAACAGCGCATAGGCGCGCAGCTTCGAGCGCCCCACCCGCCCGCGCAATTGATAAAGCTGCGCCAACCCGAACATGTCGGCGCGATGCACGATCAGCGTATTGGCGGTCGGAATATCGAGGCCGGACTCGATGATGGTGGTCGAGAGCAGGATATCGTACTTGCCGTCGTAGAACGCCGACATGATGTCCTCGATCACGGTCGGCGGCATCTGGCCATGGGCGACCGCGACCTTCATCTCCGGCAGGTTCTTCTCAAGAAAATCCTTCACGCCCGCGAGATCTTCGATCCTCGGCACCACATAGAATGCCTGTCCGCCGCGATAGCGCTCGCGCAGCAGCGCCTCGCGGATCATCAGGGGATCGTGCGGCGCCACGAAGGTGCGGACCGCCAGCCGGTCGACCGGCGGCGAGGCGATGATGGAGAGATCGCGCACCCCCGTCAGCGCCAGTTGCAGCGTGCGCGGGATCGGCGTGGCGCTCAGCGTCAACACATGGACCTCGGCCCGCAACTGTTTCAGCTTCTCCTTGTGGCTGACGCCGAAATGCTGCTCCTCGTCGACGATCAGAAGCCCGAGATCCCTGAATTTGATGGATTTGCCGAGCAGCGCGTGGGTGCCGACCACGATGTCGACCCCGCCCTCGGTAAGGCCCTTCTTGACCTTTGTCAGTTCCTTGGCCGGGATCAGCCGCGAAGCCTGCGCGACGTTGACGGGGAATCCCCGGAAACGCTCGGCGAAATTCCTGGAGTGCTGGCGCGCCAACAGCGTGGTCGGAACCACCACCGCGACCTGCTTGCCGTCGAGCGCGACCGCGAAGGCCGCGCGCAGCGCCACCTCGGTCTTGCCGAATCCGACGTCGCCGCAGATCAACCGGTCCATCGGCCGGCCGCTTTCGAGGTCCTTCAAGGTGGCATTGATGGCGCCGAGCTGGTCTTCGGTCTCCTCATAGGGAAAACGCGCGCAGAACTCGTCATAGACATGCGGCTGCACCGGCATTTTCGGCGCTTCGTGCAGATGCCGCTCGGCCGCGATTTTTATCAATTCGCCCGCGATTTCGCGAATGCGATTCTTCAGCTTCGCCTTGCGGGCCTGCCAGCCGCTACCGCCCAACCGATCGAGCTCGACATTGGCGTGATCGGAGCCATAGCGCGACAGCAGTTCGATATTCTCGACCGGCAGAAACAGCTTTGTGTCGGCGGCATAATGCAGTTCGAGACAATCATGCGGCGCGCCGGATACCTCTAGCGTTTGCAAACCGACAAAGCGGCCGATGCCATGCTCGACGTGCACCACGAGATCGCCCGCCGCGAGACTCGTGACTTCGGAAATAAAGTTATCGAGCTTGCGGCTGGCCTTGCGCGGCCGCACCAGCCGATCGCCGAGAATGTCCTGTTCGCTGATGACGGCGACGTTTTCGGTCTCGAAACCGGACTCCATGCCGACCACCGCCAGCATCGCCTCGTTGCGCGGGGTCGCCTGCACCGTGCGCCATGAGTTGACGCTGGTGACATGGCTGAGCTTGTGGTCCCGCAGCATGCTGCCCATGCGGTCGCGCGAGCCCTCGCTCCACAACGCGATCACCACCTTCTTGCGCTGCGCCTGCAGCGCCCCGACATGCGCGACCACGGCTTCGAAGACGTTGACGGAGCTATCCGCACGTTCCGGCGTAAAATTGCGCCCTTGCCGTGCGCCGGCATCGACCACGCCGGCGCTGCCGTCGGGCACCGCGAACGGCGTCAGCCGCGCCAGCGCGGCCTTATCGAGACGTTTGGTCCACTCGTCTTCGGTTAGATAGAGCCGGTCGGGTGGCAAGGGTTTGTAGATCGCGCCGCCGCCGGGATGCTCCAGCGCCTCGCGCCGCGCCTCGTAGTAATCCGCGATCTGCTTGAAGCGCTCGCGGGCGGCGTCTTCGCTCTGCGGCTCGATCGCGACAGGCGCGCCGTCGAGATAATCGAACAACGTATCCATCCGTTCGGCAAACAACGGCAGCCAATGCTCCATGCCGGGATGGCGGCGGCCTTCGCTGACCGCCTCATACAAGGGATCGTCGCGCTCCGGCGCGCCGAAGGCTGCGACATAGCCCATCCGGAAGCGGCGGATGGTCTCGGTAATCAGCTGGAATTCCGAGATCGGCACCAGGTCGAGCGAGCGCATGTCGAGCAGCGTGCGCTGGGTTTCGGCATCGAACGAACGGATCGACTCCAGGCTGTCGCCGAAGAAATCGAACCGCACGGGCTGATCGAGCCCGGCCGGAAACAGGTCGAGAATCCCGCCGCGCACCGCGTATTCACCGGGTTCGCGCACGGTGGAGGAGCGGTTGTAGCCGTTGTGCTCCAGCCACGACACGATGGAATCCATCGGCACGACATGACCGGGCGCGACCGACAGCGCCTGCGCCGCGATCGCATCGCGCGCCGGCACCCGCTGCACGATGGCATTGACTGTGGTCAGCACGATCAGCGGCTTGTCGCTGCCGGCAAGCCGCGACAGCCGCGCCAGCGTGGTCAGCCGCTGCGCCAGGATGCCGCCATGCGGCGACACCCGATCATAGGGCTGGCAGTCCCACGCCGGAAACTGCAGAAGAGGCAAATCGGGCGCGAAGAATTCCAGCGCGCGGGCCAGTTGCTGCATCCGCGCACCGTCGCGGCAGACCACGGCAAGGCTCACCGCCGGCGGTTTCGGGCGTGCCGCCACCGCGCGGGCGAGGTCCGAGATCACCAGACCTTCCGCGCCCTCGGCGACATTGGCAAAGGTCAGCGCGCGGCCGGGTGTCGGCAATTCGGCGGGCGATCGTACGGGCTGCTTCATGCTTCTGGATCCGCCCGAAATGACTTGATGCGTGCGAACAGGCCGTTCGCATACTCCGATGCCGGCGGCATGTTGCCCGTCAGCGCGGCATAAAGATCGGGGTCGGGCACATCCATCAGATACTCGAATTGAGCCAATTCTTGCTCTGAGAGATCGGCGATCTCGGCGTCGGCAAACCGGCCAAGAATGAGATCCATCTCACGGGTGCCACGATGCCAGCAGCGAAACAAGAGTCGCTTGCGGCGGTCATCAAGTCCGCCGCTCGACCGTGTCGATCCCGTCATTGTGCTAATCCCATCGAACGCCAAAAGCCCGGACGCGGTGCCGGGCGGGGTTGATATAGCGATACTATCGGCGAATGTCAGTAGTTGTTCGCTCTGCAAATTCGCAATCCAGCTGATCGTTGGTAGTATTTTTTGGCCAGAGAACCGTCATTGCGAGCGGAGCGAAGCAATCCGCAACGAAAGTGTGGATTGCTTCGTCGCTTCGCTTCTCGCAATGACGGATCCAAACTCTTTCGTCGTCCCTGCGAAAGCAGGGACCCATAACCACCGGCGTTTGTGGTTACGGAAGGTATCGACCAACATGCCAAACACAAATGGCACGGCTTATGGGTCCCTGCTTTCGCACTAGGGCATGCACACATCTGGTGCGACAGATTGACTCGGGGTCCCGGTAGGGGATTCCAGAATCGGCAATCCATGTGATTTTTGTTGC
>WNGJ01002854.1_pt1 | contig 23568 bp, 27 predicted proteins | sample 5400611 | NCBI WGS metagenome assembly WNGJ01 (sample SAMN13153375, study PRJNA577476) | soil metagenome | isolation source: 40 cm soil or saprolite under Garry oak tree replicate 1 | place: USA:California | collected 2016-06-15
ATTTCACCTGAAAAACAAATTGCGCCGTGATGTCGTGATGCAGCCTGATCGCGATTTCATGTTCCCCGGTATCTTTGATTGGGCGCTCCAGAACAATTTTGTGTCGATCTATCTCCGCCCCGACCTCGTTTTTGAGCCGATTCACGATGTCCTGCGCGGTTACTGAACCAAATGCTTTACCGGTCTCACCGGTTTCGAGTGTGAACGTAATTCGGGCTTTGCCGATTCGACGGACTAATTCTTCGGCCTCGTTCAACTCGCGCGTTTCACGTTCGGCGCGTTTTGCCTTGAGGGCATCAACTTGCCGCAGACTTGCTGGAGTAACTTCATGCGCTTTGCCGCCCGGCAGTAAATAATTGCGCGCATACCCCCGCCGCACTTTGACCACGTCCGCTTCAGCGCCCAGGCCGGGAACGTTTTCGGTTAAAATGATTTCGGTGGTGGGCATGTTGAGCTAAAAGTCCGCAGAAAATTTTCAACCGGCGAGCGCGGGTTCCGACTATAAAAGCACGTTGCGTGCTGTCAACTCGCGAAAAGAAATTAAAATGAGTTGCACATCACGTGACGAGATTTTTGTGCGTACCAATCGTCTCGTGTGAGAGGCACGTTGCTTTGTCCGGATGGATTCAACTTTGCGAGCAGCGTTTGATAAACCGCAAGGTGCCCGCGGCGAAACCCGTGGGCCGAGCCGGCAAGATAAAGACGCCACACGCGATACGTTGATTCGTCAACGAATTGCAGAGCTTTATCATGATTCGTCTCCAATCTGCGAAGCCAATGGCGCAACGTGAGCGCGTAATGTTCGCGGAGATTCTCCACGTCGCGAATTTCAAAGTGAGCAGACTCCGCAGCGCGCAGTATTATTGGCAGCGGCGGAATATCTCCGTGAGGGAAAACGTATTGTTCGATGAAAGATCCGTTCCTGTTGTCTGGCCGCGCCACAATGTTCTCGCCGATTGCTTGATTCAGAAAAACTCCGCCGGGCTTGAGAGCACGACGGGCGGCGGCGAAGTAATCCGGCAACCGCTCGCGTCCGACGTGTTCGGCCATTCCAACGCTTACAATCGCATCGTAGAATTCGCCTCCGTTTGCACAAATTTCGCGGTAATCACCTACTTCGATCGCCGCCGCGCCGCTTCCTAATCCAGCTTTGGCGATGCGCTCGCGGGCCCATTCCGCTTGCGGTTCACTCAAAGTGATTCCCTCTGCGCGCACGCCGAAATGCTTCGCGGCGTGAATGACGAGTGCGCCCCAGCCGCAGCCAATGTCGAGTAGACGCTGGCCAGCGCGCAGGCGCAATTTGCGGCAAAGATAATCGAGTTTCCGCTCCTGCGCGGTGTCGAGGTCATCGTCTGGCGACTGGAAATACGCACAGGAATAAACCATGCGACGATCGAGCCACAGGCGATAGAAATCGTTCGAAACATCGTAATGAAACGTTACCGCGCGCCGGTCCCGCGCGAATGAGTGTCGTTTGCTACGGATTCGTGGGAGCAAATGCCTGGCAGCACGTTGCATTGTCGATCCGCCATTACGGCCGGGAAGCGCAACCAGCAGCCCCGCGAGCTTCAACTTCCTTTTCCAATCACCAAGATGGGTCAGCAAAAAGTCAGCGACCTCAAAAGCAGCGTCGATATCGCCTTCGATATCGAAATCGTTGTTCAGATACGCTTCGGCCAAGCCAACTTCGGTACCGGGCAAAAACATTCGACCGAGCGCTTCGCAATGTTTTAACGCGAGCACGGCGGAATGCGGCCGCTCATCGGGCCATGCCGTGCCGTCCCACAGCCGCACGCTAACCTTCTCTAGCGAACACCCGGCGAAAATTTCGCTCAGAACATGACGCGTCCTCTCCTCGACTGTCTTTTCTGAGGATATCGCATGCATCGCGTCATGCGGAATACGCGGTCAAATCATGCCGAGCTTCATCCGTCCCGCTTCGCTGATCATGTTTTGATTCCACGGCGGATCCCAGACGAGCTGGACGTCTGCTTCATCCACGCCATCAATTGACAAAATTTTGCCCTGAGCATCATGCGCTATCGCCGGTCCCATCCCGCAGCCAGGAGCCGTCAGCGTCATCTTCACTTCCACTTTGGTGCCGCCTTCTGGCTTATTGATTAACCGGCAGTCGTAAACAAGGCCAAGATCGACAATGTTCACCGGGATCTCTGGGTCGTAGCACTGTCGAAGCTGGTTCCAAACATCTTCTTCTGAAACCTGACCATTTGTGGTGGTCGCAGGCTTTTCAACGGTCTCCGCCTCCGGTTTTTCCAGTCCCAAAGCGTCCAGATCTTTCTCCGCGATCCGTGCGAGGCCCTGATAGGTCGCAATCGTGTAGCTTCCGCCAAGACTCTGGGTGATCACACCCTGCGTTCCAGCCGGGATCGTCGTTTTCTGCCCGCTCGGAATCTGGATCGCCTGGCAATCGCGGCTCAAGGTGAATTCAGTATTCTCGTGCATGAATTTTAGGTTGAAGCGTACTATGCCACAGATTTACACGAACGAACAATAGATTGAAAAGGATGGCAGGTGCGACCACTGGGCGCGCCGATCCTAATATACGTCGCGCTTGTAGCGTTTATCGCTCTTCAGTTTTTCGACGTATTCGTTCGCTTCGTCGATATTTTTGCCGCCGTGCTCTTGCACAATTTTGCGTAGCGCAGCATCAACATCCTTGGCCATGCGGCGCCCGTCGCCGCACACGAAAAAGTGCGCCCCTTCCGTGTCGAGCCATTTCCAAATCTCGGCAGCATTTTCCATCATCCGATGTTGAACGTAGATTTTCTGGGGCTGATCGCGCGACCAGGCGCAATCGAGTCGTGTGAGAATTGCCTCTTTCATAAACGCTTTGAACTCGTCTCCGTAGGCAAAATCGCACCTCTCGTGCTGCGATCCGAAGAAGAGCCAGTTTTTTCCTTTTGCCCCGGTTGCTTTTCGCTCCTGCAGGTACGCGCGGAATGGCGCGACTCCGGTCCCGGGACCGACCATAATGATTGGAGTGTCAGGATTTTCCGGCAAATGAAAGTGTTTTGCCACGCTCGGGAAAACGGGAACGGGCACGTCATCAGCGCGTTCTGCAAGAAAGGATGAGCAAACCCCTTGGCGCATGCGACCATGACTTTCGTAACGGACGACGTCCACGATGAAGTGCACTTGATCCGGGTACGCCTTTAAGCTCGAGGCAACTGAATAAAGGCGCGGCTGTAATTTGGTCAGTAAGGCGACAAACTCTTCCGCCGCGAAATGGGCAGAAGGATGTTCCAGGAGGAAATCGATTATCTCCATGCCCCAAAGGTACGTTTCGAGGTCTTGTTTGCGCCCTGGCGCGAGAAGGTATCCCAACGTAGGAGCGGCGGAAGCCCGTTCAGCGATGGCCCTCAAAAATTTAGGCGTTGGCTGTGTGATGCTATGATCGCGCAGCAATGCTTCGCGCAGTGTCGTTGCTTCGCCTCTTGGTCGCGGCACTTGTTCATCGCCCGTCGCGCCGAGCGCATGGATGATTTCATCGACCAACTGTGGATCGTTCGTTGCATAAACGGCCAACGAATCGCCCACCTCAAAGCTCAAACCCCATCCGGTCAGATCAAGTTCGAAATGGCGTGTGTCCTTCGCAGATTCCGGGCCGCTAAGACGACGATTAACAACTAGGCGAGCGGGAAAAGGGTTTGCGCGTGTGTACCGTGGGGCAGAAACGGCAGCGGTAGCAGTAGCTTCGATCATAGCAACTCTTGTAGCGGTGATTCGTCAGCGTCGCAAATTTCACCCGTCATTGCCGATTGCGAGCGTCGGACAAACATCCATGGCGCGTCGAGCAGCGTCCATGTCTTCGGACGTGTCAGGCTGTTTAAGGAAATGAACGGCAGTTTCGTCAGCGTTGTATTTCAGAAGGTTTGGCGCTTCCTCAAGACAGAGACGGCACAATGTGCAGCTTGCGTCAACATACCACGGCCCAGGCGCATTCTCGGGCTGTTTGGTTAGCTTCTCCGCCATGTATAGAAATCAATAGCCCTGCTCGCGGCTCTTGCCAGAGGAGCGGGCCGGACGCGTCTTAGCTGTGCGGCGGCCGACCTTCATCGGCGTTTCTGAAGCGATCGCAAAATCCACCTGCCGCTTAAACGAATCAACACGGACGACGAAGACGTGCACTTCGTCGCCTACGCCAAATCGCTTGCGCGATCGTCTGCCAATCAACCGCCGCTGGGCTGGCTCGAATAAGTAAAAGTCGTCCATAAGTGAAGAGACATGGACAAGACCTGTGATCAGAACATCCGGTAATTCGATCACCAGCCCGTAATTGCGTACATCGACAATAGCTGCGCGAAAAACCTGTGGGCTGCGCTCGTCAAGTTGCCGTTGAAAAAACTCAAGCTTCTTCATCCTGACGGCTTCGATTTCTGCGTCGGCTGCGATGCGCTCGGTCGTTGAAATGTGCTCGGCAATCGACGCGATCTGGCCGATGTCGATCCTTGACTGGTGTTTCCCGTTGCGGTCCGCCAGAGCGCGATGCACGACGAGATCGGCATAGCGCCGAATCGGACTCGTGAAATGCAAGTAGTTAGGTTTGGCCAGTCCGTAGTGTCCGAGCGGCTGCGGCGCGTAACGCGCGCGCTTCAAACTTTTCAGCAGACCGATCTTAAGCGCTTGCTCCTCTGGTTTTCCGCGAGTGGAGGCAAGCAAACGCTGCAATTCACCGCGATGGGTTAAATCGCCGACCTTGTAGTTAAAACTGAGCACGAACTCACGATACTCAGCCAGCTTCTCCGGATCGGGGGTTTCGTGGACGCGATAGATAGTCGGGACTCCGCGCTTTTTCAGCTCCCGCGCGACCGCTTCGTTTGCTGCCAGCATGCACTCCTCGATCAGTTGATGCGATTCGTCATTGTCGATCCGCTCCAGGTGGACAGGCTTGCCGGTTTCGTCCAGGCGCACTTTAACTTCCGGAAAATCGAGATCGAGCGAGCCGTGCTCGAATCTTTTCCGCCGCAGCAACGAAGCCAACTCCCAGGCGACGTGCAGATGTTCGCTTAATTGATCTCGAATTGACGAATTCAGGATCGCGTAGGCCTGCTTGTAAGTCAGACGGTGCGCGCTGCGAATCACGCTCTTGGCAAAGCGTGGGCTTCTGGCGTTTCCACTTTTATCGAACTGAATGAAGATCGAATGCGTGAGTCGATCGACTCCCGGATTAAGACTGCACACGCCATTACTCAGGCGCTCCGGCAACATTGGAATCACTCGGTCCGGTAAATAAACGCTGTTACCGCGCCGGCGTGCTTCGCGATCGAGTGCGCTACCCGGCTCAACATAAGCGGCGACATCAGCAATGTGCACTCCGAGTCGCCAACCGCCATTATCGATCTTTTCAACATGGATTGCATCGTCGAAATCGCGTGCATCATCCGGATCGATGGTGACGATAAATTTCTTCCGCAAATCTTCACGCCCCTCAAGCTTCCTCGCATCGACGGTTTCGGAAATCCGGTTTGCCTGATCGATAACGTCTTCCGGAAATTCGGTCGGCAAATGATACTTCCGAATGATCGACAGCATGTCCACGCCCGGCGCCGAGGCTGGCCCGAGTATTTCGATGATGTCACCTTCCGGGTTAACGTGTCGCGATTCCCAGGCTTCGAGTCGAACGACAACCTTGTCGCCAACTGTAGCAGCGGCCTGCGACCGCCGATCTTTTACAGGGCGAACATACACATCGTGGACAATTCGTGGATCGTCAGGGACAACGTAATAAAAATTGCGCGAATGCTGCAGAGTTCCGACGATAGTATCGTGTGCGCGCTCCAGAATTCGGATCACGCGGCCCTCGCGTCGCCCTTTGGTGCGCGCGTAGGGTTGGTCGCGGCTGATGCGCGCAACCACGCGGTCGCCATGCATGGCTGTGCCAGTGTTTTCCGCCGCGACGAAAATGTCCGGCTCGCCCGGTTTTTCCGTGATTAGAAATCCATATCCAGCTTGATGGATTGACAAGGTGCCGGTGACAAGATCGGCCTCTGCCGGCAAGACATAACGATTCTTGCGGATGCGCGCAATCTCGCCCGAGCGTTCGAGTTCACGTAAGGCCTGGTTTAGTCCCATGCGCACACCGCTCTTACGGCCGAGCGCTCTTGCCAGTTCACTCTTGTCGAGCGGCCGGTAGTCAGGGGAGGCGAGGAGTACGAGAATTTGTTCTCGAATCTTACGTCCGTTTTTAGTCATTTCGTGTCATTATCGATGTAACGAGATTTCAACCGAAGATCCAATAATGCAAAAAGCGATTATTGTCGGCGCATTTGCGATTGCCGTGGCGACAATCGCTTCGTTTGCCGCGGGAGGAGCTAAGATGAAGATCACAAGTTCTGCTTTTCAGGAAGGCGGCGATATTCCGTCGAAATTCAGTCGCGACGGCGGGAACGCAAACCCACCGCTTCGCATCGAGGGAACGCCGGCGAACGCTAAGAGTCTGGTTCTGGTCGTGGATGATCCCGATGCGCCGGTCGGTCTTTTTACTCATTGGCTGGTTTGGAACATCGATCCCAAAACAACCGAAATCCCCGAAAAAGGCGTGCCGAAAGGCGCAGTCCAGGGCACAAACGATTATCCCAACCTTGGTTATGGCGGACCACAGCCGCCCTCAGGTACCCATCGTTATTACTTCAAAATTTTCGCGCTCGATCAGACACTTGATCTTCGCCCCGGCGCAAAGCGACAGGAACTCGACAAAGCTATGAGTGGTCACGTCGTCTCCCAAGGCCAATTGATGGGTCGTTACACCAGCAAATAACGACCAGAAGCCAATTCGAATAAAGGAGCGCGTGTGATAGTCTCACCCGCAATGGGTGGGAGACAGTGGAAAATCGCCGGTCGCCTTTTTGACCTTTCTCGTCACGGGCTGATCATGGGCGTCCTGAACGTCACGCCGGATTCATTCTCCGATGGCGGAAAATTTTTCACCGTGAAAAAGGCGGTTGAGCACGGCCTGAAAATGGCTACGGAAGGCGCTCAGATTATCGATGTAGGCGGCGAATCGACGCAGCCCGGCGCTGAATTTGTCGCAGTAGAGGAAGAACTGCGGCGTGTCATTCCGGTTGTCGAAAGATTACGAGCCAAGGTCGACATCGTTATTTCGATCGATACATCGAAGGCTCAGCTTGCACGTGCAGCGATAGAGGCAGGCGCTTCAATTGTAAACGATGTCACCGGTGGACAAGGCGACAAAGAAATGATGCCGCTTGTTGCCGAAAGCAAAGCAGCTTTCATCATTGTGCATATGCAAGGAAATCCCAGGACGATGCAGATCGAACCGCACTATATCGATGTGGTTTCGGAGATCGCGGATTTTTTTCGACAACAATATGCCCGCGCTCTAGAGTGCGGCATTGATCCCATGGCGATTGCGTTTGATCCGGGAATTGGTTTCGGGAAAACGCTTGAGCACAATCTCGAGCTGCTCGCCCAACTTGAGCGAATTCGAGTGCACGAGCGTCCGCTCGTGGTGGGCGTTTCCCGGAAATCTTTTCTCGCTAAACTGATCGGCTCATCCGAGATGAATGATCGGCGTGCGCCTGCGGTGGCCCTGACATCTCTTCTGCGGATGCGTGGTGCGGATGTTTTTCGCGTTCATGATGTAAAAGAGAATGTAAACGCGCTGTTGGTGACGGAAGCAATTCTTCAAAAGACAAAATGATTCAGGAACTCATTCATCTTTGGCTCAGAGGCTGGCGCAGCGCCTTTGAAATCATTTTGCTGAGCGTGGCGATCTACTATGGCTATCTTTATTTTCGCGGGACGCGCGGCGCCAAAGTATTGACCGGGCTGGCGATCGTTTTCTTGACGCTGACGCTGATTTCTCAGTTGCTCAATCTGGTTGTGATTGGCTGGCTCGTGCGAAGTTTTTCGGTTTTTCTTGCGGTCGCATTAGTAGTCATCTTTCAACCGGAGCTACGGCGTGGCCTGGCCGCGCTCGGCGGACATCCAATTTTCTCCCTCACGAGCGAAAAACGCGAAACTGTCCACGATCTTGCCGAAGCAGTGACGCAGTTGGCAAATAAACAATTCGGCGCCCTCATCGCGATCGAGCGCGACACCTCGATTCGCGTGTATGAAGAAACTGGCGTAACGATCGATGGCGATTTTTCTGTCGAGCTTATTCTGGCAATTTTTCATCCGAAAGCCACGCTTCACGATGGCGGGGTTATCGTGCGCAACGGACGGATCGCAGCCGCGGCCTGCATTTTTCCCGTTAGTCAACGCGAAACGCTGGACCGAAGCCTCGGCTTGCGCCATCGCGCCGGCCTCGGAATCACAGAAGAATCGGACGCCGTGGCGGTGATAGTTTCGGAAGAGACCGGCGGCATTTCCATTTGCCACCGGCGACGGATCGAGCGCAATTTTACTCCAGAGACATTTCGGCAACGCATCGCGGAAATTTTATTGCACAGCAATTATGAAGAGACTAATCCTGAAAAACTGGCGCGCGAAGTTGATCTCCCTCCTGCTCGCGACAACCCTTTGGTACCTGATCAAAAAGAACGTAGCGACGACCCCCTTGCCGTCTGAGAGCGCCTCCGGCGCAACGACGACGGAAAGGCGCTGAGGCGCGGCCTAGCGCAAAAAGCGCGATAGATTTTCTTCTTCCCAGCGTCGCGCCCGACGGTAGTTGCGAAACTCCCGCTCCCGGCGATTGAATTCTTCCGTGTGCACGCGCCGACGACCTCCCCTGACGCTTTCCTCCGGTACCACTGAATGCAGCATTTCGTGGTAAAGCACGTACTGAAGAAACCAAAGCGGGACAAAGGGCTGATCCAGTGATGGATTGATCCGGATAACGCGGTCTTCCTCCTGAATCGTGCCAAAGACGAAATATTCTCTCGGACGATGTCTTCGCCGTCGACCCCACATTACTTTATAACCGCGCAGCCGGCCGCGAAAATATCGCTCGTTCAATCGATCAAAAATGGGACGCAGATCGAAATGCGTACCCTCGTGCCGCAAATTCAACTGCCGCTGCATCGGAAGCATTGGATGCGCGAGTTTTCGCTTTGTCTTCGCCTGCTTGGACATCTGCTTGAACCTCCAAAACGAACAAGTGGGAGACTACTTTAATGGCCTTTGATCGAGTGACAAGAGAAGTGGTCATATTTGCGCACAAAAGTTCTAAGCACCTAAACGCCAGGTTCTTGTATTGATCTACTAGTTCGAGAGTTCATGAAGCGTAATCTCCACACCCTCTGGCGTTTATAGACAAAATAGCCATTTAATCGCGTATCAGAGATAGCCCGCTTTAAATATTTTTTGCCACGTAGCAGCTGTTTACCCGTGCCAAATGTGGTTGGGGCCTGCTCTCGCCCGCGAATTCCTTCGACCGTCGAGCCGCTTGGGTCAGCAAAAGCGAGAACCGGGTGCACGTGATTGACAGCACAAAGTGCAATGGGAATCGGCGAAACGATTTTATCATTTTGTAAAATGATTCCGGCGCTCGCTCAATTGTTGACTCATTGTTGATATCAACAGAGCTTTTGCTCCCACTCCATGATAGTCACGAAACCTCAGCAAATTAGATCGGCATGACCCCTTTTCTTCGAAAACTGCTTGGGCTCAACTGGCTCCTTCTTGTCACGATGCTCGCGCTTGCCGTCTTTGGCGTTGTAGCAATCTACAGCGCGACTTACATGCGGGGAGATTCCGTCGCCGCAGATTTCTGGCGCAAGCAGGCAAACTGGGTCGCGGTCGGTTTTTTCGCGTTCATGATTACGAGTCTGATTGACTACCGGTGGATTCGTTGGGGCGCGCTGCCGATGTATCTGGCCGGCATTTTCTTCTTGCTCCTGACGAAGTTTATCGGCCAGCGAGTTTATGGCGCGCGCAGTTGGCTGCATTTGGGGCCGATTAACTTTCAGCCTGCGCAACTTGCGGTTGTCGCTGGAATCATGGTCCTTGCTTTGCTTTTAACCCAATTTCGCGAGATGCATCCGATGCTGCGGTTGCTGTTGTGTGGAGCGATCGCTGGAGCGCCCTGTCTTTTGATTGCGATGCAGCCCGATCTCGGCGAAGTGATCATCTGGATACCGGTGCTTCTGGCGCTGTTATTCGTCGGTGGGCTTCCACTGCGCTACTTAATTTGCATCATTCTCATTGGGTTGGCGTTTATTCCAATCGCAATCAATCTTGGTTTAAAACCGTACCAGCAGCAACGGATCACGGCCTTTACCCACCCGGACATCGACAAACAAGGTGCAGCCTGGGCAATTAACCAATCGCTCATTGCGATTGGCTCGGGCGGCTGGTCAGGGAAAGGATTCAAAGCGCCAAATACCCAGATCGAGCTTGGGTTTCTGCCGGCGACCGCCGTGCACAACGACTACATTTTTTCCGCAATTGGCGAGCAGTGGGGATTTGTCGGAGGAATGTTTCTCATCGGCGCGTTCGCCTTGCTCCTTTTGATCTGTCTCTTCGTTGCATTTTTCGCGGCCGATCAATTAGGCCTGCTGCTGGTCATTGGAATTACTGCCCTTATCTTCACGCATATCTTTCAAAATATGGGGATGACCATCTCGATGCTGCCAATCACAGGCGTGCCTCTGCCATTGATCAGTTATAGCGGCTCGTTTGTGCTGATGATCATGTTTGGACTCGGACTCGTGAACAGCGTTTGGATTCACCGAAAAGAGCCTGTGTAATTTTCTGACAAAATTTTCGGCAGGATATAGCAACCGGTAATTGGTGCGTCGCTGCCGTTTACTTTACGCGTCCGGTTGTCTAGAGTCGGAGCGCGACGCATGGAAGGCGATTACAAGGTCAAGCTCGAGGTTTTCGAAGGACCGCTCGATCTCCTGCTTTACCTGATTAAGCAGGATGAGATCGACATTTACGACATCTCGATCGAACGCATCACTCGGCAGTATCTCGAATTTCTTCAAGCATTCAAGGAGTTGAATATCGAGCTTGCCGGCGAGTTCATCGTTATGGCGGCGAACCTCATTTACCTAAAAAGCCGCAGCTTGCTGCCCGTCGATCAACAGCCGCCTGAGGAAGATGCCGAGGAAGATGATCCGCGCTGGGATTTGATCCGGCAACTGATTGAGTACAAAAAATTCAAGGAGGCGGCTGAACAATTGCATCTGCGTGAGGCCAAACAAGAGCGCATTTTCGCTCGGGAAGGAGGCTCGTATTCCGTCGATGTGCCGCTTCGACTGGGTGAGGTTGGGATTTTCCAGCTGATCAACGCGTTTCAAACGGTGATCAAGCGAGTGGAAGCTCGGCAAGACGTACAAGAGATTTTCGGCGAACGCTTCAGCGTCTCGGAGAAGATCGACACAATTTTGAAGCGGGTCGCAGACGGCGCTCCTGTTCGCTTTTCCGAATTATTTGGCGCAGTCGTGTCGCGGATCGAAGTCGCTGTGACTTTTCTCGCGCTTCTGGAGTTGATTCGTCTCAAACAGGTCCGCGCGATTCAGAAAAACATTTTTGATGAAATTGAAATTGCGTCCGCGGCTGTGTGAGCATCAAGAATCATGCCGCGAATCTTGATCGCCGGATGCGGTTATGTCGGGCGGGCAACTGCTGATTTGTTTGATCGGGCTGGCTGGAAAGTCGAAGGCTGGACAAAATCTAACGCCGGAACAAGTAAGCCATATCCAATCCACGCAATTGACATAACGGACGCGCAACAGGTCCACGCCTGCGAAGGAAATTTTGACGTGATCGTTCATTGCGCGAGCACGCGCGGCGGAGACGTTGGTCTTTATCGTCGCGTTTATCTCAACGGCGCGCGCAATCTCCTCGAGACATTCGCACCATCGACGATCCTTTTTACCAGCAGCACGAGCGTATATGCGCAAATCAACGGTGAGCGGGTCACTGAAGAAAGCGCCGCCGAGCCTCGACATCAGACTGGGCAAATCTTGCGCGAAACCGAAGAACTCTTCCTCGCCCACAGCGGGATCGTCGCGCGACTCGCTGGAATTTATGGACCAGGGCGGTCGGCGTTGCTGAGCAAATTTCTCGCCGGCAACGCGGTTATCGATCCGGAAAACGACCGGTTTATTAACCAAGTGCACCGAGACGATATTGCCGCAGCCCTCTTTCTCTTGTTAGATCGACAACGCGAAGCAAAACAAATTTACAACGTGGTTGACGATCAGCCTATTCGGCAAAGCGAATGCTATGGTTGGTTGGCGAAGAAGTTGAATCGTCCACTTCCCCCTGCCGGAAAGTCGGCGGCGCGAGGCAGGCGCGGGGAGAGCAGTAAATGCGTCAGCAATGCGAAACTGCGTGGTCTTGGCTGGACGCCTCGCTATCCAACATTCGCGGAGGCGATGGAAAAAAGCATTTTACCCAGTTTCGGTCAGCTTTGACCGTCGCGTTCCAAACGAGCCTTGTCAGCTCGTTCTCCGAAAAGCTGACGGATCACATCCTCCACGGGCACTTCCTGGACATTGATGTCGCTGACATGACAAGCCTCCAGCAATTGCCGGCAAGTCTCGGTGACTTTCGCACGTGGGACTTTCAATTGCACTGACACCGGCGTTTGTTCGATCACTTCACCGAACGCTGACAAATCGCGCGTAGCCTGTTTCTCGAAGGTCAGACTCACGATTTTGTAGCCAGAGAAGCGATCGATAATGTGTCCGAGCGGTCCGTCGAAGAAGATTTTGCCGTGATCAATGATGAGAACTCGATGACAAAGTTCTTCGATGTCCTGCATGTAATGGCTTGTCAGCAGCGTGACGATGCGATGTTCCTCGTTATAGACGCGCAAAAATTCCCGGACACGTTTTTGACTGACGACATCCAGCCCGATGGTCGGTTCATCGAGAAAAAGTACGCGTGGCTGATGAATGAGCGCGGAGATGAGCTCCATCTTCATCCGCTCGCCTAACGAGAGCTCGCGCACCATCACATTCATTTTGTCCTGCACTTCGAGGAGCTCCGACAATCCGTCGACGACCTTTTTGAAGCGGGTGCGATCGATCCCGTAGATGGCGCGGTTCAGTTCGAGTGATTCTTGAGCGGGCAAATCCCACCAGAGCGCATTTTTTTGACCCATCACAAGGCTGAACTGCCGCTTCATTTCGTTGCGCCGCTCCCACGGGATGAAGCCGAGCACGCGCGCATCACCCGAGGTGGGATTCAACAAGCCCGACAGCATCTTTAGCACGGTGGTTTTTCCCGCGCCGTTTGGCCCGAGAAAGCCGACAAACTCGCCCTGCTCGATTTGAAACGAAACCTCGTCGGCGGCTCGCGTTTCTTGATATCTTCGCTTTACCAGGCCTTTGATCGAGCCCCAGAGACCACGTTCCTTACGGTAGGTCCGATAAATTTTAGTTAAACCGGAAGCTTCGATCGCTGGCATAAAGGGGATAGGCTAGGCTTCGATTGCAGCTGAGGAAAACGACATTCGCTCGGCAATCGCGGGATCCGCGCTACAGAACATCATCGAGAGACGCGAGCAGATGCGAAATCGTTTCTTCCGTTTCGTCGCCCATGTTGGAGAGACGAAAGGTTTTGCCCTGAATTTTGCCGTAGCCGGGATCAATGACCAGATGATGTTTGGCCCGCAGTTCGCGAGCGAGCTTCAGAACGTCGATGCCGCGATTGTTTTTGACGCAGGTGAGCGTTTTTGAGCGAAACCCTTCTTCAGCGAAAAAGTCGAACCCGGTGTGGCGCACCCAATCGTGGACGAGCGCGTTGGTGCGCGCATGCCGATCGAAGCGCGCATCGAGGCCTTCCTCGACAATTTCGTCGAGCTTCGATTGTAGCGCGTGAATGTGCCCGATGCTGGGCGTGCTTGGCGTCATCCATTCGGCTTGTTGTTTTTTGAATTCGAGGAAATCGAAGTAGAAACCACGGTTGGGAATCTTTTCGGCACGTGCGAAGGCTTTGTCGGAAGCCGAGAACAATGAAAAACCGGGCGGGAGGGCGAGCGCTTTTTGCACGCCAGTGAGCATGACGTCGATACCGAGCGCGTCCATGTCGATCTTGACTCCGGAAAATGATGAGACTGAATCGACGATGAGCGCGGCGTCGGGATATTTCGCAAGGACGGCGCAGATCTCGTCGAGCGGATTCATCACGCCGGTAGAAGTTTCGTTGTGAACCAAAGTGACGGTATCGAATTTTCCGGTCGCCAACCGTTGATCCACCGCCTTGTGATCGATGTGTTTCCCCCAATCGACTTGCAATGGCTCGGCGTTTTTGCCGCATCGCTTGGTGACGTCGAGCCATTTGTCGGAAAAGGCGCCACACATACAGCAAAGCACGCCGCGATCGACAAGATTGCGGATTGAAGCTTCCATCACGCCCCATGCCGAGGACGTCGAAAGAAACACCGGCTGCTTTGTTCCGAATAATTTCTGTAATCCAGGATGAATCGCGCGGTAAAGATTTTGAAAATCATCGCCGCGATGGCCGATCATTGGCTGCGAGAAGGCCGCCCAGGTCTTTTCAGACACCTCGACTGGACCAGGAATGAAGAGTTTATCGTGTGGCTGCATTGAGGAAACGATGAACGCCCAGCCCGCCTTCGGCAAGGCTACGGACTAGCAGGGCCCAACGTTCAATGCCGAATTATGATGACTCGCGAGAGGCAACTGCGCATTGGGATGTCCACGCTACGCTTCTTTTTTGATAAAACTGATGTCGCCGCTGCGTTCCACCCGAGCGACTCGGACAGTTGAGAGATCCTCTGTGTGTGCATCAAGACGCAAATCTTCCTCGAGATCATGCGGCGAAATATGGTTCCGGTTCATGATGCGGACATTCATTTTCCCATTTTCAACAATGATTTCCGGACGGCCTTTGATCAATTTCCCGAAAGCATGGGAGCGGCATGCAATCCAGGCGAAGAAGCGATGTAAAAACACGAGAACGAAGCCGCTTCCAATCGTAGGAAAAAATGGGGCGCTGCCGTTAATCGCGCGCGCGAGCACCGAGGCGAGGATAACAATTAGAACCGCATCGAACGACGTCTTTTGCGCAAGCGAACGTTTGTGACCGAGCCGGATCATGAGCAACGTCGCGAGAAAGACGATTATTCCACGCAGAGAGATTTGAAGAAACGTCAATTGCTTTGTCTCAATCCCCAAACCGAGAAACGATTGGACGAAATTCCAGAATGCATTCATATCGGAAAATTTTATCATTGGCCGAAACTTTGGCGAGCATCTCGATTGCGGAAAACAAAAGAAGTCCGGCGCGCCGGGGAAATTCGTTCTTAACTCAAGAAGCTTAAATCGAGGTAATCAATGGCGCGAGGAAGCAAGAAGAAATACACATCAAAACAAAAACGCAAAGCATCGAAGATCGAAAGAGGCTACAAGAAGCGGGGCGTGAGCAGTAAAGAAGCGGAACGACGCGCGTGGGCAACCGTAAATAAGTCAAGTCGTGGTGGAAAAAAGAGCGGGAGCGGTCGTGGCAAGAAAGAGAGTAAAGCCTCGTCGCGCAAGGGTGGCCGCAAGAAAAAGAGATAGTCGTCTCGTTATATGTCGCACAAGGAAAAGTCCGAGCTTGTTAGTCCACCTACCGAGGGCCGAGGAGCGCGGACCCGCTCAGGTGCCCGTCCCGGCAACCGACCGGGAGAGCGACGAGGTTCTGGCAAAAAACCGAGCGGCACAAATCTCAACCGTGGCGGCGGAAGCGATGCAGTTACGGTGCGCAGTTTGCGCGGCCAGAGCAAATCAAATAGCCGGCGCGGACGGTGATGTCCAATCGCGCAAGATCGGCTATCATTTTTTTCCGCGTCCGGTCTTCGCCTGCAATTCTTCGATTTTTCTCGAAGCTGCCGCTTTCGTCAGGTTGTCGTTAAATTCTTCGCCGGCTTCACGGCAGAGAGTTTGCAAATAGGACCTCTGCGGGCCGGTCATCGGTTCTTCGCCGGTCGTCCATTCCTCCGGATCCTTTTCCGGGTTCTGCATTGCGGGAGTCAGTTCATCAGGTGTCATCAAAGAAAGATTCGTTCGGCCCGCCATTGCCGGCCTTGCGCGGAAAACTTGCGCGTGGCATAAGACGACGCTCGCACCGGTTGAATCGCCGAGTAGCATCGACATTAAATTATGCCGACAGTCCCGCTTCCTTCGTACGATGCAGCGCTTGAAACACGCGTGTTTTGGGAGCGATTTAAGACCGAGATTATCTCGGCATTAATTATCGTCGCGCTCGCCATTGTCGGCTTTGGAGCTTATCGCTTTTATTCTGATCGCAGAGCGGCATCGGCATCGGCAATGTTAGCCAGCGCAAAAAGCGCGGACGCATATCAGCAAGTGATTGCAGATTACCCGAACACGCCCGCGGCCGCCGATGGTTATCTTCTGCTAGCCGAAGCGCAGCGGAAAGAAAAGAAATTCACGGAAGCGAACGCGACGCTTCAGGTCTTTATCGACAAGAATCCGAATCACGAACTGGTGAGTACGGCAAAAATGGCAATGGCAGCCAATCTGGAGTCGATGGGAAAAAATGACGATGCATTGTCGATGTACCAACAGATCGCATCGACCTATCCAAACAGTTTCAACGCGCCGCTCGCGCTGCTTTCGCAAGTGTACCTTTTGAAATCGAAGATCCAAACCGAGGAAGCGCGGCGCGTCTGCGAGACGATCCTGACGCGCTACCGGGAGAGCTTTTGGGCGGGCGAGGCCGCCCAGGAATTGCGTTTGTTGAAACCAAGCGTCTCCTCGGAGCCGGCACCAACATCGACTATCCCGCCATTTTTGGCGGCACCAAGCGCGACGCCGGCGAAGCCAAAATAACGCAAGGGCGTCCGCGCCGCCGACACTCTAATATTTGGGACACGACAGCGTGTGTCCCTCCAACACGAAAAATTATCGTTTCGAGAACTGGAAACGTTTGCGGGCACCGGGTTGACCCGATTTTTTTCGCTCTTTCATGCGCGGGTCACGTCGAAGCAGGCCCTCAGTCTTGAGTCTGCCCCGTAAATTAGCGTCCACTTGAAGAAGAGCGCGGGAAATCGCGAGACGGACCGCACCGGCCTGTCCGCTTGCGCCACCGCCGCTCGCGTTGATCGAGAGGTCGTAGGAATTCACGAGCTTTGCGGTTTGAAGCGGTTGCAGCACAACGTTCTGCAATGGCGCGGTGGGAAAATAATCTTCAAAGCTGCGACCGTTGACGTCGATCTTGCCTGTGCCTTGCATCATGCGGATGCGTGCAACCGAAGTCTTACGGCGACCAGAGGCGATGAATTCCTGAGTTTGCGACATAAAACTACTCGTCAGGCAAATTTGACTGCTTTCGGCTGCTGCGCGGCATGCGGATGAGAATCGCCGCGGTAAACCTTTAATTTCCGATAGACTGCGCGACCGAGTCGATTATGGGGAATCATTCCGCGCACCGCCCGCTCAATCAGCAATTCCGGATGGCGAACACGCCGCGCCCGGGCATTCTCTGATTTGTGGCCACCCACGTATCCTGAAAAGCTCATGTAACTTTTTTGATCCTCTTTTTTTCCAGTCAGCCGCACTTTGTCAGCGTTGATGACGACAACGAAATCGCCGGTATCGACGTGCGGAGTGAAAATCGTCTTCTCTTTGCCTCGCAACAAGTTGGCGGCCCTTACCGCAACCTGGCCCAGTATCTGGTTCTTCGCGTCGATTACCCACCATTTGCGCGGGACTTCGCTGGCTTTGGCGGAAAACGTTTTCATAACGGCGGAAAAGGCACGAAAACTACGAGACGTGCCACGGAGTGTCAAATACTCGCTCCAGATCCGCCTCGCTCTTTCCGGTTTGTTTTGCGTGGTCGGGTGTTCGCTTCTTTTGGCCAGCGAGTATCCTGCTGTGCCAAACGGCGAAGGTGTTTTGGCCAGCACCGTCCTTCGCGAGATGAACCTTGCCCGGCAACATCCCGCTCTTTACGCGACGTATGTTGAAGCGTTGCGTTCGCGTTTCGATGGCAGGTTTATCATTTTTCCAGGGAGCGCAAAATGGCGGATGAAAGAAGGATTGGGCGCGATTGAGGAGGCCGTGCGCTTCCTTCGTAATGCTCGTCCGGAACAACCGCTCACCCTGTCGCCGGGAATGTGTCGTGCGGCGGCCGATCATTGCGCCGATCAGGCTGCGGGGCGCACGGGACATCGCGGCAGCGACCAGAGCAGCCCAGGCGATCGCCTCAGCCGCTATGGAATCTGGAGGGGACTGTGGGGTGAAAACATTGCCTACGGAAAAACGAGCGCGCGAGAAATCATTCTTGCTCTCATTATTGACGATGGCCGCCCGGCGCGAACACATCGCAAAAACATTTTCGATCCCAATTTCAATTACGCCGGCGTAGCATACGGGCCGCACGCACTTTATGGCAGCGTTTGCACGATCAATTTCGCCGGCGGCTACACGGCGCGTCCCGCCAAAGCGCTCATCGGACGAAATCTTTAGCTACTCGCATTTCCGGAGTGTCGCCAAATGGCTACTGGTCATTTGCATCGTGCGAGTTTAATTGTTCCGCTTCTTGCATGGCAGAATCCGTGGATTCATCTAGAAAAACCGCGATTACCCCGCGGCGCGAGGAAGATTTCCCTGAATGGTATCAGCAAGTGATTCGTGCAGCCGAGCTGGCTGAACCTTCAGACGTGCGCGGCTGCATGGTCATTCGCCCGTGGGGCTACGGCATTTGGGAAAACATGCAGCGCCAGCTCGATGCCATGTTTCGTGCCACCGGACACCGCAACGCATACTTCCCACTTTTCATTCCGCTGAGTTATTTCGCGAAGGAAGCCGAGCACGTCGAAGGCTTTGCCAAGGAATGTGCAGTCGTCACCCACAGCCGCCTGGAAGCCGATGCGGACGGAAAATTGCGGCCAGCGAGCGCGCTGACCGAACCGCTGGTCGTTAGGCCCACTTCCGAAACGATCATCGGCGCCAGCTATGCAAGATGGGTGCAATCTTACCGCGATCTTCCCATTCTTATCAATCAATGGGCCAACGTCGTCAGGTGGGAAATGCGGCCGCGATTATTTTTGCGCACGACCGAGTTTCTCTGGCAGGAGGGCCACACCGTCCACGAAACCGAAGCGGAGGCGCGCGCCGAAACGAAGCAGATGCTTGACGTTTACGAAACGTTCGTGCGCGATCATTGCGCAATCCCGGTGTTTCAGGGCGAGAAATCTGAGAGCGAAAAATTTCCGGGCGCGGTGCAGACCCTGACTATCGAAGCAATGGCGCAGGACCAGAAGGCAATTCAGGCCGGCACATCACATTTTCTGGGGCAAAACTTTGCGCGCACGAGCGGAATTCAATTTCAGAACCGCGAAGGCAAACAGGAATTTGGCTGGACGACAAGTTGGGGCATGACCACCCGCATGGTCGGCACGGTCGTGATGGCGCACGGCGATGATGACGGAGTCGTACTGCCGCCACGCATTGCGCCAACGCAGATCGTAATTTTGCCGATCACGCCGAAGGAAGAGGCGCGCGCGAAAGTGCTCGAAGCTTGCGACAAGCTTGCCAAGCAAATACGCGAGATGCGATATGTTGATCGGTCGATCGAGGTGGAGGTCGATCGCCGCCAGCTCGGCGGTGGCGTGAAGAATTGGGAGTGGATCAAAAAGGGTGTGCCGCTCCGTGTCGAGATTGGCCCGCGCGATCTGGAGAAAAATTCCGTCGAAGTGAGCCGGCGCGATCAAGGTATAAAAGCAAGAGAATCAGTACCGATGGAGGAATTGGTTCGGCGGGCGCCCGAGATTCTCATGTCGATTCAAAACAACCTTTACGAACGCGCGACAAAATTCCGCGACGAACACACACGGGTAATCGATTGCAAAAAGGAATTTTACGATTTCTTTACTCCGACGAATTCTGACAAACCCGAAATTCACGGTGGCTTTGCCCTGGCGCACTGGAACGGCTCTCGCGAGATCGAAGAACAAATCAAAAATGATCTCAAAGTTACCATTCGAGTTATCCCACTCGACGATTCTGCAGAGCACGGAGAATGCATTTTCACAGGTAAACCAAGCTCACGGCGTGTGGTCTGGGCCAAGGCGTACTGAAACGGCATCACCTGTCGGTTGACGCAATCGAAAGGGACAGTTTATTAGCGCGTCTCGATGGAACTAAGGCTTTACAGTCGCGAATGGTGCTCCTGGTGCATTGACGCAAAGGATTATCTCACGGAGAAAGGCTATCGTTTCAATCTCATTGACGTCAGCAAAGACCGACGAGCATACGAAGAGATGAAGCAGCTTTCCGAGCAAACTTATGTGCCGACAATCGTGGCCGGCGACAGGGTCCTTGCGAATTTCGATACCGATCAACTCGAGAAATTTCTGAACGAGCACCAGATTAATCCCTAATCCCTAATGCTGTTTGGTGTTTTTTTAACACTCGGGGTGGCGATGCTCAGCGTCGGCCTGCGCACCTTTCAAAACTCGTATTCACAAAAGGCCGGTGCGCTCGGTATTCTTATCGCCTCATTCCTGGCGATCTTCTTTATAACTGGCAGCTGGGTACTTGGATTGGTTGCCGCCGTGAGCTGGCTTTTCCTGCCGTGGCTGGAAATTCTCACTCGCATCCGGGCCCTTCGGTTGCCCAAAGAAAAACAGCTCCGCCCGAAAAGTCCGCCGTCATCGGATAGTTTTCCTGCGCTAACTGAAATCACGCGCGGGATCGAGAGCGAAGGTTTCGTCCACGTGGGCGATACCGGCTGGGATTGGGAGGACTACCGCCAGTTTTTCCGTTTGTTTTACAAGGAGGAAGATCGCGCCCAGGCTGCGATCTGCCTGAACGAGCAGCATGATCTCTCGTTTTATTATTTGCGCATTTCATCGCGTGCGAAGGGGGGGACGATTTGGACGACCTGGAATTATCCGCTCTCCTACGGCCTGAAGGTGACTCCTCAGTTTCGCATCAATCGACAGCGCCCTGATCAATCGTTTGGGCAGCTTTATCAAAGTCATCGCGAGTTTCTCCGCCGGAACGGTGTGAATGCAGACACGATCGATATGTTGGATGAAGAGCGTATCGAAACGGAAATCGAAAACGATCTGCGCGATCAAATCGCACATAATATTGCCAAAGGCGTGCTCAAACAGACTGCCGCAGGTGATGTAAAATATTCCTGGCGCGGGATGGTTTATCTTTGGTGCCAGTTCCTGGTCGATCTGGTGCGGCTGTAGAAATTGGTGGCTGGGACAGACTCCTTCAAATTCAATTGTCGATCGTAGGAGAGGTCGATCTTGGGCGCGATCAGACCTTCATGATCTCAGCTTCTTTATGCTTGAGATGATCGTCCACCGACTTGACGAAACGATCGGTTAGCTTTTGCACATCGGCCTCCAAATCGCGCAATCCATCTTCGCTTAATTCGCTGGTGGATTTGAGTTTCTTCGCCTCATCGAGCGCCGCGCGTCGGTTCGCCCGAACACGCACGCGCGCTTCCTCTGCCATTTTGCTGAGCGAGCGGACAAGATCTTTGCGCCGCTCTTCCGACAACTCTGGAATCGGGAGCCGAATAATCTTTCCATCGACGTTCGGCGTGATGCCGATTTTTGATTCCTTGAGCGCCCGCTCAACGTCCTGCACTGTGCTGGCATCAAACGGCTGAACGACGAGCAAACGCGGCTCGGGCGTGGTGATCAATGCAAGCTGCTTCAACTTCATAGTCGATCCATACGCTGCGACATCGACATTCTCGACAAGTCCGGGTGAGGCTTTGCCGGTGCGCACGGCAGCAAATTCGTGTACCATGTAGTCGACGCTTTTTTCCATCGACATTTCGGCTTCGAGAAGAATGTCGTCGCTGCTCATGCGGCTAAATTTTTACGTCGGTTCGAGTTCATCGCAAACGAGCGTCCCGACTTTTCGCCCGAACACGGCATCGCGGATGTTGCTCGGTTTGTTCATATCGAAGACCACGATGGGGATTTTGTTATCCATACAAAGGCTAAATGCGGTCGAATCCATGATCTGCAATCGTTTCGTGAGCGCTTCGGTGAAAGTAATGCGTTCATAGAGCCTCGCATTTGCGTCGGTGTTCGGGTCGCGATCGTAAACGCCGTCCACTTTGGTTGCTTTCAAAATGATATCCGCGCGAATTTCGCTCGCGCGGAGCGCCGCAGTGGTGTCGGTGGAAAAGTACGGGTTGCCGGTGCCTGCCGCGAAGATAACTATGCGGCCAAGTTCGAGATGCCGGATAGCGCGGCCAAGAATGAATGGCTCGGCCACGTTTTTCATTTCAATGGCGGTTTGCACGCGGGTCTCGACACCCATCTCGGTGAGCGTGCTCCGCAAAGCCAAGGCGTTGATTACCGTTGCCAGCATGCCCATGTAATCGCCGGTTGTGCGGTCCATTCCGCGATGCGACGCGGAGAGGCCGCGCCAGATGTTCCCCCCGCCGATTACGACCGCAATCTGCACGCCCAGGTCCCGCACTTCCTTGATCCGCTCGGCGATCGCACGCACAACCGCCGGCGAAATATTGTCGCGCCCGCCGCGTTCTTGCATCGCTTCGCCGCTCAATTTGAGCACAATGCGCTTGTAAGCGGGCACCTCTGTTTTCATGGCGGATCTGATGAAACAAGACGCTCTGGTCTTTGAAAAGCAAAAATGACTCGCAACGCCAGTCATCCCGAGCGAAGTGGAGGGATCCAGCGAATTACTTGAGCTTTCGTTCTAGCAATCGAGTATGGCCACGAACGAAGTCGTGGGCGCCCATTCGCGATTTCCCTTCGAGCTGAACTTTTTGGAGCGAAAGTGCTTTTTCGCCGGTTGCAACGATCAACCCGCGATTATCTGCGCACAGAGCTTCGCCCGGTCTTCCTTTTCCATCGACAATCTGCGCGCTAAGAATCTTCAGTTTGAGCTCGTGCCCCGGCCTGTCTGTCAAAATTGCAAACGCCCCTGGCCACGGGTTGTAAGCGCGAATTTTTCGCTCGATCACTCTAGCTGGTTCCGCCCAATCAATTCGTCCATTTTCGCGACTCAACTTTGGCGCATAAGTAGCGAGCGCATTATCCTGCGGCACGCGCGGCGCATTTCCTTGCGCAAGCAACTTCAAAGCCTCAAGCAACACCTCCGGCGCGATTTGCGCCAGCCGATCGTGCAGCGAGCCGCCCGTGTCTGTCGGCAAGATGTCGATCTTGTGTTGCAATAAAATATCGCCCGTATCGACACCCTCCTCCATGTACATAACCGTGATTCCTGTTTCGGAGTCGCCCGATGCAATTGCGGCTTGAATGGGTGCCGCGCCGCGATGTCGCGGAAGTAATGACGCATGCAAGTTCAAACAAGCGAGAGAGGGAGTCTTAAGGATCGTGCGCGGTAAAATTTGTCCGTAAGCCATGACCACGATTACGTCCGGCAACAGCGCGCGGATTTCCTTGATCGATTGCCGATCTTTAATCCGCGCCGGTTGCAAGATCGGCATCTTGGTTCCAATAAGCGCTTTTTTGATCGGGGAAGGCTCAATTCGCTGCTCCCGCCCAGCCGGTCTATCCGGCTGGGTGACGACTCCAGTGAGTTGGTGTTCGCCTGATCGCAGTAAAGCTTGCAGCGCCGGCACGCCGATTCCACCCGTGCCGATGAACACGACGCGCATCGCGCCTTAATGAAGCAGCGTTTGCGCGGGCGC
>WNGJ01009145.1_pt1 | contig 23568 bp, 20 predicted proteins | sample 5400611 | NCBI WGS metagenome assembly WNGJ01 (sample SAMN13153375, study PRJNA577476) | soil metagenome | isolation source: 40 cm soil or saprolite under Garry oak tree replicate 1 | place: USA:California | collected 2016-06-15
GGCGAGGTGCGCCTGAAAGCGCTGTTGGGGTGGGCGGAGGCCGGAAAGATCCGCCCGAACGTCTCGCACCGGCTGCCGCTGGAGGACTACGCGCAGGCGATGCAGCTGTTGATCGATCGAAAAGCCATCGGGCGCGTGGCGCTGATGATGAAGTAGAGTTGGCTGTCATGCCCCGCGAAAGCGGGGCATCCGGTAATCCGTGACGGTCGTAACAATCGAGACGTCAGGTTTACTGGATCACCCGCTTTCGCGGGTGACGACAACGGAGGACTTAGATTTCCCCTTCCGAAACGCGATGGTCAGCTGGATGGTCAGCGCATTTCGCATCAGCACCACGCCGTCGTGCGTCGCGCGACCGGGACGAGCCGTACCGTCACTCATACTGCCGCTCTTCCCACCATGGGAAATAGTCGGGCATGTCGGCCGAGACCTTGTTCTTGAAATTGGCCGGCCGCTTTTCCAGGAACGACACCACGCCTTCCTTTACGTCGTCCGAACGCCCGCGCGCGTAAATGCCGCGGCTGTCGACCTTGTGCGCTTCCATCGGATCGTCGGCGCCTAGCATGCGCCACATCATCTGCCTGATCAGCGCCACCGACACCGGCGCGGTTTTCGCGGCGATCTCCCTGGCGAGCGCGCGCGCTGTCGGCAACAGCTCCTCCGGCGGCACCACCTTGCTGACGAGGCGGCCGGCCAGCGCTTCCTGCGCCGGAAATACCCGTCCCGTGTAGCACCACTCCAGCGCCTGCGCGATGCCGACAAGGCGCGGCAGGAACCAGCTCGATGCCGCCTCGGGTACGATGCCGCGCTGGGAGAACACGAAACCGAAGCGCGCATTTTCGGATGCGATGCGGATGTCCATGGCGAGCTGCATGGTGACGCCGATGCCGACCGCCGGGCCGTTCACAGCCGCAATCACGGGCTTCAGACATTTGAAGATGCGGAGCGTGACCTGTCCGCCGCCGTCGCGCACCTGAGGATCGCTGTAGTCGACCTTGCCATTGGCGAGGCGCTTCACGGGCCCGCGCCGCGCGTCGCGATCGAACGTGTCGGCGCCGGAGGAAAGATCGGCGCCGGCGCAGAACCCGCGCCCTGCGCCGGTGACGATGATGGCGCGGATATCGTCGTCCTTGTCGGCCTGGTCGAAGGCGTCGATCAGCTCTTGCTGCATGGTGCCGTTGAAGGCGTTGAGCTTGTCGGGCCGGTTCAGCGTGATGGTGAGAATTTGCTCGGCGACCTCATATTTGATCGTCTCATAGCCCATTGGTGTTTCCTTCCCGTTGTTGTTTTTCTTGCAATTTAAGCCGTCATTCCGGGATGCGACACCAAACTCGGGTTTACCCGATTTTGGCAATATCATTGTCCAAGTCGGCAACAGCCGACTTGGATGCGCAGTCTCGGAATCCATAACCACGATCGGGAGCATGGATTCCGGGATCGCGGCGGAGCCTGTCATTGGGCGCGCATTCGCGCGACCCGTTGGCGCGCCCGGGAATAACGAAATAGTTTATTTCTTCGGCGGCGCCGGCCACGGCCTCTGCGTCCCGCGCAGGCCCTCGAACGCCTTTGCCATTGCGAGCACGCCGAGATCGTCGAAGCGCCGGCCGACGATCTGGACGCCGATCGGAAAACCGCTGCCGTTAAAGCCGCCATTGATCGAGATGGCCGGATTTTCCGACATGTTCCATGGCACGGTGTAGCAGATGTGCTCGAACGGCTTGTCGGGATCGTTGATAGGCGAGGCCAGCTCGGCGGCGAAGTTCACCACCGGCGACACCGGCGAGATCACGTAGTCAATCTCGCAGAACAGTTTTGCCACGGCAGCGCGGATCGCCATGGTGGCGTTAAAGCCCCTGATGACGTCGACGCCCGTCAGCTTCGCGCCGGTCTCCGCCCATTGGTAGATATAAGGCAGCGCCTTGGCCCGCTCGGCCGGCGTCAGCTTGGAAAGGTCGTCCCACATCCGTGCGCGCCAGAAATTATCAAGCCCGTCGAGCATCTCGCGGGTCAGCACGCCGTCGACTTCGGTGATCACGGCGCCCGCGGACTCGAAGGCCTTGGCCGCTTTCACGGCGACGTCTCGCACGTCGCGCTCCAGCGCCTGGCCGACGCCGAGGTCGAGCATCAACCCGATGCGCAGTTTGCGCGGCGACTTGTCGAGCGCCTTCCAGTTGATGTCATTGGGCGGCAAGCTCATGCCGTCGCGGCGATCGGGGCGTGACAGCACGCTCATCATCAAAGCGGCGTCATCGACGGTGCGGGTCATCGGTCCGGCGACACGGCCGACATAAGGCGGATCGACCGGAATGCGCCCCAGACTTGGCTTCAGTCCGACCAGGCCGCACCAGCAGGCAGGCAGCCGCACCGAGCCCCCGATATCGGTGCCGAGATGCAGCGGGCCGTAGCCTGCCGCGCCGGCGGCGCCCGCGCCGGCACTGGAGCCGCCGGGATTCTTGCTGAGATCCCAGGGATTGCGGGTGAGGGGATGGAAGCTGGAGAGGCCCGACGACAGCATGCCGTAATCCGGCATGGTGGTTTTGGAAAAGATCACCGCGCCGGCTTCGCGCAAGCGCGCCGCCGGCGGCGCATCCACGGGCGAGGGCATCAGTTTGACACTGGCGGCGCCGAGCGGCACCGGCACGCCCTTGGTGGCGATGTTCTCCTTGATGGTGACGGGGATGCCGTCGAGCAAACCTGTCGGCTCGCCCGTGTTCCAGCGGTCGGTCGACGCTTTCGCAAGCGCCCGCGCGCCATCCGGATCGAAGGCGTAGAGCGCCTTGATGTGCGGCTCCCACACCGCAATGTGCGTCAGCACGTCCTCCAGCACTTCAGATGGCGAGAATTGTTTGGCGCGGAATCCCGCGATCAGGTCGACGGCGCTGAGATCGTGCAGCGACGTGACCGCCTCCTGTGACGCCTGCTTATGCATGGGCACCTACCGGCAATCGCGTTTCGATGATGCGCGCGAACATACTGGCGCCGATCGGCAAGATCTTGTCGTCGAGAATGTAGCCGGGATTGTGCACCGGCACCGAGCCCTCGTGGCCGATCCAGAAATAGGCGCCGGGCACCGCGTGCAGCATGTCGGCGAAATCCTCGCTGCCCATCTTCGGCTGCGTCCTGGTGATGACCTTGGCCGGGTCGACCACCGTGCGCGCCACCTGCTCGACCACCCTGGACTGCTCTTCCTGGTTGACCAGCACGCTGAACGTGTCGCGGATATCGGCGATGATCTCGACCTGGAAGGCGGTGGCGATGCCGGCGCAGAGCGCGCGCATCCGCTCGCGGATCAGCACGCGCACCTCATCGGCAAAGGCGCGGACGGTGCCGCACAGTTTCGCTTCGCCGGGAATGACATTGTAGGCGGAGCCGGCATGGATCTGTGTGATCGACAACACCGCGGGCTCATGGGGATTTACGTTGCGGCTGACGATGGTCTGCAGCGCCTGGCCGAGTGACATCGCAATGACAATGGGATCCTTGGCGTAGTTCGGCATCGCACCGTGCGCGCCATAGCCGTTGATGGTGATGTCGAAGAAATCGGCGCCGGCCATCGCCGGTCCCGGCAGGATGGCAATCTCGCCATGGTTGAGGTCCGGCGCGTTGTGCAGCCCGTAGACCTCGTCGCAGGGAAATTTCTGGAACAATCCGTCCTTGATCATGGCGCGCGCGCCGCCGAGGCCTTCTTCGGCGGGCTGGAAGATGAAATGCACGGTGCCGTCGAAATTGCGGGTCTCGGCGAGGTAGCGCGCGGTGCCGAGCAGCATGGTGGTGTGGCCGTCATGGCCGCAGCCGTGGAAGCGCCCGGGAATGGTCGAGCGCCAGCGCAGGTTGGTATTTTCCTCCATCGGCAGCGCGTCCATGTCGGCGCGCAATCCGATCCGCTTTTCGCCGCTGCCTTTGCCCTTGAGTACGCCGACCACGCCGGTGCCGCCGAGCCCGCGATGCACCTCGATGCCCCATTGCGTCAGCTTGTCGGCGACGATGCCGGAAGTGCGGACTTCCCCGAAGCCGATCTCGGGATGGGCGTGAAGATCCCGGCGGATCGCGGTGAGTTCCTCGGCGTAGCCGTCGATGCGGTCGATGTTGGGCATGTCTTTATCCGTTGGCCGGCGCTTTGGCGGGTGAGGGGGTTGCGGGTGCGAACGGCGTGCCGTTCGGCTTGATTCGAATGCCCGGCCGCAGCCGCGTCCACGGTAATGCGGCGGTGTCGGCCGGCATCGCGCCGGGTGCGGCGCAGATCAAGAGCTTTTCGGCGATCGGCTCGAAATCGGCCCGGAAATGCACCGAGCTCTTGTTGACCAGGATGGCTTGCTCGGTCGGCTCGATGCCGACATAGCGAAACATCGCCTGGTCGGCGAGCTGCGCCTTGCGGGACCCGACGACGACGCGGACGCCGCCGATCCGCAGGCACGCCGACGGGCCGAGATTCATCTTGCTGCCCCCGAAATAAGGTCCGGGCGCGACGAACCGGCCGTCGGATAGTTGCTCGACGACGAAGGTTTCCTCGAACGGCGCATCGCCGGGAATTCCAGACTTGCCGCCGAGCGCGACCCTGATGGTCGCGCCTTGTCCCGCGGCGTGTGCGGCTTGTGCGGAGGCCGGATCGACGATCACGCCGATCGCGGCCCTGGTGGCTCCGTTTCGAACCAGCGCGCGCAGCATGCCCGTGGTGTCGGAATCGCCGCCCGCGCCGGGATTGTCTTGCGTGTCGGCGATTACAACCGGTTTGCTCGCGGTCGTTGCGAGCTCCATCGCATAGCGCACGCCTTCGTCCGGCGCATAGATACGGCCGTCGAAATCGTTTTCATGGCCGGCGATGATGGCCGTGATTTGGTCTGCCGTGGCGTCGGCATCGGCCTGTGTCCGGCCATAGGCAAATACGGCCGCACCGCAATCGGGGAAATCCGCCGCCGGAAAACCCGGCGCAAACGACAGCGTCGGCACCGCGTCGCACTCCAGCGCCGCGAGCTGCTGGTAAATGCCCTTGGTCGGCTGATCGTTGGTGCATTGCCAGCTGATCGGAATCAGGAACGGCAATTGCCGGAACGCCTTTGCGAGTTTCTGCTTGGTGCGCAGCAGCAGCGCGAGATGTCTTGCGGCGGCGCGGCCGGTGTCAGCCATATCGATGTGCGGATAGGTGCGATAGGCGATCAGCGCGTCGGCATGCTCGACCATTTCCGGTGTCACATTGGCATGCAGGTCGAGGCTGACCACGAGCGGCAGGTCCTTGCCGATCACCTTGCGGACACGCGCGATAATTTCGCCTTCGCCGTCGTCGAGATGCTCGGTCACCATCGCCCCGTGCAGATCGAGATAAACGCCATCGATAGGGCCGGCGTCCCTGATGCCGTTGACGATGACCTTGGCGACGCGCTCATACGCATCTTCGGTGACGTGCGCCGATGGGCTTGCGGCACACCAGATGGTCGGCACCAGCTCCCAGCCTTGCTGCTCCGCTGCCGGTACAAAACCCGCCATGCCGACATTGATGCCGCGCATCTTCTCGATCAGTTTGTCGCCTTGCGACATCGCCGGCCAGCCGCCGCCATGCACGAAAGCGTCATAGGTCGCCTTGGTCGGCGCGAAGGTGTTGGTTTCATGCAGGAAGCCGCCAACGGCGATACGGGTCATCAATTCTGTCTCGATCAATTGTTGTGCGCGACGTTAGACTCGTCATTGCGAGGAGCGCAAGCGACGAAGTAATCCAGTCTCGCATGGCCTCAGGCCATTTTGGGATTGCTTGATTTACGTCGCGGGGCTGGCGATCATTGCCGCCGCAACCGGCCTAAAATTCGCAAAATCCCACTCCCGCCCGGGAGCGGCGTCCAGCAATTGCCTTGTATAGGCCTGTTGCGGATGGGTCAGGACTTGCGCGGCCGGGCCCTGTTCGACAATGCGGCCATGCTGCATCACAGCGACGTCGTCGCAGATTTGCGCGGCGACGCGCAAATCGTGGGTGATGAACAACAGCGCGATGCCGAGCCGGGTCTGGATTTCGTCGAGCAGTTCCAGCACCTGCGCCTGCACGGAAACATCAAGCGCCGAGACCGCTTCGTCTGCGACCAGCACGTCGGGATCGAGCGCCAGCGCACGGGCAATGGCGATGCGCTGCCGCTGGCCGCCGGAGAACTGGTGCGGGTAGCGCGAGATGGCGTCGGCTGGCAGATCGACCAGTTCGAGCAATTCGCGTGCCTTGGCGAGTGCGCCGGCACGCGGCATGCCGTAATTGATCGGCCCCTCGGCGATGGTTTCGCCGACGGTGACGCGGGGATTGAGCGAGCGGTAGGGATCCTGGAAAATGATCTGGATCCGCTTGCGGTGCGGCTGCAGCAGCCGGCGCGACAGCTCGGAGATCTCACGGCCGGCTAGGCGGATGCCGCCGGAGGTCGGATCGATCAGCCGGACGATGCAGCGCGCCACGGTTGATTTGCCGGAGCCGCTTTCGCCGACGATGCCGAGCGTGCGGCCCTTGCGCAGGGTCAGCGTGACATCCTGGGCCGCCGCCACCTCGCGCACACCACCGAAGAACGAGCGCTCGCGATAAACCTTGCCGAGTTCGTTGGCCTCCAGCACCACCGGCTCGGTCGATGGCGCCCGCGGCGCCCGCGGCACCAGGCTTGGCACCGCCGAGAGCAGGTTGCGGGTGTATTCCATGGTGGGATTGCGCAGGATGGTGTCGAGCGGTCCGGTCTCGACCAGCCGGCCGTGGCGCATCACCGCGACGCGGTCGGCAATTTCCGCGACCACGCCCATGTCATGGGTGATGAACAACACGGCGGTACCGTGATCCCGCTGCAAGTCGCGGATCAGGGTCAGAATCTGTTTTTGCGTGGTAACGTCGAGCGCGGTGGTCGGCTCGTCCGCAATCAGCAGCTTCGGCTCCAGCACCAGCGCCATTGCGATCATGATGCGCTGGCGCTGGCCGCCCGACAGCCGATGCGGGTAGGACCCGAAAATGCGTTCGACTTCGGGCAGGCGCACTTGCTCCATCATGGCCAGGATCCGCTGGCTTCTTCGCCGACGAGCTTGATGCTGCCGCCGGAGGGCACTAGCGAACCCTTTTGCAACAGCCCCATCACCGTCAGCGACGTGACGGATTTGCCCGATCCGCTTTCGCCGACCACGCACAGCGTTTCGCCCGCGCGGACCTGCAAGGAGACACCATCGATGATCCGCGTGCCGCGCGAATCCTTGCCGAGGCCGACCACGAGGTTGTCGATGTCGAGAACGATGTTGCTCATGTCATCATTCCCCACCGTCATTGCGAGCGAAGCGAAGCAATCCATTAGCGCCACCACCGCGAATCTGGATTGCTTCGTCGCTTCGCTCCTCGCAATGACATGCTAAAATGCTCACTTGCCGCTCTCCCGCTGCTTCATGCGGGGATCGAGCGCGTCGCGCGCGGCGTCGCCGATCAGGTTGACGCTGAGGATCGCGATCGACAGCAGCAAGCCCGGCCAGAAGATCAGCGACGGCTTTATTTGAAAATAGGCGCGGCCTTCGGCCATGATGTTACCCCAGGTCGGCGTCTCCGGGCTGATGCCGGCGCCGAGGAACGACAGGATCGCTTCGGTGAGAATGGCGGAAGCGCAGACATAAGTGCCTTGCACGATCAACGGTGCGATCGTGTTCGGCATCAAATGCCGCCACATGATCTTCGGCAGGCTGGAGCCGACTGAGATCGCGGCTTCCACATAAGGCTCCTCGCGCGCCGAAAGCACCACCGAGCGCACCAGCCGCGCCACGCGTGGAATCTCCGGGATGGTGATGGCGACGAGGACCGTCATCAGGCTGGCGCCCGACAGCGACACCACGGCGATAGCGAGCAGGATGCTCGGGATCGCCATCAATCCGTCCATGACCCGCATCATCACGGCGTCGACCCATTTGAAGAAACCGGAAACGAGGCCGATCACAAGTCCGATGCCGATGCTGATGACCGCGGCGCCGAGGCCGATCAGAAGCGAGATTCTTCCACCATAAAGAATTCGCGACAACACGTCGCGGCCGTAGCCGTCGGTGCCCAGCAGGAATTGCGCGCTTGCGGGTTTCAGGCGCTGGGCCGGCGCGAGCAGCAGGGGATCGTGCGGCGACAGCCAGGGTGCAAGGATCGCGGACAGTATCACCAGCGCCAGGCAGATGGTGGCGGCGGCGATGATCGGCGTCGCCGTGAGGAATCCGAGGCCCGGCCGGAATGGCGTGGTGATCGAGATCGACGGCTCGGGAAGGGTTTCGATCGCCATCAGTACCTAATCCTCGGATCGAGTAATGTGTAGGCGACATCGATCAGCAGGTTGACCGCGACATAGATGCCCGACGTCAAAAGGATCATCGCCTGGATCACCGGATAATCGCGCGCCAGCACGGCATCGACGGTAAGGCGGCCGATGCCCGGCAGGTTGAACACGCTTTCGGTGACGACGACGCCGGAGATCAGCAGCGCAAATCCTGTCCCGATCACGGTGATGACGGGCACGGCGGCATTGCGCAGCGCGTGGCGCAGCAGCACCGCGCTTTCGTTGATGCCTTTGGCACGCGCGGTGCGCACATAATCCTCGCCCAGCACATCCAGCATCGAGGCGCGGGTCATGCGCGCGATCAGGGCGACATAGATGAAGGACAGCGTGCAGGTCGGCAGGACGATGCGCTCGAGGAATGGTGAGAGGCCCGCGGTGATGCTGCGGAAGCCTTGCACCGGCACCCAGTGCAATTCGATCGCAAAGATCTGGATCAGTACATAGCCGATCACGAAGACCGGGACGGAGAAGCCGACCACCGACAATCCCATCACGAAGCGGTCGATCCAGGTGCCGTGTTTCCAGGCCGCGATGACGCCGAGCGGCACTGCGATCAGAATGGAGAGGACGATGGTGGACAGCGCGATCGAGATCGAAGGCTCGACGCGCTGGCTGATCATTTTCAGGACCGGCACGTTCGAGATCAGGGACACGCCGAGATCGCCGTGCAACAGTTTACCGATCCAGGTGAAGAATTGGGCATAAAGCGGTTCGTTTAATCCGAGCGAAGTGCGGATGCGCTCGAGCTGCTCAGGGGTTGCGTTGTCGCCGGCCAAAATCGCGGCGGGATCGCCCGGCGTCAGCCGCAGCAACAAGAACACGAACAGCGCCACCACACCCATGACGGGAATGGCGGCGAGGATACGACGAAGCAGATATCCGAGCATATTTTTCCATCACATCGTGCAGCAACCACGATCCGGTTGCCGCAAACTTGTCCCCGCTGCCAGCGTATCAGGTCAGCAATTCCCGTGCCATCGGCGCAAGGTGAAAGCGCGCGATCGTAGAAGTGATCTTGCCTCGCCCCGCCATTGGTCCTCACTCCAGCGTCGCCAATAATCCCGCCATCAACCGGCCGCGCTCGGCGAGGCTATCGATTTCGATATGCTCGTTGAGCGTATGAGCATCGGCGCCGCGTACGCCCAATCCATCGAGCGTCGGGATTCCCATGGCGCCCGTAAAGTTACCGTCGGAGCCGCCGCCGGCGCTGCCGTGCGGAAGCTCGACGCCCATCGCCTTCGCCACGCCGCACGCTTTTTCATAGAGCGCCATGGTGCCGGCATCGGGCTCCCAGACCGGCCGCGTCACGCCGCGCGTCACTTTGAATGTAACATCGTTGGCGGTCCCGGACAGCGCCAGCATCCGCTCGACGCCGCGATCGAGATCGGCCTGTCGCTTGGCCATGCTCAGCGCTTCGCCGGTGCAGGTGGTGGCGACGCAATTGACCCATTGGCCGCCATGCACGATGCCGACGCTGAAAGTGCAGTCCTCGGTGGTCATGCCGTCGATGGCGATGATCTGGCGTGCCATTTCGCGGATCGCGGAGCGGCCTGACGATAGCGTGGCGCCGGCGTGGCTGGGTTTGCCCGTGGCTTCCAGATTGAACCGCGCGATCGCGTAACGCCCGGTGACGACCCCGTTGTTTGGCCGGCCCGGCTCCGACACCAGCACGTATTTGTTGCGCGCCGCTTCCGCCTCGATGATGTCGCGGGTGGAGGGCGTGCCGACTTCCTCATCGGGTGTGAACAGCACCGTGATCGGCAGCGGCGTCGTGAAGGCGGCGCGCGCCAACTGCCGGATCGCTTCCAGCGTGAGATAGTTGCCGCCCTTCATGTCGAAGATACCAGGGCCGAAACATTTGTTGCCCTCGCGCCGCCATTTCAGCTTTTCCAGCGTGCCCACGGGATGAACGGTATCGAGATGCCCCGCGATCAGAATTCCGGGCTGGCCTTGCTTGGGATGCGGGAAACGCGCGCGGACGCAGCCGCCAAAACCTTGGCGTCCGGCGATGCGCTCGATCGACGCACCCATGATCGCCATCTCTCGCGCGGCGATGTCGAGCATGCGTTCGACCGCGCTCGCGTCCCAGGTCGGGCTTTCGCATTCCACCCAGCCGCGCAGGCCCTGCAGCATGGCTTCGGAATCAAACGGAAGGTTGGCAGGGTTCATCGGGATTCTCTTAAGTTTAGGTTTTTCGGCGGAATCGACCGGCGCATGGGCACCGACGGATGCTTACGAGAATGATCGGCGGCGAAGTTGTAAAGCGAAAGATGTGCGAGGGTTAAGTCCGCGTTCGCGGGGCCTGCCATGAATCAAAACCCCGTTGACGTGCAACGCGCTTGGTGCAAGTCTCAAATATCATGGAGTTACAGCGTGTTAGTACGCCTAAATAACGTACCGCATGCATAACTAATCATCGTGTTTTGACCAGTTTCACGTCAGGAGACAAACGAATGTTCCACATCTCGCGCTGGAAACTGCCCACGATTGCGCCGAGCGTTGCATTGTCGGTCGTTGCGCTCTCGCTTGCTCTGGCGACGCCTTCGCTGGCTGCTGGCAAGACCATCACCGCGGTGATGCATTCCGATCTGCGCACCATCGATCCCGGTTTCACCACCGCCTACATCACGCGCGATCATGGCTACATGGTCTATGACACGCTGCTGGCGACCGATTCCAGTTTCAAGATCCAGCCGCAGATGGCGGACTGGAAAGTCTCCGACGACAAGCTCACTTACACCTTCACGCTGCGCGATGGCCTGAAATGGCACGACGGCACACCGGTCACGGCGGAGGATTGCGCGGCGTCGCTGAAGCGCTGGGGCAGGAACGACAGCATGGGCCAGAAGCTGATGGATTTTACCGCCAGCATCGAGGCCACCGACGACAAGACCATCACGCTGAAGCTAAAAGAGCCCTACGGCCTGGTGCTGGAATCGATCGGCAAGCCATCATCGTATACGCCGTTCATGATGCCCAAGCGGCTCGCCGAAACGCCGCCGGGCCAGCAGATCAAAGAGCAGATCGGATCCGGTCCCTTCAAGTTCGTGCAGTCGGAATTCCAGCCCGGCGTGAAGGCGGTCTATGAGAAGAACAAAGACTATGTACCGCGCAAGGAGCCACCGAGTTGGACCTCCGGCGGCAAGGTAGTGAAGGTCGATCGCGTCGAATGGATCACCATGCCGGATGCACAGACCGCAGTGAACGCGCTGCAGTCAGGCGATATTGATTTCATGGAGAATCCGCCGTTCGATCTTCTGCCGGTGGTAACCGCCAACAAGGATCTGAAGGTCGAGATCCTGAACAAGCTCGGGTTCCAGACGCTCGGGCGAATGAACTTCCTTTATCCGCCCTTCGACAATGTGAAAGTTCGCCGCGCCGCCTTGATGGCCATCAATCAGAAGGACGTGCTGGATGCGTTGGTCGGCAATCCCGAATATTACAAAATATGCGGCGCGTTTTTCGTCTGCGGCACACCGCTCGCCACCGAGGAAGGCTCGGAGTCGCTGGTCAAAGGAAACGGCATGGCGGAAGCCAAAAAGCTGCTCGCCGAATCCGGCTATGACGGCACTCCGGTCGTGATCATGGCGCCCGGCGATGTCGTGACATTGAAGGCGCAGCCGATCGTGTCAGCGCAATTGCTGCGCGAGGCTGGCTTCAAGGTGGATGTGCAGGCCACCGACTGGCAGACCGTGGTCGCCCGCCGCGCCAGCCAGAAGCCGCCGAAGGAGGGTGGCTGGAACATGTTCTTCACCAACTGGGTCGGCGCCGACGTGGTCAACCCCATCGTCAACTTCTCCATCGGCGGCCGGGGCAAGAATGGCGGCTGGTTCGGCTGGGCCGAAGACGCCAAGATCGAACAGATGAAGGACGCCTTCGCGCGCTCGTCGTCACCGGAGGAGCAGAAGAAGATCGCCGCCGACATCCAGAAGGAAGCCTACGAACAGGTGATCTACATCCCGCTCGGGCAATACCTGATACCGAGCGCCTGGCGCAAATCGCTCACCGGCGTGCTCGACGGCCCGGCGACGCCGATCTTCTGGAATATCGACAAGTCGGAGTGAGGCCGAGAGCGAGGCGGGATTTCCTAAGCCTGTTCGTTCAAGCGGAAATCAGGATCCCACCCGCAGCGGTGCGCCGAGTTTTCGTAAGTACGAGATGACCGACAGTGCAGTGATGCGGCCGGTCCTGGGATTATCCGACGGCACGTTTTCGATCGACATCGAGAACGTCGCCGAGTCGGAGTCGACCTCGATGCGGTGCGTGTTCCGCTCCAGCGAGGGGTCAGCCCATATCTCCAGTGTCGTCCTGTCTGCGCCGATCCCCGCGAGGGAAAGCGCGACCGCCACGTTGAGGTTTGCAGGAAACCCGATCGCCGCTTCGCGCGGCGTTCCGGTGAAAATGCGCATCGGCTCGGTGATCTCTTCGATGCTGATGTTGTGTTCAGTGAGGTAGGGCGCCCCGGCGAGACCACGCACCGGCTTGCGGGTAACCATCCGAACGGCGCGGATTTCGCCCTCGGCCGCAGCGGTCACGGCGTCGAGGCCAAGCAGCGCCCCGGTGGGAACAACAATCTGGCCGCCATATTGGCGAGCGAGATCGACAAGGTGCTCGTTGGTCAGTATCGCGCCGGCGCTGAGCACGATCACGGTTTTGCCGGCCCGCAGAAATGGCTCGGCGATGGCGGGGAGCAGCTTCGCCGGTGCGCTTTCGACGACGATATCGGCGAGCGGCTCAAGCTCGCCGAGCGTAACAACCGGTACCTGGCGACCCAGATGTGAAAGGCGAAGAGCCGCCTGGCTCCGGTCGTTTGCCGAAACCGCCGTCAGCACGCAGCCTGGTATTTCCCGATCGAGCGCTTCGGCGACCTTGAGGCCTATCGCCCCCAAACCTGCCACGGCCACCCGCAGTGCGGCTTTCGGACGTCGCGCGACGTCCTGGCGTTCGGCTTGTGCAAGATCTTTCATCGGAGAACCGCCCTCGGTAAGACTCCGTCACACCGGATAAGCTTTGAGGTGCGCCAGCAATAGTTCATTGACGCGATCAGGCACCTGGTCGGCGGCGAAATGGCCGACGCCGTTGAGAATCTCGAACGAAAAGGGCGCGGCGATGAAATCTTCGGTGCCTTCGGCGGCAGCCCTGCCGACGGTGTCATCGGCATCGCCCCAGATGTAGAGTGTAGGCACCCGGATCGGCCCGAGCGGCGAACGGATCGCGCCGCGGGCGCGATACCAGGCCATCGCCGCTTCCATCGCCTGCTTATTGCCGAGCACCGAGAGATGCCGCCCGATCGCGGCCAAGGGAACGCCGGCGGCGGTCAGCCGTTCGCGCAGCCATCTGGCGTCGTCGGCAAGAACCACATCGGCCGCCCCGGGCTCGAGAAAGGCCTTGTGATGCCGCGAGCGGTGCGGCTGATCGCTGCCCGGCATCTGCAGCGCGCGGTTGAAGGCGTTCGGATGCGGTCGCGACAGCACGGTGAGCGACGCCAACCGCTCCGGATAGCGATCGGCGAGCCCCCAGGCGATGCTGCCGCCCCAATCGTGGCCGACGAGATGAAAGCGGTGGTCGCCATAGCCTGACGCGGCCGATATCGCCATCGCATCGTCCATCAGCCGGTCGATATGATAGTTCGCGGTGTCGCCCGTATCCGGCCGAGCGCCGGACGAATAGCCGCGCTGGCTCGGCGCCACCGCGCGATAGCCTGCGGCTGCAAGCGCCGCCGCCTGTGCGCGCCAGCAGTGCATGGATTCGGCAAAGCCGTGCAGCAGCAGCACCAGCGGCGCACTTGCTGCGCCGGCGATGAGGGCGTCGAAGGTCAGGCCGGGAGCGATGGTGATTTGTTCGAGATGGGGCATGAGCATGGTTCCAGACGGCAAGCTGCGCGGCGGCCGCCGCCATCGCTATCCCTGACGTGAATCGCACCTGGACTATTCAATCACAAGATATACGTTCACGGGATTATCCGATTCAGCCTCCTCAGTTTTGGGCCGTTGAGAGCGCGACCAATTTCTGGGAATATGCCCGCATTATTGAGCTATTTCGAGCGGAAAATTTTGAAGACGGGTTGCCGGTGATGGCAGCCGCCATTGAACGGGCCGAATATATGACGCTCTCATTTAAGCAGATCTTTGATAGCGAGCTCGACGTCATCAATTTTCGCCGCAAGGCCATCCGGGAAGGCCGTGTGGCAAAGGCCCGCAATGTCAAACAACCCCCGCATGACGATCACGGTTCGGAGGCGCTGCGGCATTATGTGACGGATCGGAAGGAAGTTATCCAGCAGGATGACGATGCAAAAGTCGAAACGCGCGGAACCAGTCGGCTCTCTGGCGATGACGATCTGACCGGAATTGCGCTTTCCGGCGGCGGCGTGCGCTCGGCCTCGTTTTGTCTTGGTGTGCTGCAGGCGCTGGACTCGCTGTCCAACCATGACGAGCCCCACATACTCGACGCCGTCGATTATCTCTCCACGGTGTCGGGGGGCGGCTATATCGGAACCTCCTTGATCTCAGGGCTGATGCAGCCGGACTTTTCGTTTCCATTCGACAGCCGGTTTGACGAGCAGGAGACGCCGGAGACGCAGCATCTGCGCGATTACTCGAACTTTCTGGCGCCGATGGGGATGCTCGATTATCTCGTGAGCGCGGCGCTGGTGTTCCGCGGGCTGCTGGTCAACGCCATCATCGTGTTGCCCGTTCTTTTGATCCTGGCGGTCATCACTGTTTTCTCGAACCCGACCGTCGCCGACCTCGCTGTACCCGACGTGCTCGGATTTAGCCTCGATAATGTCTACCTCGTGACGATCACCGGCCTCGAATCTTTTACCCTCACTCTGAACCTTGCGATTCTCACGGCGGCGTTGATGTTCGCCAGCGCATTGTATACGTCGCTGACGTTTCTGAAAGGCTCGCTTGGGACGCGCGAGGGCCTCGGCCGCTTCCTTAGTCTCCTCCTGATCCTTCTATTCGTTTCTTTTCTTGTCGAGCTTCAGCCGTTCGTCCTTCAGGGGCTGTTTGCACATTCGAAAGCGCCGGACCCGAATGTCCTGCCGGGCGGCGCGCCACGCGATCCCTTTGCTGTCTTCGCGGGAATACTCCCGGCGCTGGCGGGCGTGCTCGTGCCTGCCGCGCTTTTCTTGATCTCGATCGCGCAAAAACTCGCGAACCTCGCCAAGGCTTCGCTGGGGGAGGCGACGTGGACATCCTACCTGAAGAAGCACGGCAGCCGGCTGTTGCTGTATTGCGCGGCCCTCATCGTGCCGTTGCTGCTTTGGATAGCGTATGTCTACCTGAGTTACTGGGCGATCAGGCGGGGCACCGACGCCATATACGGAACGTCGACTCCGGAATGGCTGCAGACCGCATCCTGGGTTTTGATGCGGCCGACGGCGTCGCGCACCGGTCTCGTCGAAACCATCTTTGGCAGTCTGGTTTCGCGAATTGGTCTGGTCGGGATGTTTTATCTGCTCTGCGCGTTGGCGCTGATGCTGGTTTGCCTGCTGATCGGGCCGAACTCCAATTCGCTGCATCGGCTCTACCGCGATCGCCTCAGCCGGGCGTTCCTGTTTCCCCGGCCGCAGCTTGGGCAAGGGGCTCAGGCGATAGATCCCGACAGGTTCAAATTCTCCGCGCTAAAACCTTTTAGCGCTGTGGATACGAGTCTTGCGAGCCAAACCACGCGCGCCTGGACGCCAGCCGCGGCCTATGCGCCGTATCTGCTGGTGAACACGGCGATCAACCTCGAAGCGTCCCGGGAACTCAACAAGCGGGGGCGCAATGCCGATACCTTCATCTTCAGCCCGCTTCACATCGGCAGCCGTGCGACCGGCTATGTGGGGACGACGGACGTGGAAGCCAGGGTCAGCGATCTGACGCTGGCGACCGCGATGGCGACGTCGGGCGCGGCGGCATCCGCGAATATGGGCGTCGATACCATCAAGATTCTGACCTTCAGCCTGTCGCTGCTCAATATTCGCCTCGGCTACTGGCTTGCGAACCCGAAGCGGCTTGACGCCTTGCGTAACAGGTTCAAGCGCTGGCGTGCCAATATCGGCACACTTTACTTCGCCGCCGAAACCGCGGGCCGGCTGGATGAAAACCAGCTCAACGTCTACCTCACCGACGGCGGTCATATCGAGAATTTGGGTATCTACGAACTGCTCCGCCGCAAGTGCAAGGTGATCCTTGCCGTCGATGCCGAGGCCGACCCCGACATGACATTCCCGTCGTTCGTGAGCTTGCAGGTCATGGCGCGAATCGATCTGGGGGTGCGGATCGAATTGCCATGGCAGCGCCTGCAGCAGGCGGCGCTCGAGGTCACCGGCAGCAGGCTGTACGGGCCGGACGCGCTGCCGGGACCCAACGGGCCGCACGCCGCGATCGGCGTCATCCGCTACAGCGATACCGAAACCGGCGTCCTGATCTACATCAAGTCCTCGCTCAGCGGCGACGAAAACGACTACGTCCTCGACTACAAGCGCCGCAACCCGAGCTTTCCGCACGAGACCACGCTGGACCAGTTCTTCAGCGAGGAGCAATTCGAAGCCTACCGCGCGCTCGGCTTTCACGCCGCGCGCAATTTGCTCTCGGGCGAAGACGACTTCGCCAGCGCCAGCCTGTCTCCGACCTGGCAGGCCGAGGTTTCCGCAGCGCTGAAGCTTTTGAACATTTCGGCGACGATGGCGGCTGCGGTGGCGAAGAGGATTCCGCATTAGGGGAATGTGAGCCGAAGGTCCGGGGCAAAGCCGAGCCGGGCCGTTGGAAGTGGTGCGGGCGGTGGGACTCGAACCCACACGACGTTGCCATCGAGGGATTTTAAGTCCCTTGCGTCTACCAGTTCCGCCACGTCCGCATCTTTGATTTCCATAGCTTTTTTACTCTGTACCTGCAAATGCTAGACAGCCAATCCGTCGCGTTAGACACTTTCGATGGAAAACCTGTTCACGTCTTGTCCTGAACGCGCTTAAAGGCGCGGTTGATGTTGATCTCTGATTCGACGTGGCGGGTGTAGTGCCTGCCCATGCGTTCCGACAGGTCGCCGATCAGGTCGGTCACCTCCGCAACGGTGGCGCCGTTGCGCAGCCACCATGCGGCGTAGGATACCCGGAGTTCAACTTTGCAGAAATCGAGACATCTCTACTTTGTTGCAACAACCGCTGTTGGCGCCGCAAAGCGGACGTTCGGCTAACAGGCAATTTCGCCTAAGTGTCGTCAGCGGACATTGCATCGGACTTGGGGCTTTCGTCTCGCCAAGCGGCCGCGTTGGTTGCTTACGATCCAGTCGTATCCGGCGATACTTAGGCATTGGGAGAACGCCATGGGGATAAAAAGTCATGCCTCTGCGCCCACGGCAGCTCTTGCTCTCGGACTCTTCTTCACGCCGCCGGTTTCCATCGCCATCGATGCGATCATCAACACGGTCGCGTCGCTCGTCTCGGCCGCCATCGGCAATCTCAGCTTCATATCCCCTGCAATGGGTCAGCCGCACGCCCTCACGAAAAAACAGTCGGATGCACTCAATACGTACAACAATGCAGTAAACAACTTCGAGTCAATCCTGGGCCAGCGGCGCGCACAGATCAATTCGAATCAACGGCTGCCGAAGTTGCCTGGACAAGCACTCTACCTTGCACGCATCAACATGATGAGCGCATACAAAGACCTCACCGACGCTCTTCCGTCCAAGATTGGAGGGCCCAATAAATTCGGAATCCCTCCGGCGTACTTTGACGCCGACAATGGGTCGCTGTTCGATGAGTACAGGAAACTTTTCGACTTCATGGAGGCGCCGCCCGTCAACGCGCAAAAATCAGATACTCCATTCAAGGACATTGCCGATTTGGGAACGGCCATTGCGCGAGCCAAGGGCCTTGATATGGCGAACGCTGAAGCGGCAGGCCGTGTCAGCCTGGGGCTCTTCTTTGCCGAGACAAATGGCAATCAAAACGTAGGGAATGCGCGCTCGAATAAATACAAGGGAAGTCTGCAAACGGGCCCATCCGAAGATCAAAATGGTCGAATGAAGTGGGCAGCGATAAAAAAATCGATCGCAGCCTTTGATCCTGCACTAAGCCTTCACGACGACAAGGAAGAGGCACGGGTTGGCAATCTGGATCATCGGCTCAACCATTGGACCGCCGTGCGAGATGGCCTGATGAACGCACACGCGGATATTTTCCCGCAAGTACCGGCGATCGTGAAAGCATTGCCAAATCCGATCGATCAAATGAAGTTCTTTGAACTTATCCAGATCATTCCTGCACCGACCAGGTCGGCACTGAGGTCAGGCGATCTGGTCAACTATAGAATTTCCGACCCGACGATCATGGGATATCTGCGAAACAATAGCATTTTAGCCTTTGGACAAGCTGACAGGGCAAGAGCATCTGCAACTTTGCGCGAAATTCTTGATGCAATGTGGCTCTTCAATGACAAGTTTGAACGCGCGCTTTCCCAATTCAGCGAAATCAAGGCGCGGTCAAAGAGCTGAAGTCGGCAGGTCTGAATCGGATGCAAGATCGGGCCGTCACCGCGCCATCAGAGCGGACCGAGGATGGCCCATCGAGGCTCACAGAATTCCTTCACGGCCGCCGTGACACCGCTGCTGATGATGTTCCGGCGTTCGGGCGAGTCCATCTTGAGCTCTTCGTCCCGGTTGATGATCGAGCCCGCCTCCAGCAGGGCGGCAGGCATCCGGGCCTTTCTCAGCACGACGAGCTTATCGTAGCTATAGATGCCGGTTTCCTTGTTCAGCAGCGGGTGCTGGTACCGACCCATGACGGCCTGGGTATATTGCTGAGCATAATGAAGCCCCTGGGCCTTCATTTCCTTGCCAAGCAGTTCGGCGAACGAGAGGCTCGTCTTGAAGTCCGGATTGTTGCGGGAGACGAAGACGGAATAACCGCTGAAGCGGTCGCTGAAATGGCTCTTCTTACCTTCGAATTCCCAGCTCTCGAGGAATGAGTTGGGCACGGAGTCATGGTGGATCGACAGGAAGAGATTCGCGGACAGATTGTTGGCCGCGGCGACACGCTTGACGAGGCTGGACCTGGCCTTGCCCTCGGTCAGGAGCAACCTCGTCTCAGCGAAGCCCTCGGCCTTCAATTTCTCCTCGATCCGCTGCGCAAGGCGCAGATTGAAGACGAACTCGGCGACGTTGCGGGCGCTGATCGCGCCTTCTGATTCGGCGGTATGTCCCACATCCAGAACGATCCGGAATTTCGAAGGATCGCACATTGTTGCGACCGGTTTCAAAGCGGAAGGGTTCAAGGCGCCCGGCCCCAAGGCGGCAAGCTGTAGGGCGCGGGGCTTTGGCGAGGCGGCACGCCTTACCAAGGTGGCCGGCTTTGCCGAGGTGACGTGCTTTGGCGATTTGGTGCGCTTTGACGAGCCTTTGAAGACATCCGACAGCCAGCCGGCGTCGCTGACCTCGATCGGCAGAAGCACCAATGCTGCTATCGCGACGATGATGGAGCGACGGCGGGGCCAAAACCCTGCAACGATGCCGCCGAGAACACAAATGAACTCGCAGCGCTTCATGCTCGCCCGTTCCGGGTCTAAGAGCGGACCTTGGGGGGATGTCCAGTTCTGACCTGCCGGACATCCCGGCATGTCCCCTCAATGCCCGCTGTTGGGAGAGAAACGAGAAGCGAGATGCTCGGCGTGAGCCTGTCAGCCAAGCGGACACATTGGCGCGGGGCGGAGGCAATCTCAATTTTCGGACAAGTCACATCTTGACCGCATTCGCGAAGAGCGTGTCACCCCACTCGTACAAGGGCCGCATGAAGTCAGATTGGGTGTGGATTGCTCGACCTTTGCGATCGCGCCACTTTCGTCCGTAGGTGTCGAATGGAAAGTGCCGCATGTAGTATTCGCAGGTCTCTTCCCAATGGTCGACCGACAACGACTTACCATAGTGTTGGCAATAGAGGCCGGTTGCCACGCGTTCTACGCCGCCCGGCTCTCGCGCATGGTGCTTCGCGAAGATCACCTCCAACCGGTTTCGCCACAACATCAGAATGTCTCGCCGTTCCGGGCCGAAGAAACGACGAAAGTCCAACAGTTCGCGATCGGCTTGATAGGGCGCATGATCGCCAGGGGTCATATAGGCGTCGAACAGTTGAACACGCACGCCATCGTAATCGCTGGAATGCGTTCCTTCCATGAATCCGCGTAGATCTCCGGTAACGCGCTCATCCGCATCGAAGCAAAATATCCAGTCGAACTGCAACTGTTCGCGCGCCGCCTGTAGCAAAATTCCGCGATGTCGACCCTCGGCAATCCGGCGTGCCGCGATGTCCGCTTCCCACGACCGATTTGTCACAATGAGAGCGACGTTTGGGTGTCCGCCAAGAATCTCCAGCGTTCGATCCGTGCTCGCGTCATCATAGGCGACGATCGCATCGACGTGCTTGCCGACGTAGTCCAGTGTGTCTTGGAGAATAAGGGCTTCATTGCGAACGCGGGTGATTCCGATCAAAAAATGCTTGTGACCCAATAGGCCTGTGTTGCAAGCAACGATTTGCTCGCCGTCGCGGAGCTGCCAACTACTCGTGCCCGGCATGGTCACCACCTAGTACCCACTTTTCTTGGATCGTGAGTCGTGATTCAACATCGGGATGATACCCGAAGCAAGAGAAGTCCACCTTTCGAGGAAAGATCGCAAGGTGCTTGAGGCGTGTTGTCGCTCACCGGTGACATTGCAGCGCGATCTGAAGCGGGCGCGGATAGTTCTGTTGGCGGCGGCCGGGCGGAGTACCCGCTCGATAGCCAAGGAAGTTGGGGTCCAGCCGCGGATCGTCAGCCTTTGGCGGCATCGCTATGCCGATCATGGCCTTGAAGGGCTGCGAGACAAGCCGCGGCCTGGCAAGCAGCCGATCTATACGAAGGTCACCGACAAGCGGATTCTAAGGCTGCTCGACAAACCGCCACCGGAAGGGTTTGCACGCTGGACCGGCCCCCTGCTGGCCGAGGCGCTGGGCGATGTTGACGTCCAATATGTCTGGCGGTTCCTGCGCAGCCACAAGATTGACCTCGCGGCTCGCAAGTCCTGGTGTGAGAGCAGCGACCCGAACTTTACGGTCAAAGCCGCCGATGTTGTCGGCCTCTATGTCGCCCCGCCCGAGAAGGCGATTGTGCTATGCGTGGACGAAAAGCCTTCGATCCAGGCCTTGGAGCGAGCGCAGGGCTATCTGAAGCTGCCCAATGGCCGTGCCTTGACCGGCCAGAGCCACGACTACAAGCGGCATGGCACCACAACACTGTTTGCGGCGCTCGAAGTCGCCACCGGAAAAATCATCGCAGCTCATTCAAAACGGCGTCGCCGCGTCGAGTTTCTCGACTTCATGAACAGTGTCACCACGGCTTTTCCGAACCGCCAGCTTCACGTCATCCTCGACAACCTCAACACCCACAAGAAGAACGAGTCTTGGCTTAAGGCGCATCCCAATGTGCAATTTCATTTCACGCCGACAAGCGCCTCCTGGCTCAATCAGGTTGAAGTATGGTTCTCGATCTTGCAGGGACAGTCCCTCAGCGGCGCCTCCTTCACAAGCCTCAAACAGCTCCAGGAGCACATCGATGCCTATATCAACGCATATAACGACAAAGCCGAGCCCTTCGTCTGGACCAAGAAAAAGGTCCGTCAACGCCGGTTCAAAGGCCGCCGTGTCACTCAGCTCTGATTCCGGGTACTAGGCCGCGACGTGTTTTGCGCAAATAGCATCGTCGGGATCATCTGCCGCACCGACGCGAGCCGATCATCGTTCATCGGACCCAAGGCGGACATTCGCCGATGGGCAGCTTGTAGTTATCGGGCCGAGGCCGAGGACCTAACTCCGATCACACCACCTCCCGTGGACCGCTTTAGGCACAAATGCGAAGTGCCTCGATGTCCGCTGTACCGCCGCTATTGGGTGATAAGCGGAAGTGACACAGGCACCGTCAAACCGACGAGATTGACCCAATGCAGACTTTTCCCGTGACCTTCGTTACGCCATCGGTCATGCTTGCGTTTCAGCAAATCTCCAGAGCACACCGCAGGGATCAGTCACGCCGGCGACCACTGCCCAGCCTTGCGACTCCGGCGCGTATATCTTGACGCCATAGCGCGCGGGAAGGTCGAGGCTCACGATATGATCCCACCACAGGCCTACGTCGGAAACCGTCACGTGCACCACGAAATTGTCGGCCCACTCACGCACGTAGTAGTCCTGCAGAATGAATGAGAACACGCCCAGCTGCATCTCGACCAGGCGGTCGGTTAATGGGCGGGGCTGGAAACCCAGCTCGATGTAGAATCGCTTGCTGATGTCAAACTCCTTCGCCGGCACCATCGACCGCATCGCTCTGACGGTGCGCGATAGACCTGTCGCTTCAAACGACATGATGCTTCGCTCCTTCACGACCGCTCATCAGGGCCGCCTGGCGTCAAGAACGTCTAGGACGGGGCAATCTGGCACCCTGCTTCCCGAACATTGTGCGATTGTGTTTGCGAGCAGCCTTTCGAGCTTCCTGAGGTCGGCGATCTTGGAGCGGATATCATCAAGATGGTGCGCGGCGATCTCGCGCACATCCGCGCATGACGCCTTCCCCGGCGCTCCCAGCGCGAGCAAGGCGCGGATCTCGTCAAGACCGAAACCAAGCTCCCGGCCGCGCCGGATAAACGCGAGCACACGGGTCTCGGCTGGTCCATAGACACGGCGGCCACCTTCGGTACGGGGGGGCGGCCGCAGCATCTTTATCTTTTCGTAATAGCGGATGGTCTCGATATTGACGCCGGTCAGTCGCGACAATTCGCCGATCGGTATTCCGTCCGATCTGCCCGCTCGCGAAGCTGTGATCTGGGGCATGTTCGGAGCTCCTTGCTTCTGTAGTCGCTACAGGATGCATCGTCGGCACATGACGATCAAGGAAGAAGATCTGGAGGCGCGTCTGCGGCACGGACAAGAGCTCATGGCCGCCGGCGGCATACTTGGCGCCCTGGCAGCGTCCTCGTGCTGCATCCTGCCGCTGATGCTCTTCTCGCTGGGCATCGGCGGAGCATGGATTGGCAACTTCACGCGGCTCGCACCGTATCAGCCCTACTTCATCGCGGCGACACTCCTGTTCTTGGGCTCCGGCTATTGGTTGGTATACCGATCAGGAACGCGCGTCTGCGCAGAGGGTGAGACCTGCGCGCGGCCTCTGCCAAATCGCATCGTTAAGCTAATCCTCATCCTGGCAACGATCCTCGTCGCCGCCGCGCTTGGCCTCGACATCATCGCACCCCT
>WNGJ01002234.1_pt1 | contig 23552 bp, 24 predicted proteins | sample 5400611 | NCBI WGS metagenome assembly WNGJ01 (sample SAMN13153375, study PRJNA577476) | soil metagenome | isolation source: 40 cm soil or saprolite under Garry oak tree replicate 1 | place: USA:California | collected 2016-06-15
CGGGGATCTGCGCGATGATCTGGCCGGTGGCGGTGTCCAGCACCTGGACGGCATTGACTCCGGCCAGCGTGAAGAATACCCGCCGCCCGTCCGGGCTCAATTCGAGCCCCCGGGGCGTCTTGTCCAGCGGTACGCGCGCGGTTTCCTTCCAGGCGGTCAGGTCCAGCCGAGCGAGGGCCGTGGCGCCCTGCTGCTGGGAGGCCACCCACCCGGTGCGTCCGTCTCGGCTCAGCGTGCCGTTGTGGGGCTGGGCGACGGGTACCTCGCCGATCACGCGGTCCGTCGCGGTATCGATGACCAGCACCCGGTTCGAGCCCCAGCCCATGACGAGGACCCGGCTGCCGTCGCCCGAGACCGCGAGCCCGTGGGGCGTCGCACCCACGTCGATGCTGGCGACCACGCGGTCGTTGGCCGTATCGATGACGCTCACGACCGAGGCGCCGTCGCTGCTCACGTAGACCTTGCGGCCGTCGGGCGTCACCACTAGCCCGTGCGGTCCCTTCGGCACCGAGATGGTCCCGACCACCTTGTTCTGGGCGGTGTCGATGACGGCCACTGCATCGTCCTTGAAGAGGCCCACATACGCCTTGGGCGCTCCCGCCGCCCAGACCGCGCTTGTCCCGATCACCCACCCGGCCATCAAGGCTAGTACCAACAGCACTGGCGCCCCGCGCTTCAGCATGAAATCACCCCCGTGGAGTCTTCGAACGATCCGCCTGTGCTAACGCGAGGGCGGGCGATTCGTTCCGCGGGATGCGATCTTGTGACCCTACATGGCTCAGAAACCCTTTGCCGGTGGAGGATAGGCCAGTAGGCTCGAGACTATCTCCCGGCTTGTCTCCGCCCTGATCGTTGCTCCAGAATGAGCGACTGAAAGGAGCCGAACCAAGGGCGACGAGCAACGGGAGGATCGGTTCTGGTCCTGAGGGAGATTCGATGAAGAACGAGCGGCATTGGGTTGGCACCTGGACCACCGCCCCCGCGCCCGCCGAGGGCGCCGCGCTCAGCAACCACACGCTGCGGATGAACGTCCGCGCCAGCCTCGGCGGCGACACCCTGCGGGTACGCCTCTCCAACGCCTATGGCAGCCGCAAGCTCGTCGTCGGGGCCGCGCGGATCGGGCTGCGCGACGCCGGCCCCACCATCGTCCCGGGCTCGGACCGCCTGCTCACCTTCGGCGGCGCCGACACCGCGACCATCGCCGCGGGCGCGCTCCTGGTCAGCGACCCGGTTGCGCTGCCCCTGCCCCCGCTCGGCGACCTCGCGATCAGCGTTCATCTGCCGGGGGACCTGCCGGCGACCTTCGGCATCACCGGCCGCTATTCACGCCAGACCAATTACATCTCCCCGCCGGGCGACTTCACCGCCGCGGTCGCCATGCCGGTCGGCAAGATCACCGACGACTGGTACTTCGTCTGCGGGGTCGACGTGCTGGCCCCGCCGGACACCGGCGGGATCGTCGCGCTCGGCGACTCGCTGACCGACGCCAACATCTCGACGATCGACGCGTTCTGCCGGTGGCCCGATCAGCTCTCGCGCCGTCTGCAGGCCCGCACCGGCGGCCGGTCGATGGCGGTCATGAACCAGGGGCTCGGCGGCAACCGGATCCTGCATGACATCCGGGGCGACAGCGGGCTACGCCGGTTCGACCGCGACGTGCTGGTCCAGCCCGGCGTCACGCACGCGATCGTGATGCTCGGCACCAACGACCTCCGCAACCGCTGGGCCAAGCCCGAGGAAGAGGTCACCGCCGAGGCGATGATCGCCGGCCTGAAGCAGCTCGCGGTGCGCGCCCGGACGCGCGGCATCAAGATCTTCGGCGCCACCTTGACGCCGTACGAGAACGAGACCTTCCTCGTCGGCGCCTGGACCCCGGAGCGCGAATCCAGGCGCCAGGCGGTCAACGCGTGGATCCGCGACGGCGGGGCCTTCGACGCGGAGGTCGACTTCGACCAGGCGCTCCGCGATCCGACCCACCCGGCCCGGATGCGGCCGATCTACGACTGCGGTGACCACCTCCACCCGAGCGATCTGGGCTACAACGCCATGGGCGACGCGGTCGATCTGGCGCTGTTCGACTAGATTGGAGCGGGATCCTCGAAGAGCTCGACGCGGCCATGCGCGTTGTCGGTCAGCGCGAACACCTCGTAGAACTCGATCTGCGGGCGCATGCCGTAGCGCTCGACGATGCCGTCGAGCCACGCCCCGCCATAGAAGAGCTGGGCATCCTCGCGCGTCTCCCACTGATAGACGCCGCCCGCCCAGCCGCTCTCGCTCCAAATGAAGTGCTTGCTGATCAGTCCTTTCACCTGCTGGAACCCGGGCGCGATCTTGTGAAAGTGCTCGCGACAGGCAGCACGGTCGATGTGGGGCGGCAGCTGGTAGCGGACGGTGGCGGTGATCATATGGCCTCCTCAGGACGCTTGCGCCTCGACGGCGGTGGCGCGGGCGATGCTCGTCAGTTCACCCGACCGACCGGCGCGCCGCCCCCGAGCACCTGCGTCACGTTCTGGAGGGCCAGCTCCATCATCCGCTCGAGGGCCTCGTTGGCGCTGCCGCCGATGTGGGGGGTCAGGACGACGTTCGAGGCCTCGCGCAGCCCGGCGCCGATGTGGGGCTCGTCCGGGAACACGTCGAGCGCGGCGCCCGCGATCTGCCGCGAGCGGAGCGCCTGGATCAGCGCCTCCTCCTCCACCACCGGCCGGCGGGCGGTGTTGATCAGGTAGGCGCCCGGCTTCATCAGGCCGAAGGTCCGCTCGTTCATCAGCCCGCACGTCTCCGCCGTGAGGGGACAGTGCAGCGAGACGAAGTCGGCGCTGCGCAGCAGCTTCGCCAGCGGCACGTACTCGACCGCGTGCGTGCTCCCGAACGTATGGTCGAGCACGACATCGGTCGCGACGACCCGCATGCCGAACGCGCGCGCGAGCAGCGCCACGCTCTTGCCCACCCGCCGCCCCGGAGCACGCGGTCGCCGTGGGCGACCTGCCGCGCCACCGCCACCATGAGCCCCAGCGTGAGCTCGGCGACCGCCTGGTGATTGCTCCCCGCCGAGATGCAGACGGTCACCCCCCGCGCGGTCGCCGCCTCCACGTCGATGTGGTCGTAGCCGACGCCCGTCGCGCAGATCACCCGCAGGCGCGGCGCCGCGGCGAGCACCCCGGCCGTCACCGGCTCGAGCGCGGTGATCAGCCCCGCGGCCTCCGGCACCAGGGTGAGCAGCGTCTCCTCCTTCATCTGCATGTCGTGCGCGCGGTGCTCGAGCACCTCGCAGCCGTGCTCCGCCAGATACTCGCGGATCATCGCCTCGAAGGCGAAGAACCGCGGCGTGGTGAGCAGGACCTTGTGGGTCATGTCGCCTGCAGCGCCCGCACGGCCGCCTGCAGCTTCTCCATCGTCTCGGGCCGGGGCCGCTGCAGGGGTCGCAGGACGTGGCCGACGGGCTGGCCCATCATGGCCATCAGCTCCTTGAGCGGCCCGGGGTTCGTCTCCGCGAAGGCCGCGTCCAGGAGCGGGAGGATCTGCTGCTGGCGCGCCAGCGCCCCCTTCAGGTTGCCGGCGCTCGCCAGCGCGAAGATCTCCTGCCAGATCTTGGGGAACACGTTCGCGGTCGCGAGCACGCCGCCCCGCGCGCCCATGGCCACGTGGGTCGCGAAGAACGGCTCCTCGCCACTCATCACGCTGATGCGGTCGCCCACCAGCCCGATCACCCGCGCGAACTGGCTGAAGTCGGGATTGCACGCCTTCATCCCGATGATCGAGCGATCGTCGGCCATCTGCGCGATGGTCTCGGCCTTCATCGCGATGCCGGTGCGGTACGGGATCTCGTAGAGCATCACCGGCACCGGCACCTCCTGGGCGAACGCCCGGAAGTACTCGCGGATCCCCTCCTGCGTCGGGGTCACGTAGTACGGCGTGACGAGCATGACGCCGACGGCGCCCGCCGCCGCGAAGTCCTTCGCGGCCTGGACGGACTCCTTGAAGCCGGGCGCGAGGATGCCCGCCACCACCGGCACCCGGCCGGCCGCCGCGTCCACCGTCACCTCCACCATCGTCCGGCGCTCCGCCGGGAGGAGCGCGGCGTACTCCCCGGTGCCGCCCCGTTGACGCCCGCGGCGCAGAGGAACTCGACCAGCCGCGCGGTCGCCTTGCGGTCGACGGTGCCGCTCGCGTCGGTGGGCGTCGGCAGCGCGGGATAGAGGCCGATGAGCTGATCTTTGGTCAGTTTCATGTGGTGCTCCTCCTCATGCGAGGGTCAGGCCCGAGCGGCGCCCTGGCGGAGCCGCTCGGCCAGCCAGATGGTAACGGCCACGAACACGATGAGCACGGTCGACACCGCGGCGAGGGTTGGGCTGACCTTCAGCAGGGCGTCGTCCCACATCTGCTTCGGCAGGGTCGTGGTGAGCCCGCCGGTGACGAAGAGCGCGATCGTCAGCTCGTCGAACGAGGTGACGAACGCGAAAAGGAACGCGGCCACGAGCCCGCCCCGGATCAGCGGCAGGGTCACGTGGTACAGGGTGCGGGCCCGGTTCGCGCCGAGGCTCGACGCGGCCTGGTCGAGCCGCTCGTCGTAGTTCTTGAGCACCGCCACCACCGTCACCACCACGAACGGAATCGCCAGCACCGCGTGTCCCAGGACGAGCCCGAGCGAGGTCCCCACCAGGCCGATGCGCGCGTACAGGTAGAACAGGGCCACGGCGATGATCATACGCGGGATGACGAGGGGCGACAGGATGAGCGCCAGGGCGCCCGTCTTCCCCGCGAACTCGCGCCGGGCCAGCACGAACGCGGCGGGCACGCCGATCAGCATCGCCAGCGTCGCCGACACGACCCCCACCGCCACCGAGCGGACGGTCGCCGCCATCCACTGCGGCGACTCGAGATAGGCGCGGTACCACTTCAGCGAGAAGCCCTGCGGCGGCCAGTCGATGAACCCCCCGGTCGTGAACGAGACCGGCACCATGAAGAACGCGGGCACGGCGAGAAAGGCCAGGATCAGGAGCGAGAGGGTCACGAGCACGCCCCGCCCCCACGGCCGGGACGGCCGATCGGGGCGCGCCGGGACCAGGCGCTCGGTCACCTCGCCCGCGCGATCGCAGAGCCATCCGAGGATCGCGATCAGCCGGCCTCCCACCCACGTGGAGAGCCGCGCGACCGGATTCTCGCGGCCGCCGCCGCGCCGGTCGAGCGCCGGCGTCCCGCTGGCGAGCGTCGACATGCCGAGGGCGCGGTCGTACAGGTAGAAGACGAGGAGCGCGGTGACCAGCAGGAGGACGGAGATCGCCCCCGCGAACGCCCAGTTCATCAGGTCCTGCACCTGCTCGATGATGATCTGCGTGATCATCGTCTCGCGCCGGCCGCCGAGCAGGGCCGGGATGATGAAGAAGCCCACCGCGCTGATGAAGACGAGGAGCCCCGCGGCCGCCGCCCCGGGGAGCGAGAGGGGAAAGTAGATCCGCCAGAAGGTCTGCCCGCCCCGGGCCCCGAGCGTGGCGGCGGCCTTCGGGAGATTGGCGTCGATGTGCTCCATCACCGCCACCATCGTCAGGATCCCCAGCGGCATGAGGGCGTGCGTCATGCCGATGAGCACCCCGGTCAAGTTGAAGATCACGGCGACCGGCGCGCTCGTGAGCCCGGTCGCCTCCAGCAGCTTGTTGAGCGCGCCGTTGCGACCGAGGAGCACCATCCAGGCGAACGCGCGGACGAGAAAGCTCGTCCAGAACGGCAGGAGCACCCAGAAGGTCAGCCGGCTCCGCCACCGCGCATCGCTCGTGGCCAGGAGATACGCGACCGGATAGCCGCCGAGCAGGGCGAACGCGGTCGCCCACGCGGAGATCTTCAGGGTGATCAGGAGCACGTCGACGTAGAGCGACGAGGCGAAGAGGCGCGCGAAGTGCTGGCCGGTGAGGGCGCCGCTGCGGTCGACGACGCTCAGCCACAGGAGCTGCCCCACCGGGTAGACGAAGAGCACGAGCAGGAACGCGAGCGCGGGGAGCAGGGGCCAGCCCTTCCACCACCCGGACGGCCCACGCGGCGCTCCGGTCACCCCCTCCACCGCCACCCCGGCGCGGCTCATCGCTCGGTCGTCGCGGCCTCCGGGAGCAGGATGCCGGCGTCCGGCGGCCACGTCAGGCCGACGCGCGCACCCGGCGTCGCCACGGTCTTGGCGTCACCGGTGAGCGTGGACGCGACGACCGTCTGCCCGCTGTCCAGCCCGATGTAGTACTTGGTGATGCCACTGACGCGAATCACCTGGCGGAGGGACCCCTCCAGCCGGTTGTGCGGCTCCGCTCCTGGCCCGGCGGCCGGCGCCTCCTGGATCGCCAGGCGCTCCGGGCGCACCATGAGGGCCACGCGGCGAACGTCGCGCAGGCGATCGTCCTGCGGGGCCCGCAGCCTGACGCCGGCGGCCGTGACGACCACGCGCGACGCCTCGACGCCGACGACCTCGCAGACCAGGACGTTGGACTCGCCGAGGAACTCGGCCGCGAACCGGGTCCGGGGCTGGAAGTAGAGCTCATCCGGCGTCCCGATCTGCTCGATGTGGCCGTCCCTCATCAGGCAGATCCGGTCCGACATGATCATGGCCTCTTCCTGATCGTGCGTCACGTAGAGGACGGTGATGCGGAGCTCGGCGTGCAGCTGCTTGATCTCGAGCTGCATCTGGTCGCGCAGCTTCTTGTCCAGCGCCCCCAGGGGCTCGTCCATGAGGATGATCGAGGGCTTGTAGACCATGCATCGGGCGAGCGCGATGCGCTGCTGCTGGCCCCCGGAGAGCGCCCGCGGCAGGCGGCCACCGACGTCGGGCAGGCGCACCACCTCGAGGACGCGCCGCACCTCCTGCTGGATCGTGGCCTCGGGCACCCGCCGCATGCGCAGCGGGAACGCGATGTTCTCGCCGACCGAGAGGTGCGGGAACAGCGCGTAGTTCTGGAAGACCATGCCGACGTCGCGCTTGAACGGCGGCGCATACGTGGCCAGCTGCCGGTCGATCCAGACCTCGCCGCCATCGGGCTGGATCAACCCCGCGACGATCATCAAGAGCGTGGTCTTGCCGGATCCCGACGGCCCGAGGAGCGTGAGGAACTCACCCTCGCGCAGCTCGAGGTCGGCCCCCGCGAGCGCGACCACGGGCCCGTAGGTCTTCCGCAGTCGCCGGACCTCGAGCTTGTACGTGGTCGACGCTCTCGATCCGGCTCAGGCGATGAGCCAGGCGTTGAAGCGCTCGGTGACCTTGTCCTTCGTGCCGGCCCAGAACACGTGGTCCAGCTTGATGCCCCGGTTGCGGTTGTCGGGGAACGTGGTCAGGACGGGGGCGCGCTTGGGATCGATGTACTTGTACGCGTTCGGATTCGTCGGCCCGTTCGGAATGAACGGGGCGAAGGCGGCCATCCGCTTGGCGTTCGACGCGAACTTGATGAACTCCCGGCAGAGATCCGCCTTGGGGCCGCCCTTGAGGATGCACCAGCCTTCCATGGCCCACAGGTTCTGATCCCAGGAGATGGCAACCGGCCCGCCCTCGTCGATCACGGTCTGCGCGCGCGCGGCCCACGTCGGGATGACGTCGATCTCCCCGGTCTTGAGCATCTGCGAGGCCTGCGCGCCGCCCGTCCACCAGACGACGACGTCCTTCTTGACGCGATCGAGGACCTTGAACGCGCGGTCGACGTTGCACGGATAGAGCTTGTCCTTCGCCACCCCGTCGGCGAGCAGCGCCTCCTCCACGGTGTCGAACGGATGCTTGCGCAGCGACCGCCGGCCGGGGATTCCCTTGAGGTCCAGGAGATCCTTCCACGTGACCGGGGCCTTCCGGCCCTTGAACGCGTCCGTGCGATACGCGAGGATCGTGGAGTACACGTCGTCGCCCACGCAGTACGGGGTCATGTACTCCGGCGGAATCTCGGCCACGTCCGGATGCTTCTCGAGCTCGTGCCGCTCGAGATAGCCGCCGTCGTTGACCAGCTGCTCGGCTGCGGCCTGGCTGAGCTGCGCCATGTCCCAGGTGTAGGTCTTGGTGTCGACCATGCTCTTGATCTGGCTCGTCGGCTCATGCGCCGAGGCCACTCCCACCGCCTCGATCCCGGTGGCCTCCCGGAACGGCTTGTAGAACGCCTGCTCGAAGGCCGGCGTGAAGGGGCCGCCCGAATCCCGGATCACGATGCGCTTGGCCTGCGCACTCGCCTTTCGCCAGACGAACGGCGCGCCGACGATCGACGCGCCCACCGCGGCGGTCTTGATGAAGGTGCGACGCGACACGAGTCGGATGCGAGAGGCGGGCGTGTTCATGAGGATCTCCTCAGCCTGCGTTGGCCGATTTCGGGGTGATCGGCGAGCTCGGCCTGCTCCGTAAATTCTCGCGCCGACACTATAACGTCCGACGATTCGGGTCAAGGGGAAGGGCGTCGCCATCTCCCCGTGTGCGCGACCACCGATGCCCTCGCGAATGGTTCTGGGCCAGCCCGTCCGCGATGGACGTGTCCTCCTCGCTGCCCATGTGGACGTGGGCATCGACGAGACCGGGGAGCACGTACTGCTCGCGCGCGTCGATCGTGCGGCGAGACGGTGGCAGCGTGGCGTCGGCGCCGACGGCCACGATGCGCTCACCGCCGATGGCGACGCCGCCACCGATCACGCCGGCCGGCGTCACGACGCGGCCGTTCCGGATCACCAGATCCACCGTCATGGGTGCCCGCGGTCCTCAACATCGCGCGCCGCGGTGGCGAACACCCGCATGCGTTCCACTGTCACCCCGGGCGGGCGAGCGCCGGGGGGCACTTCATCGCTGGTGTGCACCGCCAGCGTCGTCATCGCCCTGGGAGCGTACCCGGCCGGAGGCATCCGGACAAGAACGTGTGTCCGTCACGCGCGAACGCCAGAATCCGCACGCCTCGCGAGGGGGCGTTCAGGCGACGCCCAGATACGCCCGCTGCACGTGCGCGCTCGCGGCCACGTCCGCCGACGACCCCTCCAGCACCACGCGGCCCGCCTCCATGACGTACACGCGCTGGGCCAGCCTGAAGGCCAGCCGCGCGTTCTGCTCGACGAGGAGGATCGTCACGCCGCGACGGTTGACCCCGAGCAGCTGCCGATACACCTCATGCACGATCACGGGCGCCAGCCCCTGCGACATCTCGTCTGCCAAAATGAGCTGTGGCGCGGCCATCAGCGCCCGCCCGATGGCCAGCATCTGCTGCTCGCCACCCGAGAGGCTGCCGGCGCGCTGGCCCTGCCGCTCGCGCAGGCGCGGAAACGCCTCGAACACGCTCTCGAAGGCCTGCGCGACCTCGGCGCGGTCGGAGCGCAGATACGCGCCCAGCTGCAGATTCTCGAGAACGGTCATCTTGGCGAACACGCGCCGGCCCTCCCGGATGTGGGCGATGCCGCGCGCGGTGACCTCGCGATCCGCCAGGGCGTCGATCCGCTCACCGCGAAATCGGATCTGCCCGGCCCGGATCGGCTGGAGTCCCGAGACCGCCTTGAGCAGGCTCGTCTTGCCCGCCCCGTTCGGCCCGACGATGGCGGTGATGGAGCCGGGCGCCACCCGCACCGTGGCGCCGTTGACCGCGCGCGCCTTCCCGTACGCGACCTCGATCTGCTCCACGTCGAGCAAGGATGTCGAGGCGCTCACGCCAGCTCCGCCACGCCCAGGTAGGCGTCGACCACGCGCTGATCGGCGGTGAGCCCGCCGGGCTCGCCGTCGTAGATCTTCTGCCCGAAGTGGAGCACGACGGCGCGATCGCAATAGCGGCCGACGATGCGCATGTTGTGCTCGACCAACACGATCGTGCAGCGCCGGCGGATCACGGTGGAGACCAGATCCATCATGCGGGTCGATTCCTCGTGCGAGAGGCCGGCTCCGGGCTCGTCGAGGAGCAGCACGGTGGGCTCGGTGGCCAAGGCCACCGCCACGGTCACGAGCTTCTGGATGCCGAGGGGCTGCTCGCTGACCACCTCGTCGCGGTGCGTGCCGATGCCGAGGAGGTCGAGGAGCCGCTCGGCCCGCGTCTCGAGTTCGCGCTGCTCGGCGCGATAGCCCGGCGTGCCCACGAGCCCGGCCAGAACCCGCGAGGGCACGTGGCGGTGGAGGCCCTGCAGCACGTTGTCGCGCGCGGTCAGCTCGCTGAAGAGCGTGACCTGCTGGAAGGTGCGGGCAATGCCGTGGCGCGCGCGATCGTGGCTGGCCAGCCGGGTGACGTTCCGCCCCTCGAGCAGCACCTGGCCGCCCGTGGGCGGGATGGCGCCGGCGATGATGTTGAAGAGCGTGCTCTTGCCGGCTCCGTTCGGCCCGACGAGGCCGACCAGCTCACCCTCCCCCACCGTGACGTCCACGCCGGCGAGCGCGGTGAGACCGCCGAACTGCTTGGTGATCCCGCGAATCTCGAGGACCGCGCTCATCGCTCGGTGGTGGCGACCGGCTGCTTGGCCCAGCGCAGGCGGCGGGCGGCCCACGCCTCGCGCAGCCGCGGGAGCTGGATCAGCCCGCCCGGGAGGGCCAGGATCACGACCAGCAGGACGACCGCGTAGACGAGGCTCTTGTAGTAGCCGGCGGCGAAGAGCTGCTCGCCGAGCGCGGTCAGCAGCACCGAGCCGGCCAGGGGCCCCCAGAAGCTGCCGAGCCCGCCGACCATGTTGAAGATGACGAGATCGGTGGAGAAGAAGAACGTGAAGACGAAGGGGCTCACGAAGCGCAGGTAGTGGCCGTGGATCGCCCCCATCAGCCCGCAGAAAAAGCAGGAGACGACGAAGGCCAGCGTCTTGTATCGCGCGGCGTCGATGCCCACGCTCTCGGCGAGTCCTTCCGTGTCGCGCGTGCGCAGCGCCAGCAGGGTGAAGCCGAAGCGGGTGGCGGCCAGCCGGTACAGGAACCCGAGGGAAATCACCGCGGCGCCCAGCACCACGTAGTAGAAGCCGAGATGCGTGTTGAGCCGGACGCCGAAGAACATCGGTCGCGGCACGCCGGCGATGCCCGCGGGACCGCCGAAGAAGTCGAACGCGCGGAAGACCGCGTTCACCACCTCGGCGAACGCGAACACGCTCAGGCTGAAGTAGATGCCGCGCAGCTTGAGCGTGACCATCCCGAGCAGCCAGGCCAGCAGCGCGGCTGCCGTCCCGCCGGCCAGGAAGCCGAGCCACACCGACATACCGAGCTTCGTGGCGAGCAGCGCCGAAGTGTAGGCGCCCACCGCGATGTAGCCCGCGTGCCCGAAGGAGAGGTAGCCCATGCGCATGATGACGTAAAGCGCTTCCGCGTAGACCGCATTCATTAGCACGACGATCGCCACGTGGAGCATGTACGGCTCGGCCAGCGCCGGCAGCGCCACCAGCGCCAGCAGCAGGAGGACGAGCGCCGCCGTCTTCACGCGCTACACCCGACCGAGGAGGCCCGCCGGTCGGGCGACGAGCACCGCGATCATCACCACGAAGACGAGACCATACGCGGCCTCGGACCCGAACAGGATGGCGCCGACCGACTGGATCACGCCCACCAGGAGTCCGGCGAGCACGGTGCCGGTGATGCTGCCCAGTCCGCCGACGATGATGATGAGAAACGACATCAGGATGGGCTCGAGCCCCATGCCCGGGTTCAGCGAGTAGACCGGCGCCACGAAGGCGCCGGCCACCGCGGCCAGCACGAAGCCCAGGGCCACGCTGAGCGAGGCCACCCGGTTGGCGTTCACGCCGAGCATGCGGGCGGTCTCCTCGTCCTCCTCGATGGCCCGCATGGCCAGGCCCACCCGGGTGCGATAGACGAGCCAGTAGAGCGCGGCGACCAGGACCACGGCCACGCCGGCGGCCAGGAGGCGCTCGCGCGGCAGCCGGATTCCGAACAGGTCGACGATCCCGGGGAGATAGGACGGCACGCTCTTCTCCTGGATGCCGAAGGCGATCCAGCCGACGGACTGGATCACCAGCGAGATGCCGACGGAGGCCACCACGAGCTGGAGCCACTGACCACGCAGCACGCGGAAGATGCCGCGCTCGATGGCCAGGCCGAGTAGCAGCGCGAGCACGACGATGACGGCCAGGGTGGGCACGAGCGGCAGGCCGGCCACCACGTGGACGTAGAGCACCGCCATCGCGCCCAGCATGTAGATCTCGCCGTGCGCGAAGTTCACGATGTGGAGGATGCCGTAGATCAGCGTGAGGCCGAGGGCCACGAGGACGTAGAGGATCCCCGTGAGCACACCGATGGCCAGCCCCTGGGCCAGCAGGGGCAGGTACACCTCCACGTCAGTCGAACTTGCCGGTACGCACGTCGAACGGCTCCCACCTGCCGTCCTTCAGGATGGCGGCGGGGATGGGCAGGATGATCTGCCGCTTCGCGCCGTACGTCTTCTCGCCGCCCCACGAGGCCGGCCCGAAGGGATGGTCGGGATACGTGGACTGGGCGAGCGCGTCGGCCACCTTCTTGGTGTCGAACGTGCCGGTCTTCTGGATCACGTCCGCGACCCACTTCGTGGCCGCGTAGGCCTCCCACATCGTCCCGGGCGCCGCCTCGCCGTACTTCTTCTGGTGCCGATCGGCGAGCTGCGCGTAGAGCTGGGTCGGCGGCTTGGCCCAGATGCGGAGCGCGATGATGTTGTCGCCCGCCTTGCCCGCGATGTCCGAGATGGCCTTGGCCTCGAGCACCGCGGTGGAGTTGAGGAAGTAGCCGGTGAAGCCCAGCTCGCGAGCCTGCTTGGCGATGAGGGCGATGGACCCGGTGGGCGAGCCGTCGGTCTCGATGAAGTCGGGCTTGTGGGCGATCAAGCGGAGCAGCGCGGGCCCGAAGTCCTTGGCGCCTCGCTCGTAGTACTCCTCGGCCACGAGCTGCACGCCCTTGGCCTTCATCGCTTCGACCTGGACTCGGACGACCTTCGCGTCGTTCTTGCCCAGCTCGTCGTTGGGTCCCAGCGTGGCCACGCGCTTGACGTTGAGCCGCTCGATGATGGGCTGGAGATGCGTCTGGTAGAGCTGGTCCGACGAGGCCATGATGCGGAACACCGTCGGGTTCTCGCCGTTGGTGATCTGCCGGCCGGCCGCCGCGAAGGCCAGGTCGAGGAAGCCGGTCTCGCGGATGATCGGCAGGATGGGCGGATGCACGCCCGCGCCGATGATGACTCCGTACTTGACGCCGTCGTTGTAGACCGCGCGGTTCATGGCCGCCACCGTCTTGCCCGGATCGTAGACGGTGTCGTAGGTCACCACCTCGAGCTTGTACTTCTCACCCGCTACCGTGAACACTCCGATGTCCTCGGCCGCGAACTCCATGCCCCGCTGCACGCCCAGGCCGAACGCGGCGGCCGGGCCGGACACCGGAACGATTGCCCCCATCTTGAGGGGCTTCTGGGCGTGGGCCGACGGCGGCGACCCGACGACCACAGTCAGGGCGACGACCGCGAACAGGGTCAGGATGCGGTGGGGGCAGGTCATGGCATTCTCCTTACGGATTCGGACGGCCCCGACGACGAAGCTCGTCGGTGGCGCGCCGGTCGAGGGCGGGTGATCGTCAGCGGTCACGACGACGCCGTAATCACGCGCGGCGGCGGCCGTGAGATACCCGCGCGCCACGTCGCGCACCACCAGAGCGGACGCGCGCTGCCCGGGATCGCCGTAGCCCCCACCACCGGGCGTACGCACGCGGATGGTGTCGCCGGCGATCACCCGGATGTCCTCGTCCTTCGACAGATGCGGGGAGACGTACTCGCCGCCCTGAAGGTGCCGCCGACGTCGACCCCGACGAGCTTGGTGTGGGGCAGCGATCGGAGGGTCGAATGCGGGCGGTCAGGAGACATGGGTCAAGGGTCTCGGCGTTGGGATGAGCGAGAGCGTAGTCGCCGGGCCGGGCCCTGTCAAGCGCGCCGGCTAGGGCTGCGTCGCGCGCGCGTCCGGCCCGGCCTCGAGCACGCGGTCGAGGTAGCCGTTGAGGTAGTGATGGAGGGGCTTCTCTTGCGTCGACATGCGCCCCGGTCGGTACGCGGACGAGGCCATGGCGCGCTGCATCGACTCGATCATCGAGCGATCCTCCTCGAGGATCTGGAGTTGATACTCGTGGTAGATCCTCAACGTCTCGCGAAAGCCCGGCCGTTCGAAGAACGCCTCCGGGAAGAGTTGGTAGATGATGGTGCGCGAGCGGCCGGGGCCGTCGGGCCAGCCCACCATGAAGCGCACGCAGTCGATGCGGCCGAACAGCGTGCAGTTGGGAGCGAGGAACCCCGTGCACGCGAAGCTGACCGGGCGGTCCTCGAGCCACGGCATCTTGCCCAGCAGGGGCTCGGCCCCGGGAGTGGGCGGTCCGGCCGCGTAGAAGATCGAGATGCCCCCGCCCGGCTTGAGATGCACGTCGTCGTCGGTCCAGCTGAACCGGGCCCCGAACGTCTTCGCGTGCAGCACGCCCACGTGATAGAAGTCCATCAGGTTCTCGTGGACGAACTTCCAGTTGCACTCGAGATCGAGCACGATTCGGTTGCCGAGCCGGCAGTCCTCCATCCGCAGGAACGCGAAGTCGCGCTCGAGCTCGGCGACGAACTCGTGGAGCGGCGGGGCGGCGGGGTCAAAGGCCACGAAGATGTTCCGCCGCCAGGTCTCGAGCCGCAGGGCCCGCATGCGCTGCTCCCCCAGCTCGAATCCTTCGCTCTCCTTCATGTACGCCGCGCCGGTCAGGCGGCCGGAGAGGTCGTAGATCCACCCGTGGTAGGGACACTTGAAGGCCCGCGTGTTGCCGCACCCCTCGGCGACCTCGACCCCTCGGTGGAGGCACATGTTGTAATAGGCGGCGAGCTCGCCCGCCGGGGTGCGGGCGATGATGATGGGCTCGCCCGCGATGCGCATGGTCAGGTAGTCACCTGGATTCGGCAGCTCCTCGACGCGGCCCGCGAAGAGCCAATCCCGCATGAAGAGCTTCTCGACATCGAGCCGATAGAACTCCGGGGAGGCGTAGAGCGCTCCGGGCGCGTGGTTGGCGTCGGCCAGCGGCCGGCGCAGTCCGGTCACGTCGATGGGGGCCATGGCTGCTCCTCAGGTGCGGCGCGGTGTCGGCACCGCGCCGGAATCATCACATCACGGGCGATTGCCGCTCGCCTCCCTGCTCCCAGATGTTGAAGGCCGCGTCCCAGACCGCGATCATCCCGTCACGCATGGTCCACACCTCGACTCCACGGCCCGCCATCGCCTTCCCGGTCTCCCGGTCCTCCCAGGTACCTTCCCAGGTGTTGGCCAGCACGTTGCCGTCCAGGGCCATCAGCGTCTTGGTTAGCCGGTAGTCCTTCTGGCGGGCGAGCCGGGCCGTGAATAGCTGTCGCAACGCGGCGCGCCCCCGCCGCTCCGGCTGCTCGCAGAACCGCACGACGCAGTCCTCGGTGAACCCATGCACGAGCGCGTCCACGTCACGCCGGTGGAACATGTCCTCCACCGCCCGCAGCAAGGCATTCGCCTGCGGCTTCGTCCACCGGTCGTGCCCCTTCGGAAACGTGGCTGCCGGCGTCGCCTTCGCCATCGCGTACCTCCTCGCACGGTCCGGGTGGCCACTCCGGTGCTATATCCTCCGGGCGAGCACCTCGGCCGCGGCCTTCTCCACCACGGTGCCCTTGAAGAAGTCCGGGTTCACCTCACCCCAGAAGCGCACCGCGTTCTCGAACATGAAGTCGCGGAAGTCGTCGTCGTTGATGAGGCCGTGCTCGACCATCTCGTAGGCCTCCGGCACCACCCCGGCCATGTCGGGGACGTCGAAGTGGCCGATGTCGGAGCTGAAGAGCGTGTTGAGGCGCGCGCCCATCGGGCTCATCTTGCGGTTGAACGCCCACGCGTTGGTCGGATCGTCGGCCTCGCAGCCGAAGTAGAAGCGCGGCGCGAAGCGGTCGAGAAGGTCCTTCCTGGTCTGGATCCCGCACCGCGAGTAGTCGTCGAGGTCCGCGACGCCGCCGGTGCCGTCTCCGTTGTCGTCGAGCCCCTCCCCCCGGCGAACCAGCTCCACCACCGCCTCGCGCCCGTACTTCGTGGCCAGCTCCAGCAGCCGGGCCCGATCGAGATTGCCCGGCTTCGTGTTCTCGAGCCCCTCAGGGTTGCGCTTTTCCCAGTGGCCGATCAGATCGGCCAGGAGCATCGAGGCCCAGCCCACCCCGCCCTCGAGGAAAGCGAAGTTCAGGTCCGGAAAGCGACGGGTGACGCCGCCGAAGAAGAGCGCCTTGCAGAGGGCGTGGCCGGCGGAAGCGAAGTGCCCGATGTGGTTGTAGCAGAAGTTCGACGGCGAGTTTCGGAGCAGGATCGTGCGCGCGCCGTTGTGGAAGCTCGGCGCGATGCGCAGCTCGCGGCACTTCTGCCACACCGGATCGTAGTCGTAGGGGCTGTCGATGCCGAGCACGTCGTACCACTCGACGAACTTCGAGGCCTCGGGATGCTCCTCGGCCAGCGCGGGCACCGGACGGCGGACGAGACCGCCCATCATGACCACCCGGAGGCCCAGCTGCCGTGAGGCGAATTCGAGCTCCTCGATCGCCTCCTCCGGCGTGTGTACCGGGATGATCGCGGCCGGGATGATCCGGTCGTTGAACCGCCGGAACTGGTCGGCGGTGAACACGTTGTAGGCCCGGCAGAGCGCGCGGCGGAGCCGGGCGTCGGGCACGCGGTGGTAGCCGAGGCCGTTGGTGGGATAGATGACGGTGAAGTCGAGGCCCAGATCGTCGAGGCGCTCGTACATGAGGCGCGGCAACATCGCGGTCGCGCGGTCGAGGGTGTTCTTGGTCGGCAGGAACCAGAAGGCCTCCTGCCCGATCCGCCGCCGGCTCCGCTCCGCCACGGACATTCCGAGCGAGGCGGGGATACGCCGGCTCGCGAAGTCCAGCGCCTCGACGGCCGTGTCGCCGCCGATGCGCCGGAACTCCTGGCGCATGTGGGGCAGGTACTCGACCCAGTGGCCGTCCGCGTCGATGATCGGGTGGGACAAGCTCGCGTGAAGCTTCCGGGCCTCGGTCTGACCGGTCGTGGACATGGACGGCCTCCTGGGGACCTCAGTCTGGCGCGGATCATACTCCCGATCCGCCCCCTTTGCGCCGAGGGAAACCCTCGAGGACGGCCTTGAGGGGCATCTCAGGGTTCCGCGCCCGCGGCGAGGTTGAGCTTTGGGAAGACGGGGATGGTCCGGCCTCCGTCCAGGATGATCGCGCGGCCGGTGACGAAGTCGAAGGCGGGCGAGCACATGAGCACGACCATGTGCGCGATCTCGGGCTGGGTGACGAGGCGCTCGAGGGGCGTGGCCCCGATGGCGGCTGCCTTGTAGGCGGGCATCCTGTCGGTGCGCGCGCTCGCGATCTGACTCGGCACCACCGCGTTGACCGTCACGTGAGGCGCGAACTCGACCGCCATGCTTTCGGTCAGGTGCAGCAGGGCGGCCTTGGCGAGGCCGTAGACAGAGTGCGACCGGACGAACCCCGACGTCGCGCCCACGTTGACGATGCGACCCCAGCCGAGCTTCTCCATACCGGGCAGCACGAGCTGGGACGCGAGGAACACCGACTTGAGGTTCGCGCTCATCACGTAGTCCCAATCGCGCTCGGTGAGCGTGCGGAAGGCGGTGTCGGCGAAGGGACCTGCGTTGTTCACGAGGACGCTCACCGGCCCCAGTGCGGTCTCCACCTCGCCCACGAGACGGCGCACGTCGTCGGCCACCGCCACATCGGCCTGAAAAGGCTGCGCCTCCGCGCCGGCCGCGCGGATCGCCGCCACCACCTCCTCGGCCCTGGCCCGCGCGCTCCGGTAGTGCACCGCCACGCGGGCGCCACGACGGGCGAGCGCTTGGGCGATGTCCACGCCGGAGCCGGACGAGGCGCCGGTGACCAGGGCGATCTTCCGTTCCAGGAACCTTTCCTCGGTCATCCGATTCTCCTATCGCCCCAGCCGCGGCGGGCGACCACGAGGCCGGCCTTCACGGCTCCACCAGCTCCGACCAGATCGAGGTCGTGTAGCTCCGGTCCAGATACTTCGCGTAGAGCTCCTCGATCAGGCCCTTGCCCGCCGCCGCCAGCTCCTTCTCGTAGGCGGCGCGGTCGGTGATCTCGATCCGCTCGATGTAGTCCCACGGCCCACCCGCGAGCCGGGCATCGGTCGCGGTGATCCGGTGCGTGCGGTAGCTCACGATGGTCCGGAGCCTCCCGGCCACGACGTAGTCGACCTCGCGCTCGAACTTCTCGTACTCCGCCGCGCTGACGCCGGGCTTCAACTTCGCAAGCACGTACCGTACGGTGGCCATCGCTTCATCTCCATGGTCAGACATGGGTGAACGGCGCGCCCGGGATCAGACGAGATGGCACGCCACGGTGTGGCCGGGGGCGACCTCGCGCACGGGCACGGGCTCCGCGCAGACCGGCTGGGCGAGCGGGCAGCGGCCGCGCAACCGGCAGCCCGCCGGGATGTCGATCGGGCTCGGCACCTCGCCGGCCAGCGTGAGGCGCTCCTGCGCGATGTCGGGATCCGGAATGGGGATACAGGACAGGAGCGCGCGGGTATACGGATGCGTCGGATGGTCGAACAGCGCGGCGGCCGGCGCCTCCTCCACGACCACTCCCAGATACATCACGGCCACGCGGTCGCAGAGGTAACGCACCGTCGACAGGTCGTGGGAGATGAAGAGATAGGTCATGCCGAGGCGCCGCTTGAGCTCGCCGAGGAGCAGGATCACCCGGGCCCGGAGCGACACATCGAGCGCAGAGGTCGGCTCGTCGAGCACGACGAGGCGCGGGTGCGTCGCGATGGCCCGGGCGATGTTCACCCGCTGGCGCTGCCCGCCCGAGAGCTGGTGCGGATACCGGTCCCGCAGCCCGGCTTCGAGGCCTACCTCCGCCAGGACCTCGTCCACTCGCGCCCGCCGGGCGCTGCCGATCAGCGGGGTATGCAGCGCCAGCGGCTCGTCCACCGTGGCCGCCACGGTGAGGCGCGGGTTGAGCGAGGCGGTCGGGTCCTGGAAGACCATCTGGACGTCGCGCCGGCGACGCCGGAGCTCCTCGTCCCCGAGCGCGGTGAGGTCGACACCCTCGAAGAGGATGCGCCCCCCCGTCGGGTCGATGAGGCGCAGCACGCAGCGCGCCAGGGTGGACTTCCCGCAGCCGGACTCGCCGACGAGGCCGAGCGTCTCCCCGGCCGCGATGTGCAGCGAAACGCCGTCCACCGCGCGGACGAGACGGGGCGCCCGCCACGGGATGAGCGAGCGCAGGGCGAAATGCATCTGCAGGCACTCGATCGCGAGCAAGGCGCCCACTAGGCGCTCGCCACCGCGACGCAGGCCACCGCGTGCCCTTCGCCGATGGTCCGCACCGGGACGTGCGTCGCGCATTCCGCCCGCACCAGGGGGCAGCGCAGGGCGAAGCGGCAGCCGGGAGGGGGCGCCAGGAGCGAGGGCACCGAGCCGGGGATGGGCTCCATGGCGACCTCGCGGTCGACGCGGGGGATGGCGTGAATCAGGGCGCGCGTGTACGGATGCGCGGGCGCGTGGAAGAGTCCGCGGACCGTGGCCCACTCCACCGTCTGGCCCGCGTGCATCACCACCACCCGATCGCAGAGCCGCGCGACCACGCCGAGGTCGTGGGTGATCAGGAGAATGGCCGCGCCCGTGCGCCGGCCCAGATCGCGCAGCAGCTCGAGGATCTGGGCCGCGATGGACACGTCGAGCCCGGTGGTGGGCTCGTCGGCGATGAGCAGCCGCGGATTCGTGGCCAGCGCCATCGCGATCATCACCCGCTGGCACATGCCGCCCGAGAGCTGGTGGGCGTACTGCCCGGCCCGGCGCTCGGGCTCGGCAATGCCGGCCTCGCGGAGCATGGCCACCGCCCGCTCGCGCGCCCGGCCCGGCGCGGCACCGCCGTGCCGCACGAGCAGCCGCTCGATCTGCCGCCCGACGGGCAGCACCGGGTTCAGCGACGTGCGCGGGCTCTGGAACACCATGGAGATCTGAGAGCCGCGCACCGAGCGCATCTCCTCCTCGGACAGGGCGAGGAGATCGCGCCCGGCGAAGTGGGCCCGTCCGCTCGCCACGCGCGCGGGCGGGCGCAGCAGGCGCAGGATGGCGAGGGCGGTCACCGACTTGCCCGAGCCCGACTCGCCCACCAGGCCCACGACCTCGCCCGGCCCGATGGTGAGCGCGGCGCCGTCGACCGCCTGCACCACCCCCTCGTCGGTCTCGAAATGGACGGTGAGGTCCTCGAGGGCGAGGAGGTCCGTCACACGCCCTTCATCCGCGGGTCCAGGACGTCGCGCAAGGCATCGCCCACCAGGTTGAACGAGAGGACCGTGGCCATGATGGCCATGCCGGGAAAGACGAAGATCCACCACTCGCCGGAGACGATGTACCCCGCGCCCTCCGCGGTCATCGCCCCCCACTCGCTCGTCGGCGGCCGGATGCCGAGGCCGATATACGAGAGCGCCGCCACCGTGAGGATCGCGAAGCCCATGGCCAGCGTGGCCTGGACGATGACGGGCGGGAAGCAATTGGGGAGGAGGTGGTGGAAGATGATCCGGCGCTGTCGGTTCCCCACGGTGCGCGCCGCCTCGGCATATTCCATCTCGCGGATGCGCAGCATCTCGCCGCGGATGAGGCGCCCGTAGATGGGCACGTGAGTGATGGCGATGGCGATCACGATGTTGGTCACGCTGTTGCCGAGGGCCGCGGCGACGCCCATGGCGAGGATGAACGACGGGAAGGCCTGGATGGTATCGATCCCCCGCATGAGGATCTGGTCGATCCATCCCCCGCGATACCCCGACACCGCGCCGAGGACGGTCCCGATGGAGAGCGCGATGACCGTCGCCGCGAGCGCCACGAGCAGGTCGATCCGGCCGGCGTAGACGATGCGCGTGAGCTGGTCCCGGCCGTAGAGGTCGGTGCCCAGCCCGTGCCGCCAGCTCGGCGCCTCGAGGGCGTGCTCGGCGTCGGGGGCGTCCGGATCATCCGGCATGATCACCGGCGCGGCCACCGCGCCGAGGGCCACCGCGGCGAGGACGCCGAAGGCCACCAGCGACATGACGTTGCGGGACAGGCGTCGCCGGAGCCGCGCCGCCGCCGAACGCCGGACGGGCGTCGCGTCAGCCGAGGCGTATTCGAGGGTCGACAACGCCGTACACCAGGTCGACGGCGAGATTGACGAAGACGTAGACGACGCCCACGAAGAGCACGAAGCTCTGGATGGGACCGGAGTCCTTCGACATCATGGCCGCGACGGCATAGTTGCCGATGCCCGGCCAGGAGAACACCGATTCCACCACGACGTTGCCGGCCATGAGGAAGCCAAACACCACGCCGAGGAGCGTGATGACCGGAATCATGCAGTTCCGGAGCGCGTCGCCGTACACGATGGTGCGGCGGGGCAGCCCGGCCGCCCACGCCGCCTTGATGTAGTCGGACTCGAGCACCTCGAGCATGGTCGCCCGCACCATGCGCGTGAGCGGCGCCATCACCGAGAACCCCAGCACCAGCGCGGGGAGCAAGAGCTGGTGCAGGGCGGAGCCGAGCGCGCGCCACTGCATCGCCACCAGGGCGTCGACGGTCAGGAGCCCGGTGACCCGGGGGGGCGGGGTGATGCCGGTGCCGAGCCGGCCGAGGGGCGGCGGCGCCACGCCGAGCGCGTAGAAGAAGATGTACAGCGCGAGCAGGCCGGTCCAGAACGCGGGCATGGCCACCCCGCCCACGCCGAGCAGACGGCTCACGTGATCGAGCCAGCCGTCGCGCCGCACGGCCGCGACCACACCCAGGGGGACGCCCACCGCGAGGGCGATGAGCAGCGCGGCCACGGTCAGCTCGAGCGTGGCGGGCACGCGCTGGATCAGGTCCTCGAGGACCGGCCGCCCCGTCGTGTGGCTCTCGCCGAGGTCACCCCGGAACAGGCCGCGGAGATACCGCCAGTACTGCACGACCACCGGCTGGTCCAGGCCCATGCGGCGCTCCATCTCGGCGATGTGCTGCGGGGTGGCGAGCGGCCCGGCCTTCACCAGGGCGGGGTTGCCGGGCAGGATATACGTCAGGACGAAGGTGACGATGGTCACCCCGAAGAGCGTGGGGATGACGAGGAGGAGGCGCGTGCCGACGTAGCCGAGCACGACCGCGCCCTACTCGGGGCCTCCCTGGTCCGGCCGCTTGCCGTTCCGCCCGGAGGAAAAATGGGCGTGCATCATCTTCCAGCCGCCCGGCTCGCGCAGGCAACCCAGGGTGGCGCGAATATAGGGCTTGTCGGTGAGGAAGGTGGGCTCGATCTCCTGGCCGATCCACCGCCAGTAGCGCCCGACACGGTCGTCGGTGATCAGCGCCAGGTCGCCGCGCACGGTGATGCGAATGGTCCCCGACCCGCCCGCCTTGACGAGCTGGAGACGCGTCCGGTAGTGATCCCAGATGTGGAGCCAGTCCTCGAGCCCATGGTAGGCGTGGCCATTGGTATTGAAGTAGATGTGGCCGGGGTCGGGATTCCAGATCTTGCGGAGCGCGTCGTTGTCGAGCCCGTCATTGGCCAGCCGCAGGTCGAAGTAGAGCCGCAGCAGCTCGGCATGATCTCTCGGCGTGCCGCCGTCGAAGATCGGCGGGTGGTCGGGCTCGTATCCCTTGGGGGCCGCGGTCATGGGGCATGTCTCCTCGTCGCCGGTGGGGTCCGGGCTACGTGCGCTTGAGGCTGTAGTACCGCTCGAAGGTGTCCCAGCGCTTCTCGAGGCCGACGAGGTCGGCGGTGCCCACCCGGGTCCAGTTCTCGTACCACAGCAGGCCCCACACCGCGTCGTCGAGCACGAGCTTCTGGATGTCGCGGGAGGCCGCCGCCCGCTTGTCGCGATTAGTCTCGTGCATGTTCTCGTCGATCAGCTTGTCCACCGCGGGGTTCGAGTACGCGCTCAGGTTCGTGAACTTCGACTTCGAGTTGAACAGGAACGTCAGGTGATAGAAGGGATCGTTGATCCACGACTGCCACGCCTCGATCGAGAGCTGGTGATCCCCCTTGGTGGCGAGCTGCCGGAAGGTGGCGTCCGTCTCCTTGACGATGTTCACCTTGAAGCCGATCTGCTCCAGCTCGCGCTGCAGCCACACCGACGCCTGCTCGTGCGTGGGCCAGCCCACCCGGATGGCCAGGTCCACCGGAATCGGGGCCCGGTCCATCCCCGCCTCCTTCATCAGCGCCTTGGCCTTGGCGATGTCGTGCTTGTAGGGCGAGTAATCGCCGAGATAGGTCGGGGTGAGATTGGGCACGGGGCTCTTCATCTGGGTGCCGTAGCCGAACAGCACGTTGGGCAGGATGGCCTGGATGGGGATCGCGTAGTTGACCGCCTGCCGGACCAGCTTGTTGTCGAACGGCGGCTTCTTCTGATTCATGCAGAGGAAGTGGCAGGTCGTGTCGGGCACGCTGAACACCTTGAGCCCGGCCTCGCCCTCGAGGGCCTTCACGTTCTTCGGGCTCAGCCCCGGCCGGCCGGCCACCAGGTCCACCGCCTTGCGCTTCAGGAGCAGGACGCGGTCGGCCTCGTTGGGCACCAGCTTCAACACCACGCGCTCGAAGTAGGGCTTCGGGCGCCAGTAGCCGGGCGCGGTCTCCAGCACGATCTCCACGCCCGGCTCG
>WNGJ01003892.1_pt1 | contig 23546 bp, 23 predicted proteins | sample 5400611 | NCBI WGS metagenome assembly WNGJ01 (sample SAMN13153375, study PRJNA577476) | soil metagenome | isolation source: 40 cm soil or saprolite under Garry oak tree replicate 1 | place: USA:California | collected 2016-06-15
TTCTGCTTCCATTCGCCATGTCGCCGCAGGAGCAAGGCTTTGACCTCGCCTCGGTTTTTGCAGGTTGCCAGTTCTTGATCCCCAAAGCGTTGCGCCAAATTGAGCGCGGCGTTGCGATCGGCGTGATTCCGATGCCCACACATAATGCATTTGAAGGTCTGCTGGTCCGGTCGATTGGCTCGATCTGGGTAGTGACAACGATGGCACTCCTGTGAGGAGTAGGAGGCTTTGACCGTGTGTGCCGCCATCCCGCACTTGGAGGTCGCCCAGGCGATCTGTTCCGGGATGTGTGCGAGATTGGAAGCGTACAGGTAGGCGTTCATGGAGCGTGCCTTGAAGCGCATGGAGGCCACTGAGAGATCCTCGTAAATGATGCGCGCATCAGGACAATCCGCGAGCATCTGATTAATTGCCCGGTTGATCTCCTGACGGACATGCCGCCCAAGGCGTTGCCCATTGGCGCTGCTGGTGGATGGGAGCTTTTCCACCCCTTTCTTTTTGAGGCAGGCTCTGAGCTGGGCTTTGCGGCGGCGTTTTTCTCGGTCGCGCTTGTGCCGCCTGGCCAGTTTGCCGTGAAAGCTTCCGTAGGTTTTCCCCGTCGAGGTCGTGATGAAGTTGGCAATCCCCACATCAGCGCCCACGCGAGGGGCTTGTGGCTCCGTTGTCAGAGAAACGTTCTCATCGAACGAGAGGGTGAGCCACCAGATCCCCTTGCGTTTGTGCAGAGCGGTTGAGGTGTTGATCGTGCGTCCAGCGAGAGCTTTACGGTGATAGGAGGCAAGTTTGACCGGAACGCGCAAGGGATGGCCTTTGTCCAGGGTGGAAATGCGGAGCCAGTAGTCGAAGGTGGAGTCTTCTGATTTCTCAACCACCACGACGTTGGCATTGGCTTGAAGAGCTGGGACGCGTAGCTCAGGCAGGCTCCATTCGTGCCACTGTGGTTCTGTGGCGTGTCGGTCAAGGGGCACTTCTGATGTCGTGGCTTTGGCCTCAGCTTGCGCGTAATCCGCCAGGGCTTCTAGATAGGCGTTATAGGCGTTTTGCCGATTGGTGCGAAAGGCGTGGGCAATGCCTGCTGCCTGCTGGATGGCGACGCGCTGCCAGCGCTCCGAAAGCTCGGTCGCGTAAACCGGAACCGCATAGCTATTGGGGTCAGCCTGGGTGCAGAAATGGATGATGTACTGTTGACAGAGGGCGAGATAGACTTCTACCAGCTGATCTAACGCCTCCAGTTTCCCTGGATTGACTTCGATCAGTCGGATATGGGTCACTGCATGGGTCAGCGTGCGCTTGGTTCTGCGTTTGCGCTGGCGTTTCTTCTGATCCTTGTATGGCTTTTGGCTCACTGCTCTCTGATCCATTCCGCTGCAAGACAGCCAGGACTTGCTCAGTTTTGCGTTTGGCCCGTCTGCGCCCATAAAGACGGGCTACGAACGAGGGAATAATGTTCACCAGATCTTCTTCAGCCGTCTGAGCCGTATTGACCACCACCAGTTCCCTGCCCTGGACAGCGAGCAGCGTTTGTATAGAGGCAATCCCGAAACGGCTAGCACGATCTTTGTGCTCCACCACAATATGGCTCATCGTGGGATCAGCAAGCGGCGCCAGAAACCGGGGACGTTGATCGTTGATCCCGCTGCCACATTCTTTGACGACTTGATGAACAGACCATCTCTGGACAGTACACCACACGAGCAGCCGTTCAGCCTGGGTCTCCAAATGCTTTGTGTTCTCCCTGTTGGAAACGCGGGCATAGATGGCCACTTTTCTGGCAACTGGTAGCCTGCTTCCACATCCTCCAGGCTGTGGTATAGCTAATCCCCGCCTGCTTCGCGTAGGCAGACAGCTTCATATGACAAGCATAGCACATACGTTCAATTTGCGCAAGAGATGCCTATATTTGGGGCAGGGGTATTGTATAAACTCACTGCATCCGGCGGCGCATTTGCACTGGGAGGTATCGGCATCGCAGTGCTGCTGATTACCTGCCTGGCTGTTGACCTAAAGAACAGGGATACGCTCATGCGTGAGAACGTCAATCTTATTGATGAGGTGCTTCACACTCCCTGGTGGGGCTCAGAAGATACGCCACGGTTGGAGCAGGAACATGGACAACTCGCAGCGTAACGTCCAACCATCGCTTCCGTTAGGCTACACTGTTGAGGGTAACAAATTTGTTACCCTCACCGGTACTGATTTTGAACGGCATAAGCACATCATCGGCATTAGTGGCAGTGGGAAAAGCTCATTTCTTGCATCCTGCGCTCTGCTCCTGCTCAAACAAGGAGTACCATTTACCCTAATTGATCCACATGGTGACCTTTGTAAGCTCATCCTTTCACTCCTGGTGTCCAGTGACTTTTTTCGTCACCCGAAAGCCTATGATCGCCTGTGGTATGTTGATTGGAGTCGAGAAGATAGCTTTGTACCATTCAATGTCCTCAACCAGCCGTATGAACCACATACGATAGCCAACAACCTCCTTGAAGCAACACATCGAGCGTTCCCTGTATCTGGGACAACGGCCAGTCTGGATAATATGATCCTCGCTGCAACATTGGTGCTTGTGGTGAATAGGTTGCCATTCACCGCACTCAACAACCTCATTCTAGACAGTCGCTTTCGTGACGGCCTCCTCCGAAACGTCACCGATCCGCTGATCGTCGAGTTTTTCCAGTCGAAATTTGCCGACAAAGTAAACAGCCAGTTAGTCGATAGTACGCTGCGACGGAGTTTTCTTCTCACCTTCTCCCCTGCGCTTCGCAAAACACTCGGGCAAAAAGAGAATACGCTCAACTTCCGCGCACTGATGGATAGTCAAACCTCCTGCATTGTTAACCTGGGCGGGTTAGATGACAACACAAAGCGCTTTCTCGGCTGCTTACTGATGGTCAGTTTAGAGCAAGCCTTCTTATCGTGGGCACATATGCCAGCCGAAAAACGGACACCGTATCACTGTATCATCGACGAATTCCCCCTCTTTTGTGCCTCTGAAAACTCATTTGCTGTTGTCCTAGAACAATGCCGGAAATACGGAGGCGTGTTATATCTCAGTCACCAGACAACCAGCCAATTATCAAAAGGCATAACAGGCAGTTTGCAAAACGCGATCTCAATACTCTTTAAGCTCGGTTATGAAGATAGCTCCTGGGCTGCGCAACGGTTCGTGAGAAAACAGGGGAAAGAGGAGCAAGGGTTTCTTGATCTGCTCTTTGGCATGAATCCTTCTGTGTCCTCACCATTTGACCAGGTGAAAACCCTGCAAGACGCAAAACAGATATTTGAAAACATAGAGCGTGCCGAGGCCCTAGTTACCATGAATAAACAAGCGCTGCATATCAGAACGCACACCGTTCCCTCTGTCAACGTTGATCCGCGAAAACTGGCAGCAATTGAAGAAACATATGCTCGGAAACTTCTTACTCCCCTCTCCCACATTGAGAGAGAGCAAACCGTGTCACACCTGGCTCTTGTTTCCTCTGCTCCGCGTGTAGCTCGGCGGGGAGCCTCAGCAATACAAGTGGATCGTGAACCATTGCGATTACTCACCGGCGTTCTTGAGAATGATATACTCAACGCACTTTACTACCTCCACTATGTGAAGCTCAGCCAATTGTGCAAGCTCTTAGATCGTGAAAGTAGCATCAACCATGTACGCAGCAAGCTCACTAAATTTGTCGAGGATGATCTTGTCGAAACGACAACCTTAGCGCGTGCCTCTGCTGGTAAACCACCGACAATATATTACCTCACGGCAAAAGGAATAAAGCGCGTTGCTGATACTCTTGGTGTCCCTGCGTATCTTCCAACTGGTGATAAAAAACATGGGTATTTAGACCATACCCTTGAATGTTCTGATATTCTCATACAATCGGTTCTTCTGCCTCAAGTCGCGCCGTCATTTACGCTCATAAACTTGAGACATGAGCGTACGCTGAAAAACAATCCCTGTAAAATATCTGATGGTGTGTTCTTGGTTCCTGATGGGTTCGTTCATCTGCGGCTTAACAATACTGAGGACATTGGGATCGCTTTTGAGATAGACCGCAATACTGAAGTGCAAAAAGAGAAGATCGGTACGAAGCTCAACAATTATGTAGCATTAGCATCATCGGACCGCTATCAAAAAGCCTTTGGAGGACTTTCAAGCTTGACAGTTGCTTTTTGCGTCACAGATGGCGGGCAAAAGCGGGTAAAGCAACTGATGGCCTGGGCAGAGCAAGCACTTGAAAAGAAGAAAGATGCTGCCTCTCTCTTTCTCTTCGGCGCGGTCTCCCCTGTCTCACTAGACCCTGAACGCTTTTTCTTGGAGAGCACCTTTCTTTCACCCTTTGCCGGTAACCCTTCTGCATTGGTGGAAACCCCGTAACACAGTGGTGCATAACCTGGTGAATATTCCCCTTTTTTTGGTGTTTCATCCACCAAGAGAAAATCTGCTCCTATGGCTCTAGAAGTCATAATACCCTTCCATTCTTCGCCTGACTACCTACAGAACGCACATCTCACCATACAAAGGTATGGTTCGGTTCTCACCTGTAGAGACATCTTTCTTCCCAACGTTTTGCAATCTGCGAGCTGTCCAACCTGGAGGCTCATGAACTCGTCCAGGGCAAACGAGGCCATGCACGAGCTATGATTCCAAATATGAGCTTCCTTGCATCTGGATGGTGTTTTTAGTAGCATCGCCTGATGAGGAAGATGGTCTTCCCTCCTGCGCCGCACAAAGGTACAATACACACCACTTCTTCGGGGAAGAAATACCAGCCAAAGAGCACGCCATTTTCTGGCACATGCGCACACCAAGCCTCATGCGCAACTCGACTGGCATCAGCGGATCAGTCGCGCTAAAGAACTAGTGACACAAACGCGGCATCTTTGGCAGGTGCTCTCGGCAATGTGGCTACCCAGTTTAGTTTCTTATCACGACATCAGTAGTTCCTTTTCACGAGGTCGAGAACAAATCAACCGCTCCCACCACTACGGAGAAGCAATCGCTTGACGGCTATCTTGCTGCACGGCGGGAAAAACGCGCAAAGCGTTTTTCCGATAATTTTCCACTAACACGTCAAAAATCTGATTAAGGAACTCAAAACTTCTGTCACCTTTATCAACCAGTATTGCTGCTCTATTATGTCCAAACACCAAAAGATTATCTTCTCGGTACTGCTCTCCGAGCCAATGCATATTACTCTCATCAACCTGCTCGTACGTATACCAACTCATGCACAACACCTCTCCATCGATCCTCACACCATATACCGAGGCTGGAGTACAGTATGCATACACCTCTAGTGGATACTGATCTACCGCCCTCGACAGCGTATTTGCCAAGTTGCTCTTATAGTCCGTAATGCGGTTAACTTGCAATTTACTCCCCAACTTCTCAGCTACACTCTCATGCTGCAAAAACAGAGTAACCTTTGCACCAGCTTCTAACAACTCCCCAACCAAGAACGAATTTGGCGTAACACCATACTGAACCAAAACAGCCTCCAAGACTCGGTGACTCTTAGCATATGACTCAAGAAAGTCTTCCGCTGCATTTTGAGTTGCAAAAACCTGGTCACCCGCCGGCAACTTACCCTCAAACTCACTAAGGGTCGTTTGCAGCCTCTCATTTGTCCAGCGATTCCTAAGTATGTTTATCGCCAGAAGCCCCAGAATAGCAAGCGTAAAAGACACAACAACCCGATCATCCGCACCACCAAGAGCCCGGTAAGCTCCAACTGCAATAGCAAGAAGGATATTGACGTAAACATCCCAGGTATCTCTAAGCTTAAGAGACTTAAAAAACCGTCGTATACCTTGCATCGCACTAAACCTCCTAACAAATCATCACAGCTTCAACCCTCTCACAGAGCTACTACAACGAATCGAACTACACACTCCCCAAACAACTCCAAGCAGAACCTACGACCACCAATCGCTGTCAAGTCACACGAGCCACAAAAGAAGAACGCAAGTCAGATGATCTTTTCGCATATAGACATATATTTCCTCAACTACAGCAGATTACAAAATATCCTACATAGCACAATAAGAGCATGCATCCAGGCCACTCTTAGCCCCACAGCAAGCATACAATAACGAAAAATGCGATATAAAACAGATAGAGTTCCACAACAAACCTATGCAGATAAATGCAATGAAATCGCAAATAAGTTAGTCCACTTGAAGCAGAGACAGGCGATGGTCAAACTCCCCATTGGCGAATACCTCATGGAAACCATTCCTTCCACTACCTCTCATGCCGATTCTCCTAAAAAGCAGCAAATTATCGAGCATACCAGAAAGAAATATTGCATGCCACGAGCTGAGGTAGAAGAAGAAATCAGGAAACGGCAAGAAGTACATGAGTCTCCCCTACCGACAAGAAAACACATTATATAGCTTCCTTGCATCTGGATGGTGTTTTTAGTAGCATCGCCTGATGAGGAAGACGCTCTTCCCTCCTGCGCCACACAAAGGCGCAACACGCACCACTCCTTCAGGGAAGAAATATCAGCCAAAGACTACGCCATTTATCGTCACACCGGTGCGTCACCTGCTGCTTGAGGCAATCCGGCAACTCAAGCTGCTCAATGCTGAACAACTCACCCGGCGGTACTATAAAGCGGGGTCGCTCGTGACGGTAAAAAACCGCTTAACCGTTCTCACGCAGAAAAAATATGTTGGCTATCTCACGCTGCCGACAACCGAGGGAAACGGACCGCATCTGTACTTCCTGGCGCGGAACGGACGGGACTACTTTCAGGAGCTTGAAGAGGATGTGAAAGACTTTTACCGGCCGGGCAAAGAAAAAGAGAAACATTATGCCACGTTGCTGCATTTGCTGGAACTCAATGATGTGGTCATCGCGGCACAGCTCTTCCCCAAGTTCGCGCCTGCCTATTCCCTTGTCGAGTTCCAGCATGATCTTGATCTCCAGCACGATCCGTTTTATATTCCGGTTGAGCGCAGCGTCAAAGCACTCGTTGAGGGGGTCATAAAAGAGACGTGGCGTGAAGAGACAATGAAAGTTATTCCTGATGCGCTGTTGGAGTTCAGACGAAGGCCCAGTCGTATTCCTGGTAAGCCGTATGACCGTGTGGGGATCTGGCTTGAGCATAGCCGGACAGGCGGGGCAAAACGCTTCAAGCCCAAAATCCGGGCGATCCTGGAGATTATTGGCTCCGGCGCGTATCGAACGCTCCTGGATGTTGAGGCACTCAAGGTGGCGATTACCACCTCCGGTGGTGAGTACCGCAAACGAAAGCTGCGCAAATGGACAGAAGACGTGCTTGCAGAAATCGGACAAAAAGAGAGGGGGACTGCGCTTTCCACTGAGGCGAGACGCATGATGAAGCGGTATAAGAACACCAATATCTTTTACTTTGCTGCCACTCCCCCATTTGCCACAGGCTGCATTGTCCCCCGGACGTTTTTCCTGGAAAAGGTGTGGTACCAGCCGTTTGCTGCAAAACCTGTGTCACTGCTGTAAACGCGTCATGGGAATGAACAGGAAAAAACCTGTTCAATGGTAACGTACTTGCGTGTTTTGTCGATGGCGGGGGGAAGCGCGGTTATGGGTCGGGTTCCCATAACCGTTCGCGCGGGGTGGCACCTGCGACGAAGGAGGCAGGTGGCCGTCTGAGGCACGAAGACGGCGATGAGGGGGGCGCGGGCTGTCAAGGGCAAAAAGAGCGGGAAAAACAATCCGGGGGATTATTTTTTTCGGTCCTTTTAGAAGATGAAAAAGCGTTTGGGGAACGTTTTTTTAGCTTCGGCACTTGACAGCCCGCGTTCGGGGGTCCTTCGTATAATGCTCAGTATGGTATGTACGAAGGATGCTCCTGCATAGCATCTGCTGAAAACACTACGAATGTGTTCAAACAGCTTTCTTTCTCAATTGACGTTGCGGACAAAATACCATCGAATACAGGTTGTGCGTGATTGTCTGGTTATGGATATTCACCATGGTTTCTTTCGTACTTTCTGTACTGATTGGTCTGGCGCTCCCCTTCTGACGCATTTCAATGCGATTTGAGACAGGGTATCGAGATATTATCCGTCTTTTGGGGAAAGATTTGTTGTAGGCCTATTCTATGAAGTCACAGTGGCATTAATCACGGCGGGTACGCCGGTTCCATGTCTCATGTGTTTTTGATCCATTATCTGAACCGCTAACTGTCCCTGATGATGATCCTCAAGACCTCGTCCAATCTTTCAAAAAATTGTTCCTTCATACTTGAGCCACGTGTTCATTTTGCCCTCAATGGTTCCTAATGGCTCATATGAGAACATTGATATGCTCCCGCACTGGTTGCGCTTCGCACTCCCCCATCTGTGCTCACGTCTGCCCGTAAGGGAGCCAGGAGCAAGCTTTGAAAGACACCCGTGTGCGCGAGAAAGATGGCTTGTTTCTTGCGTTGGTTGTGTTCTTCGTGTATCCTCTCTGATGGAGGCCCCGATTTCTGCACATCTCGTCGTTTTTTTTGTTAAGCCTTCGTATCTCAGCTTTCGCGTCACCATTTCTACGAGCAAAGAAGCAATAACCACATAGGAGGAGACTAAACATGGCACTCGCGCTTTTACTTGAGTTTCCTGGTGCCACGCAAGAGCAATTTCACCAGGTTGCGCAGAAGATTGGCAGCAGAGCCCCACAAGGGCTACTCTATCACGTTGAGGGTCCGATAGAAGGAGGGTGGCGGGTGGTTGACGTCTGGGAGTCACAGGAAGCAGTCGATCTGTTCTATCACGAAAGGCTGGGGCAGGTCTTGCAAGAGGCAGGAGTAGCGATACCGCAACCACAGTTCTGGCCTGCCCATAGGATTATCAAGCCCTAGCGTTCGTACTCAATCCGTCGCCTTCGATGGGACAGGCTCGTTCGTGCTTTCCAAGGAGCTCGGTGGTGTGCTGCTGCCGAGTTCCTTGTCGTTGCGAGACGTGCGATCTGCTTGAAAATAAAGTGGGGGTGGCTCAAATGAGGAACAACTGGTTCAGGTGTTGAGGAACAGTTTCAAAAGCTGATCTGCAAATGGGCCCTCATGCAGAGAAACTTTTGACCCAGGTGTTAGGCTCTCCCCCACATTACGTGTGTCTGCTTGCTTTCTCAGCTCCATCTCAGCCTCAGTTCAGCGTCAGTTCAGCTAGACCGGGTAGATTGTAGATGGAAGAATCAGATTCAAGCCGTCTGTCGACAAGGGACGAGTTGGTGAAGGGTTCTTTGATTGACGAGCAAGATCGGGCAGCTAGGGAAGCAGTGTGGCTTCCCCGCTCTCCGATCGAGCGTATCCGTTTTTTGTTTCCTAGAAGCAGATCAACTATGAATCAAGAGCTATGTGCATACCTCGTTCGAGGCGATGGGCGAGTCTCGGAGATGCCAACTGATGAACTCCTTGTTGCCTTTGAGCAAGTGAGACAAGCAAGCACCCCCCAGGAGCAAAGCGGGTCCTCTAACAAAGCAGTCGTCTTCGCGTTTTTGCAAACGTTGAAGCGGGTCATGCGGACATCAAGGGATGGGTGGCAAGCGGAACCTTTTGAAGCAAGCAGACACACGTCATGTGATAGTGGTGGCGAAGTCAAAAATGATGCTCGTTCTGAGCTTGAATCCATAGAATTGCAAGCGTGAAAATCGACTTCGCCACCACTATCAATGTGGGGGAAAGCCAGGTATTAAGGATCAAAAACACTCATTGTCTGTTTTGTTTATAACGTGTGCAAAAGTGCCGGTTTTATCCACATACGCACAACAATTCCTACCCCTTAGTCCCCCTCGGAGGCTTCCCTACTCTGTATCCATTCCCTTCTTCGTTTCCCTCGCTCCTTTCGCTTACCATATCCGTTGCTTCGCAACGAAAAAAAATTATTTTCAATTGCAAAGCAACTCGTCACCATATCGGTGAGGTAACTCAGGTCGTCCAACCGTCGGGATGTTGGTTCCCTATCTTGCATATTGCAAGCCCGTTGCTTCAGTCACTCAGTCAGGCCAGCCAGGTCTTTATTATCCTCAAAACCCATCCGGGAAAAGACGGTTGCTGTATCTGGAGGCAGTGGGAAAAAGAGAACCTACGTTATATATTTGATTCGTTTGGAGGTGGTGTGATATCGTTGTGCTTGTCATAAACATCTATAGGTCATTGACAAGCTGTGTGGGAATTTGCTACGCTTCTGGTGTTCACGCAGAAAGCGGTTTTGGAATAATCCTCACACAGGTTGTTCCCCGACCGTTTTTTTGTGGGTATGTACTAACCACATCAATTAGTAGCACTGCGGTAAGATTGCTGTCAATACTTTTACGGGCATACATGCATACATGTTTACCTGCTTGCGGGCATGCGGGTTTACCTGTTTGTATCTATGCATGCTTGTATGCTTGCGGGTTTGCATGCTTGCATGCAAACAATGGTTATTTCAGCTTTTCCAGGTATTGTTCAACCGCTTCGATCAGCACTTCATAGTCTTTCCTGTCCGTTTCAAACGCTATTCGCTTTAACCCCTTTTTACACGCCGGAGTCAGGTACGTTGAGTATTTCTCAATTCTTGCAGGTTTACCTGCTTGCAGGTTTGCATGCAAACGTGTTTGCAGGTTTACGGGTTTAGATGCTTGCAGGTTTGCATCTTTGCGGGTTTGCATCTTTGCGGGTAAACCTGTTTTTTGTTGCCTTAATTGAGGAGGAGCAGCGGGTTCCGCTTGTGAAGAGGGAAACGGTTGAACGGGTGGTGACGTATGGGGAGCCTGGGGTTTTTCAATCGTCGGCATGCCATCAAGAGGCGATGTCAATTCTGGGACTTTGGCGTTTGGATCGAAGTCATGGACTCTAGGCGTTTTCATAGTTTAACAGCCAGTCAGCAAACACGTCATAGGCGATGGCTCCTGGGTGTTTTGCATCGAGCATGGCAACGGGTGTTTTCTCATCGTACGACCGGCTGAAAATAGTCGAATGGGGAATTTTCACTGTTAACACATTATCCCGCCAAATTTTCCGGGCATTGGCGATGATAGCAGGGGAGTGGGAAGTCGTCGACCGATACATCGTAAACAAGATTCTCAGTTCCTGGTGCGTCAACGAGTATTTATTCCACATAATACGCTGGACGTGGTTGATCAGATCAGCGACACCATCAACGGCCATGCGTTCGGCAGACGCGACGATCACAATGAGGTCGGCGGCGGCAAGTGCATTAAACGCAAGCATGGCTTTGCCTGGCGGCGAGTCAAGAAGAATATAATCATAGATGGGTTTCAGGGGATTAAGAAACTCCTGCAACCTGATTTCTTCTCCTGGCTCTAACGCTTCTTCAATCGCAGCGAGGAGTGGGTGAGACGCAAGCACGTCAATATGAAATTTCGTATGGCGTATAGCAAGGGGAGCTTGTTTTGTGCCCATAAAAACATCGTACAGATTGGGGGACTGATCCGGCTCTAAGCCTAAGTAGCGAGTGGAACTCGCTTGCTGGTCCAAATCAACTAAGAGGACTTTTTTGCCTTTTCTCATGAGGGCAGCAGCAGTATTGACAGTACTGGTAGTTTTGCCTGTGCCTCCTTTGAAGATAGAAAAACTAACGACTTTCACGGTATTTCATGAGGTCCTCGTATGAGGACATCGGAATACGCCATTGTTGCGTATTGGTTGGGCGTTGGACCCCTTTTATCACTCCTTTCTTGATCCATCGGGTAACTGTTGCGCGGTCAACATTTAGGAGCTTGGCGATTTCAGACGCATTCAAATACACCCTCATACATCCACAATAGTAACTCTGCAATCCGTTGTCAAGAGGGAAACTGTTGCATCTGTTGCAAAGAAGTCTCTTTTATTGCGAGGTGACACATTACACAGCCATATTTGACAACACCAATAGAATTGCTATTCATTTTTCTCCCTTTTTTCATCGTCTTGGTTTTTGTGACAGCGTCACGCCTCAGCTGATATTGGAGAAAACTCTCACACTGTTTTCGCTTGTGTTCCTCGCACTATCTCTGCACACCGCTATTTGGAAGAAAAGGCGTATCGCACCCACATTCCGCACTTTCACCCAGACGGATTGTAGATTTTCTCATAGAGCGGTCCTAACAGGGCCAAGATCAGCCAATGAACCGCTTCAAGACGTAATACAATGGTGAGTGTGGTTGTGGAGGTCTGCTGCACATGGAGCAACTCAATGCCCTCAAAGCATTGGAAGACCCAGCGCATGGTCGGACGGGCGGTTGGCTTGCGCACTTGATCGGGAATCGTCTGCTGCGTCTCGGCTAGGCGGGCTCTCAGCCGAAATTCGCCTAAGCGATAAACCAGTAGGCACAGCACCATGATGAAACTCAGAGCCATGATCCGCTCCGGTTTCTTCACAAAGACTGAGGACGCGAGAAAGAGCGGATCTTTCAAAAAGCGAAAACCACGCTCCACTCCACCTTGCTCTTTGTAGGTCGTGACCAGCTGTTGGTCGGAGCGCACCGTTGGATCGAGCACATTGGTGCCGACGATCCAGCAGGCCTTGCGTGCCGCTTCTTGCTCTACCTGTTCCTGGTTCACTGCCACGGTGGCCACGATCTGCCAGTGGTGAGTCAGAGGGCTGGCGTCTTTGCGTGGACGCCCTTTCCCGGCATACTGGGGATGAGCCACGAACTGCGTGTGGACGTGGAGCCATGGGGGCTTGCCCTTCAGTTCGCGCTCCAAGGCAGCTCGTGCGTCGGCTTGGCAGGCGAAGCGCCGGTTGCCCAGGTGCCAGCACTTCTGCTCCCAACTGGCTTGGGCACGGCTCACCTGGCGCTGTAAGGTCTGCTGTGCTCGCTGCTGCGAAGACTGTGTACGCACAATGACCCACCGTTCGGTACCCTGCGGTAGGGTCATCTCTCGGACAAACCAGTGCAGGGTCCCATCCTCGGAATGCTGCCACGTCTCGCTGCCTTCCTGCAAGACCGTTCTGGCCTCAGTCGAGGTCTCCGAGACCCGGCTCACCCACTTCACTCCGGCTTGGTTCAACTGCCGCATATTTGGCTCACTGTAGACCCCGTTATCCGCCACATACACGCTCGCTTCCCCATCGGCTTCACGCAATTGCGTCTGGATGGTAATGATTGCCGAAAGCAAGCTCACCTTGTCGCTACTGTTGCCATCGAGTGGGTGCAAGAACAGGGGGATATCTCCATCATGGGTCGGAGCCCTCGCCAACATCCACTGCTTGAGATCATCGCGGTGGTCGCGCGAGTACCCATACGTAATGGCGATGAGCGCCGCCTCGGGGACTGCCGACTCTTCTGCCTCATCTCGTTGCTTCGCTCTGGGAGCCGTACCGGCGTACTCTCCACTCACCGAGAACGAGGTCGTATCTACATGCACCTGATCTGCCTTGACTCCAAAGATCTGGCGTGCTCGGCTTGCAATCCCAGCAAACAGCTTGGTGAGATCGTGCGCGTACAACCAGTCCAAGGTGCGCCCCAAACAGTCGACACTCTCGCCTCTCAGCAGTGATCCCTGGTCCGAGCAAGTGCTCGACGGGTTTGTTGGCAAAGAACTGCGGCACCAAATACAGCTGTCGGTTGCTGAACCCCAATCCATTCAGGATCATGGCGACGGTCGCCGTTCCCACGCTTACCCGGCTTTCGATTGCCAGGGTCTTGGGCATCCAGCACCGCCGCCAGACCGATCTCTTGGCACACGCCTGCCACGATGCCTAAGTGGTCCAGGCGTTCATTGAGGTACATGTCCGTTGTGGTCATCAAGAGTCCTCCGCTATGGTGGACTCCACACTACCAATTTTCACAAAAACTGTCAATCAAAGTGCGGAATGTGGGATCGCAGAGGGCACAGTTTTTCTCCTTATTCGCTGATCGAAAATAAGTGTTCATTTTTCCGTTGACAAGATATGTAATCTTTTTGTCTTTCATAAGCCTGTTGATTATAACAGAGGCAATGTTATCCATTTTCCTCAAACCATGGCCTCAAATCGAATCCTGTGAGGTCTAGGGGCATGAAAAACAGGTGTTTTGACATTTTTGCTATGAGGTGTTGATGGACAATAGAAATGACCGATCGAATTGACTCACCGGAAAGCTTACTCTTGACAGAGCACTTGCCTCATGAATAAAGTAACCCAACGTCTGTTTGTCCATACAGCGGAGGGGGAAAGACATGAGGTCTTGTATGAGCTATCGAGCCAAACGCGAATTGTTGCTGCAAATCGCCCCTCGCTATCGAGAGGCATCCTCAATGCTCAAGGAGGTGATCCTGGATGAGTTTGTCGCAGCGACAGGATATGCGCGCAAATATGCGATCCGGCTGCTGAACCACCCTGCCAACCTGAAACTGACCATCGCCCGCCCACGCCCACCACGCTACGGCCCAGAAGTCCAACAGGCCTTCCACCTGGCATGGACGGCAGCCAACCACATCTGTGCCAAGCGACTCGTTCCCTTTTTACCCACGCTGGTAACCTCTTTGGAACAGCATGGGCATCTGCAGCTGAGTGAGCCGTGTCGTCTCCAGTTGCTCTCCATGAGTGCGGCCACGGCTGATCGGCTCTTACGACCGTATCGCCAACAAGAGCGGCATGGGCTCTCGATGACGAAATCGGGAACGCTGCTCAAAAAGCAGATCCCCATCCGCACCTTCCAGGAGTGGAATGACGTCACACCCGGCTTTCTGGAAGCCGACCTGGTTGCTCATTGTGCAACCCAGGCTGACGGGTCGTTCTTATGGACCTTGACCCTCACCGATATTGCCACTGGCTGGACCGAATGCCTTGCGCTGCTCAATAAAAGTCAGGAGACGGTCATTGCTGCCCTCAAGCGCGCTCAGCACTTACTTCCCTTTGCCATGCTGGGCATTGACACCGATAATGGAAGCGAGTTTATCAATGTCGAACTGCTCACCTTTTGTGAACAAGAGCAGCTCACCTTTACCAGAGGACGTCCCCGACACAGCAACGATCAATGTTATGTGGAACAGAAAAATGGGCAGATTGTGCGGCAAGTGGTCGGCTATGATCGCTTTGTCGGCGAACTGGCGTATCGACAGCTCACTGAACTGTACCGAGCGCTGCGGCTCTACGTCAATTGTTTTCAACCTTCGATGAAGCTGCAGACCAAGCAGCGAGAAGGCAGCAAGCTACGCCGTACCTATGATGAAGCGCAAACACCGATGCAACGGTTACTCGTTTCTGAAGCATTGCCTGCCAACAAGCAGCAAGAGTTACTTCGGATCACCCAGGCTCTTGACCCGTTGCGCTTACTACAACAACTCGAACACGCGACATCAAGCGCTGTGGCGCCATGCCGTCATGCCAGAAGCTGCTTCGAGTCAAGAGCCCTCTTCCACCCTCCAATTTTCAGTGAACCAGGTGACGCGAGATCAGCTTCCTGCTGATGGCATTGCTGGGACACCTCCATCGCTGCTCAAACAGAAGCGCAGAAGACGGTATCAAAAAAGTGGGCGGCTTCATGACTGGCGCACGCGGCAAGATCCTTTCGAGGGAGTGTGGGAGGAAATCACCAGGACGCTATCGACCCACTCAAGCTCGAACTTTACGGCGAGGCGGGCACTCGCTGCGGGCACGTCTGCTGGTGACCTTTGATGACCAATGGGGTGAGGAAGTCGTCAATGGACAACCTTCCACTCCCGAGTTGCGAGCTGAAGTCGTAGGAGCTGCCTTCTGACCCTCAGAGAGAGGGAGGGAACCATGCATTGCGATGCGTTCCCTCCCTCTCTCTGAAACTCTCTCCTACCTTCCGCGCTAGGGCTGGGGCGCGCTTCGCTGTGACCAGGGGCCAGCCCCTGGACCAGGCTTCGGGACTATGTCCCTCAGACTCCCTGAGATCGCTGGGAAGGAGCGCTTGCGGAAATGTCTTCTAAAGGGTAAGATATCTTATGAGGTAATGACCCATATTCCATGAGTCAGCGGGTCAAACGAACCTTGCTAAAGTAAGATTATTCATGAGGCATCCTCTCTCCCCAAAGTAAGATTCTCCCGTGAGGCAATGCGCAGTCCTATTTCTATTGACCGTTAACATGAGGAGGGAAGCGAGGAAAAAGAACGCCTGGACAAACAATGTGAGTCTGCCCAGGCCTATAGGTACTCTCATGGAGAAACAGTGGTGCGAGTATGACGAAGAAGAAGCAAGCGTCTGTGTTTCAGCCGTTCCAGCTTTACGCAGGCCTCACGTCTGCGGCGGGCAATGTCCATTCGAGCATGGCACGACGGACATAATGCTTTCAGCTTTGGAGTCTGTGTATAGTGTCCAACGTGCGCTGCGTGAAGGCGCATGAGATAGACCAGCCCGGTCCGTTTCGACACCTTCTGGGTGAAATGTTCCTCCTGGCACTCCTCACATCTCCAGTCTGCACGTTCTTTACAAACCGTGGCTATGGCTTTCCAGTTTTTCGGGTAGCGTCTGCGTGTGGAACGCTTCATTCGCATCAAACTATCCTTTCTCATCCGGATGACTGGACATCAGTAAGACAACGGTTAAGAAGATCGGGTGCATCAATGCAGACAATCGCAATTGCATGCTCCTCTAGTAGCCGTTTCACCTTGGCAAAGTCGTTCGGCGGGATACTGAGTTTGAGGTAGTGCGAGAGTCTTTCATCGCTCAACACCAGCTCGGTAACGGTGTAATTCGACAATCCGATCGCTGCAAGGGTTGGGATGGACGTTCCTTTCACGCACACAACGCGGTGCAGGGGATTGTCAATGTGCCGTGTGCCTTCTTTGACGATTGCCACATAGACATCACCGTACTCTCCGCGAGGAGCAGCAGGGGATTGGATCATGCAAAACCACCGGGCAAACGGGTTCTGGGCTTCCTTTTCAGGGGATTGGTATTTCTTCAGGACAAAGTACGTCCAGCGTCCGTCTGGCGATTGCCAGACTTCATAGGCTGTTTCAGGCGTCACTCGCTTGGCGCTGGGATTGTTCGCCACTGTGCGTTTCCTCCGCTTCCTTGTTCCCGTTTTGCAGTTTCCGGGTGACGTCATACAAAGCACTCTCCAGCTGTGAGATGACCTCGTAGGTATCCGACTCATAGCGGCCATAATGGGAATACCCGCCGATGTGATACTCATTGTTCGCGTCTTTGGTCGCCTCAACCAACTCCTCAGCTTTGGTATACAGTGACTTATGATCTCCCCGTTTCTGGAGTGCAACTGCCTGGCCTCCCTTATACAGCAGGAACAGTGCTTTTACTTTCTCCTGTGAGTGCTGGTAGGAAAGAACAATCACTGATGCACTGTGTATATCGCCGTGAAGGGTGGCGTAGTGTGAGTAAAAGTCAACCGTCTTCCCGCGGCTCTCGACTGTTTTGGGCGGGGTAAACCCGTAATATGAAAGTGTTTCCAACACATTTTTGCGGGCTTCATCCGAACTGTCTTCGATGGAGGTATAGACATAGCCCTGCGTGTCTACAAAGTAGTACATGGGCCTGTCGGCATTGCTCCCAACAACATTCAGGTAGGTAAGTGCGCGCTGTTTCTGAAGTACATGTTCCAGGCAGATGTTTTTCCCGACGCAGGGATTTTCCGCTGTAAAGGGATGGCGGTCGCGATAGTCAAACATGCAGGACTTGTTTGCCTGGACGATAGCGACAACCTGAGCATATGCCTCGTCATTCAGGTAAAACTCATTGTACTTACTCTCAAGGTACACATAATTCATGCGGTTGTTTCTCCTCGTTTTTCAACCATGTCACCAACATAATAGGACACAAGGGATTTCACCTCTTCATGAAAATCAACTCCTGCTCCATGTACGAGATTTTCTGCAAGCGTCTCAGCGATCGCCTGCATATTCTCCTCGGTTAAGGAATTGATCTGCTCGACGCGAAAGCCGAGATCGCGAAGGACACGTCGACTGATACTCAGGATTTCAAACGTGCGGCTCCAATTGAGACTCTCCATTCCTACCTCCTGACTTTTCAACAATTTCACGGTCAACGACAAACTTTACGTCTTCTTCAAAGCCAATGAAGTAGTCGTTATTGAGTTTTTCTGCAATCCGCTGCATATCATCATCACTCAAGCTGTTGATCCCTTCGGTGGTAAACCCGAGCGAACGAAGATACAATCTGCTGATACTCAGCACTTCATACTTCTTACTCCAATCGAGGGAATCCAATAGGTGCTCCTTTCGTTTTGCTGCGGAAAAACACGACGGCAACAAACTTATCAAGGTACAACAAAACACGCTCTGCAATGAGAGCATTCTCGTTTTATACCTGTGTTGAGCGTATTGCAAGCAAGCGAAGCCAAAAGGAACAGAAAAAGTATTTCGTACAAGAGAAGAGCAATCGGGGTGGTGGTAGTGGCCTTCCCATGCTGGCACGAGCGAGGGAGCGAGGCTGAATGGGTGGGCATCTGCGAAATACGACCCCGTAGCGATGTGTTAGGCTTGGAAGACGAAGCGACCAGGCCGAGTGTCCATGCAGTCTACTTCGCTCGGTCGCTTCGGCGAAAGCCGTAAAAACACATCGCGGAGTGGGTGGAGATTTCGCAGATGCAGGGAGGGGAGACAGTCGCGGAGTGTTGTTACTTCACACGGCGCGGTAGTTTGCGCGTGGGTGCGGTGTCTTTGTGAATGGCATACGTGACGACGCCCCACAGCTCAATTTCATCAGGACTGACCACGATATCCACAAAGGAGGGGTTATCTGCTTTGAGAATAATGCGCTCATCTTCGGTGATAATGCGCCTCACATAATAATGCTCGTGGTAGACCACAAGCACGGCGCGATAATCCAATGGAGGGAGGGCACGATCAACAATCAAGATATCGCCCATGTGAAATGTCGGCTCCATTGAGCGGCTACTGATCCTTATAAAAAACGTCGCACTCGGATGAACAATGAGGTCATCCAGGTGTAAGGTTCGCTCTTGATAATCATCTGCTGGGCTGGGAAACGGCATAGCTACAAACCTTCTCTGAAAAAGCGCCCCTACATTTTTAAACGTGTGCCCAGTAACAATTAGGAGAGCTGACTCCACTATGATGCCATACCAAATGTTGTGTAAAGGAGAGGTAGGAAAAAAGCCTCTCCAAAACAGATAATACAGGCATAGACTCTTCCTTTGGAAGAGATCGTCCCTTTGATTCAAATCCTCACAAGGAGGGAACTATGCCTGTCCCTAAGAAAAAGCGTATCACAGCAGAGAATGCGCTTTCAACGTCGGAACCATCTTCCCCACTGCTGCCGGAACAGCAAGAATTTCACCACCATCTGCGTGCCCTGGCTCAAAGCGCGATACGGACGGTCTTGGAACTGGTCATGCGCGAGGAGTTAGATGCCTTCATTGGAGCGGCCTGGGGAGAATGTAGCCCCAAACGCAAAGGCTATCGCAACGGCACGTACACGCGTGATCTGGCGACAGCGACGGGTCAGTTGGAGGAGATTAAAGTGCCCAGAGATCGTGAAGGTCAATTCCACACGCAGGCCTTTGAACGCTACAGTCGCTTTGAACCGCACATCGCAGAAGGCCTCACTCAGATGTTCGTAGCCGGAACGAGTACCCACAAAGGAGGAGAAGTGGCCCAAACGTTGATGGGAATCGCTCCCAGTGCCAGTACGATCAGTCGTCTCAATCAAACGCTCACCCAGCAATTTGAAAGCTGGCGTGAGCGCTCTCTGCCAATCCATTGGCGGATTGTGTACCTGGATGGAGTCCATTTCAGCATTCGTCACGGAGACAAGGCCGATTCCACCATCATCTTAACGGCATTGGGAGTGGACCTAACAGGAAACAAAGAGGTGTTGGCGAGGCGTTCGTGCGCCGAAGAAAGCAAAGAGGGATGGCTCGGCCTCTTGCACGATCTGCGCAGACGGGGGGCAACCCAAATCGACCTCATCGTCACCGACGGGCACGATGGATTGCTGGGTGCCGTCGCGGAACTGTTTGCAGCCACGCCTCGCCAACGCTGCCTGGTGCATAAACAACGCAATGTGCTCGCCGCCATCCCCAGACGAGAGCGCAGCGATGTCCAAGCCGAATTGGTTGGGATTTGGGAGCAACCGACCCAACAGGAGGCGTTGACGCAATTGGCCGCCTTCCAAGCCAAGTATACTCAGCGCTATCCCGAAGCGGTACGGAGTCTGGCTGAGGACGAAGAGCATCTCTTCACGTTTTATGCCTTTCCTCAGTCGATGCACCGACACATTCAGACCACCAATGCCATTGAAAGCCTGTTCAGTAATGTGCGCCAACGCACCGATCAGATCGACGTCTTCACAACGGAGACCAGTTGCCTGGCAATTGTCTGGGCGACCATCCAGGATATCCGCTTGCACAAAATCTCGCTCTGATCCTGCTGAAGGCTGAGAGCAATCGGTGGGTCAACAACCAGCCAGAGAGGTGGTTTAGGAGGGAGTGGTTTTTGCGCCTCAAGAGACCCGCTTCCCAGGAATACAGGGGGGAAGCGGTTCCTCTTTAGCAGGAGCAACAGGAGAACCGAGAGGATTTTGAAGTCACTAGGAGAAAGGCTAAAGCGCTGAGGGACTGGACCCTTTCTCTACGCTGCATCACTACACAACATTTGGTATGGCATCCGATTTCACATAAGAAATTAAGATATTCTCAAGCTTACTTAATGTAACAATCATAAAAGATACATCAGGATATTTCTTTTTGTCTTCTCGGTCATACATTTCTATTAAAGGTAAAAATCCATTCGGTGAGGGATGATGCTTTTTATGGTAGTTATAGAATTTGGATATTACTGAGTCAAACGCATCAGCCCCTTTCAGAGTTAATTTGCATTGGACATATAAAATTTTTGTGCCCTCAGCATTTCGGCATATTATATCAACTCCATCATCATAGCTATGTTGGCAACGTTCTATCACTTCAAACTGCGATTTGATACCAATATCAGTTAACGGAATGAGCCTAGTTGTAATGTCAACAAACATATCACCTTTGTCTTTGGCTGTCAGACTCTCAAATTGACTACTTAGATGGTCTGCTAGATTTTCATAGGAGCGTAAAAAGAAAGGAAATTTTTCTAAATCCGATACGATCATGACCAGTCTCCTCACTACGACATTAGATTGTACCTTGGTTTTATTAATGCAGTATAGCTTAACATGTCGTTCTGCTTAAGTCGAGAAAATGTCTGTTGGGTAGTAACATCGTCCTATTGACTTCAAGAATGAGTATTATTTCGCACAATTAGGTATTTCCGACAGTGAGGTAGGATTATGGGAGAGGGAAGAGCAGAACATATTCTGCAATGTGGAATACTCTTATCGAGCAGGTTTGTCAAGTAACCGAAAAACAGGTGCAGGCTACTGTTCTGTTTGCCCTTCCTGGCGCAATGATGAGCGTCATGATGCTTAACAAAATGCCCACAAGTTACTTTCAGATCCATTAGCGTTGTCTGTTGGGAACTTAATGGCAAGGAGAGGCGTCTCTATATGAGAAGAAGGAGCTGTGCTGATCTTCTTCGGGGTGCCCCCACACCCTGACCTTCAGAAGCAGCATTCCCCCAAGCTCCTTCTTACAGCTCCTTCTTTTCCTCTAGATAAATGAATACCAAGTAGGCGAGGTTTCCATCCGTGCGAGGGATTCGCTTCATCCACTTTTCTGTTCCGTTGCACTAGAACCCTCGATGATGAAAGAAGGAGCTGTTGCTTGAAGCAGCATTCCCCCGTATGCATTTTTGTAGAAGGGTACAATCAAATACAAAGTACTATTCTGTGAGGACACACAATAGGTATGTGCGGCGCAAATGGTTCGTGTGGATACATATTGGCTTCGTACAAAGGGAAAGCCCATTCCCTAAAGCAAGGAATGGGCGAAGACTAGAACTGCTCAAACCAGCGTTTGTACGCTTCAAATGCGCCGTCTTTCAATGAATAATAGGTGTAGTTGTGATACTGCTCCCGTGTGACAAGTCCCGCAGCGTTCAGCATCACCAAATGCTGGGAAATCGTCGCAGCATTCTCATCAAGGACCCTCGCAATCTCTGAAACACATAGGAGTCCACCATATTGTTTTCAGCAAATACAGAATTCGTAGCCTAGTTTTGTTTCTCAGCACAAGCCAGGTATTGCCCTGCGAGAGGGCATCCTCTTTAGAAAGCGGTGCTTCAAACCTGCTGAGCGGTTCCCCTTTTTTTGTGAATCCTTCCATATACTACTCCTGATCTATATGGTAGTGGCGTTCTACCCATGGACCGAATTGTGTCTGTTCTGCTCGGCGTACCATTAAAGCAGCAAGCGTTTGGCTATCCAGCGTGATCCGCTGCCCTCTTGTCAGAGAGAAAAGGATTGTTGCAAGACGCTCTTGAAGCTGGGGTGACGGTTCTTCACCAATCACAACCACATACCATTTCCGCTCCTTCTGCTCAAAGAAGCGGTAGGCAGAGAGGTCACAATCCTCCTCAAAGATGATGGCCTGAATGGGATCGTAGGCCTTGCCTGCTGAGTTCTTATTGGGATAACGCGCTGCCAGGGAATAGAGGGTTGGCTTCTGAGTCATAGGTTCCTCCTGAAGTTGTCGCACTGACTAATATCCGGCAACAGAATTGTTACCGGATGGAGCCAGGCCACATTGCAAGGAGATAATGATCAGGAGGTTGTTCTTAAGGTGCGAACCTGAGGAGGATTATAAACAAATTGGAGAGATTAGGAAAGCAAGGATTTCAGATGCTTCAACCTTTTGAAAAACCCGGAAGAGCTGGGAGAGAGACGATCAGTGAGTCATGGGGAAATGACCGTACTTCTTCTCACTGGAGAAAGTCCGAGTACACCTGAGACGCATCGTGTACCTGTCGCATAAAACCAATAGTGCTCCTCGTTCGTGATGAGAGGAGGGGATGAAATCTTTCTTCCCTCGTAGGGAACGGCTCCCTACATGTTCTCTGGGCCGTGGTCGTCATTCTTGTTATCCTTTGGCTCCTGGGTTGGCTCGTCGGACATATCGGAGGCGGTCTGATCCATATCCTGCTAGTGATAGCGGTGATTGTCTTAGGAGTCGTCAGGAAATAACGTTTGCAAGATGGGGGAGGAGATGATAAACTGTGAGGCATGTCAAAAGAAGAAGAAATCAAGCAGCGCTACGAGCGAATAGCCGGAGATCTCACGGAACGGACGCGATGTCTGTTTGTCGCCAACGAAGCGCTCTCGCTCGGCTGGGGAGGGATCTCGGCCGTGTCCCGAGCGACCGGGCTTTCGCGACAAGTGATCAGTGCAGGGATCCAAGAACTGCAGGGGGGAACTCAAGGGGAGGAGGGACGAGTCCGTCGAAAAGGAGGTGGACGCAAGAGCCATGTGAGCAAAGATCCCAAGCTGAGCGAGGACTTAGAGCGGTTGGTGGAGCCGATGACGAGGGGAGACCCAGAATCGCCACTGAGATGGACGAGCAAGAGCGTGCGCAAGTTGGCCAAGGAACTGCAGCGGCTGGGCCATCAGGTGTCGCATGAGTTGGTGAGCGAGTTGTTACATGGGCTGGGCTACAGCCTGCAGGCGAACCGCAAGACCCGCGAGGGCGGCGAGCACCCTGATCGCGACGGGCAGTTCGAACACCTCAATGCGCAAGCGGCCGCGTTCCTGGCCGCGGGGGAACCGGTGGTGTCGGTGGACGCGA
>WNGJ01005235.1_pt1 | contig 23545 bp, 27 predicted proteins | sample 5400611 | NCBI WGS metagenome assembly WNGJ01 (sample SAMN13153375, study PRJNA577476) | soil metagenome | isolation source: 40 cm soil or saprolite under Garry oak tree replicate 1 | place: USA:California | collected 2016-06-15
ATAACTACCTGCCCGGCCCCGACGATATTTACGTCTCGCCTTCGCAAATCCGTAAGTTTGACCTGAAAACCGGCGACACCATCAGTGGCCAGGTGCGGCCGCCGCATGAAGGAGAGAAATACTTCGCTCTGGTCAAGATCGAGGCGGTCAACTTTGAGTCGCCTGACGAAGCCCGTAACAAGATTCTGTTCGACAATCTGACGCCCCTATATCCCCAGGAGCGCATCAAGCTTGAGACCACGCGCGAGAACGCCAGCGCCCGGGTCATGGATTTGCTTACGCCGCTCGGTAAAGGACAGCGCGGCTTAATCGTTTCTCCGCCGCGCGCCGGCAAGACCATGCTGCTGCAGAACGTCGCCAACTCGATTACGACCAATCATCCCGAAGTCGTGCTCATGGTGCTGCTGATCGACGAGCGTCCGGAAGAGGTTACAGACATGCAGCGGTCGGTGAAGGGGGAAGTAATTTCTTCGACCTTCGATGAGCCCGCCGCACGCCACGTGCAGGTCGCCGAGATGGTGATTGAGAAGGCGAAGCGCCTGGTCGAGCACAAGCGCGATGTCGTGATTCTACTCGATTCGATCACCCGTTTGGCCCGCGCCTACAACACGATTGTTCCGCCCTCGGGCAAAGTGCTCTCCGGCGGCGTGGATTCCAATGCTTTGCAGCGTCCGAAGCGGTTCTTTGGCTCCGCCCGCAACATCGAAGAAGGCGGTTCGCTCACCATCATTGCGACGGCGCTGATCGATACTGGGTCACGTATGGACGATGTGATCTTTGAAGAATTCAAAGGCACGGGCAACAGTGAAATTATTCTGGAGCGCAAACTGGTCGACAAGCGCGTGTTCCCGGCCATCGACATTCAGCGTTCAGGCACTCGTAAGGAAGAGCTGCTCATTCCGAAAGAGGACCTGTCGCGCATCTGGGTCCTGCGCAAGGTACTCAATCCGCTGTCTCCCGTCGAAGCCATGGAGTTGCTTATCGACAAGCTGAGTAAAACCAAGGCGAACGGCGAATTCTTGTCCAACATGAGCGCACTGTAGAAGCGACTCCAACCCCGTTCACCAAAGCCAGGATCTGCTCCTGGCTTTTAACAGGCGAAGCGCATTATGCCCCAGTGACTTTTTTGGGCGAAGTCCGCCACGTATAATCCATCGCATATACGATTGTCACCTCTCGAGGATATCGTGCGACTGAAACAGATTGTCTCAACCCTGTTCCTCTGTGCATTATTCACTGCTCCTATTTCTTTACCCGGCCAAAGCGGAGCGCCCCGACCACCTCATGCCCGCGGCGATTTTGACGTGGCCCCGTCGAACGAGGAGGATTCGCGTCAGCAGATAATGCACGAGATGGCCAAGAAGGCGAACGTGGAGCGCCAGACTGCTCTGCGAACCGATGCCGACAAGCTGTTCAAGCTGGCGACGGAGCTGAAGACTTACGTGGAGAAATCGAATGAACATGTCATGTCGGTGGACGTGATCAAGAAGGCCGATGAGATCGAAAAGCTGGCCCGCAGTGTGAAAGACAAGATGAAAGGGCCGAACTAAGAGGCGGAATTCGCAAAGGACAAGGGTCATTGCACAGGTGAAAACGCCATCCGGTCTACCGGATGGCGTTGGTGTTGTGTGCCGAGCATGTTCAACAGCTAGGAGGTGCAAGTCCCCTAGCCAGTCTGATGGAGACGAAGGGTTCGCAAAGCGCAAGGGTGAAATAACACTCGCCGCGAGGCAGGGCCTGAAAGAAGCGTGGAGCAAAGACGCGAACCGATGAACAAGAACCGGATGTGAGGCCTACGGTGACGGGCGAGCGGGCAACTGACTGCGAAGCCCATATCCACAAGTGCACTGGTGGTAAATCCGGCGGTCGTGCGTGGAAGGCGGTTGCACTAACCTCGGGAGATCTGCGGCATGTCACAAAACGTGACTGAGGGTGAAGCGATTCATTCCGCCCGTGCTGCAGAAGTCAGCAGAGGGCGTAGTCCAGAAGAGCGGAGGAAGACCCGAACGGTACCATCAGTTTGTCAATTCGAACTTTTCGTCCCATGCTTTCTTGCGGAGGTCACGGTCGCATCCGAGATGAGCTCGACAGCAGGGTTTTGCGCTCGCAGCTGAGCGGCGATGGCGTTGGCAATTGCGCGAGCGGCGCGTGCATTCGGGTGCCGGTCCCAAGGCAAACGCCACGCCGAATCGATCTCGATCAACAAATAAGGTAAGCCCGCATCGTCGAGGATTCGGCGCCGCAGCATCTGTTCCGACTGCTCTTCATGGCCAAACTGCAGCACGACAAGGAGCGGCGTCGCGCCATGCGCGCGTGCTAGCTCATTAGTGGCGCGAAACACCTCACGCGTCACGGTAACGCCGCGATCAACCGTCTTGTCGGTCCGGTATGGGACGAGCAGCTTTGCCAGCGATGGCAGACGCGAGCGCTGTTCTGGCGATAGCCAGACGAGACCGGGCCCGAGATGCGGTCGATCCTGATCGAGATTCCGGCCGAAGAGGTCCGTCATGAAGAGTGACACCACGGCCACCGGTCGGCGAAAACGGGGCAGCTCCATCTCCAGCTTCATATACGCCTGGTCGTTACCATAACCGTGGACGGCAAGATTCGCGGTCTGCATTCCTATCATCGCGCCGACCTGCGCCGGTATGCTCTCCTCCCACGTGAGCCCCTCGCCGAACATCACCGACTCGCCGGTGAACAGAATTGTCGGGCGCGCGGGATCGACAGGCTCCTCGACACGCTGAACGCGATAGCCTGCCGGGTCAATGGCGTAGTCGATGACGCGCCCGCCGATGTCTTTGTGCCCGGTATGCGCCGGTACCCACGTCCAGCCGAGCCGGGGATCGACTTGGCGGCGGGGTTCGTCCGCGGGCGACAGCCATTCGGCTGGACGGAGATGCACGTAGCGTAGCAGCAGCTCGCTTGCGCCGAGCGCTAACACCAGCGCGATCACGACCTGGAACGCCCGGGCTGGCGTGCGCGCTGCGAAGCGCCCAGCGCGCGGCCGCGCAATGAGTGCGAGCCACGCGCCCACGATGCCCATCGCCAAGCGGACCAGTGTTTCTATCACCACGTACCAATGGCGCGGCAAGAAAAACGAGGGCACGAAGTGCCGGTCCAGCCACCGCTGGTTGGCCCCGAGCGCGCAGGCCAGGAGTGCCACTCCGATCGATGCGACCAGGATCTCGGCAAGCAAGCGCGCGCCGTAATATCCGGACGCCTGCCGGCTACGCTCTGAAGCTGCGTTTTTTTGGTGGCGCATCACGCCTTGAGAAGAATCCATCATGAAGCTGCGACCGCCCGATAATGTTTTCTGGATGATTCATAAGTTCGGCGCATGTGCTTGTAACAGTCTCCTCGATCGGCAATGACATCGGGTACTGCTCGTTGATCGTTATTCAATTGATCGTGATTAACAGGAAGCGAACTCATTCGTCAATCAGTCTCCGCCGATCTATCCCTCGGAGCGGCCGCAACTGTCTTGCTGGTGGTTCGCCTCGGCACTGCCATTCCCAACGCGCCTGCAAATGTCGGCAGCGTTCAATTCTTTACGGTCTTGGCCCTTAGATTGTTTGGCGAGGACAAGACGATTGCGGCCGGATTTTCGATGGTTTATTTCCTCGCCTTAACCGCCCCACTCTGGATCCTTGGCCTGCTGGATATTAGTCGCACTGGTATTAGCCTGTCGACGATCCAGTTCGAAGCCGCCGCTCTCGGGTGCCATTCTAGCCGCGCTAAGTGTCGCGGCGCAGGTCAATAGCCCCTCAAACCGAACCCCAGCCCTTGTAACTCATGGAGTGACGGGCCATCCCACTAGCCCAACTCGGCAAGAGGGTTCCAGGTGCACGAGAATGTCGGCAACCCATTCATGCCTAGCGACGCTGGCCAATAGTGACGAACAACCCACCCTCTTTGCCGAGTTGGGGAATCCAGCCCAACTGCGCTAACCAGGCCTCCGGTAGCCAGTTGTCGGCGGCATAAGCAAAGAGATCTCCTGATTCTTCACTCATCAATGCACTGGGGTACGCCCGCACGTAGTCGATTGCGTTTTCCTCGAACCATTCTTGAACTTCAGCGAGAGTATGGCGGTGCTCCTCCGGATTTTGATACTGGTCGCGCAGCCACGCCTCCCGTCTCGCCGGCTCATTCCGGCGATCGTGTAAGACCGGATCGAACGGGATCCATCGATATCTCGACCAACGGGCCAGCACTCGGCGTAGGCGGAGTGGTATGCGAGCGAAAGAATTGTAGACACCGAGGACGATGATTCCGCCTGGCCGCGCAAGCCGAGCAATTCGGGAAAAGGATGATCGCGGATTCGGGGTGTGGTGTAGAACGCCTGATGAATAAACCACATCAAACGCGCCTGAACGGAGGCCAGGATGTTGCAGGTCGGTTTCTACGAACCGTACACCTTTAAGTCCAAAACGTTCCGCCGCCGCTGCTGCCAGTTGGAGCGCGCCGCGTGTCAGGTCCGCGCCGATCACCTGTCGATCCGCATGGGCCAAATAGAGGCTCATTTGCCCCGTGCCACACCCGATCTCCAAGATCCGCGCATCACCAGGGATCGCCTGATCAAGCAAACGTGCGAACTCGCTGCGCTCGGCCCGCGCCCGTAGCGACGACAGACTGTCGCACCGAGGATAGCCTGGGAACGGCGCCTGTTCATAGAAGCGGCGCACCAAATCGGTCTTTGAGTCGCCCGCTAAACGAAGGTTGGGGATTCCGTCCGGAGCCTCGTAGCGCGCGCCACAAGCGGAACAAGACCAGTCCGGTGCGAGCGCCTTCCTGCACGCCGGGCAGGCCAGTAATTCCAGAAAGGTGTCCACCGTCAGAATATCGAATAGACGAACGGAGCTAGCGCCTCGACGGTCGCCGCGACGGCCAACACGATTCCGGTTACGGACAGAAACACTGCCAGTGGGACCAGCCACCGCTTGCCGGAGTCGCTTCGCCATAACCCACCTGCCAGCTCCGCGATCGATCCGAAAGAACTGCCCAGCATGATTACCTTGCGCTGGACCGCTCCACGCTTCTTGAGCATGTGACCTCCTCCTTTGCGTTCGCCAGCGGCGAGGCGCGCTTCGTCAGGCGGGTCTGTCCAGCGACCAGCACGTCGATCCCGCTGCGACGGAACGTTGTGTACCCTTCAACCACGCGATTGACGATGGGTTCGCCGGCCAGGTTGAACGAGGTGTTTAGCAGTACGGGAATACCCGAACGTCGTCCGTATGCCTCCAGCAGTGTGTGCAAGCGCGGCGCCATGTCGTGCTCCAGCACCTGCACGCGTGCGGTACCGTCCACGTGCGTAACCGCTGCCAGCCTCTGGCGCCACTCCTTACGCACGGGGAAGACCCCCGACATGAAGCGCGCCAGGCGCGCCCCGCCCGGCGGCAATTCGAAGTAGCGGTCGGCTGCTTCGATCGACACGGCCGGCGCAAACGGCCGAAACTCCTCGCGAAACTTGATGTCGCGATTGAGCCGGTCGCGCATGGCCACGGCGTGCGGCGCAGCCAGGATGCTGCGATGACCGAGGGCGCGCGGCCCCAGCTCGAGGGCCCCATCCATCCAGCCGACGACGCGGCCGGCGGCCAGATCGTCGGCGGTTTGCTCGATCAAGGTGCTGTCGTCCAGTTCCTCGAACCGATGCCCGTCCTCGCGGGCCAGACGTGCCAGTTCAACTCCGTCCGCTGGCGGGCCCCAAAACGGGTGATCCGGCACGTCGCGGTCTGGATTGTGGAAATGGATGCGGTCGGCGTAAAGAGCGGCACCCAACGCACATCCGGCGTCGCCGGGAGCGGACGGCACGAAGACACGCTCGAAGCCCGACTCAGCCAAGATCCGGGTGTTGGCAACGCCGTTCAACGCTACGCCGCCACCCAGACACAAATCGGTCAACCCGGTTTCCTGGTGCAGCGTCCGAGCAATATCTACTAGCGTGTCCTCCAGGACTCGCTGCACGCTAGCCGCGCAATCGGCGAAGCGCTGGCCTTCGGCGGTCTCCAGATCGATCGGCTCATAGGAATTGCGCGGCGGGCCAAACAGTTCGACGAAACGATCCGAGTAGGAGCGCTCAGTTGTGGTATGAAATTCGAAGTAGCCCAGATCGAGCGTGAATGCGCCGTCTGGCGTGCGGCGGATGACCCGCCGGACTTGATCCACCATAGTCGGACGACCATAGCCAGCCAGCCCCATCACTTTGTACTCGTCCTCATTCACCGCAAAACCAAGGTACGCCGTGAAGGTCGAATAAAGCATTCCCAACGAGTGCGGAAACCTGATTTCACGCAGGAGCGTGATCTCAGTGTTCCCATCGGGCTTGCGCTCGCCATGACCGACGGCAAGTGTGGCCCACTCACCCACTCCATCAGTGGTCAATATCGCCGCCCGGCGCGTCGGAGCAGTAAGAAAGGCCGCTGCGGCATGCGACTGGTGGTGCTCGGTGAATAAGATTCTGCTGCTCGGCACACCTAAGTGCGATGAGATGATGCCGCGCACCCAGACCCTCTCGCCCAGCGAGTTCTGCATCGCTTTCGGGAACGCCCGCCAGGAATGGGGGAAAGCCCGCAAGGCACAAGTGAGGATGCGTTCGAACTTGAGCATAGGACGCTCGTAATAAACCACTGCATCAAGCGCATCGGGCTCTAGACAGGCGTGATCGAGGCACCACTGGATCGCTGACAACGGGAAAGATGCGTCGCCCTTGCGCCGCGACAAACACTCCTCTTGCACAGCGCAGACCGGCACGCCGTCAATCACGAGCGCCGCCGCAGAATCGTGATAATGCGCCGAAACCCCTAGGATCTTCATGTCAAAACTCGTGCTCTAATATTGACGCTGCAGAGGGCGATTGGGTTGTGGGGAGACCGGAGTCCAACCCGGTGACTCCCGGCGCTCCGCACGTTTAGCGAGCCAAGCAAACGGCGGAAGAATAACAAAATACTGAACCGTCAAGATGAAACCGCCCATGACGGCGCCCAAGGCGGCCGCCATCCGCAAATAGCTTTTCCATATGCGTCTGAGCCGTTCATACCACAGCGCCCTCCCGTGACGCTGCGGTGAGACGCGAGCCAGTTGTGTAAGGGTGTAGTTCATATGAAACACCTCGTCGCGCAGGATTTCCTCGAAGATCGCGCGCGTCGGTATATCGTTTTCCAGCACATCGCGATAGACGGAGAAACGGTCGGCAGCGTTTTTTTCCGACAAATGAAGAAAAGCAAGGAGAGCCTCATCGGGTTCTTCGTCCACGCGCAGGTCGTCGACGCCGTGCCCGCTGGGTGCCAGCCAGTCAGCCTGAAAGCTGGAATTCGAGCCGGGAGCGAGCGAGCGCAGAATCTCGTTGCCCCGTCGACGGAACATTACACCGTGACGGTGCTCGTCGATGGCGTGTTCCAGATAAAGGCGGCGAAGGAGTGAATCCGGCGTCGTCTCGGATGCCCGCACGAGGTCGCGGCCGCCGTCGGTTTCGGTCTCGCCGAAGCGCAGCAGTTTGTGCGCGCGTCGCTCCGCGTCGCACCAGATCCAGCGATGCACCGGGCGGAACATCTCGAATATCATGGCTTTCGAGTCAGGATCTCCCCAGCATAAGCATTCACAAATTGCGCCCCTGCGAGGAGCCCGGCCTGCCTTTTGTCGGGCAGATAACAACAATTGTGGCAAAACCGTTTCGCCATTTTGTCAAGGCGAGGTCAACGCCATGTCACCATTTTGTAACGTTGCGTCGCGGGCGCACGGAGGCCCGGCCGGTGCCGCTCGTGCGGGAACTCCCGCGGCACCTTCCGGGATGAGGGCATCTTCGCCGCCCCTATCGAGCAACGCGCGCAGCTCCTCGATTTCTCCGGGTCGTGCAGTTTCCAATATGCAAGGCTCACGGATGAACGGCAGCGCACTCGCTCGCTCGCGCACAGGTACGCAAATATCGGCCGGTTCGAGCCTGGGCAAGTCGGCCTCCAGCCACACCGGGGCGAACAATTCCGCGTTTGCGAGCGCCCACGGCTACCCGCGTGATCGAGAGGCCGGGGTTCCGAATATTATTGATGAGATCGCCACGCCTCCCACTCACTGACATTGACCAGATTGACGCAAGACTCGCTGGGGCGAGAACGCGAACTCAAGCAAGGCCGTCGTTGCCATGGTTGGTGAAATATCCATTGCTCTCATTGACCCATTCTCGTGACCGCCCTCCCAATCGCGGTCTGCACCCCGCGATCCAGAATCATCTTTAATTGACACCTTTAATGGCCTGATTCTGAATTACAGAATCGGCAACTTACAGACGGCGGCGTTGAGAGGTTTTCGAGAGCAAAATCAGCGGATCTGATATTTGCAACTCCAGTTTCACAAGTGTCGCGGGCAGGGACCTAGCCTCGGTACCGAAGTCAGCTTCTGCCAGACAGCAGGTCGGCCGGTCCCGAAGGCGCTTTCACGGGGCATGCCATTTCGCCAATTGGAGTAGTCGCTTGCGCGACCACTCTGCAAGAGCCTGCGCAATCTGATTCCGCGAATAGAGCGTCTGTTCCAAAGAGAGGTCTGGTTCGATAGCTTGCTGGATCTGGTGAAGCCCGAAGCTAAATTCTCGCGACGGACTGCACTGCTCCCCGCACCGAGAGTATGTAGCCTGAGGGGGAAATGTTGCGACCGATGCGGATCAATTTTTTGCGCCAGGAGCGTGACAAGCAATTTCCCATAAAGCCAAGCTCGCGAACTGCTTGTCATCGATGTCCTTACTTCGTGCTATCGGACCCGATCCGCATCCCGTAGAACGACCGGTAGACGAACAACATTGACACCACGAAGAACGCCAGGGCAAGCCCGCTGGTGAGCGTCGATCCCTGATCCCGGGTCAGGGTGACCGCTAATTCCACCGCTAACAGTCCAAACAAGGTAGTGAACTTAATGACCGGATTAAGGGCCACCGACGAAGTGTCCTTGAACGGATCGCCCACCGTGTCGCCGATCACGGTTGCGTCGTGCAGCGGAGTCCCCTTCTGCTTGAATTCGACTTCGACAATTTTCTTGGCATTGTCCCACGCGGCGCCGGCATTGGCCATGAAGATGGCTTGGTATAGGCCCGAGATGGCAATTGAAATCAGGTAACCGACGAAGAAGAACGGTTCCACGAAGGCGAAAGCCAGCGTGGCAAAGAAGACAGCGATGAAGATATTTAACATGCCCTTCTGGGCGTATTTTGTGCAGATCTCCACCACTTTCTTGCTGTCGCTGACCGAGGCCTTGGTCACGCCTTCCAGCCTGATGTTGGCTTTGATGAACTCCACGGCGCGGTACGCCCCGGTGGTTACCGCTTGCGTCGATGCGCCCGTGAACCAGTAGATCATCGCTCCGCCCGTGATCAGACCAAGGAAGAACGGTGCATGCAGCAACGAGAGATTCTCCTTATTCACGGTGAGTCCGCTGGTCAGAGCCATGATGATGGAAAAGATCATCGTGGTTGCGCCTACCACAGCCGTGCCAATCAGCACAGGCTTGGCCGTAGCCTTAAACGTGTTGCCCGCACCGTCATTCTCTTCGAGCAAGTGCTTGGAGCGGTCGAAGTCCACTGTCATGTTGAAGTCTTTCTTGATTTCGCTCACGACGTTCGGCACCTGCTCAATCAAGGAGAGCTCGTAAACCGATTGAGCATTATCCGTGACTGGACCGTAGGAATCGACGGCGATCGTCACGGGCCCCATGCCCAGAAAGCCGAAGGCCACAAGTCCGAAGGCAAACACCGCGGGAGCCAGCATGGTGGCCGCGACCGCCAAGCCCATGGTGCTGAAATAGTAGCCAATAGACATCAAGGCAACCATCGACAGCCCCAGCCAGTAGCCGGAGAAATTGCCCGCCACGAATCCGGAAAGAATTCCCAGTGACGCTCCCCCTTCTTGCGCCGAGGTCACAACCTCGCGCACGTGACGCGACTCTGTGGAAGTAAAAACCTTGACCAGTTCCGGAATCACAGCGCCCGCCAATGTTCCGCAGGAAATAATGCTAGCCAACTTCCACCATTGCGAAGTGTCCCCGCCAAGATCCGGAATAATGATCGACGAGACCAGGTAGGTGAGTGCGATGGAGACAATCGAAGTGATCCAGACCAGAGAAGTCAGCGGCGCCTCGAAGTTCATCTCATTCGCGTTTCCATACTTCGCCTTGGCGATAGCCCCGTTTAAGAAGTAAGAAACCGCGCTGGCCACCAGCATCATGACGCGCATTACGAAGATCCACACTAATAGCTGAACCTGGACGATTGGATTTTTCACCCCCAACAAAATGAAAGTAATCAACGCCACACCTGTCACGCCGTAGGTCTCGAAACCATCCGCCGAAGGTCCGACCGAGTCGCCGGCATTGTCACCGGTGCAGTCGGCAATCACGCCGGGGTTGCGCGCATCGTCTTCCTTGATCTTGAAGACGATCTTCATCAGATCAGCTCCAATGTCGGCAATCTTGGTGAAAATGCCGCCCGCGATTCGCAGAGCAGCCGCACCCAGCGACTCGCCAATGGCGAATCCGATAAAACACGGCCCGGCGTAATCTCTCGGAACGAAGAGAAGAATAAAGAGCATGATCAGCAGCTCTACGCTGATGAGCATCATGCCAATGCTCATGCCCGCCTCAAGCGGAATTTGGTAGACGGGATAGGGTTTGCCAGGCAGGGAAGCGAACGCAGTGCGCGAGTTAGCGAAAGTGTTCACCCGGATTCCGAACCATGCCACGCCGTAGCTGCCTGCAATGCCAATCAAGCTGAAGGCCAGAATAATGGGAAGGGTCAGCGCGACCGGCTTATCCGGCACGGGTGCCAGCCAGCCAAAGTATGCAGCGATGATCACTGCGATGAACGCCCACAGCACCAGGATGAACTTGCCCTGCGTCACCAGATAAGTCTTGCAGGTCTCGTAGATCAGTTCCGAGATCTCCCGCATCGCCCGGTGTACTGGCAGGTTCTTGAGCCGCATGTAAATAGCCAAGCCGAAGCCGAGGCCGAAAATGCAGAACAGGATTCCGATTAGCAGCAGGTTGTGCCCGTCCATCCTGCCATTCAGAAAGTTAACATCGCGAAGGTTAGGCAGCTTCAACGCCGCCTCACCACCAGCCTCAGGCTGAGCCATAGCCGTCCCCACGCCGACGGTAAAAAGCGCAGCCAGAGCCGAAAGAGTTCTCACCCCGGCAAATCGAATCACTCCCTCAAATCGAGCGATACCGCGTCCTTGGAACGCAAGGCTTGCGAGCCAGGTGCGCATAACAGTCCTCCAAATCATGTTGTCTTTATGACGTTATTATTCCAACGGCTTCGACCACGGATTACAAACGTGTTTATGCGCTGCCTTCCGGCGTACCCGTCCCGCCAGCCCGCACGTTCCATTCACAGGTGCTCAGCTACATCAGGAGTGATTCCGCCAGAATTCCGAACACGCTTCCACCGCAAGACTTGAAGGAGTGCTGAGCTTGGCCGCGTCGGAACATTCCGCGCCAGCCAGTCCAGGGCAAGACAGACTGCCCCCGAGCCTCCCAGCGCAAAATGGGCATTTATAACACGTTAGAGGTGTAGGGTCAAACCCAAAGCCTCCCTCAAAGCCTCCCTAGGCCATCGCGTTGGTGTCCGCCTTAAATCAGGAGTCCGCAGCCAGCCCAGGGCGATCACGACCCTTCGGAATCATGAGCCACGCGACCCCGGCACTTGCCACAGCCAGGCATGCGCAGATGAACATTACAATGCGGAATCCAAATATAAATGCTTCCTGAATGGATTCCTCGACGGCGGTTTTCGTAGTGGGATCGAGACCAGCGGGCACCTGCAATCCGGCCAGCTTGATCTGGTTTGCTCGAACCTCCTGAACAACGGCGGGCGGCAACGAAAGCGGAGTCAGGCTTCGATGCAGGCGAGAGCCAAAGGCGCTCACCATCACAATCCCAAGCAGCGCAATCGCAAGAACGCCCGCTACGCGCGCCACTGCATTGTTGATGCCAGAAGCTGTGCCGACTCGGTCTTGACTTACTGAATTCATAACCACGGTAGTTAGAGGAGCCACCGTGACCGCCATCCCGAACCCGAGAAAAACCACCGCCGGAAAGAACGTCTTCCAATAGCTATCTCCAACGGTCGGCACCGCGAAGAGCGCGAAACCCAAAGCCGCAATGAGAGGGCCAATGATCAGAGGACCTCGCGGGCCATGACGGGCGACAAGTCCGCCCGACCAGCGGGAAAGGAAGAATATAAGCAGAATCAACGGAAGGACCGCAGCGCCGGCTGCCGTTGTGGAGTATCCTTGGACTTGAATCAGGTTCAACGGGAACAAGAAAAAGAAAATTCCAATAGCGGCATATAGAAACATCGTAAGCAGGTTCGCGCCACTAAAGCCGCGGGATTTGAACAGCGCAAGCGGAAGCATCGGCGAATGAACGCGGGCTTCGACGAAGCCGAATGTAATAAGACAGCCGACGCCAACGACCAAACTTCCAAATACTAGAGGATTTGTCCAACCCAGGTTGACCGAGTCAATGAACCCGTAAACCAAACCCCCCAATCCGAGCGTGGCAAGAATTGCTCCTAACCAATCCACCCGCCCGGCCGTGGCCTTGCGGCTCTCCGGTATCGACCAAAGCGAAATGGCGATCACCGCCGCGGCAAGCGGGAGATTGATAAAAAATACCCACCGCCAGGAAGCATGCTCAACCAGCCAGCCGCCAAGAACCGGACCAATGGCGGTGGTGATCGCCGTAAAGCCCGACCACGTGCCTATCGCCTGGCCACGACTCTTCTCGTCAAATGACGCACTGATAATCGCCAGGCTCCCCGGGACGAGGAGTGCAGCTCCCACACCTTGAATGCTTCTCGCCATGATCAATTGATGGATGTTCGAAGCCAGGCCGCAACCCGCGGAGGCCGCGGCGAAAATCGCCACACCAGCGACGAAGATCAGACGGCGGCCAAACAGGTCGCCCAGCGAGCCGCCGACCAGAATCAGGGCACTGAGAAACAATCCGTAAGACTCGACCACCCATTGCACATCCACTACCGTTGCGTGAAAGCTGGCCTGGAGCGCAGGCAGAGCGACATTCACCACCGTGCTGTCGATGAAAGCCATGCTCGAACCGAGAATGGTCGCGGCGAGTATCCATGGTCTCGGCTTTGCGCCACACGGAACCGCGACATCCCCGGTTCGGATTGCGGCTTCGTCGCAAGGCGTTCTCATGCAGGCTATGGGATGCCATTCAGGCTGCAATAGGTTCTGAAGATCGGCGGAGTGTGGACGACCGGCAAGTCACATTCGTTTCAATGATTCGACTTTATGAGAAACAGGCATGCCGGCCGAAGCTGTCGCGCAGCTGGAAAAAGCAGCCGCACTCTCTCCCGAGCCCAACACCATGGCTTCGTTGGCGCATGCGTACGCCATCTCAGGCCAGAAAGAAAAGGCGCTGAGGATTCCCACCCCTCGAAACCAAAGCAAAAAAGAAAACATTCCCCATTCTTCAGTCTGCCTAAATCTAGCCAAGGGGCTCCGCCCCTTGAAATCCCTGCGAGCTGAGGCGCAAGTAACAATGTTACATGGCCGGAAAGTCTGAGAGACGAATTCTCAGACTTGGGCTCGAAAAGTCTAGGTTGGTCTTGAGTGACAAGGGGAGGGCAAAGCTTCGCGGCCGCATAGTCGGCTGGGCGTGAAAGGAGGCCTCCTTCGCAGCCGGTTAGCGTATCCTTCGCGATGTGCTCGAACCACGCCCTCTCAATAACTGACTGCGCGGCTGGCGAACGCGTCGGTAAGTGAAACCATTTTCAATACCCGGCGGAGCTGTTCGAGCGGGACTGCGGTTTTTATATTGACGGTCGCAGATTCTTTCGGCAGCAGGTCAAAATAATTATCAGAGAGCTGGACGTCGATGTCGCCGAAGGAAATGTACACACTGCGGGCGAGGGTCGGCGAGTGGAGCGTAAGCGCATAACCATCCGGCGTTTTAACCAGGTTGCTTTCCACACTTGGGGTCACAGGTAATTCCAGGTTGTGAGTAACATCGAAGAACGCCAGATTGCGTGACCTGCTTTTCCCGCCCACCTCTAAGTGAGCCACGAGAAAACTGCTGCGTCGGCCAATCTTCGCAGAATCTTTGTCTGAGGGGCCGGCAAACATTTCTTTCTCATCCAGAGTCAGATAAATTGCGCTCGAAGCCGCTGGGATCTGTACATCCTGTGTTTTCTCGAACAGCACATTTCCAGAAAAATCCAGTAGCCTGGCACCCGAGAACGGCTGCAGCTTGTCCGACACGACGAAGATATCCACCTTGCCATCATGGGCATATGGCGAAATGAGCCCATCGTCATAGAACCGCCGCGCGTAATACTGCAGCGCCTTCCAGCGTCCGAAATAATCAATGCTGGCCCAGGATGCCACCGGCCAGCGTCATTTAATTGCCAATATAAGGATCCCATCGTGCGCGGGCGATTGCGCCGCAGATGCTCCGCGCCCAGCTTGATCACTTCGGCTTGCTGCACCTGGCTCAGGTAAACAAAAGAAGCAAAGTCCTTGGGCTCGCGGTACTCGCGCAGCATATAAGTGAGGATGCGTTCATTGCCGCCATGGTTCTTCTGATGCGCTTGCATGACCGTCGAGCGAATATCCAAATCTTCTGGCTTGGCAAAAGAAGAAATACTCCGCACTTCGGGGAAAGACTGGAATCCAAATTCCGACATGAACCGTGGTTTCACCTGGGATTCGTTCCGGTATCGAGTGGCACGGTCTGCGTGCCGTCATTCACCGGCTCGCCGCCCAGCTCCTGGTGTGTGACAACAATGGTCGCCGTTGGGGGCTGACTGGCTTCGACTTCAACTTCGACAGCAACCTTCGCCAAATCTTTCCTGACTCTTCCCTGATGAGTATGAACGTTCTCAATGCGAAGTGAATCCCATGTCTCGAGGTGGATCGGCCGCCAGATGCCTTCAGTGACGAAGCGCGGTCCCCAATCCCATCCATATTGATAAGGAGCTTTACGAGTGTAGGGAGCAGTCGCGATATTTTCTTCGTTGCCCCACTGCTGTCCAAATTAACTGAGAATTCGGCTCGGCAATCGCGAAAATACAGCGCATAACTCACCCTTGGGGGCCTGCGCGGAGGGCAGGTTGGCCATTCCGAAGTGTCGCTGTCGATTCGATGCTGTCTAAGTTCGCTCCCCTGAAAAGCTCGTAATCGCGTTATGTTTGGGATGTGAGACAGGTTTCTGCTGTCCAACATCTTTAACCTACTTGGCAAGCTGCAACGCCAACTGCTCGGGTAGGGTTTCCAGTATCGGCGGTGGCTGGAAAGGATTATCGATCCACACCCACAGATCGCGGTAGACAAACAGTTGTTGGCGCAGCAGTGCCACCAGATTGGAAAGCGACCAACCAAAGATTGACTTCAACTGCAAGTATTTCACCAGCAGCATGGCGATCAGCGCCGTCCAGAGTTGCGTCTTCAGCGCTTGGGCCGAAGTTCCCACAAAGGTTTTTACTCGCAGCGACTGTTTCAGGGCACGAAAAAACAACTCGATCTGCCACCGCTCCTTGTATACCGCAGCGATAGTGGCCGCGGCCAGCTCTCTATGGCTGGTCAGAAACACCAGTACCCGATCGCGCTCTTCATCGTAGAACTCGATCCGTCGGAAGTATGCATCGGTGCCGGCCTGCGCCAGCTTATAGAAAAAGATCACTTGGTCACGCAGCACGCCCCGCCGCTGCGGAACCGTGAGTTCCTCCACCACCCCGTAGTCCGCATTTTCTTTCAGACGGGTCACGAAATAAACCCCTTGCTTGATCAAACTCACAAACCACTCGTAGTCCGTGTAGCCCCGGTCAAACACCAGAATGGTCCCGGGCGTGAATCGCATCTGCCGCGCCACCCGTACCTCATGCTTTTTGCCCTCGGTGATGACCGCAAAAGACGGCAGGTACCCGTCGTGGTCCAGCAGCAAATGCAGCTTCACCGCTCCTTTGGTCAGGCGAAACTTCGCCCAGTCAAACATCGTGGCGCAGAGATCGATCACCGAGGCGTCCAAGCTCATCAAAGGGTTCTTGAAACGAAACTTCTTCTTCTTGCGCGTTCCTGGTTGGCTGGCCGCCAGGCTCTGACACTTCGCCAGCAACTGGTCGAACACCGTCCGATACAACTGCCAAGGCCGATGTTGATTGGCGTAGGCCAGCGTCGCGCGAGCGGGAGCCTGAGGCAGTCCCAGATGACGAAGTTTTCCTTCGCTGGCCGCTAATCCTCCACAGATCTCGCGTAACGACTTGGCGTTCCCCAGCTGACCAAAAAGCATGGCGATGAACTGCCCCCAACAACTGAAACCGCGCGCGGGTCGTTCCGCCCCCTGCTTGCGCACGGCAGATTCAAACTCCAGCCGGGAGATCAACTGTAGGGTTTGTGAGAAAATACTGCTGACTCGAGTCAAAGCTGAGCCTCCTTAGTAGGTTTGTGATTGGTTGTGAACCCAACCTCAAGCTACCAAATGCTCGGCCTTTTTTCTTCTACAAATCGAAATCCTAATTTGGACAGGCGTGTCGTTGCCCCCATTCTGGCTCGAGATGGCGGGCAGAACGTAGCCCTGCGACTTTACATAGGGCAGCATCTTCGTGATCGGAGAATGAAATACGACGCGCAAAATATTCGCGCCCGGCTGCAAGAGAGGCTTGGCCGCGATCCGCCAGCGTCGAAACATGTTGTCTGCTTGCAGCGCCGCACGGTCATTGACGTAAACATCGGCAAACGTATCCAGACCTTCGAAGACCAGATCAACATCCTCACGCGCCAACTCCCCGGCTTCGATCTGAAATGTGGTCTGATATTCCCAATCCGACGCGCCAATCCATTGCAGGCGCGATTCGTTGGCACGATAGAAAGGATCCTCAATCAAATGGTTCTGCAAAAGATCGGTCTGCACCACGCCGGGCACCTGCGCTGCATGCCATTCTTGCAGATCAGCGTGAGCTGCCATGTCTGCTCCGCTGGTACATCCGGAACTGCCAACCTGAATGCAAATCGCGCGAGGAGGGCTCCGCGGCCCGCACAGGTAAGAAATAAAAAAACAGACGGCGGCCAAAAGCGAAAGCCGTATCGCGCTGATGCCTGCCTGGCGTAGTCGCATTCGGAAAGTCCTCCGATCAAAAAACGCACATCGATTCTTTTTAGGAGAAACAGGCTACACGAAAAAAACCGCTAGAAGGAAAAACTCCTCAGAAGTACATGAGCTTTTTGTGGGAAAAGTCCTGAGAGTCCTGATTCCCACGGTCACAGAATCCCGTTGTGTTGAATCATCGGGAACAACTGCAGCATCGAACTTTCATGGATCTCAAGTTGGAAGGAAAGCAGGCACTGGGCACAGGCAGCACCACTGGTATTGGGGTTTGCAATTGCCGGAGCATTGGTAAAGGAAGGGCATCGGTCGTCGTGAACGGGCGAACCGAGCAGAGAGTAAAGGCTGCCTTGAAGCAACTGCAACACTCCGGAACTCGCGGTAAGGTGGAAGGCTTTAGCCGCCAATCTCGGCACCGCCGACGGGGTGCAGCAAGCAATCGCCCGCTTTCCTGTGCTGGACATCCTGGTGAACAACCTGGGGATTTTGAGGTCAGGCCCTTCGAGCAAATCAGCGATGACGATTGGTTTCACTTTTTAGAAACAAATGTTCTGAGCGGAGTTCGCCTGAGCCGGCACTTTTGCCCGGGATGAAGCAGCGCAACTGGGGCCGCATCGTTTTTATTTCGAGCGAGAGTGCGGTCCAGATTCCCGCGGAGGTGATCCACTACGGCATGACCAAGACCGCGCAACTCGCCATTGCGCGCGGACTGGCTGAGACGACCGTGGGCACGAAGGGGACGGTAAATACGGTGTTGCCAGGACCAACGGCTTCTGAAGGCGTAAGCAAGTTTGTCGGCCAGTTGGCGGCAGAGCAGCAGACAGACGCCGCGTCAGTCGAGAAGGAATTCTTTCGCGGTATGCGTCCTACACCTCTGCGGCAACGTTTCGCCACGGCAGAAGAAGTGGCTGCGCTCGTGACTTTCGTGTGTAGTCCATTATCTTCCGCGACTAACAGGGCGGCGCTGAGGGCGGATGGAGGCGTGGTGCACTCGATTCTGTAAGATGGCCGCCAGCCCAATCCATCGCGGAGGAAACCTTAATCTGGACACGATTGGTCCACTCCTGAAATTGCGGCAAGAATCTCACTGATGGCTTTGTCCAAGAATAACCCGACAACAACCACGCCCTATACTGTTGACCACAACGTGCGCATCGGACACGTAAACTTGAAAGTTGCCGACCTCGAACGCGCACTCCGCTTTTACTCTGGCGTGCTTGGGCTTGAGGTGACCCAGCGATATGGTGATGGCGCGGTTTTCTTGTCTGCTGGTGGATATCACCATCACATCGCGTTGAACACGTGGGAAAGTCTCGGCGGTTCGCCGCCGGCTCCGGGAACAACCGGCCTGTATCACACCGCAATCGTGTACCCAACTCGCGCGGCATTGGCTGCTGCTCTACGCAGAGTTTGGGCTGCGGAAATTCCGCTGCAAGGCGCGGCCGACCACGGTGTCAGCGAATCCGTCTACCTGAGCGATCCCGATGACAACGGAGTCGAGTTGTATTGTGACAAGCCGCGAGAAATGTGGCCGCGCACGCCCCAAGGCCAACTCGCCATGTTCACCCGTCCGCTCGACCTGCAAGAATTGTTGAAGGAAGCTCCGCTTGGAACCGGATTGGACAGCGGGCCGCGAGATTTGTAACCGGGCGAAAATCTCCTTAGTCTCAACGCAGACAATCTTTCACACTCCTGTCGACATCCCGGAGGTTGTTGATTTCTGCCTAAAATATTTTTGCTGACCACCTTTTTCAAGCCACCGAAATCGGTGTTTCACAATGGAATTTTTGCTGTTGAGTGGAGAGCCAAATCCGAGACGACAGACGGGGGCTGACACACCCTTCGTTCGGAGAGTATTCTGGCTTGCTGCTGCTGGAATGAGCAATCCAGCTGATTGTCATTTTGCCGCCGCAAGGCATTCGGCTACTCCGTCCCCACAGCCAAAGGAAAAGGCGGCCGTAGGCCACCTTTTTTTTGCGCTTTCACGCGAGCTAAAACCGGTACCGGCAAACTAAAACCGGTACAGAATTCCAGTATTCACGCGCATATTGTTCTTGTCGGAAATGCCCGAAAAACGGAGCACCATCCAGTCGAACTGGACCGCGCGGAAAACCAGCTTGCGTTTTCCGAAGTCCACACCGCCACCGAACAGCATCGCCACGCCGCTGTCGCTGATGCCACCACTTGCGGTATGGACGCCGCCAAACAAAGCATGCGCATAAGGCGAGAAGCTGCTCTTGTGGATCGACACCACCGGCCCAAAAGTGTAAGTGTAGAGATTCGAGCCAGAGTGATATACGCCGCTGAAATCCGCGGTTGCGCCCAGCCAGCGAGTAATGTACATGTTCGCGGCAGTGTTCCAGCCGCTGGCATGCCATCCGCCGTCGGTGCTGGTGAACTGGTAGCCTCCGTAAACTTCCGGCTTTGGCGGTTCCTGAGCCAGTCCCAAAGTCGAAATCATGCAAACCAAAACGGAAACGCCGATAAGATTTCGCATCAAGTTTCCCCTTTTTGTGTGGAATCGCACCAATTCCGCCCTGTAGCGGTGTGTTGCCAGCCGGTGTCCGTTCAGCTAGAGTCCTGAACGCATCCCGAAAGTCCGGATCGTGGCGCGTGTTGATAGAGATGGTCGCCTATCTGGGGAAAGGGTGGCAAGTAACTGAAAGCAAGAGGCTAATTGGACTTTAGTAATGCGCTATTCCGTATTGTGGAACACGGTCCGATTCGGGACAGTGGAGATGCAATGTTTTAGCAATGTTCTTTGCGAAAGAGCATGTCCTGAGTGCTCATGGGCCTGGCGGCCCACCCAAGGGGATGTCGCCGGCGTGGAAAGGTAAAGGCCCTCTTCGCTCTGGATCAGTTGAGGCCGTCCCTGAGTCTGACTTGGAATGTGCGTTTTTGAGCCAATGAGTGTGCGCTACCCATCTCGCTCCAGCGGGGAGGGCAGTAGCGCGTGACAGTGCGTGACGTCTATTTCCGCACGTTCTGGCCTTCCACTCCAACAGACAGCGCGCTCCGAGACTGGTCCGAACGTTGCGCAAACTCGGCTGCGAAGTTGATCTCAGACCAACAGTCGTACCTGCGGAGGGATAAGCACCGAGGACCCACGTTACGGTTTCACTCCCAACTGCCAAAACAAGAACGAATACAGATCCGTGAACTCCTCGATCTGCTTGGTTACTGGCTTGCCTGCGCCGTGGCCGGCCTTGGTTTCTATCCTTAATAAGATTGGACGGTCGCGGCTGGTGCCATTCTTGGCTTCGGCCTGCATTAGAGCGGCCATCTTTTTGGCGTGCATGGGATCGACGCGGGTGTCGGTGTCGGCGGTCATGAATAAGATGGCGGGATACTCTGCGCCCGGCTTCACGTGGTGATAGGGCGAGTAGGCGTAGAGCCACTTGAACTGTTCGGGATTTTCGGCGCTGCCGTACTCGGGGATCCAGAGCTTGGCGATCTGGAAATCCTGATAGTGCAGCATGTCGAGCAGTGGCACCTGGCAGACCACGGCGCGGAACAGGTCGGGACGTTGCGTGATCATGGCGCCCATGAGCAGGCCTCCGTTGGAGCCGCCCTGCACGGCAAGATGATTCTTGTCAGTATATTTTTCGGCGATGAGGTGCTCGGCGGCGGCGATCATGTCGTCGAAGACGTTTTGTTTTTTGTCGAGCATGCCGGCGCGGTGCCAGTCTTCACCGAACTCGGCACCCCCGCGCAGGTTGGCGACGGCGTAGACGCCGCCGTGCTCCATCCATAGATAGGCAGTGCGGCTGAAGGTGGGCGTGAGGCTGACGTTGAAGCCTCCGTAGGCGGTAACCAGCGTGGGATTGCGGCCGTCTTTCTTCAATCCTTTTTTGTGGACTACGAACATGGGCACGCGCGTGCCGTCTTTCGAGTGATACCACTCCTGCTGGACTTCGTAGGCAGCAGGATCGATGGAAGGCGCGTCAACTTTGGTCCAGAGCGAAGTTGAGCCGTCCTTTAAGTCGTAGTGGTAGATCGAAGGCGCGACGGTGAAGGACTGGAAGCCGTAGAAGAGTTCGTCTCTGTCCCACTTGCCCCCGGAGCCGAATACGGTGCCGATGGTGGGCAGTGCGAGGTCGCTGATCTTTTTGCCTTCGAGATCGAAGAGTTTGATTTGCGAGCTGGCATTCTGCTCGTACTGGGCGAAGAGCTTTCCTCCGAAGACACCCGTGCCTTGCAGAACGGCGTCGGTCTGCGGAATGATTTCTTTCCAATTTTCGCGGTCAAAGTTGGTTGCGTCGGTGACGAAGACGCGATAGCGCGGCGCGTCTTCGTTGGTAGTGATGAACAGTTTTCCGTCAAACACTTGGCCGCCATAAAGAAAATTCTTGCCCGTGGTCACGCGCGAGGCCGGTTTGTCAGATTTCATGTCGACGAGAAAAAGTTCTGTCTTGGTCCACCCCTGCTCAACTTGAATCAGCAGCCAGCGGCCGTCGTTGGAAAGGGTCACGTTGGGCCAGTCTTCGGCGTCGCGTCCTTCGCCGAAGATGAGAGGATCGTCGGCGGGATCGCTGCCCAGTTCGTGATAGAAAATGTGACGGTTGTACATCTCCTGGCCCTCGGCTACGTCGCCATTCTTGGGATAGCGCGTGTAGTAGAACCCGGAGTTGTCGAGCTTCCACGCGATGCTCGCGGCGCGCGTACGCCCAATTGTGTCCGGCAGCAGCTTGCCGGTCTTGGTCTCGATGATGTGCAGCGTGCTCATCTCCGAGCCGCTGGGCGAAGTTCCATAGGCGACGTACTTGCCGTGCTCCGAAGGTTCGAACCAGTCAAGCGCGATAGTGCCGTCGGCAGCAAGCTGATTGGCGTCGACCACAACGCGGTCCTGTCCGTTGAGGCCTTCGCGCACATACAGTACCGGCTGGTTCTGCATGCCGTCGCGACGAGTGTAGAAATAATATTTGCCGCCGATCTGCGGAACATTGATGTTGCCGATGGTCAGGAGCTCGGTCAGACGTTTGTGGATCTGTTCGCGTCCCGGCAAAGGATCGAGCACGGCGCGGGTGTAAGACATCTCCGCGTCGACCCATTTTTGCGTCTCCGGATTCTTGCCGTCTTCCAACCAGCGGTAGTTGTCGACGATTCTGGTGCCATGCAAAGTTTCGGCCAACGGCTTCGGCTCGGCCAAAAGAGGTCCTTGCGAGGAGACGGCCGCAGCCGGCGAAGAGGACGAGGAGCCGTCGGACGCATAAACCGCCGCCGCCAGCAATAACGCCGGAAATAATAAAGATGCAACCATCCAGAACAAACGCAACCCTCCGGACATATCCACCTCACTGATTAGAACATGCCGATTAACGCATGCTGATTAACACATGCTGATTAAAACCTGGCGATTGGAACATAGCTGGTGGCGGGTAGAGCCGCCCGCACAACGGGTTAGCGTAACAGAAATAGCATCTGCTCCCAGTTCCGACACCATTCCATCCGCAAAACTCGAATCACAGAGCCTGTCCTGCGCCCTTAGCGGCTTAACGCGGAGAGTCCGGCCGGTGTTTTCAGAGCCAGCGCAGCGGTCTGGGCCGCTGTTTTCAGAGTCGGCGCGGGATGCTATGATGAATCTCGACGGCGTTTACGTCGCGCTCCCGCGCGACGAACAACACTCCTCAGTAGCTCAATGGCAGAGCATCCGGCTGTTAACCGGAGGGTTGTAGGTTCGAGTCCTACCTGAGGAGCCAAATCTTTCATCAGTTTACAGACACCTTCCCTTTTGACTGTCCAGCTATATTCAGCAAAACCCCAGTAGATTTTCGCCGCTGCCGTTTATTGCGCACCGCGAAAATCGCGTCGGTGCGAGCCTCAATCGCCCTGCTTACGCTATCCGGGATATGGTCCATGTACACCTCAGCGGTGGTTTGACTACGACCCGACGGTCGACGGCGAAATACAGTCGACGTGGGACAGTCAGCGGTAATCCGTTCTCCAGTTGATACCAGAGAGCGCTAAGCCAAATAGGGATAATGCTGGTCTTCCCTGTGCCTGTGGGCAGACCCATTCGATGCGGCACATTCTGATTGAGCACTGAGTGATAAAGGGCGGACTGCCACGGATATGGAGTCTTGCCCGTCAACTGATGAAATCTTTCTTCGAAGTTCATGTGGCCTTACCCGCCCCAAAGCACACGTTTCCATCTCTTCTTATTGAGCATGTCCACTCGTCCCGTCTCGGATAGGACAACAGTCGTCAATCTTCTCCATAATCCGCTCGGCCCACTGAATACTTGCGGCGATCAACTTGTCCGTCCGTGGGCTTCCTTGCGGCCCTCCAAACAGATCGTCAGCAGTACGCATGTGAAGACTCGTCAAAATCGCAGCCATGATGCCGATCACACGTTTGCGGCCCTCGTCCATCGCAGCATCGTACACGCGTTCGCCTTTAATTCGCTATCGAATTGTGCTACTGTTTCGTGGACGAAAACACATTTAAG
>WNGJ01001424.1_pt1 | contig 23521 bp, 21 predicted proteins | sample 5400611 | NCBI WGS metagenome assembly WNGJ01 (sample SAMN13153375, study PRJNA577476) | soil metagenome | isolation source: 40 cm soil or saprolite under Garry oak tree replicate 1 | place: USA:California | collected 2016-06-15
GACGTAGCCTTCCTCCCGCAGGCCCTGCTCGATGAAACCCGCGACCTTTCGGTCGTCCTCCACCACGAGAATCTTCATAAAGACAGCCTAGTAGCCCGGCGTTGAACCATTTCTAAAGGATTGGTGAAGGAATCTTCAGATTAAAGGTCGCGCCGCCTCCCGGAGTCTCTTCCACTGTAAGCGAGCCGCCGAGCGCTGCGGCGAGTCGACGTGAGACCGGCAGGCCCAACCCTGTGCCGAGTCCCGAATGCGGATCGAACCGCTCGAACGGCTCGAAGATCCGCTCGCGCAGCTCGGGTGGGACGCCGGGGCCATGGTCGATCACCGCAAACATCGTGTGAGCTGATTCGGGGTTCGCGCTCACCTCGATTGCCCCACCGTCCGGACTATGCCGGATAGCGTTGGTCAACAGGTTCAGCAGGATCTGCTCGAGCCGCATCGGGTCGGTACGGAGCGTCACCGCCGTACCGTTGACCCGTAGCTCCAGCCGCACGCGCTTCGCGGTCGCTGCCGGTTCGCTGCTCGTGATCGCGTGTTGCAGCGCTCCGCGGACGTCGACGTCCCTGAAGACGGGCTGCACCTTCCCGGCATCGAGCCGCATCAGGTCCAGGAAATTGTTGAGCAGCACAATGGTGTGGTCGGCAGCCTCGTAGACTTCCCGTGCCGCCTGCTCCGAAATCTCCGGTGTTTTGCGGCGGACGAGCCGCTCGGCCCAGCCATACACGCCGGTGAGCGCGTTGCGCAGCTCGTGGTTCATCATGGCGAAAAACAGATCGCGCTGGCGCTGCATCGTGCGGATCTGTCCGAGGAGGCCCGCATTCTCTACGGCTACCGCAGCCTGTGACGCCAGCAGGACCGCGATCGCTTCGTCCTCGTCGTCGAACTCCGCGGCGCCGATCTTCTCGGTCAAATACAGATTGCCGAATACGCCGCCCTGACTCTTCACTGGGACGCCGAGGAACGACGTCATCGGGGGATGGTGCGGCGGAAAGCCGTAGCGCTGGGGATGACGGTTCAAATCGGCGGTGCGAATCGGCTTGGCTTCGCGGATCACATAGCCGAGCAGGCCGCGTCCGCGAGGCAGGTCACCGATGCGCGTGCGCGCCTCGCTATCGATACCGGATGTCACGAACTGGACCAGGGAGGCGCGGTCTTCACCCAGCACGCCGAGGGCCGCGTAGCGGGCGCCCACGACCTCGCGCGCCGCATCCACGACCTCCTGCAGCACATGATCCAGGTCGTGGCGGGAGAAAATCGCGACGCCGGCTGCCAGCAGGCGCTCGAATCGCTCCCGAATGCGGGCCGCTTCGAGATCCGTGCTCACAGCGTCAAGATGCTTCATGCGGTCCACAGTGACAATTCACGATTTCGCGTTCATTCTTATGCAATAGCCCCGCGCGCCCGCCGTCACGCGCAACGTTGCATTCCTCACTCATGAGGTGCCCATGTTGCGCTTCAAGACGTTATCCCTCGTGCTCCTGCCCTTTGCGTTCGCCGCCTGCGGCGCGTCTCGATCTCCGGTCCCAGTCGTGGGCGCCGCAACGGATGTCTCGGCGCTGGCGGGGGAATGGGTCGGCGACTACAGCAGCGTGGAATCGGGCCGCAGCGGCAGCATCACCTTCACCCTGCGAGCCGCGACCGACTCGGCCTTTGGCGACGTGATCATGATACCAGCCGGGCTCGGCCGACCGCTGCTGCCATGGCGCGGCGAGAATGTGACTGGTGGATTGCAGGCAGCGGCGTCGACGGTGCTCACGATCCGTTTCGTGCGAGTGGAGCAGGGTCGCGTGAGTGGCACGCTCGATCCGTATGCGGACCCGCGGACTGGCGAACGCCTGCTCACGACATTCCGTGGCGAACTGAAGGGCAACACGATCGCGGGCACATACACGACCAGGCTGCCCTCCGGCGACACGCAAACGGGCCGCTGGTCCGTGCAGCGGCGCTAGCGATCTAGACCTTCGCGGTCGCGACCGCGCCGACGATGTCCCTCTGGGAGATGACGCCAACGAGCGCGCCGTCGTATTCCACGAACAGGCGCTGCACGAGGTGGAGCCTGCTTTAGCGAGCCGAGAACATTCCCACTGCGCCCTTGGTAGCGTCCGCGAACGCATGGCTGACAAAGGGATAGGTTCCCGCTTCGACCAGGCGAGCCTCGAAAATGGCACCACCACCCACAGGGACCGTAACCGTCTGCACGCCTTCCAACGGGTGGGCGAGCGACCCATCGAGAAAGACACGATCGAAGATCGCGCCTACTACGTGAAACGCTGAAAACCGGTTCGGACCCGCGTTCACGACGAACAGTCGCAGAGGCTCGCCGACTCTCACCTGGATCGGGTGATGCGCGTACTCTGCCTCGCGACCGTTGAACACCACATAATCCGGCGCCAGGCCAAGCAGCTTTTCCCAGTCGATTATCCGTGTGGAATCGGGGAGCGTCTTGGTATAGAACTCGCTCTGCACGAACACGAATTCCTTCGCTGCCGGCCGGCCCTGTCGCGGATCGACGATGATCGCGCCGTACATGCCGTTCGCGATATGCAACGCCACCGGTGCGGTTCCGCAGTGATACATGAAAGCTCCCGGAACACGCGCGACGAACCGGTAATGGAGCGAGTCGTGCGGCATGAGATTCACGTACGCTCGGCTCGGCGCGATTTCCGCGGCGTGAAAGTCCAGGCTGTGCGGCATCGGCGCCTCGTTTACGAGCGTGAAGTCCACGGTGTCACCTTGGGTGACTCGGAGCACTGGACCAGGCACGCGGCCGTCGAATGTCCAGGCATCGTAGGTCACGCCGTCGGCGATGGTGATCTTCGCGTGCTTGATCGCGACGCGCAGGCGGTGTACGCGGCTCGTCGAGCGCGGTGGAGCAGCCGGATCGATAGGTGCCGGCGCGGCGGCCGTGCCGATGGGCGCTTCACCGTGCGACACATCGGCCGGCGCGTTCGCCAGCGGCGTCTCGACGCGCTGAGGTGGCTGTTGCTCGCGGCAGCCGAGGCTCACCGTGGCCGTGAGAAGGCCTGCGACTATGAGACTCCGACGCATCAGCAGCTCCGTTCGTTGGGTGCGCGCGGAGCTTAGCTGGCGGCCACTCCCGGCTTCATGAAGGCTGCGTGAGGGATTCTTTAGACTCGCGGGCCACGGTGGGAGTAGCAAATGCCGGCCGCTTGACCGGTTCGAGCCCGAGATATTGCCGGGCGCGGTTCAACGCGTCGTCGATGTTGCCGTGGATATTGTCCTCGCCCAGCTCGTCGTACAGTCCCGAGCGTTCCAGCGCGACCACCGGCTGCGCGTGCACGTCGGACAGGATCACCAGCACTCCTTCGTGCCTGCTGCGGTGAATGAGTTCGCGCAGCGCATGCAGCCCCGTGGAATCGATGGCCGGGACATGGCGCATCCGGATGATCAGCACTTTCGGCTTCCCGGCGATGCGCCCCACGCGGTCCTTGAACAGCTCCGCAGCGCCGAAGAAGAACGGCCCGGTGATTTCATAAACCTGAACTCCCTCAGGAATCACGCGCTGGCGCACCGCGTTTGGATCGTGCTCGAAATCATCTATCGGATCCTCGAATTCGTGAGTCAACACGCTGATGTTCGTTACCTCCGCCATGCGGCGCATGAAGAGGAAGGCCGCGAGCACCATGCCGACCTCGATTGCGACCGTGAGGTCCACGAGGACAGTGAGCAAGAACGTCGTCAACAGCACGGCGACGTCGCTCTTCGGGGCGCGGAACTCCGAGATGAACGTCCGCCACTCGCTCATATGAAATGCGACCACGACGAGGATCGCAGCCAGCGTCGCCAGCGGGATGAGGCCGGCCCAGCGACCGAAGAACAGCGTGATCAGCAGCAGGGTGGTCGCGTGCACCATCCCGGCGACCGGTGTCCGCCCACCGTTCTTCACGTTCGTCGCCGTGCGGGCGATCGCCCCCGTCGCCGGCATCCCGCCGAACAGGGGCGACGCGATGTTCGCCACGCCCTGGGCGACGAGCTCCATGTTGGAGCGATGGCGGCCGCCGATCATCCCGTCCGCCACGACCGCCGAGAGCAACGACTCGATCGCGCCAAGTAGCGCGATCGTAAACGCCGGCGCCGCGAGCGAGCTGATGATGGCAATCGAGAGGTGGGGGATGGCGGGCCGCGCCAGGCCGGCATGGATTTCGCCAAATCGCGCACCGATCGTCTCGACGGGCAGGTGCAGCAGCTGGGCGAGCGCGGTGGTCACGATCAGCGCGACAAACGGGCCGGGAATGCGGGCGGAGATTTTGGGCCACACCAGGATGATCGCGAATGCGGCGACGGCGACCACCAGCGCCCACGGATTCACCGTGTCGAAGGCGTGGACATACGCGTCCCATTTGGGCAGGAATGCCGAGGGCACCGATTGCATCTCGAGGCCGAGCAGATCACGGATCTGGCTGGAGAAGATGATCAGCGCGATGCCGCTCGTGAACCCGATCGTCACCGGGAACGGGATGAATTTGATCGCGCCGCCGAGGCGCAGCAGCCCGAAGGCGATCAGGATGAAGCCGGCCATGAGCGTGGCCACGACCAGCCCATCGACGCCGTACTTGAGCACTATCCCTGAGACGATCACCACGAACGCGCCCGTCGGCCCGCCGATTTGCACGCGCGAGCCGCCGAGCAGCGAGATCAGAAAGCCGGCGACGATGGCGGTGTAGAGCCCGCGCTCGGGACTGAGGCCGCTCGCGATCGCAAACGCGATGGCGAGCGGCAGCGCCACGATGCCGACGATGACGCCGGCGATCACGTCCCGGGTGAATTGCTCCCGGTCGTAGTCTCGCAGTGTGGTGACGAACTTGGGGACAAGCACGGAGGCCGGAAGATAATAGATTCGAGTATGCTCGCCTCTCTCGTCTTGATCCTCGCGTGCACGCAGGGCCTTCCGTCCGATTCCACGGTCCGCGCACTGCTCGCGCCACGCCTCGCAGCATTCCCCGACAGTGGCAAGCATGGAGCCGGCATCGTCGTGGGTCTGCTCGATGCCAACGGCAACCGCCGGATCGTGGCGGCGGGTGTGGACACTGGTGCCGTGTTCGAGATCGGATCGATCACAAAGGTCTTCACGGCGTCGGCGTTAGCTGACATGGTGGCGCGCGGCGAAGTGAAACTGGACGATCCGGTCGCGAACTATCTACCGCGGGCGGTACGCATGCCGGTGCGGGTCCGTCCCATCACGCTGCTCGATCTGGCGACTCAGTCCTCAGGTCTGCCGCGCCTGCCCGACAATTTCGCGCCGCGCGATTCGTCCAACCCGTACGCCGACTACAGCGTGCAGCAGCTGTACGAGTTCCTGTCACGCTACCAGTTACCCCGCGACCCGGGCGCGTCGTACGAGTACTCGAACCTCGGTGTGGGACTGCTCGGGCACGCGCTCGCGCTCCGAGCGGGGATGAGCTACGAGCAGCTCGTCACGCGCCGGATTCTCACCCACCTCGGCATGCGCGAAACGGCGATCACGCTCACGCCGGCGATGCGCGCGCGGTTAGCACCAGGTCATGACGTAGGAGGCAACGTCGTGCCGAACTGGGACCTGCCCACCCTGGCCGGCGCGGGCGCGCTGCGTTCGACCGCGCGCGACATGCTCACGTTTCTCGCCGCGAACCTCGATACGTCGGCGACACCGATGGCGCGGGGCCTGCGTCAAACGCACGAGCCGCGGCAAGCGACCGACAACCCAAACCTGAAGGTCGGGCTCGCGTGGCACATCTTGTCACGGCCGGTCGGGAATATCGTCTGGCATAACGGCGGCACCGGGGGCTATCGCTCGTTCATCGGGTTCGATCCGGCACGCCGGATCGGCGTCGTCGTGCTGTCCAACTTGAATCGCAGCGTCGACGACTTGGGCTATCATCTGCTGGATGAATCGTTCCCACTGACACCGCCGCCACAGCGTCATACGGAAGTCGCGGTGGATTCGCTCGTCTTGGCCCGGTATGTCGGCGATTACGAGCTCGCGCCCACGTTTCACATCGCGATCACGCGCGAGGGGGCGCACCTATTCGCGCAGGCCACCGCGCAGCCACGGTTTCCGATCTTTGCCGAGTCGGACTCGAGCTTTTTCCTGAAGGTGGTGGACGCGCAGATCACGTTCCAGCCGGATGGGCTCGTGTTGCACCAGAACGGGCAGCAGCTCCCGGGACGAAAGCTCCATTAGATAGAGGGGCCTCTATAGCGTGATCCTCACCAAGTGCGCGCCGGCGCCGAGGACGCCGGCAAGGCCAGCACGGATCGAGTTAGGCGCGCCCACGAAGTCGAGCAGGACTCGACGCTCTTCGCCCGTGAAGAAGAGCCGACCGCCGATAGGGCTGATGCTGGGGCCCTCGTTCTCCGGTACGAGGCTCCCTCTCACTTTCGCGACCGGCGCATCGTTGACCGAAACGATCTCATCCCAAGACCTCAACGTGTTGAACCAGCCGGTGGAGCCCTTCAGCTCGGCGCTCATGACAGCGTCGTGAACCGAGAGATCCACGTCCTCATAGTAGGTGTCGACGCCCATCTGCGCCGCATGGTGCAGCACCGCGTGCAGGTCCGCCGCCGCATCGTCGAGCTGCATCGTGGCGCTCGGGGAGTGGAAGTCGGACCCTGGGGCCCCGGTCACCTGAAAATCCAGGCGCTGCTGTCCGTCGCTCACGAAGCCCGTCGCGCTCGCCACGCCCTCCGCGTCCGCCACGTTGTGACTGATGGTGTAGTCGACCAACGGCGCGGCGCCACCCGGAGCCGTTGCCACGCCGCGCACTGCCGTCGTACCGGGCGCGCTGGCGTCGAACAGGTCGAGCTGCCCGATCGCCGTGGCGGGGCACGCGATCGACCCGTCCGAAGCTCGCCGGTAGAGCACGACCCGGACGCCCGTGGCCGGGGCGCCGGAGTCGCCGCTCTCGGCGTACCGCTGCGACGCGCAGGTGAACGCGAGCGTCTTCCCGAGCAACGAATCAGGAATGAGTGGCGCGCCCGCCGCGGGCGCAGCCAATGGCCCCCCAAACCGAAAGACGCCGAGCGATTGCACCAGCGGCGACGCGAAGACGGTGTTGACCACAGCGAGGCTCGTCCGGAGCTCGTTCAGGTCCGCGAGCGGCCCGGTCGACTCGCCGCACCCCGCAGCGGTGAGCACCAGTGCAATCCAGGCGATCAGTCTCATTGAGGCTCGATCTACTTTCCTCTACTACCCACGCCAGCCTGGACCGCGTCACAGCCTAGTTGCCGATCGGCTGCGGGGCCCGGAGCTCCACTGGCCGCGGCTCGATCGCCGGCAGCTTCTTCGCCTTGAGCGCCGCGTTCACGCCCGGCAAGGCATCACGCAGGGCGGCCTGGGCCGCCACCAGGTGCCGCTGCAGCTCCGGCGCGAACAGCGCGAACACGTCGTAGACCTGCCGCGGCGGCCGGCCGTCCGCCGATTCCGCCATCCCTCCCAGGGCACTGAGCCGCTCCGTCACCCGTTGCCCGTAGATCAGCTCATCCTCCACATCCTGATTGCGGATCTGGTACAGGGAGTCCTCGATCCCGGCGAGCCGGTCAGCGACCGCACGGGCCCGGGTACGCGCGCCGCCGCTGAGACTCGGCAGCCTATCCTCGATCTGAGCGCGGGCGTTGCGTAGCGTCCGGATTGTCGTCGTCGCCGCGTTGACCGTGTCCCGCAGCTGCTTGAGGAACCGGAACTGCTCGGCCAGGTCGGCGGGACCAGCATGGCCGCGCGGGTCGGGGCGCACCTGGAACGGCTGGACGTATTCCTTCCCGCCCACGCGCAGTCGCAAGCGGTACGCCCCCGGCAGCACCATAGGACCTTGGGTCGAGATGCCGCGCATGCCCCAGAATTCCGCAGGGCCGGGGATCCGCAGGTTCCAGGCGAACAGATTGAGCCCTGCCTTGGCCGGCACGCGCGGCGGCGACGAGGGCCGACGCGGCCACGCTTTGTCGGCGTCCTTGAGCGTGTCGCCGACGATCGAATCGACCTTCACGCTGTCGGTGATCCCAGCGCGGTGAAGACTGTCGGTGCGCACGCGCTTCACGCTGTCCGCCCGCAGGCTGTCGGCTCGCGTGGCCGAGTCCTGGGCGCTGGTCAACGAACGGATCACCTGCCCGGCGGAGTCGAGGACGTCGAGCGTCACCTCCGCGCCGCCGGTCTTGAGCCAGTAGTAGACAACCGCACCGCTCGGCGGATTCTTACCGACGGGGTGCGCCGCGTTCTCCCCGAACCCGAAGCCGCCGCCCCAGTCCACGCGGTAGGCGTCCCGGGGCCGGTACAGGTGGGTGTCGCCGGCGAGCACCGAGTCCGCGAGCTGCCGGAGCGGCGAGATGTCATCCAGGATCCAGAACGAGCGGCCGTGGGTCGCCGCGATCAGGTCGCCCTCCTTGATCGCGAGGTCGTGCACCGGCACGGGCGGCAGGTTGCGCTTGAGCGACTGCCAATGTCCACCGCCGTCGAACGACACGTACACGCCGCGCTCGGTGCTCGCGAATAGGAGCCCGGCCCGCTCAGGATCTTCGCGGATCGAGCGCGCCCATTCCGTCACCGGTATGCCGGTGACGATCGGGGTCCACCTACTGCCGAAGTCAGTGGTTTTGTAGAAGTAGGGGGCGGAATCGCCGAGCTGGTAGCGGTTCGCGGCGACGTACGCGGTGCCCGCCGCGTGCGGCGACGCCTCGATGATCGAGATGCGCGTGAACGGCTTCACGTCGGGCGGCGTCACGTTGGTCCACGTACGCCCGCCGTCTTGCGTTAGGTTGATGAGGCCATCGTCCGACCCCGCCCAGATCACACCACGCGTGACCGGCGACTCGGCGATCGCGAAGATGGTGGCATAGTACTCGGCAGTCGTCTGGTCGAGCGTGATCGGCCCGCCCGACGGACCGAGGGTTGCGGGATCGTGCCGGGTCAGGTCGGGCGAGATCGCGGTCCAACTCTGGCCGTCGTCGTGCGACACGAACAGCACGTTCCCCCCGATGTACAGCGTGTTGGGATCGTGCGGCGAGACGAGCAACGGCGCGGTCCACTGGAAGCGGTATTTGCCCTCACCTGCGGCGTGCCCGTCGGGGGAGTCGGGCCACGGATTCACGATGCGCCAGATTCCGGTGGCGTGATCCACCCGGGCGAGGAACCCCGAGTTGTCGCCCCCGAACGTCACGTCGGGCGTGTCGGGCCGGGCCTGGATGTAACCCGACTCTCCTGACACGTCGTACCACTGCGAGCGGTCGATCCCGCCCGGCCAGCGGCTCGGCCCGCACACGCCGGAGTTGTCCTGCTGCGCGCCGCACACGTGATACGGAAAGTGATTGGTCGTGGCGACGTGGTAGAACTGCGCCGTCGCAAAATCCTGATCGGTCCACGTCTTGCCGCCGTTAAACGACACGGTGGCGCCGCCGTCGTCGCCCAGGATCATCCGCTGCGGATCGTTGGGCGCAATCCACAGCGTGTGGGTGTCGCCGTGCAGTACGTCGAGCTGCCGGAACGTGCGGCCGCCGTCGCGAGACTTGTAGAAGATGACATTGGTGGCGTAGACGGTGTTGGAATCCTTCGGGTCCGCCGTGAGCTTCATGTAATACCAGGCGCGCACCCGCAGCTTGTGGTCGTGGTTGATCCACGTCCACGTGGCTCCGCCGTCGTCGGAGCGGTAGACGCCGCCCGAGTCGGCCTCGGTCAGCGCCCAGATCCGCGATGGCTTGGCGGGCGAGACGGCGAGCCCGATGTTGCCCAGCAGACCGCGCGGCAGGCCGGGGTTCTTCGTGAGCTCCTGCCAGTGCGCGCCGCCATCGGTGGTCTTGAAGATCCCGCCGCCCCTGCCTCCCGAGACCAGCTTCCAGGGGAAGCGCTGCGCCTGCCAGAACGCGGCATAGAGCACGTCAGGGTTGGCGGGGTCCATCGCGAGGTCTGAGGCCCCCGTGGAATCGTTGCGCGCCAGGACTTTGGTCCACGTCTTCCCGCCGTCGGCCGACCGGTAGATGCCGCGGTCGGGGTTGGGGCCGAAGGCGTGCCCCTGCGCGGCCACGTACACGAGGTCGGGGTTTGTGGGGTGAACGCGGATACGGGAGATCTGCTGAGTCTCGGCGAGTCCCAGCGTGGTCCACGTCCGGCCGCCGTCCGTCGTCTTGTACACGCCGGAGCCGGGAGACACGTTGCCGCGGATCGCGTATTCGCCCGTCCCCACGTAGACGACGTCGGGGTTGGACTCGCTCACACCGATCGCGCCGATCGTGCCGCCGAAATACTTGTCGCTGACCGGGAGCCACGTCTGCCCGCCGTCGGTGGTCTTGAACACGCCACCGCCGGTCGTGCCCATCCAGAACTCGTTCGGGCGGGCGGCAGAACCAGAGACGGCCACCGAGCGGCCACCGCGGAAGATCCCGATCTCGCGCCATTTCAGCGCGGCGAATACGGTCGAGTCGTACGGGGTTTGAGACTGGGCAGTGAGGCTTGAAGCGACGAGGCAGCACAGCGTGAGGACGCGCAGCGAAGACACGGCGAGCCTCCAGGTGGAGTGGAATGGAGAGAGGCGCCGGTCGGAATCGAACCGACGAATCGAGGTTTTGCAGACCTCTGCCTTACCACTTGGCTACGGCGCCGGGCGTCAAAAACTCACCAAAAGGGACTGCTCCATCAAGTCCGCAGCATGCGCCAGCACCCGCTGCTCCTCCTCTGTTAGCTGCATAACACCCTGCATGAGTCGCTCCACGCGCCGCGCCCGCCCCTTCTGCAGCAAACGCGTCCCTGCCGCGGTCGCCTCGACGAGCTGCACCCTCCCATCGGTCGGATCATTCAGGCGCCGTACCAGTCCCCGACGCTCCAACCCGTCCACCAGCCGTGTGATCGTGGGCCGGCGCACCTGCTCCGCCTCGGCCAGGGCACCCATGGTGATCGGTCCCCGGAACACGATTACCGACAAGGCCGACGCGCGCGGGCCCGACAGGCCCAGTGCCTTGTCCTCCACCCGCAGCCGCCGCAGCAGATGGATGGCCGCCGAGTGCAGCCGGTCGGCGACTGCGCGGGCCGCGGCGGGGGCTTGACGGGAACGCATTTCCATAATTACTTAGCTAAAGCTAACTACTTTCTCGGGGAGGGACAATGGACATCGCGCAGGTCACCAACGTCGTCCATGACATCGATCGCGCCGTCAAATTCCACCGCGACGTGCTCGGCCTGCCGCTGTTGTTCCAGGCGCCGCCGTCCCTCGCGTTCTTTCAATGCGGCTCCGTGCGGCTGATGCTGTCGCCGCCGGAAAATGCCGAACAGGACCATCCCGGCTCTTTCCTCTATTTCCGCGTGAACGACATCGAAAGCGTGCATCGCACGCTGGCGGGCAAGGGCGTGAAATTCGTCGACGCTCCGCACCGCGTCCACGCAGCGGCCGACTACGACTTATGGATGACGTTCTTTCACGACCCCGACAACAATCCCATGGCGCTCATGGAGGAGAAGCCAAAGCGGAAGGCTTCCTGAACGACGAGAGGACCGCGACGCTCGCGACCAGCACGTTCGCCACGATGACGGGGAGCGAGTGGATCAGCACGCCATAGAGCGCCCATAACCCGGCGGCGACGCCCTGCACCCGCCGCAGCGATGTGGGCCGCTTCGTGAAGTAAGACACGAGGAAGACGGCGGTCGCCAACCAGCCGATCCAGTCGACGTTTGTCATCATACCTCCCCCCCCTTCCCCTCCCCGACCCGGTTAGAACGAAAAGCCCTTTCGTAACGTGACCGCCCAGCGCCTCCCCTGGACTCCCTGACCAAACCGGTACCCGAAGGCTACCTCGACGGCCTCACCGCGCACGGCCCGCGTCGGCCCAAAACGCAACGACAGCCCGGCATCGCCGCCCTGCCGAGCGGCCTCATCGCGATACCAGGCCCCGCCATAGTCGAGAAACGGCGCGAGGCCCAGCGCCATCAGGCCCAAGATCTCGTCGACCACGAGAATGCGGTCCTCGAGCACAAACCACGTGGAGCGCGTGCCGGTGAACTCATGGATGCCGAACAGCCGCGGCGCCCGCTGTACCATCCACGGATCGAACTCCGCGCCCGGTTTGGGATGTGTCACCACTCCGCCCTCGGCGTGCACGATCCAGGTATGGCGGGGGATGTCTTGGCTCACGAGGGTTACCTCGGCCTGCGTCCGAGTCGTGTCCAATCCATTGGCCGCGACGCGCACAACGGCAAAGCCGCGCTTCCAGACGGCCGACGTCTGGCCGCTGAATTCGTACCCCACGCCGGACTGCAACACAATGCCGGCTCGGAGCGTGGGTGAGAGGTCGACGTCCTCACGCCGCGCGTACGAGTTGAAGTGCTCGAGCACGCGGAACCGCACGGCGCCGAGCTCCACACCCGCCCGCACGGTCGTGAACACCGAGTAGGGCACGCGCGAGCTATCCGTGGCGCCAAAATCCTCACGGCGCCATTCCCATCCACCCCAGATCCGCGCGTACTTGTGCGTCGTCGCCGCTGCCGCGATCCCGGCCATCAGCCCGACCCGGAACAAGCGATGGCTCGTGCTGTCGAAGAGCACGGCGTCGCGAAAGCGCAGCACCCGCTCGTGGGCCAATTCGCCGTACGTCTCGACCGAATGCGGCGCCGCCGTTTCGTGGAACGGCAGTCCGAATTGCCATTGGCCGCGGTGGCCGTCGGAGAGGTCGCTGTAGCGCGCATTGATTAGCGTCCGGCGGCTGAAGAAATGCGGGTTGATGAATTCGAGATCGAGCCGGCTGCGATCAGGATTGCGGCCATAAATGAGCGCCAGCTCTGTCGCTGTGCCGAGGAAATTGCGCTCGATAAAACCCACTTCCCAGGTGTTGTCGCCCCCTACGCTCGTGAAGCTCGCCTGCGGTTGCGTGCTCCAACCGTCCGCGGTCACGGCCCGCAGCGCGAGTTTGCCGTCCTGCTGGCGCACGGTGTCGACGCGCACCTGCCGAAAGACGCCGAGGTTGCGCAGCGCCCGCTCGCTTTCCTCCACGCGCGCGAGATCGAAGGGATCGCCCCGATTGAGCAGCAGGCGCTTCCGGATCACCCACTGCCGGGTCCGCATGTGGAGCTTGTTCGCCAGGTGCGCGACCCAGTCGGGCGCCGCGTCCTCGCGGTCGAAGATGTTGCGGTTCTCGACGATCACCGTATCGATGGTCTGCGGGTCGGCCGGTCGAACCGCCGGGCTGCCGCTCTGCAACAACAACAGGACGCCGAGGAACATCAGGGTCGTATTCCGTGGATTCGCTGGCGCAGCCGGTAGGTCGCGTGCTTGCTGGAGTCCGCCCAGGCCGTGAAATAGAGCGTCGCATCGATCCGCCCGGCGATCTGCCTCATGCCACGCGTCTGCATCACGTACGCGCCGCGCACGGAATCCGGCCGCAGCGGCCGGCATAGACATGCCACGGTTCCCCAGGCGGGAATGGAGTCGCCCAGCGAGTAGCGATGCTCGGCTGACCGCCGTCGCGCGTCGCCGAGGTCGAGCGCGACGGTCAGCGAGTACTCGTCACCCAGCGCGGCGCTCGGGTCGAAATCGAACCGGGCCAACAGGACGTCGTGGCGCTCCGCGACGTTGGTATCGACCCGCAGCTCGACGATCGTAAAGCGCGGGTCGGGTTCAACGAGGATGCGACCGTGTTGCTCCCACCGTCCTGCTTGCTGCACTCCTTGTGTGTCGCCCGGCCGCGGCAAGACATCGCACGCCGAGGTCACCCCGGCGATCAGGGCCAATATGCGCAGCGCGGTCATCGAGTACAGCAAAGATATACACCGCAGCCAGATCGGCCGCGGTTAGTAGAGGTAAGTCACCGCCATCGCGAAGGTAACCTGAGCGTCCTTTCCGCCGAACGCTGCCAGCGTCGACCGATCGTACCTGATCTCCGGGCGGACGATGGCGTTCGGCCACGCACGGACGTTCAACGTCGCCGTGGCGCTCCCCAACTTCTGTCCCGCGTTCGCGGGGAACCCGAAGGATCCGCTGGTGCGCGCGCCGTTCTCGTCGTTCACGTAGTCGCCTCGCAGCGCCAGTCCAAGCGACTTGTCCAGATCGTATGTCATCCAGCCACCCAACGCCCACCACTGCGCATCCTGGGTGGGAGTCGGCAGGGCGGCGTTCGCCCGCTCCCGGCCGTAGTCACTCTGGACCCAGAATTGCGTCGCGCCCAGCTTCCGCCAAATCAGTGCGTCGACGCCGTAGCGATTCGCGTGATCGTTGCCCGCCTCCTCCGGGCCCCAGAACCCAATGATGCCTACCGAGGTGAGCGTATCGAGTGAGATCCCGACCCGTCCCATTAGCGACTTGCGTTTGTTGTTGTCCGAAACCTGATCCCAACCGTTGATCACGCGCAGCTGCACGTCGAGGTACCGGTTGAGCTTCGTTTCGACGCTCACACCCACCGCGGTGAAGTTCTCGACGTAGATGAACTGGTTTCCCTCCGACCAGTTCGGGTTGCCGGCGGTTTCGATCACCTCGAGCCCGAGAAGCGTGGGGATCCGACCCGCCTTGAACTGCACGCCGCTGCCATTTGCGGTCGGGAGATTCAGGGTGACATAGAGGTGCGGGATATCGGCCTGGGTGCCGAGGTCGAGCGCCCCTCCCCCCGACTTGATCACCGTGGCATTCTGGCCGAACATGACCTCGGTGTGGAATCCGGCGCTGCGCTTCGCGGGGTCATACGGCTTGTCCAGCACGACGCCGAACGCGTTCAGGGTAAACCGGTTCTGTAAACGATCGTATAGCCGCCCCACGATCATCGTATCCCCAGCGCTGTGCCGCGAATAGGCGTAGGACGCCTCCGCCCAGCCGGTGAGCTTGAGCGGTGGAGGCGTTTGCGCCGCCAGTACTACCGGCGCGAGCAACAGGCCGGCAAGCGCACCGGCGCGCATCAGACCGGCTCCGGCTGTGGCTCGAGCGGCGCAGCCGGCTCGAGCGACGGGACATCCGGCTCGTTCAGGCTGATCACGGTCGAAGCTTCCGGCGTGCTGGGGTAGGCCTCCACACCCATCTCCGGCACGTCGAGCCCGAGCTCTTCGACTTCAGCCGAGACGCGATGGCCGCCCACCACAAGGCCGGTGACCTTATACGCCACGTACGCCATCGCGCCGACCGCCACGAAATTGGTCACGCCACCCACGAGCTGGGCGACGAGTTGCGACGCGTCGCCGTAGAACAACCCACGCACCGCCCCGTCGACGCCGTTCCAGCCGGCGCCATAGGTGCCGTCCGCGAGCAGCCCTACCGACAGAATCCCCCACAGCCCACATGTCCCATGGACCGAAATCGCACCCACGGGATCGTCGATCCTGAGCGAGCGCTCGACGAACAGCACCGACGCGCAGACCAGCACTCCCGCGACGCCGCCAATCAAGACGGCGGATGGGGCCGTTACGAACGCGCACGGCGCGGTGATGGCGACCAGTCCGGCGAGCGTCCCGTTCGCCAGCATCGACGGATCGGGTTTGCCGTACTTGCGCCACACGTACAGCATCGCCGTCATCCCTCCCGCCGCCCCAGCCAGCATCGTGTTCGTCGCGATGACCCCGATGCGCAGGTCAGAGCCCGCCAACGTCGATCCGGCGTTGAATCCGAACCACCCGAAGGCGAGGATGAACGTGCCGACCAACGCCATCGGGATGTTGTGGCCCGGGATTGCGTTCGCGGTCCCGTCGCGGTTGTACTTGCCGCGCCGCGGGCCCAGGAGAATCGCGGTGACGAACGCCATAACGCCGCCCGTCATGTGGACGACGGACGATCCGGCGAAGTCGACGTGGCCGTGGCCCAACCCGAGGTTCTTGCCCAGCATGGCGAGCCAGCCGCCGCCCCAGGTCCAGTTCGCGTAAATCGGGTAGATCACCGCGCCGACGAACACACTGAATACGGCGAACGCGGCGAACCGCCAGCGTTCGGCCAGTGCTCCCGTCGGGATGGTCGCCGCGGTATCCATGAAGACCATCTGGAACAGGAAGTAGGCGAAGACGGGCGCGGTGTAGGCGACGCCGGTCAGAAAGAACCCCGTCGTGCCGAACAGACCCCACGACTTCCCACCGATCGTCACCGAGACTTCTCGCGACAGCTGATCGTAGCCACCCAGCGTCCCGAGCGGCCCCACGCCACCCGCCTGCAGGGCGAAGCCCACGGCCCAGTAGGCAAGCATCGCGATACCGTACACCATGAAGTTCATCGTCATGGTGTGCGCCGCGTTCTTCGCGCGCGTAAAGCCGGTCTCGACCAGCGCGAACCCGGCCTGCATGAACATCACGAGAAACCCGGCGACCAGTGTCCAGACGAAGTTGATGGCAACGGTGTTGGCGTCCATGTCCCCCTCTATGGGTTCTCAGGTGTCAGTGAATTAGTGCATAATATGCACAGCATTGCTTACACTCTGCAAGAGATCACGCACGACGTGTGCAAAGTGACATCGCCAATGTGCATGTCATGCACGAACTGGGCCACACTACGCAGATTGGGGAAGGGGGAGAGCGGCTGAACTGAGAGCGGTGGGGGGGGAGGGGGGAAGGTGATGCGGGCGTTCAGTACTGCGCCAAGTAGCGCTCGACCTCCCACTCGCTTACGCGGCCGATGTACTCCTGCCATTCCTCACGCTTGGCTTCGACGAACCGCTCGTAGATGTGTGGTCCCAGGGCGTCGCGGATTACGTCGTCCTTCTCGAGCATGTCCAACGCCTCGTGGAGGTCGCGCGGCAGCTCGTCGATCCGGTATTTGCGCCGCTCGCGGAAGCTCATCTCGAAGATGTTCTTGTTCACCGGATCGGGGGGGGTGAGCGAGTGCTCGACACCGTCCAACCCGGCGGCGAGCTGAACCGCGAGGGCCAGGTAGGGGTTCGCCGATGGATCGGGCATCCGCAGCTCACACCGTGTGCCGATGCCGCGGCGATCGGGGATCCGCACGAGCGGGGACCGGTTGCGCATCGACCACGCCACGTTGGTCGGGGCCTCGTAACCCGGAACCAGACGCTTGTAGCTGTTCACGAGCGGGTTCGTGACCGCGCAGAAGCCGCGCGCGTGCTTCAACAAGCCCGCGATATACCGCAGCGCCACAGAGGACAGCTCCCATTTCGCCTTGGGATCGTGGAACGCGTTCGCCCCCTTCCGGAACAACGACTGGTGGGTGTGCATCCCGGAGCCGTTCTGGCCGAAGATCGGTTTGGGCATGAACGTCGCCAGGAAGCCGTGGCGGTATGCGACGTTTCTGACGACGAACCGAAACGTGGCGAGATTGTCGGCCGTCGCGAGCGCCTCGGCATAGCGAAAATCGATTTCGTGCTGCCCCGGCGCCACTTCGTGATGGCCTGCCTCGACCTCGAATCCCATGGCAACTAGATCCTTCACGATCAGCCGGCGAATCTCCTCGGCACGATCGACCGGCGTTTGGTCGAAGTAGCCGCCGTGGTCGTGCGTCACCGTGGTCGGCTCACCTTCCGCATCCAATTGAAAGATGAAGAACTCGGCCTCTACACCAGCCATCATCTCGTAGCCGAGAGCCTTGGCCTTGGCGATCTGCCGCTGCAACGCTTGCCGGGTGCAGCCGGCGAACGCCGAGCCGTCGGGGTTGTAGATGTCGCAGATAACTCGGGCGACCTTGCCGGCCGCATCACCGCTGGGGAGCACGCGGAACGTGTCCAGGTCGGGCCGCAGCATCATGTCCGATTCCTCGATCCGGACGAAGCCTTCGATCGAGGAACCGTCGAACATGATGTCGCCCTCGAGCGCCTTTTCGAACTGGCTCTGAGGCACCTCGACATTCTTGTTGACGCCGAGGATGTCGGTGAACTGGAGGCGAAGCGACGTTACGTCTTGCTTTTTGGCGGCCTCTAAGATTTCACGTTTCGTTGGCATAGGAGTTTAGGGGCGGTAAAGAGGCGGTAAGGGGCGGTAGGTATACCGCCACCTACCGCCCCCTCACGCTCCTACCGCCGTTCTAGTTCAGGCGTCGTAGTACAAGAAGAACTCGTAGGGATGCGGCCTCAGTGCCACCGCGTCGACGTCCTTCACCTTCTTCATCGCGAGCCAAGTATCGATGAGATCCTGGGTAAAGACGCCGCCCTCGAGCAGGAACGCGTGGTCGGCTTGCAGTGCCGCCAGCGATTCCAGCAAGCTGCCCGGCGTGTTCTTCACGTGCTTCCGCTCTTCTGGCTCGAGCTCGTACAAGTCCACGTCCATGGGCTTGGGCGGCTCGATCTTGTTCTTGATGCCGTCCAGACCCGCCATCAGCAGCGCCGCGAACGTGAGGTACGGGTTGGCCGACGGATCCGGCGCCCGGAACTCGAGCCGCTTGCCCTTGGGAGACGTCGAGTACATCGGGATACGGCAAATCGCCGAGCGGTTACGCTGCGAGTAGATCAGGTTGATCGGCGCCTCATACCCGGGCACCAGACGGCGGTAGCTGTTCGTCGTCGGAGCCGCGAACGCCAGCAGCGCGGCCGCATGCTTGATCAGCCCGCCGATGTACCAGCGCGCGCTGTCGGAGATCAGCGCGTACCCGTTCTTGTCGTAGAACAGGTTGCTAGTGCCGTTCCACAGGCTCATGTGCACGTGCATGCCCGAGCCGTTGTCGCCGAACATCGGCTTCGGCATGAACGTCGCCGTGTAGCCGTTCTTCGCGCAGACGTTCTTCACGATGTACTTGTACATCATGATCTGATCGGCCATGCGGGTCAGCGTGCTGTAGCGCATGTCGATCTCAGTCTGCCCCGCGGTCCCCACCTCGTGGTGATGGACTTCGACCTCGATGCCGGCCGCAATCATCGCCAGCATGATCTTGGAGCGGAGATCCTGGAGCCGATCCGTCGGCGGCACGGGGAAATAGCCCTCCTTGTGCCGCGGGCGGTGACCCAGGTTGGCCGTCCCGTTCGATCCGCTGTTCCAGATGCCTTCTTCCGAATCGATGTAGTAGTAGCCCTCGTGCGCGTTCTGGTCGAAGCGCACAGAGTTGAAGATGTAGAACTCCGCTTCGGGCCCGAAATACGCTGTCGTGGCGACGCCGCTCTTCTTCAGGTACTGCTCCGCCTTCCGCGCCACGTACCGGGGATCGCGCGAATACGACTCGCGAGTGATCGGGTCGACGATGTCGCAGGTGAGCGAGAGCGTCGGCACTTCGAGACAGGGATCGACGAATGCGCTCGCCGGATCCGGGAGGAGCAGCATGTCACTCTCGTTGATCGCCTGAAAGCCACGAATCGACGAGCCATCGAATCCCAAACCCTCTTTGAAGGTGTCTTCCTCGAGCTCCTTCAACGGAGTCGAGAAATGCTGCCAGGTGCCGGGCAAATCCGTGAAGCGCACGTCCACGACCTGCACTCCCGCTTCCTTGGCGCGGCGGATGACGTCCGCCGGCGATGTACCAGGGGACGCCTTCCCGCCGGTAGCGGCGGTCGGTTCCAACGTTGCTGTCATTGCGTGGGGTCTCCTTCCCGAGTCGGTGAATCGCTTCGCAAGGCGCGGGCCATATGGGAAAGTAGAGGGGGTTCAGGGGGGTGTCAAGAAACCGATGCACGAACTGCAAAAAACATCGGCTCACGGATTGTTTAGAGTGTGGAAATGTGCAAACTGCACACTCAAATGTGCAGCAAATGCGCTACAAGGACTCCACGAAGTGTAACAGCTCGACCGCCGAAAACTCCCCGAATCGCTCCTGCATATCCTTCTCCTTCCATTCGAGGAAGATCCAGCCGGTCACCTTATGCTGCTGGCCCCCCCCACTGACGAAGTGGATGCGCCCGCGCACGGCGCCGAGTGACGTGTCGGGCTGGCCCTCGAGATAGACGTCCCAGCGCTCCTCACCGCGCTTCAGCTCCCCCATGTGCTTGCCGTATTCGGTCGCCGCCATGGGCCCCTACTCTATCGGCTTTCGTGGCAGCCGCTAGGCCGGGTTACATTCCCCCACCTATGACCTGTCATGCATGCGGTGCGCAGCTTTCTTCCACGGCGCGGTTTTGTCACAAGTGTGGTGCTGCCGCTGCAACGGCCGGAGCGACGGCGTGGCGAGCCGGGCTCCCCTGGGCGCTCGCGGGAGCGGCACTCGGCGCATTGGTCGCGGTGGTTGCAATGCGTGGAACGGGAGCACGCTCTGATGGAGCAGTGAGCACGGAGCAGTCTGCTCCGAGCTCCGTGCTCCGTCCTCCCGACATCTCGCAGATGTCACCTGAAGAGCGCGCTACACGTCTGTTCAATCGCGTCATGACATTGGCCCAGGCCGGAAAGGTCGACAGCGTTCAGTTCTTCCTGCCGATGGCACTCGGTTCCTATGCGCAGCTGCCGAGCCTCGATGCCGACGCGCGGTATCACGTGGGACTGCTGGAGCTGGCCGGTGGCGATGCCAACGCCGCCATCGCCGAGGCGGATACGATCCGCCTTTCGACCCCAACGCATCTCTTCATTTACGTCTTGCGGGCACACGCCTACCAGGCGTTGGGAAACAAAGCCCAAGAACAGCAGGCGTACGCCGATTTCCTGACTCACGAGCAAGCCGAGCTGGCACGGAAGCGGCCCGAGTACGACGAGCATCGCAACTCGCTGACGAGCTTCCACGGCGAAGCGGTACGCCAGGCTCAGACGTCGCGGAAACCGACCTCGTGACTGCCACGGCCCCTCGAGTCATCCATGTCGCCCACAGCCCGGACGCCGACGACGCGTTCATGTTCTGGGCCATGGCTGGCGGCAAGATCGACACCGGCGACCGGCGATACGTGCACGAGCTCGGCGATATCGAGAGCTTGAACCGCCGCGCCTTGGCGGGCGAGCTCGAGGTGACCGCGGTCTCGTTGCACGCCTACGCGTACCTGGTGGACCGCTATGCGCTGCTCGCGCATGGTGCCAGCATTGGCGACCGCTACGGGCCGCGTATTGTGGCCCGCGACCCGGCACCCGCGGATGCGCGCGCGGCGCTCGCCGGCAGCCTCGTGGCGGTGCCCGGTGAGCTGACGACCGCCTTCCTCACCCTGCGGCTCTACCAGCCGGCGGCCCGCCACGTCGTCGTGCCGTTCGATCAGATCGAAGGCTTTGTTGCGGCCGGAAAGGCCGACGCTGGGTTACTGATTCACGAGGGTCAGCTGACGTTCGCCGACCGGGGCCTGCACCTCTGGGCGGACATGGGGGAATGGTGGTATCAGGAGACGCGCCTGCCTTTGCCACTCGGCGGCAACGTTGTCCGCCGCGACCTCGGCGCTGACCTCATGCGCGCGATCGCGCGTGACCTGAAGGCGAGCATCGAATACGGCCTCGCCCATCGCGCCGAGGCGTTGCGGCATGCTCAAGGGTTCAGTCGCGGTCTCGACACCGATCGCACCGACCGGTTCGTCGACATGTACGTGAATGCCTACACCGTCGATTACGGGTCGCTGGGACGGCTCGCGGTCACTGAACTCCTGAAGCGCGGGTTTGCGGCGGGCCTGATTCCGGCGCCCACGCCTGCCGGAGACCTAGCGTTCGTTGCAGCCGATTCCTAGTTTGGCCGTGGCTTCACAAGGAGCATCGGGTTGACCGGACATGCCGGAATCGTCACGGTCCTGGTGGTCGATGACGAAGAGCCGATTCGGAACGCGCTGCGGAAGTATCTAAAGCAGCAGCAGTTCGAGGTGTATGCGGCGGGCTCAGCGGAGGAAGCGCTGCAGCAGCTGCGTTTGCACAAAGTCACATTGATGCTCTCGGATATCCGCATGCCGGGAACCAGTGGCGTGGACCTCGTGCCACAGGCCATCGAAATCGAGCCCGACCTCGCCATTCTGATGCTCACCGCCGTCAACGACGCCACGAGCGCCGCCCTTTGCATGCAGCGCGGGGCGATGGATTATCTCACCAAGCCGATCGAGCTGGCGGACCTCGGCCGCGCGGTCCAGCGCGCGCTGAAACGCCGCGAGATGCACTTGGAGAATCGGCATTTGAACCAATGGCTCAAGGAAGAGGTCACGACCCGCACCGCCGAGCTGCAACGCGAGCGGCACCGGCTGGAGCGGGTCTCGACCGCGACCTTGGAGGCACTGGTCAACGCTCTGGAGGCCAAAGACCCGTACCTCCGCGGTCATTCGGCTCGCGTGGCGGACCTGTCGGCCAACATCGCAACAGAGATGCGCCTTTCCGAAGAGGACGTCGAGCGTGTCCGCATGGCGGGCCGCCTGCACGATCTCGGGAAGATCGGGACGCGAGATGCGGTAGTTAATAAGGAAGGGCCGCTCACAGCCGACGAGTTCGAGCATGTGAAGCAGCACGTCATCATCGGCGCCCAGATTCTCGCACCGCTCGTGCATCTTGGCGACATCGTGGCGATGGTCAAGAGCCATCACGAGCGGAACGACGGGAGCGGCTATCCGGATGGCTTGCGGGGCGAGGAAATACCGATGGGTGGAAGGATCATCGCCGCCGCGGAGGTCTACGACGCACTCACGACCTCACGACCCTACCAGGAAAAGATGACGCCCGAGGAAGCAGTCGAGCGGATGGCGGATCTCTCCGGGACAGTACTCGACCCCAAAGTTTACGAGGCATTGATGAGGATCGTCGGGCGGCGGGGAACGCTCGTCTTTCTCGACGAAGACGCGGGACCAGCACTCTAAAAGACCAAACCCCGGGGCGAGTAGCTCCCCGGGGGTTGGCGGTCGGGTGAAGTGGCCGTCACACTTCAACCGCGACTCTTGTCTGTTTCATACGATTGGATGCACTGAACGGTTGCAGGGTTGCATCTACCAGTGCTTCACCCGTCCCACCCGCGACATCGTGATCGTTTCGGCTTGAGACCCCCGTCGCAGCACGATCCTCGTGTTCGATACGCCCCACCCCAGTCCAAACGGTCCGAACTGCACGACCGGATTTGACGTCTCGAGCGTGACGCCATGGCTCGACGGACCAGGCGTTCGCCACCACGGCTCCCATCCCTTCGCGCCGAGCCGATCGATTCGGATTGTATCCGGACTGAACGTGATCCTGGCGCGCGTTGCCTGCATCACGGCGCCGTTCCGGCCGACAGCGAGGGCCGTCGTCACGTCGCGGACGGCGTGCTCGGTTTCGAGCCAATCCATGAGCCGCGCGGCGCGCGGCACCCAGAACGCGAGCAGCGCCGCCGCGATGCAGAGGACGACGATGAGCTCGAGCAGTGTGAAGCCTTTGGACATGCGCAGTTTATAGCGTGTCGGGGAAACCCTTCCGGCATCCGAAAAACCCGGCGAAAAGCCTGAAAACGCGCCATTTGCGGTCTAACGCATCACGGGCGCGAACGGTATGTTCATGTACGTGATGGTCTTGCCTTCCGGCACACCCGCTGCAATTGCTGAGTGCGATGAGCACTAACCTCCTCTCCCGGGGGGGCGGGCTGCCCCATGCGGTGTTTCTGCAACGGGTGGCTGACGAGCCTGCCACGTCGCCTGAGGTCCGTCTGGGCCAGGGCGCGTTTTTGGCGTTGCGGTTCGTCGACCTGCTCGCGCCCGATCGCGAGCCTCCAACTCCCGACGTGTTCCGGTATCAGTGGGCGGCGACCGAGCGCTACTGCGCCGAGCTCGCGGGTGAGGGCACGGAGGCGGCGCATCTGAGCTGCATCGTGCGCGCGAC